>Ga0302321_100005080_pt1 | contig 11472 bp, 8 predicted proteins | sample Fen_T0_1_FD_202505 | JGI IMG/M metagenome (GOLD analysis project Ga0302321, IMG submission 202505) | Peat permafrost microbial communities from Stordalen Mire near Abisko, Sweden - Fen_T0_1 | ecosystem: Environmental > Terrestrial > Soil > Wetlands > Permafrost | place: Sweden: Abisko...
GACACCTTGGATCCGGATCAAGGTGTCGGCGAACGGAACGACCTCGAGGTCGCCCTCTTCGGCGATGACGATCGTCTTGGCCCCTCGCGCCCGGATCTCCTGGATGTTGCTGACGATCTTGTCGTGCAGCACCTTGCGCGAGCGCGGCGATGGAACCACCACGACGACCGGCAGTCCCTCCTCGATCAACGCGATCGGGCCATGCTTCAGCTCGCCCGCCGGGAACCCCTCGGCGTGCATGTACGCGAGCTCCTTCAGCTTCAGCGCCCCCTCGAGCGCCACCGGGTACCCGACGTGACGGCCGAGGAACAGCACGGCCTTCGCGTCGGCCACGGCGCGCGCCGCCGCCCGCATCGGTTCGACGGTGTCCAGCACCAGTTCGACAGCGTTCGGGATCTGCGCGAGGTCACGCACGTGTGCCACGATCTCGTCGGTCCACTTCGTGCCTCGCACCTGGGCCAGGTAGAGCGCCACGAGGTGCACCGCGACGAGCATCGTGAGGAACGCCTTCGTCGACGCCACCGCCACCTCGGGACCGGCGTACGTGTAGACGACGGCGTCGGACTCGCGCGGGATCGTGGACCCATTCACGTTGCAGATGGCCAGGACCTTCGCCCCCTGCTCACGCGCGTGACGAAGCGCCATCAAGGTGTCCATCGTCTCGCCGGACTGCGAGATCGCGATGACAAGGCTGCGCGAGGACAGGATCGGATCGCGGTAGCGGAACTCACTCGCCACCTCGACCTCGACCGGGATCCGGTTCCAGTGCTCGATCGCATACTTGGCCAACAGCCCGGCGTGGTACGCCGTACCGCACGCAACGACGACGACGCGGTCGACCTCGCGCAGCTCGGCGTCGGTCAACCTCATCTCGTCCAGCTGGAGCCGTTCGTCGGAGTCGATCCGACCGCGGAGCGTGTTGGCGACCGCACGTGGCTGCTCGTAGATCTCCTTGAGCATGAAGTGGTCGAAGCCGTCCTTCTGTGCCGCCGCAGCGTCCCAGTCCACATGGAACTCCCGAGTCTGGGCGGGCATGCCGTCGAAGTCGGTGATCGTGATCGCGTCGCGACGCAGCTCCACGACCTGGTCCTGACCGAGCTCGATCGCCTCACGTGTGTGCGTGATGAACGCCGTAACGTCGCTGCCGAGGAAGTTCTCGCCCTGCCCGACGCCGACGACCAGCGGTGAGTTCCGTCGTGCACCGACGACGACGCCGGGCTGGTCGCGGTGGACGGCAACGAGGGTGAACGCGCCATCCAGCTGACGACTGACGCGGCGCATGGCCTCGGCGAGGTCCTTACCGGCGCTCGCGTACTCCTCGGCGAGGAGGTGGGCGACCACCTCGGTGTCGGTGTCCGACCGAAGAGTCACCCCACGTCCGCTCAACGCCGCGCGCAACGTCGCGAAGTTCTCGATGATCCCGTTGTGGATCACCGCGATTCCCCCGTCCCGGTCCAGGTGGGGGTGCGCATTGCGATCGTTGGGTGCCCCGTGAGTGGCCCAACGCGTGTGCCCGATCCCGGTGGTCGCGTGCGGCAACGGGTGCTGCGCCAGTGCGGCTTCGAGATTGGCCAGCTTGCCCGCGCGCTTACGGGTGTCGAGGTCGCCGGCATCGTCGACCACGGCGATCCCGGCCGAGTCGTAACCCCGGTACTCCAGCCGCCGCAACCCCTCGAGCACGACGTCCACGGCGGACTGGTCACCGACGTAGCCGACGATTCCGCACATGTCCTCAGCCTACGGCGAGGTCGACATCGACCACGGCGCTCAGCGGCCCAGACGGAACCGGACGACCTCGGCCAGCTGCTGGGCCACCTGCTGGGCCAGCTCGGCGGTCGGGGCCTCCACCATGACCCGCACGAGGGGCTCGGTGCCGCTGGGGCGCAGGAGCACCCGCCCGTGGTCGCCCAGCTCCTTCTCGGCGGTCGCGACGGCGGCCACGACTTCCGGATCGGTGCTGGCGCGCCCCTTGTCGACCTCAGGGACGTTCACGAGCACCTGGGGCAGCCGCTGCACGACCGCCGCCACCTCGGCCAGCGACCGACCCGACGACGCAACGTGGGCCAGCAGGTGCAGTGCGGTGAGCGTGCCGTCGCCTGTGGTGGCGTGGTCGAGCATGACGAGGTGACCGGACTGTTCACCGCCGAGGGAGTAGCCGCCGGAGCGCATCGCTTCGAGCACGTAGCGGTCGCCGACCGCCGTCTCGACGAGGTGGATCCCCCGTTCCTGCATCGCCAGCCGTAGTCCGAGGTTCGACATCACCGTTGCCACCAGGGTGTCGTGCCGCAGCGTCCCCGCGTCGCGCATGGCCACTGCGAGGACTCCCATGATCTGGTCGCCGTCGACGACGTCACCGGCCGCGTCCACGGCCAGGCAGCGGTCCGCATCGCCGTCGAACGCGACACCGGCATCGGCACCCGACTCCACGACCGCGGTGCGCAGGTCGTCCAGGTGGGTGGACCCGCAGTTGTCGTTGATGTTGCGGCCGTCCGGGTCGGCGTGAATCGCCGTGACCCGTGCGCCGGCCTGACGCAACGCTTCGGGCGCGACGCGTGACGCGGCCCCGTTGGAGCAGTCGACCACCACGTGCAGGCCGTCGAGCCGGCTCGGAACGCCGGTGAGCAGGTGTTCGAGGTATCGCTCACGTGCTCCGGCGTCGGTGCGCACCCGTCCCACGTCGGAACCCGTGGGGCGCTGCCACTGCTCGCGCATGCGCCGTTCCATCGCGTCCTCGAGGTCGTCGGCCAGCTTGACGCCACCGCGGGCGAAGAACTTGATCCCGTTGTCCGGCATGGGATTGTGGCTCGCCGAGAGCACCACGCCGAGGTCGGCCCCGGCTCGTCGGGTCAAGTAGGCGACCGCGGGCGTGGGCAGGACGCCGACCAGCACGACGTCGACGCCCGCCGAGGCCAGCCCGGCCACGACTGCGGCCTCCAGGAACTCCCCCGAGGCGCGCGGGTCGCGTCCGACGACGGCCACCGGGCGATGCCCCTCGAAGGCACCGACCTCGCCCAGAACGTGCGCGGCTGCGACGGAAAGGTCCAACGCCAGCTCTGCGGTGAGGTCGACGTTGGCCTTCCCCCGAACTCCGTCGGTGCCGAACAGCCGTCCCACGCGGGGTCAGCGCTTGCTGTACTGCGGCGCCTTACGGGCCTTCTTCAGGCCGGCCTTGCGACGCTCCTTCGCGCGCGGGTCACGCGTGAGGAACCCGGCCTTCTTCAGCGTCGGCCGGAACTGCTCCACGTCGATCTCGTTGAGCGAGCGGGCGATGCCCAGGCGCAGCGCCCCGGCCTGGCCCGAGACGCCGCCGCCGTGGATCCGGGCGAGCACGTCGAAACGGCCGTCGAGGTCGAGCACCGCGAACGGCTCGTTGACGAGCTGCTGGTGGACCTTGTTCGGGAAGTACGCGTCGAGGGAGCGGCCGTTGATCGTCCACTGGCCGGTGCCCGGCACGATCCGGACCCGCGCGATCGCCTCCTTGCGGCGGCCAGTGGCCCCGGCCGGGACGGGCACGAACGTGCGCGACACCGGAGCCTTGACGGTCTCGGTGGTGTAGCTGTCACCCTCGAACTCGGCGACGGCCTCGTCGACCTCGACCTCGGTTACCTCTGACACGTCTGACACCTCTGACACTGCGGCGATCCTCTTCTGACTACGTCGGGCCGGTGGTTACTGCGCGACCTGGGCGATCTCGAACGACACCGGCTGCTGCGCCTGGTGCGGGTGCTCCGGGCCGGCGTAGACCTTGAGCTTGCGGACCTGCTGACGCCCGAGGCGGTTGTGCGGGAGCATGCCCCACACCGCCTTCTCGATCGCCTTCCGGGGGTTGGACTCGAGCAGATCGCCATAGGTCACGGCCCGCAGGCCGCCCGGGTGACCCGAGTGCCGGTAGGCCAGCTTCTGGTCCTTCTTGTCACCGGTCAGCGCCACTTTGCCGGCGTTGACGATGACCACGAAGTCGCCGGTGTCCACGTGCGGGGCGAAGGTCGGCTTGTGCTTGCCGCGCAGCAAGGTCGCGGCCTGGACGGCGAGCCGGCCCAAGACGACGTCCTGGGCGTCGATGACGTACCACTGACGCTGGGTCTCGCCAGCCTTCGGGCTGTACGTGCGCACGGTCAAGAACCTGGCCTTCGTCGATCGTTGGGGGTTGAGCGCCGTGGCCCCAGCATCGCTTCGGCACCGCAACAGGATGCGCCGGAGCAGGAACCGGGTGGGACACCGGTCGATCACGCCGGGGCGCGAACGTCCAGCCGTCCGCAGGACGACGGCCCAGGGTAGCCCGGCGCGAGCGGCAGGGTCAAAACGCGCAGCGGGTCCGACCGAGGCCCCACCACGAGCGCCGACCCCGGCGCGGTCGCCGGCCGCGGCTACGGTCGGCGCCATGAGTGGTTCCGCGGGGTCCCTGCCCCACGCCTCCGGAACCACGGTGCTGGCCGCCTCCCTCGCGGCCCGGTTCCCGCAGGGCATGGCGCCCCTGTCGGTCCTGCTCCTGGTGCAGGCCCGCACCGGCTCCGTGGCCGCCGCCGGGCTGGCCACCGGGGCCTGGTCCCTGGGGGCGGCCGTGGCGCCGCCGTTGTGGGCCCGGCCGGCCGGCCGCGGGCGCGCTGACCGCGTGGTCGCGGCCCTGGGCCTGGCCCAGGGGCTGGTCCTGGTCGCCCTCGCCGCGGCACCGGGCGACTCCGCGCCCGCGTTCACCGTCCTGGCCGCTCTCGGCGGGCTGCTGGCCGCCCCCGCCAGCCCGGTGGCCCGCACCCTGTGGCCGCGTCTGGGCCGGACCGCCCACGAGGTCGACCGGCTCTACACCCTCGACGCGACGGCCCAGGAACTGATCTTCATCGCCGGCCCGGCACTGGTCGGCGTGCTCGTCGCCCTCGCCAGCCCGTCGGCCGCGCTGGTGGCCGCGGCCGCCGCGGGCGCCGGCGGTGCGCTGCTGTTCGCGCGGACCATCCGACCCCTGTGGGTGCCGCACCCCAGCGAAGGACGACGGGAGCCGATGGGCCGGGCGCTGTGGCTCCCGTGGTCGTCGTTGTTCGCCCTGGCCCTGGCGCTGGGCGTGACCGAGGTCGGCATCCCGGCCACGGCCCTGGCCGACGGACGCGGCGCGGTGTCCGGCGGGGTCCTGGCCGTGTGGAGCCTCGGGTCGCTGGTCGGCGGCGCGCTGAGCAGCCGACACGTCTGGTCGTGGGGTCCGGCCCGCCGGCTCCCGGCCCTGTTCGGCGCCCTCGTCGCCGGTTCCGTCGTCGTGTGGATCACCTGGCAGTTCGGGCTCGGCTGGCTCACCGTCGCGCTGTTCGCGGCCGGCCTCGCGTTGGCGCCCACCCTGGCCGGGCTCTACGCAGTCATCGCCGAGGTGAGCCGGGAATCGCGTCGCACCGATGCGTTCGCGCTCGGCAACACCAGCATCCTGCTGGGCCTGGGGCTGGGGGCCTCCGCCGGTGGCTGGCTGTCCGCGACCGATCCCCGCCACGCGTTCGCGGCCACCACCGGCCTGCTCGTCGTGGCGACCCTGCCCACGCTGGTTCAGCGTGAGCGCTCGACCCGCTTCTCGTCCCAGACCGGACCGTCGGCCTCGTAGACCCGGCCGTCGGACCCGAAGACCAGGAACCGGTCGAACGAACGCGCGAACCACCGGTCGTGCGTCACGGCGAGGACCGTCCCCTGGAACCCGGCCAGACCCTCCTCCAGCGCCTCGGCACTGGCGAGGTCGAGGTTGTCGGTCGGTTCGTCGAGGAGCAGCAACGTGACGCCGGACAGCTCCAGCAGGAGGATCTGGAACCGCGCCTGCTGGCCGCCGGAGAGCGTCTCGAACCGCTGGTCGCCCTGTTCGTCCAGCTCGTAGCGACGCAGGCTGCCCATGGCTGCGCCGCGCTGCAGCGACCGGTGCTCCCACAACAGCTCGACGAGCTTCTTCCCGGCGAACTCGGCATGGTCGTGCGTCTGCGCGAAGTGTCCCGGCACCACGCGGGCGCCCAGCTTGACCCGACCGGTGTGGGCCACCGGCGACGTCGACGGATCGACGGCGGTGAGCAGCCGCAGGAAATGGGACTTGCCCGAGCCGTTGCTGCCGAGCACCGCCACCCGCTCGCCGTAGAAGACCTCGAGATCGAACGGCTGCATCAACCCGGTGAGCTCGAGCTGCTGGCACGTGACCGCGCGAACGCCGGTTCGACCGCCGGTCAACCGCATGCGCACGTCCTGCTTCGGTGGCGGAGCCTGGGGCGGCCCGGCTTCCTCGAACTTGCGCAGCCGGGTCTGCATGGCCTTGTAGCGAGAGGCCATGTCCGGGCTGATCTTGGCCTGCTGCTGCAGGGTGCGCACGAGGTCCTTCAACCGCTGGTGCTCCTCCTCCCAACGACGCAGCATCTCGTCGAGACGCGCGTGCCGGTCGGCGCGCGCCTGGTGATAGGTCGCGAAGCCGCCACCGTGGGTCCAGGCGGTTCCGCCCTCGACCGTGACGATGCGCTGGGCGACTCGGGCGAGCAGCTCGCGGTCGTGGGAGATGAGCAGCACCGTCTTCGCCGAGCCGATCAGCTGCTGCTCCAGCCACAGCTTCCCCGGGACGTCGAGGTAGTTGTCCGGCTCGTCGAGCAGCAGCACGTCGTCAGGCCCGCGCAGCAGCCCCTCGAGCACCAGGCGCTTCTGCTCCCCTCCGGACAGCGTGCGCACCTCGCGGTACTGCGCGCGTTCGAACGGCACACCGAGCGCCGCCACCGTGCAGGTGTCCCACAGGACCTCGGCGTCGTAGCCGCCGGCATCGGCCCAGTCGGCAATGGCCTGCGCGTAACGCATCTGCGTGGGTTCGTCGTCGTGCTCCATCAGCGCGAGCTCGGCCGCGTCGTGTTCGGCGGCAGCCTGGCGCACGCGCTGCGGGGCCACCGACACGAGCAGGTCTCGCACCGTCGAGTCGTCCCGAACGCTGCCCACGAACTGACGCATGATGCCGAGGCCGCCGGAGCGGCCGATGGACCCTTCCGTCGGCTCCACGTCGGCGGCGATGATCCGCATGAGCGTCGTCTTTCCGGCACCGTTGGCCCCGACCAGGGCGACGCTGGCACCGTCGCCCACGCGGAACGACACCTGGCTGAACAGCGTCCGGCCGTCCGGCAGGACGAACCCGACGCCGTTGACATCGACGTGACCCACGAGGGGCAAGTGTCACCGGTTCAGCGGGCCGACGCGAACCGATATCCCGCGCGCTCAGGTCAAGACGATCCCGTCGACGTCGGCGCTGACCCGGGTGCCCGACTCCCCCGCGAGCACCGCGGCCAAGTGGTCAAGTGCACCGATCCGGGCCTCGTGACCGCTCGCGGCGGCGAACTCGACCGCGGCAGCGACCTTGGGGCCCATCGAGCCGGCCGGGAACTGCAGGTCGAGCAGGGCGTCAGGGTGAGCCGCCCGGACAGCTCGCTGGCCCGGTTCTCCCCAGTTCACGTAGACGGCATCGGCATCCGTGGCCACGACGAACCGGTCGGCCTCGATCTCGCGGGCCAAGACGGCGCTCGCGAGGTCCTTGTCCACCACCGCCTCGACCCCCGACAGCGTGCGACTTCCCGGCAGGTAGGCGGTCGGGATCCCGCCACCACCTGCGGCGATCACCACCGCACCCTGCTCGAGCAACCAGCGGATCGGCCGGAGCTCGAAGATCCGCACCGGCTTGGGCGAGGCCACGACCCGACGCCACGACGATCCGTCGGGCTTGACCGTCCAGCCCAGGCGCGCGGCGAGGTCGTGGGCCTCGGCCGCCCCGTACGTCGGTCCCACGAACTTGGTCGGGTCGGCGAAGGCCGGATCCTGCGGGTCGACCTCGGTCATGGTCAAGATCGTGGCCAGCGGCTTCTCGAACGGCAGCAGGTTCCCCAGCTCCTGCTCGATCAGGTACCCGATCATCCCCTCGGTCTCGGCCCCGAGCACGTCGAGGGGGTACGCCTCGTCCGGCGCGTAGGCCAGACCCTGCAGGGCGAGCAGGCCGACCTGCGGCCCGTTGCCGTGGGTGATCACGAGCTCGTGGTCCAACGCGGTGGGGGCCAGTGCCTGCGCCGCCCGTCGCACGTTCACCCGTTGGCTGGCCGCCGTCATGGGCTCGCCCCGCCGCTGCAACGCATTGCCCCCCAGGGCCACCACCAGACGCATCGGCCCAGTCTGCCCGGCCGGGCGCCCTCGGCGCCCGACGCGCCACGCCGCACCACGCCACGGTTTGCCGCACGGGGCCACCCGGGGCGCAGACTGAGGACCGATGTCCGCGCCCCGCCATGCTCGCCCCCGCCCACCCCGCCAGCGGCTCCCGGCCTTCGCCGTGGCCGGGGCGGTGCTCGTCGGCGTGGCCCTCGTCGCGGCAGCCACGGTGCACACGATCGCCCCCACGTCGACCGATCCGGGGCCGTCGCTGGGGGCGTCGGGCACCTCGGCGCTCCAACCGTTCGCGGACAGCCCGACCGGTCCGGCCCCGGCCTCCGTCTCGACCCATCCGACGACCGCCTCGGCCCCGACGCCGGTGACGCTCCCGGTGGTCACGGGGAGCAAGCGGGTCACCGCCCGGGCCGGCACCGTGACGGTGCAGACGACGCTGCGGGTGAGCGGGACTGGTCGCGTGCCGGTGCGGCCCGACCGGGCGAAGCGGGTGCACGGCCTGTCCGCGCTGCAGGTGGAGCGGGTCGTGGGCCAACGGATGCATCCGTTCCGGGCACCGGTCGCCCTCAGCAAGGGCACCGTGCTGCGGCTGCGCGCGAGGTATCAATGGCACGGCTGCCCGCGCCGGGCACCCACTGCCTGGCCGGACCCGTTCGCCCTGCCCGACCACGTCCGGCTGCGCTGGCACCGAGTAGACGCACCCCTGCACCGGCGCCAAGCGGTGTGTCACTGACGGTTGACGGTTGACGGTCGGGCCGCAGCGTCCGCGGAGGACGCCTCAGCTCGTGGCGACCCGGTCCTTGAGGATCTGCTGGCTGGCGAGTCGCGCCGGTGCCCCCATCACGCAGCCGCCGGGGTGAGTGCCCGACCCGCACTGGTAGTAGCCCTCGATCGGTGTCCGATACTGGCTCCAGCCAGGAGCCGGACGGAAGAAGTACATCTGGGGCGCGAGGAAGTCACCCGCGTAGATGTTGCCCTCGCTGAGCCCCACCACGCGCTCGATGTCCAACGGGGTCACGATCTCCCGGTGCAGCACAAGCGCGCCGAAACCTGGGAAGAATCCCTCGAGCGTCGCCTGAACCGTGTCTCCGAGGTTGTCCCGCTCCGTGTCCCAGTCGCCGCCCTTGAGGTGGTACGGCGCGTACTGGACGAAGCACGACATCACGTGCTTGCCCGGAGGAGCCATGTCGGGGTCGAGGAACGACTGGATGCAGCAGTCCAGGTACGGCCGCTCGCTGTACCACCCGTACTTCGACGCGTCATAGGCACGCTCGAGGTACTCGATCGACGGTGCGACGCTGATGAACCCCCGGTACTGGTCGGTGCGGTCACCGAGTGCGGGGTACCTGGGGGCAGCGTCCAGGGCGAAGTTCACCTTGGCGCTGGTGCCGTTGAACTGGAAGCGGTCGATGCTCTCCACCAGGTCGTCGGGCAGCTCGCGCTGGTCGACGAGCTTGGTGAACGTCTGGCGCGGATCGAGGGCGCTGACGACGACGCCCGCGTGGAACTCGGTGCCGTCAGCCAGCACCACGCCGATCGCGCGCCCGTCCTTGGTGATCACGTGGTCGACGGCTGCCTCCAGGCGGATCTCGGCACCGAATGCCTGGGCCGCCGTGGCGAGCAGCTGGGTGAACCCGCCGTTCCCACCCTTGTGGAACGACCACGAGCCGAGGTGCCCGTCGTGCTCGCCCATCGCCATCATGAGGGAGACCAGTCCGGAGCCGGCCGACATCGGCCCCACCTTGGTGCCCGTCGTCGACGAGGCAGCCAGGTAGCCCTTGAGGATCTCGCTCTCGAAGTAGTCGTCCAGGAAGTCGGCGATGCTGCCGGTGATCAGTCGAACGGCGTCGTGCACCACCTTGGGCTCGGCCGACCCGAGGTGCCCGAGCAGCCAGGCGACGTCCTCGGCGTCCTCGGGCGTCTTGCCGAAGATGTTCGGCGGCACGCGGTCGAAGAGGGGGTACATCAGCTGGAGGACGCGCGTGATGTCGTGCTCGTAGCGGTCCATGGCGTCGGCGTCCCGCGGGGAGTGGCGCATGATCTCGCGGAGGTTCTCGTCTCGGTCCGGACCAAGGAGCAGGTAGTCGCCGTTCTCCATCGGGGCGAACGACGTCGGCATGTGGATCGGGTTGAAGCCGAACTTCACGAGCTCGAGCTCACGGATGACCTCAGGGCGGATCAGGCTCAGCGCGTAGGAGAAGGTGGTGAAGCTGAAGCCGGGGAAGAGCTCCTCGGTGATCGCCGCGCCGCCCACGAGGTGGCGACGCTCGAGGATCAGGGTCTTCAGGCCGGCCTTGGCGAGGTAGGCACCGTTGACGAGGCCGTTGTGGCCACCTCCGATGACGATCGCGTCGTAGCGGTTGGTGTCGGTCATCACATCGACGTCTTTCGCTCGGGGTTGAAGAAGGGCAGCTTGGTCACCGTTGCCGCAACCGTGGTGTAGACGTGGTTCACCGTCTGCTCCACGTGGATGGTGTTCCCGACCACGGCCAGTTCGGGGCGGACCCGGGCGATGCCCACGTGGGTCTGCATCATCGGGGAGTACGTGTAGCTAGTCGCGTAGCCGGCGCGCTCGCCGCGGTCGTCGTAGAGCATCGTCTCCCAGGCGGCCGGAGGCTCGTCCTTCGGCGGCACCAGTCCGGCGTCGAAGAACAGGGAGTCGTACGCGCGTGAGTCGACGCTGAGGCCGACCGTGGTCCAGCGCGACGCGTGGTTCGCCCGCTCGGCGAGGATCGACCGTCGCCCGACGAAGGGACGCGACTCGTCGTCGATCCCCTTCAGCAGCCAGCCGAAGCCGAGCTCGTCCGGGGTGAACCGGTCGTGCTCGTTGAACGAGTACCGGCTCGACGTGAACTCGACGCCGATCAACGGGAGGCCCGCCTCGATCCGCAGGAGGTTCAGCGCCTGGTCGCCGAACGGGCGCATGCGGTGGGGTTCGCCGGCCTCCAGCACAGCGTCCAGAACCGACAAGGCGTCGTCGGACGGGATGCGGATCTCGTAACCGAGGTCGCCGGTGAACCCGGTGCGGCTGACCGTGACCTCGCAGCCGGCGATCTTCGACTGCGCATGTCCGAAGTAGCCGAGCCGGTTCACCTCGGGGGCCAGGGCCGCAAGCGCGGCGCGCGAGCGGGGCCCCTGCACGGCCAGCATCGCGTACTGCTCAGAGACCTGCACGACGCAGACCTGCATCGACCCGATCTGGCTCTGCAGGAACGACAGGTTCGGTTCCGCGGCGGTGAGCAGGAAGTCGGTGTCCGAGTGCCGGAAGACCACGCCGTCCTCCAGCACGTGGCCGCTGCTGTCGCACCAGATCGTGTACTGCGCGCGGCCGGGACGGCAGTTTCG
>Ga0302321_100005081_pt1 | contig 11471 bp, 11 predicted proteins | sample Fen_T0_1_FD_202505 | JGI IMG/M metagenome (GOLD analysis project Ga0302321, IMG submission 202505) | Peat permafrost microbial communities from Stordalen Mire near Abisko, Sweden - Fen_T0_1 | ecosystem: Environmental > Terrestrial > Soil > Wetlands > Permafrost | place: Sweden: Abisko...
CCATCGAATGGGGTCACTCACCCGTCGGGCGACGAGGTTGCTTCACCGATCGCACGCTGCAAGGTCAGGTTTCCTGAGGGCTAGCACTACTGCCAGAGAGTTGGTCGGGCGGCTCGGGTAGATTGGTGCTGCGAGCATCGTGATGGGTCGTGTGGTTGGTGGCAGGAGGGGCAGCGTGGCAGCCAGCGGGTGAGGAAGAGCGCGATCGCGAGGCGGGCGGTGATGAAGGAGTCGGCGAAATGTCGCTCAGGCCGCGATGAAGATCTCACGGTCGCGACGGCTTCGTCCTGCCGAGGGGGGAAAAGCGCTGACGCGCTCGGATACGACGAAGGCGTAGCAACATAAGACGACTGAGACGTGATGGTGCCATCCTGTGAATGAGCGGCCCTCGAAGTGGTCGAGTCCAAGCTCGCCCTTGAGATCCTCATACATCCGCTCGGTGCGCCAGCGCTCCTTGAAGATCCGGACGATCTGTTTGCGACTCATGCGTCGCGGCAATGAGGTGAGCGTGAATTTCGTGGGCTTCTCCTCGCCGTCAAGCCACTCAGCAACGAGCCAGAGCGGCTCTCGATCAGCAAGGGCGCTTCCGTCATCGTGTGCGGTCTTCACGCGGAGGAAGCAGAACCGTGAGCTGAGTTTCGCCTTCGAGCCGTTGCGCCAGGTGACTTTTCGGAAGGCCTTGTGACCGAGCGCCATCGTCAAGTCGAGCACAGTGGTTGCCTCGCCGCGGACCCGGCTGAGACGGTCGAGTCTCACTACTTGCACGTTTGATTGGATGCCCACGCCGAAGTCGAATCCCAGCAAACGGATAGCGTTCCGGAAGTCCGAGCTCCCTCCATAGCCTCCGTCGGCGAGCACAATATCTCCGGGGATCCCCGCCAGCGCGGCCCGCTCGATCATCTCCAGCGCCAACTCGATCTTTGTCTTGAAGGTCACCGAGTCCGGAATCTTGGCTTCAGCCCGAAGTGACGGGTCTTGCGCCCACATCTCCGGCAGGTAGAGATCGAAGTCGACCGGGATTTGCTCGCTACTCGTAGCCACTGCCAGGCTGACCCCGACTTGGCAGTTCGTGATCTTTCCCGCCGAGCCCGTGTACTGCCGCTGCACGCCGACGGAGTGCTTTCCCTGCTTGAGGAAGCCCGTGTCGTCGATAATCCAAGTCGTGATGGGCTCACGCTTCTGGACGGCTTCGATCGCGTACCGGGCGGCGTCCAGTCGAACCGCCCGATCGTCCCACTCACTCCGGCCGAGGAAATAGCAGAGCTTGCTGTGCACGTTGTTGGCCTGGTCCGGATCGGCGCAGGCCCTGGCCGCGATCGGCTCGGCGCTCTTGCGCTCCCCGTCCCCGAGGATGCCGAACGCGTACATGGCGAACGATTCCCGCTTTCGCCAGTCTTTCAGGTGCGTGCCGATGCGACCAAAGAACTTTTCCAGTCGAGCCGCCGTTGCGATTTCCGAGACTTCCTGGGCCATGACACGGCCTTCTCACGAAACTCGACCAATGGAAAACTTTCTGGCAGTAGTGCTAGACCAGCTCGGGACCGACTGAGAGTACGTTTTTTTGGCAACGTCTGACGGAGGTTCGCCGACCTGACCAATCTTGGGCTGACCCTTGGGCATGGCGCGGCATTGGTGGCTTGGAAAGGCCGGAAAGCCCGCGGTGGCCCGAGAGCCCTGGCGGCACACCTCGTGCACTGCTCAGCGATTCGATGTTGTGGCAATACGCAAAATCGGAAGTGATGTTGGTCGCCCTCGAATACGGAGGACAATGGCGGGCCGACTTGGCCCCGGAATCGGAAGTCGATCTAATCATGGTCGTACAAGTCGCGGGCGAAGATCCACTGCTGTTTGCGCGCCGGTTTCTCGACAAAGTCTTGGCTGTCGTCGCTCGAGGTTCGGAAGTGACCTCGGCCGTACTGGCGGTCGCACCGAGCGTCGACGCGCGCAATCTCGAGGCTCGCTGCGCGATCGCTCGGACGCTGCTGCGTGTCCTGAGTCGTGGCTCGAGGCGCCAACTCCATTTGCTCGAGCCCAGCAAGGCCCCCGCGGATTGCCGTGCACACTTACTCGCGATCGCCGAGGGTTTATCGGAGAACTCCTCGACCGACTGTGAGATACGACTCGGCTATGACACCTTCAGGAGCGCAGGCGCTGGCGCCGCGCGGGTGGACGGTTGAACTTGCGCTCGAACCTCGAGCCGACGGTGAATCTAGCGGAGGGCATCCGGGACGACGACCATTCCTATGGTCCGGCGTCGGCGCTGGTCACGATGGTCGAATACGCCGACTTCGACTGCCACTCATGCGCGGAAGCCTACCCCATCGTGAGAGAGCTTTGCGCCCGATTCGCGCCTTACTTACGCGTCGTATTCCGACACAGCCCGCGGAGTCATGACCATTCCCGCGCCGGTCTCGCCGCCGAGGCCGTCGAAGCGGCGGCCGAGCAGGGCAAGTTCTGGCAGATGCATGACTGTCTGTTCGAGCATCGGTCGGCCATCGAGGCCGTCGACCTTTTCGAGTATGCTCAGCTCCTCGAGCTCGATTTGGAAAGGTTCGCCGACGCGATGTGCAGCCGCTCGCATCGGGCACGCGTTCGACGGGACCAGTTCTCGGGCATTCGCAGTCACGTCGTCTCTACGCCGACGTTCTTCATCAACGGGGTGAAGTTTCCGAAAGGCACTGATCGCGAAGCCCTGGTCTCGGCGATCATGCAGGCGCGAAGCTCCGCGACAGGCGTATTGTCCGCGCGAGGCTACACCACGGTTATCGGGGCGTTGGCTCGCCTTCTCGCCATCACGACCTCGTTACGTGATGCGTACAAGCGGCACTATTGGCGGTGTCTGCCTCTGCCTTTCGGCCACTCTAGAATGATTTGTGGACAACACGCACACGAGCAATCCGAGCTGGTGGCTCAGCTTTCGCAGCGCGTCGAAAACGCCTGGTCGACGAAAGCCGACTCGACAATCGAGTTACTGAACCACGCGGGTCTCACCCCTGAGGGGGGCGAGCTCGAGCCTTGGTTCGGTCGTCTACTCAGCTCACACGAATTTGCGCTGATCACGGCGCATTCAATCGCGAACCGTCTCGCAGAACTCGACGACGCCGAAAGCCGCCATTGGGTCACGGGGCGGCTGGTGACGATCAACGAGCGCCAAGCCGAGGCGATTACCAGGCGAATCCTAGCCCCGCGTCGCGACGTTCCGCGAGTGACCGACCATTAGTTCCTAGACGCGACCCGCGTCGAGCAACGCAGACCACTACGCAAGAAGGAATGTTCCAAATGTCTCACTCCAATGAAGGCCGTTACCTCGTTCTCGTCCACCGAATTCCAAAACTGTCTCGCGAGCGCGAGCGCGAGCTCGCCAAGCGCTGGCGTGAGCATGCAGATCCGGCGGCACGCGACGAGCTCGTGCATTCTCAGCTACGCCACGTCGTTGCCATCGCTCGCCGCTATCGGCGAGATACTGGAGCTACGCTCGACGAGCTCATCGCGGAGGGCAATTTTGGACTACTCCAAGCCCTGAACAGGTTCGACGCAGACCGCGGGACTCGCTTCGTGACTTACGCGGTGTATTGGATTCGCGCATATATCTCACAGCATCTGATTCGGTCGAGGAGCCTGGTCGCGACCGGCGTTCAGTCCAAGCTGCTCTCAAAAGTCCGCCGTGAGCGAGCCAAAGCGGCCATGTTGAGCGGCGAGGACGGGAAAGCCGACAAGTGGATCGCGGCGGAACTCGCCCTTTCACCGGACAAGTTACGCTCCTTGATCGAGCGACTCGACGTTCGGGACCTGCCCTGGGACGTCAACACGGAAGACGCTCTCCGCGGACGCTTTCTGGAAGCGCACGAGTCGCCCAGCGCAGAAGAAACCTCATTGACCAAGGAGGCACGGCGTCACCTCTCCGCCGCCATTTCTGGCGCCTTGTCTAACCTGGACGAGCGCGAACGTTACGTCGTAACTGATGGCTCATCGAGAGGAGCAGCTCTCGCTGGCTGAGCTCGGTCGTCATTTTAGCGTTTCGCGCGAACGCGCTCGGCAAATCGAATCGCGGGCTCTGCACAAGCTCAAGCTCGCGCTCAGCCGATCACCGGCGCGAGCGCAATGGCTTGCGGATCGATTCGCGGCTTGACGTGTTTCGGCTTCACGGCCTTGCATCGCGCGGGGGACAGCCACCTCTGCCGCTCGCCACAGGTGCGGTGATGGATGCTACGCGTCGGCGAGCGCGCGATGGACGAGAGAAATGCAGGCCGATCCTTCGCCGACCGCGGCGGCGACGCGCTTCGTGCTGCCAGAGCGCACGTCCCCCACGGCGAACACCCGAGGCAAGCTGGTCTCGTACTCGGCCGCCGGACGCGAGCCAAAGCGTGCCGCCGCAGCGCCATCGCGCGCTTCGGAGCTTGCCCGGTGCCCGGTCAGGATGAAGCCTTTCTCGTCGAGCTCGAGGCAGCCCTGTAGCCACTCCGTGTTCGGTTTTGCACTCGTCATCGAAAACACGTGCTGGATCGGCAGGCAGGTGCGTGACCCTTCTCGGTTTCGCCAAACCACGCCTTCGAGGCTGTCGTAACCGCTGAGCTCCACGATTTCACTGCCGACATTGAGGGTGATGTTCGAGCTCTCCTCGATGCGTCGAATCAGGTAGTTCGACATACTGGCGGCCAAGCTCTCGCCGCGAATCAGGACATGCACGTGGCGCGAGGTGCGGGCCAAAAACGTGGCCGCTTGGCCTGCGGAGTTGCCGCCGCCCACCACGATCACTTCGTCGTCCGCACAGCGCTGCGCCTCGAGAAAAGTGGCGCCGTAATAGACCCCCGCGCCCTCGAAGCGTGCCAGATTCGCCAATTCGAGTTTGCGATACTCGGCACCGGTTGCGATCACGACGGCGCGCGCCGAAAAGCTGCCACCTCCGTCCAGCTCGACGCGATATGACGCCCCGTCGTCATGCAAACGCACCGCGCCACGCGCGACCGCAAGCTTCGCGCCGAATTTTTCGGCCTGAGCCAGCGCGCGTTGGGCCAGACCCTGACCGGAGACCCAGTAGGGAAACCGAGATAGTTCTCGATCTTCGAGCTCGAGCCGGCCTGACCACCGGGTGCGGTCATTTCCAGTACGAGCACGTCCAAACCCTCCGATGCCGCATAGACCGCCGCGGCAAGGCCGGCGGGGCCCGCACCGACGATGACCAGGTCCTTTTGCGTCTCCTCCTCGATGGCTTGGTTGAAACCCAGGCACTCCGCGACCTCGGCGTTCGTCGGGTTGCGCAGTACTTTCTCGCCACGGCAGATCAACACCGGCAAATCACTGGCGCTGACCCTGAATCCCTCGAGCAGCGCCGGCACGTCGGGCTCGGTGTCAATGTCGATGTAACGGTGCGGATGGCCGTTGCGCGTGAGGAATGCCTGCAACCGCAGTGTTCCCGCCGATAGCCGTGAACCGATCACGATTGCATCGCCCCAGCCGCCCTCGAGCAGCAAGAGGCGCCGCAGGATGAACGCACGCATACAGATTTCACTCAGCTCCGGGTCGGTCTGCATCAAGCTTCGAAACTGCGCTAGCTCGACACGAAGCAGACGAGAGCGTTCCGTGGCGCGACCGCGCACGAGCACGCGGCGGTCGGCCAACATGCTGACTTCACCGGTAAATTCTTGGGGGCCGTGCACGGTGATCAGAACTTCTTCGGAGCCGTTCGGATGCACGATCGCAATGCCTCCCTGCAGGACCACGAAGAATGGCCTGCCGTACTCCCCGTCGTCGAATACTATGCCACCCGCGGGAACGTCGACGGTCGTCGCGACGCGTGCGACACGCGCAATCTGCGCGTCGGTAAACCTCGGGAACACTCGAGCTCGGCGATCGAGGAACGCGTCCGATGCCGGCGGAACGCTGGCTTGCGCGGGCATCATCCGCCCGAGAGGAACTGATCGTCGGCGTAGCAGTAGGCCCACGTCTCGCCGACTTCGCCGGAGGTGATCAGGGGGTGGCGAGTTTGCGCGTAGTGTGCCGTTGCGTGCCGATTCGGAGAATCATCACAACAGCTGGCTTTGCCGCAGCTCAAACAGACCCGCAAGTGCACCCACTGACTGCCAATTTTCAAGCACTCTTCACAGCCTGGCGGCGGCCGGAGAACCGTCTTCGGGGTACTCTCCGTGACGTGTCGGCAGGGGCGTGAGAGGTCGATCGGTTCGTCGCGCTGCTGCATGCTGTCCTCCTAGACTCGGCTTGCAACCGAACCTGCGGCGCGAAACCGCAAAGTCTAGTGACATTCGGCAGCTGCTCGCGCTTCACGCTTTGCGAGGGTAACGCTTCGGCCGCCGACGACCGCTTGCGGCCACGGTCGGCTGCGGCGTGAACCCGTCTGCCGAGACGAGCGTGCCCACGCCCTCCATGGATTTTTTGAATTCAATCGACCTCGAATCGGCGATTGCCCGAGGATCGAACTCGGGGTCCAACATCACGCCCCAGATCTTGCGCATCTGCATGCCGATGTTGCCCGCGTCATAGAGCGGGAAGACCGCGGCCTCACGTAGGAATCTTTCGACCGGATGGGCCTTGTCGAGAGCGTTGACTCCCATGACTTGCATCGCACGAAATATCGAATTGAACAGTGTTTCGCCGCAGAACACCTTGGCCATTGCACCGACGGCATGCCCCTCGGCGTCGTGCAGGTCGAGGTAGTGCGCAGCCTTCCAGGAGAACGCTCGGCAAGCCTCGATCTTCATCGCCACGTCGGCGAGCAGATAGCCCACCGCTTGATGATGGATGATTGGCAGGTTTCCGCCCGCGGTGTGCGTCTTCGCCCACTTGAGCACGTATTCATAGGCGGAGCGAGCCACGCCGACCGCCGCGATGGCGGCGACCGGCCCGGACCAGGTGAACGCCTTGCTGACCACTAGGTCGCCGTTGCCAATGGCGAACGCATTCTCGTCGGGCACTCGACAATCTTCGAAGACGAGGGAGTTGTTCTGGCAGGAGCGGTGACCGAGCTTCGAAATCGGTTGCTTGTACACGACGCCAGCCGTTCCACGCGGTACGATGATGGCGCTCAGCCCTGCTTTGCCGCCCTTTTCAGGGCTGGTCCGTGCGATGCAAACATTCACGTTCGCCCCCTTGAGGTCCCACCCCCCGGCATTCGCCGGCCAGTACTTGGTTCCGGCGAGCACGTATTCTCCGCGCCCTTTATCGTGCCGTGCCGTGAGCCCAATACCCGTCGGGTGGGCGCCCGGGTGGTCGAAGTTGGCAGTGCCACCGGGGGTTCCTGCAGCCTCGCTCACGGTCCAAGCCGCGAGGTACTCGCCACGCGGGTCACTGGTGGCTTCACCGAGCCACTTCCGCTTTTGCTCCTCGGAGCCAAACCAAGCGACGGGCATGAGCGCCAGGCCGTTCACGAGCAGCACGGTGGCAAATCCGGGATCGACCGCCGTGATTTCCTCGGCAACAATCTGGAAATCCACGTTGCTTACTCCGCCGCCGCCGTAGCGCTTCGGAAGAAAGCCCATGGCGAAGCCCAGCTTGTAGCACTCGATGTAGGCGCCTTTCATGAGCAGAAAGGCCTTCTGCGTGTCAGGCTCCTCGTCGGCCCTCTTGACGATCGGCTGAAGAATATCGACGGCAAACTCTCGGGCGTTGCGTTGCAGTTTTTGCTGCGCACTCGTTAGAGTGAAGTCGATTGCCATTTGCTTCGTCCAAGAGTTTGTTTGCAATTATTCGCGAGTTACCACTTGTTTCAGGCGGGCGGGATGAACCGGAAGCGGCAAGCGTCCCCGCCCCGCTGCATGCACTCTTGCTGTTCGACCTCTGCACCCATCAAGCCGGACAGGAATCCGACATCGAAGCGACACACCTCTGGGTAGTCCTTGGATAGGTCGTGGTACACACAGTTCTTGCACTCGATGCGCAGTAGCTTATCCGTACCGTTGGGCGAGACCGTGCGGGCGACGAACCCGGTTTCGTTCATGATCTGAACGATCTCCGCGATGCGTTCCATACGATTCTTTCCGACGAGGCGCGGGATGAGGTCGGCAGACATCTTTACTCCCAAGTCATACATATATTGACTGGCCTCCTCGACGCCGAACCGCTCGCGAAGAGTCCGGATGAGCAGCTTGGAGAACCAGGAGTATTGCTTGGGGAAACGATTGGCGCCTTCATCGGTCAGAACATAGACATGTAGCGGTCGACCGCCCGTTTTGCGGGGAGCCGCTTTCTGGACGCAGCCCTCCCGCTCGAGCGCAATCAAGTGTTGGTTGACCGCGGTTCTGCTCAGCCCGACTGCGACCACCAACTCATCCAGAGTCACGCCCGCCTTGTGCTGGAGCAACTCGTTCAGCACCGCCTGCTGGCTGTTTACGGGAGTGGACATGTTTCAGGCGCGCTGCGGTAGCGAGGGTCGTGAACGAGACGAGGACTTTTGCCTATTCGATATTGCGAATCTAGCTGGCGCGGGCGACGGTGACAAATTGTTTACTCGCAATGAAGGAGGCGGGGGCCATCTCGCGGGGCAACACCGCGGGCGGGGCGTTGACGCCCCGTTGACACCGCCTGCTTTTACCTATTAAATCAGTTTAAATAGACAAAAGCCTTCGTTCGGGACTTGGAGGGCAAAATGGCGAGTTTTTCTCAGGCGACGGAGCACGTACGCCGACAAAAAGCGGACAGTGAAGTTTTTTCCGAGGTCCTCGAGGCATTGCAGCGAGGCGAAGGACTTCGGACCGAGCTTGAACGCGGTCACCGTGTGCGAGCGGCTGACGGGCACCGAGCGATGAGCGAGCGCGAGGCACTGCTGGAGGCACTGAAGGTCAGCGATGTGGAGCTGCGCCGGGCTCATACCCAGCTAGCGGAGGGGCAGCGCCTCAGCAAAACCGGCAGCTTCACCTCGGACCTTCAGTTGGATCAGCACAGCTGGTCGGACGAGTACTACCGGATCTTCGAGCTCGACCGCGGCACCCGCCCCAGCGTCGAAGCGGTTCGCAACCGGGTTCATCCGGATGACTTGCCGTTATTCGACAGCGAGATCCAGCGCGGGATTGCCGGTGGGGACACCGACTTCACGTTTCGCATCATGACGCCAGAGGGTGGGCTGAAGCACCTGCGCGGCGTCGCCCGCGTGATCGAGCAAGTCGCCGGTCGCCCGATCTTCACGGGAACCGTTCAGGACATCACGGAAGGCAAGCTCGCAGAGGCGGCCTTGCTGAGTAGCAAAGCGGAGCTCCTGCTCTCGAATAGCTACTTGATGATTGCCCAGCGTCTGAGCAAGACCGGCAGCTTCACCTGGAACCTCCGGACGAATGAGCGTCGCTGGTCCGACGAGATGTATCGGATCTTCGAAGTCGAGCCCAACGGACCTGTTCCCGCGGCTCGGGCCAGTCAAGTGATCCACCCCGATGACATGGCCGTATTCGACGCCCTGGTGGCGCGCGCGCGGACAGGGCAAGATTTCGATGGGGAACTCCGAGTGATCACGCCACGCGGCTCCGTCAAGCACGTTCATGTCGTGGGAAATCTGGTCGGTGAAGCAAAGGAGCAACCGGTGTTCGTGGGTGCGGTCCAAGACGTCACCGATCGCAGGGTCGCCGAGGAAGGCCTGCACCGGGCGCGAAGCGAGCTCGCCCATGTCGCGCGAGCAACCGCGCTCAGCGCGCTCACGGCCTCCATGGCTCACGAGGTGAACCAGCCACTCGCCGGAATCATCGCGAATGCCAGCACGTGCCTGCGCTCGCTGGCGCTCGACCCACCCAATATCGAAGGCGCGCGAGCCGCCTGTCAGCGCACGCTCCGGGATAGCCATCGAGCTTCAGAGGTAATCACTCGCTTGCGCGCGCTGTTCGCCGGGAAGCCGGCCGAGAACGAGCCGGTAGACCTCAACGAGGCGACGCGGGAAATCCTGATGCTCTCGTCCAGCGAGCTGCACAGCGGACACGTGATCCTCCACACGGACTTTGCGCGTGATCTACCCGCCGTCGCCGGCGACCGAGTCCAGTTGCAACAGGTCATATTGAACCTGGTGCTCAACGCCGCTCAAGCGATGCGCGACGTCGACGGACGTCCGCACGATCTCCGGATAGCAACCGTGTGGAGCGCCGCCGAGGTCACGCTCTCGGTGCGCGATTCCGGCGTCGGCGCCGCGGTAGACAATCTCGACGAGCTGTTCAACGCCTTTTACACGACGAAGCCCGCCGGGATGGGCGTCGGCCTTTCGGTGAGCCGATCGATCATCCTAGCGCACGGCGGTCGTCTTTGGGCGAGCCCGAACGATGGGCCCGGGCTGACCGTGTCCTTCTCGGTCCCGCTCACCGGCTCGTCGACGGGGGCGCGTTTCGCGGGTCGTCCTTCGGATTGACGTACTCGATACCGAGCGGACCATCCGCGGTCACTTGTGTCACGTATTCCCCCGACTTCGCCCAATGGAAATGGGGAGTGTTGCCCGGTAACACGACCACGCTTCCCGGCGGATAGGCCTGCAGCTTCTCGGGCTCGAACCTCTCACCGATGCCGATGTAGAAGATGCCCGACATGACCGTATAGATCCGATCTTCCGGATGCCGGTGCGGCATGAGCTTGACGCCGTCTGGCACCTTCACCCGCACCACATAGGGTGAGGTCGTGCTCGTATCACCGACCAACACGGCAAGCCGCACCGAAGGTGGAAAGGAAGAAAACGGCGCCCACGGCACGTTCTCCGGCAGCAGAGCGCCGAATACCTTTCCTGGCAAACCTTGCGAGGCCCGCGCGAGCGCGGCCCCCGACACGAGCACTATCACTGATAGAACCACGAGCATTGGAAGCTCCCATCTACATTTCATCTGGCATCTCCCATCTACAATCGGTGTCGCGGAATCGACTTCGAATCAGCCGAACGTGAACGAAAAGACCTCGGCCCCCGAATCGAGGAATTGGATCTCGAACCGTCGGTCGCCGATGGGCTTCGGCTGACGGATCAGCTGATACAGACGCTGCTCGGTGACAGATCCGGTGCCTTGGGCGCCGACGTCCACACCATGCGCCGCGCCGGGCGGTTGGCCGTCGACGAGTACGCGGAACCTGATCGTGGCCCCCCGAACAGCTGGTCCCATCACGAGGTGTAAATCGCGGGCATGAAAGCGGTACGCGATTCGCGCCTGGGCCTCGTTCGAAGCCGCGGACCAGTTCGCAATCGTCCAATCACCAGAAAGAGCCCATTGATTGAGGTCCAACTGCGTTGGGATGGTATAGACGTGCCGTTCGTCCGGTGCGTCACCGCGCGGCGACGCGAAGTTCTCGGCGCGTTCGTAGCCGAGGTAAGTCTCTGGGGATTGTAAGCTGTCCCATTCGGCGGCAAGTTCCGCGCCGTGGGGGTCGACGGAAACCAGATCTTCTGGCACTCCCGTTGCTCCGGATTCGGTCAACAATTCTTGAATGACTCGTTCCGAGCGATCGTAGTCACCCTCACCGAATTGGTGATGGCGAATCTTTCCTCGTGCGTCGACCAAGTATAGCGC
>Ga0302321_100005082_pt1 | contig 11469 bp, 20 predicted proteins | sample Fen_T0_1_FD_202505 | JGI IMG/M metagenome (GOLD analysis project Ga0302321, IMG submission 202505) | Peat permafrost microbial communities from Stordalen Mire near Abisko, Sweden - Fen_T0_1 | ecosystem: Environmental > Terrestrial > Soil > Wetlands > Permafrost | place: Sweden: Abisko...
GATGCGGGCGGCAAAGCGTCCTAAATTCTGCCCTTCGGCATCCATTACAACCCAGTCGCGCTGAATTTCAGCGGCTTTCGGATAATATGTTTTCTGTTGCACTTTCGTCACTCCGTTTCATAATCTAATCATGTGATCCATACGATACTTTAACCAGTGTCAGTCCGTGCGCGGGAGCCAGCCCAGCGAGAAGTTCTTCGTGCTTTAATAAAGCCTGTTGAACTTTCCCGACCGAACATCTTCCCTGAGCGACAGCCACCTGCACAAAAACCAACCTTCTTACCATGCGATATAAAAACGCATCCGCTCTAACTTCGAACTGCCACTCACCATCAGGCATTTTCTTCCATTCGGCTTTTGTCACCGTGCGCACGGTCGTGCCTTTCGGCGTTGTCCGCGAGCCAATGGCGGCAAAATCATGTTTTCCGAGGAAAATGTTTGCATTCTGCTTGATGGCATCTTCATCCACAGCGGGCCATGTGCGCCACAGGTATTTCTCACGTAGTGGATCACGAATCGGTTCGAAAAACACCCTGTAACGATACTCACGTGAAGTGGCATCAAAACGCGGATGAAAATCTGCCGAGGCTGGAAACAGGCTTCTTATCACAAGGTCAGATGGAAGGTGCTTGTTCAGCGCCCAAAGCAGTTTGTCTGCTGAGTGGGCCCATTCAAGATCGAACGCGGCCACCTGCCCTGTTGCATGAACTCCTGTGTCTGTACGCCCAGCCATCAAGACCACACGATCAGACCAGCCCAAATGACGGAGCGCTTTTTCCAACTCGCCCTGCACTGTGCGGGAGTTCGCCTGTCGCTGGCTTCCGGTAAAACCGGCGCCGTCGTAGGCAAGGATCACTTGGTAACGTGCCATTGCTTAGCGACTTTTGTCGCTGTTACAAACTACTCTTCAACCAACTCAAGAAGTACCATCTCAGCCGCATCGCCGTGGCGGGGGCCAAGCTTCAACACACGAGTATAACCACCGGGGCGTGTCGCAAAACGCGGAGCAATCTCATCAAACAAACGCTTGATAAGTTTGTTATCGCCCAATTTGGAAATGGCAAGACGGCGTGCGTTAAGTTTTTCCACTTCTGTACCATTTGCGCTGTTGCGGGCAAGCGTGATCAAGCGTTCAGCATCGCCACGGATCGCGGCGGCCTTGGCCTTGGTGGTTTGAATACGCTCATGCGTAAAGAACTGTTTGATCAGGTTGCGCCGCAGGGCAATTCGTGCGCCTGTGCGTCGTCCTAATGTATAACCTGCTACTGAATGTCGCATCTCTAACTCTCCGAGGATGTATCGTCTTTCATAAAGCCCTTTTCACGCATCTTATCGCGAAGTTCGTCGAGACTCTTTTCGCCAAAGTTGCGGATGGACATGACCGCGGTCTCGCCTTTTTCAAGAAGGTCGAGCACGTCACCAACATTGGTGATGCCAGTGCGCTTCAAGGAATTGAAGACACGCACTGAAAGGTCAAGGGCTTCCACCGGCGTTTCTGCCAGTTCACTGCTCAAACGGCTTCCGGAGGATTCACGTTCCACAGCCACTGCGAGCATTTCTTCATTGATACCGGCAACATAACGCAGGTGGTCAATGAGAATACGGGCGGAGGAGCTGAGGGCGCGCTCCGGCGAAATGGTGCCGTCTGTCCAGATCTCTAAAATTAATTTGTCATAATTTGTGCTCTGACCCACACGGGCAGAGGACACTTCCCAATTCACACGCTTCACCGGGCTATAGATCGCATCCACTGGAATTTCACCGATGGGCATATGACCCGCGCGTTCATTAGCTGGGGAATAACCACGGCCACGTTCAACCATGAATTCGATATCAAGTTTCGTCTTGGCTCCATCCACGGTAAAAAGATACGTATCGGGGTTGACGATCTCTATCTCAGACGGGGTGATAATATCAGCCGCAGTGACTGTACCCTCACCACGCACTTCGAGTTGCATACGTGCACTATCCACGCCATCCATTTTGATGCGGACCTGTTTGACCTGCAACATAACCTGAATAACGTCCTCACGCACACCCGGGATGTCACTGAATTCATGCAGGACATCCGCAATGCGGATTGAGGAGATAGCAGTACCCTCCAGAGAGGAAAGGAGGACGCGGCGCAAAGCATTGCCCAACGTCACACCATAACCACCTTCTAGCGGGCTAATTGTGAATTTGCCATAATTTCGAGCTTCTGCTTCGCGCTCAATTTTTGGCATAACCATGTTCGTGATGATACCAGTCACGGTTCACCTATCCCTTTTAATAATGCGCGGGGCCGGGCACCAGTCGTACGGTCCGACCCGAAGCGCAACTGGAGGATTAGCGTCTGGAGTAGTATTCGACAATCAATTGTTCGTCGAGACTTCCGTCAATTTCAGCACGTTCTGGCATACGGGCCAAAGAGCCAGCCATTGATTTAACATCGCGGCTGAGCCAGCTCGGAGCAGTGCGCTTTTCAGTATATGCGGTCAGGTCCTTGAAATAGGTCAACTTGCCGGAGCCTTCGCGCACAGAAATGGTGTCGCCCTCGCCAAGGAGCATGGAGGGCACATCGGTACGGCGACCATTAACAGTAAAGTGACCATGCGAAACAAGCAAGCGAGCCTGTGAGCGGCTGGATGCAAAACCGAGGCGGAACACCACGTTATCGAGGCGGGACTCAAGAATCTGAAGGAGGTTCAGACCCGTAAGACCACGGCGCGTAATGGCGGTGTCGTAATAGCGGCGAAACTGACGTTCCAACACGCCATATATGCGGCGGGCTTTCTGCTTGGCACGCAATTGGCGGGCAAAATCGGAAACGCGTCCGGTACCCATCCCCTTACCTTTGCCGCCACCCTTTCCTGCAGTGCGGCCATGCTGGCCGGGAGCGAAGTCGCGTTTTTCAAAAGAGCACTTGGGTGTAAAGCAACGCTCGCCCTTTAGAAATAATTTTTCGCCTTCGCGTCGGCAAAGTTTACAAACTGGACTTAATAATTTAGCCATATGGTAACTACCTCACCCTATTATACACGTCGCTTTTTCGGAGGACGGCAACCGTTATGCGGTACCGGCGTAATATCCGAAATGGAGCGAACTCTCAATCCCATGGACTGTACGGCGCGAATAGCGTTCTCGCGGCCAGGGCCAGGGCCTTTCACAAAAAGCTCCACATCCTGCAAGCCTAATTGCTGGGCGGCTTTTAAAGCCTGTTCAGCGGCAAGACGTGCGGCAAAGGGCGTGCTCTTGCGAGAACCCTTAAAGCCAGCGGAGCCAGCAGAACCCCAAGAAATCGTGTTGCCTTCGGTGTCTGTGACAGTCACAATAGTATTATTAAAGGAAGCAAAGATATGCACCTGTCCGGAAGACAGGGTGCGCTTCCCTTTTTTTGCGCCCGATGGGCGACGGGTGGAACGAACACTCTGAGCCATTTTTATTTATACCTTTCGGACAGGATTACTTCTTGCCGCCCTTACGACGACCACGACCAGCAACCGTTTTCTTGGTTCCTTTACGAATGCGCGCATTTGTCTTGGTGCGCTGGCCACGTACGGGCAGGTTACGACGATGACGTAAGCCACGATAAGAGCCAATTTCGATCAGGCGCTTAATGTTCATCTGAACTTCGCGGCGCAGGTCACCTTCGACCTTGAAGTTTTTGGAAATAAATTCGCGAATCGCGGCAACATCCGCTTCGCTTAAGTCTTTGATGCGTGTGTCAGGATTAACTTTGGTGTGAGCCAAAATCTTCTGTACACGTGTCGGGCCAATACCAAAAAGGTAGGTCAGGCCAACTTCAACCCGCTTATTGCGGGGTAGATCAACACCTTCAATTCTCGCCATAGGTCACCACACTACCCCTGTCTCTGCTTATGTTTTGGATTTTCGCAAATGATAAAGATAACTCCCTTGCGCCGAACAATACGGCACTTGGCACATCGTTTGCGAATGGAGGGCGAAACTTTCATAATTCAAATCTCCTTACTTGCGGCTTGTCTTATGACAGCCAAAGGTCTAATTATACTGGTTATTTTTCTATCCGTCTACATTTTTACACGGTTGCTTGCAGGTTCGTTCACAAGACAGTCAGGATGAGTGGATCACCTTCGGTGACGGCAACTGTATGTTCAAAATGTGCCGTCAAAGAACCATCAGCAGAGACAACCGTCCATTTATCTGGCAGGACGCGGGTTTCATGCGTCCCAATGAGCACCATCGGCTCAAGCGCTATGGTCAAGCCTGGACGAAGCAACAATCCGCTTCCAGCAGACCCGACATTGGGCACCTGCGGACCTTCATGCATCTTCTGCCCGACGCCATGACCAGTATACTCACGTGTCACATGGAGTCCGTGACTTTCCACAAAATTCTGTATCGCCGCTGAAACATCACCTGTGCGTTTGCCTTTGCGCATATTTTCAATGCCCGCATACAATGCGCCTTCGGTGACTTCGAGCAATTTCGTTGCTTCAGGGGAAATCTCCCCTACTCCGGCAGTGAAAGCAGAGTCTCCAACGAAACCTTCATAGATCGTGCCGCAATCGATTGAAACGATATCTCCATCCTTCAACTTGCGTTTGGGATGTGGGATGCCATGCACCATTTCGTCATTAATACAGACTGTGATGGATGCAGGGAACGGCGGGCGGCCATAACCTTTGAAGGGCGATATACATCCGTATGACTTCAACACTTCCTCAGCAGCCGCGTTGAGTTCTGTTGTTGCCACACCGGGTTGTAAACGTTCTCTAACTGCCGCCAGAACGGTTGCATTGATGCGCCCTGCCTCGCGCATGATCTTGATCTGGGCAGAAGTCTTCACATTGATCTGGCGTTCCCAACTCATTTATAAAACCTACTTTTCAACAGAACCTGTTTTATTGGTTCCGCATACTCACAAATAATTATTTTTTGAGGGCAGTAAGCAAGTCTTTTGTCACCTGCTCAACACCTTGTGCGCCATTTACTTCGACCAATTTACCGCGCTTGCGATAGTACTCAACAAGGGGCATCGTTTGTTCGAGATAAACACCAATCCGTATCGCTACAGTCTCCGCCGTATCATCGTCGCGGTGGTACAACTCAGATCCATCATAATCACAAATACCAGCTTGCTTTGGCATATTGAACTCTTGATGATAAATATGACCTTGTGCACGGCATGACCAACGTCCACTTGTGCGTTCAATGAGAATTGATTCGGCGGCGGTTATGTATAGGACAGTGTCTACCTGACCACCAAATTCTGCAAGCATCTTCTCAAGCTCGTCAGCCTGGGGCGGGGTACGGGGAAATCCGTCGAGGATCGCACCAGTTTTACAGTCCGGACGAAAGATGCGATCGCGAATCATGGCAATGGTCACATCATCTGGAACCAACTCGCCTTTATCCATATAAGATTTAGCAAGTTTGCCAAGTTCCGTTTGATTTCCGATATTCTCGCGAAATAAATCACCAGACGAGATGTGCACAAGTTCGGTCGACTCAGCCAATATCTTGGCTTGCGTACCCTTACCAACACCGGGAGGACCAAGCAAGACGATGTAAATCGCCATAGATCTCCTTATCGGACAAGCAGAGAATCTTTATAACCGTGCAGCTTGAGTTCAGCGTCAATATTCTGGAAGGTATCGCGCACCACGCCAACAACGATGAGCAAACCCGAAGATGAAACAAGGAACAAGCCAGTCTGGGAGCTGGCGGCGTTCAAACTAAACGCCTTCAATAACAAGCCCAGTATAAATGGCATAATTGCGACGATACCTAGGAAAACAGCGCCAACCAGGGTAATACGTCGTTGAACCGTGCTCAAATATTTTTGCGTAGGCGCGCCCGTATGCACACCGGGGACAGTGGCGCCAACTTTCTTTAAATTCTCGCCATAATTCTGCTGATCGAACAAAACAGAGGTATAGAAGAATGTAAAAATCACAACCATGAAGAAGTAAATTAGCCAATAGCCCCAGTTGCTGGTGCCTGTGGCTCCAAAGAAATTCTGCATCCCAGTGAAGAAACTCGCGACACCCGCATTCGCACTGCGTGTAAAATAGCTGGCAAGAATCGCAGGGAATTGCAGGATTGCGCTCGCAAAGATCAACGGGATCATGCCAGACAAGTTCACCATGAGCGGCAAAGTGCCTTTCACGGGCATGGACATGCGATTACCCATGCGGCGGCCCGGGTACATCACCGGCACGTTGCGGCGACCTTGTTGTACATAAACAATCGCAAACACAGTCACCACAATGATTAAGATGGTAAATAACAACATAAAGACACGCGTATCTGCATCAGCAAGAAGACGAGCCAGGTTTGCTGGCATTCGTGCAACGATACCCGCAAAGATAACGAGTGACAAACCCTGTCCGCGAATACCGTATTCTGAGATCAACTCACCAAGCCAAATGGCAAACATGGTACCGGCCGTCATCGAAACGAGAACTGTCAATGATGTGAGCCAAAGTTCGGAAGTAAAACCAAACGGCAAAATCGCCTGTCCGACCGATGAGCTTATTGACAAAGAGTTGAAAATGTTAATCTGACCAATTGCAGAAAGCGCAGCCATGGGTACGGCAAGGTAGTATGTCCATTTTTCCTGCCACTTACGCGCTTCTCGTGGATCCTCTTCCATTCTGCGCTGTAATGCAGGGATGATCGGGATCAACAATTGCAGAATGATCTGCGCTGTGATATACGGATAGACACCCATTGAGAGCAATGAGAAATTGGAAACCGTGCCTCCGGAGAGTAGATCAAGAAAACCGAGGAAGTTTCCACTGCCCGCTGCCGAAGCGCGGAATGCTTTAAGAACCTCAAAATTAACGCCGGGCGCAGGCACATTCGCCGCGAGACGATACAGAGCCAAAATAGCAAAGGTGACAATCAACTTAAGTCGAATGTCTTCCGATTTCCAAAGGTAACGCCATCCTGAAAAGGTGGTCTTCATGAAAAGTATCCTTTAATAAGGTTTAGGCGATCAATTCAACCGAACCGCCAGCCTTTTCGATCTTGGCTTTGGCGCCCGCGCTGACGCGATGCACGCGCACTTTGAGGGCAACGGTCATCTCACCGCGTCCAAGCACAACCGTAGGGTTGCGTGAGTCGCGCAAAAGATGAGCTTGTTCAAGGGCTTCTGGAGTCACATCCGCTTCGGCTTTGAATACCTGCGAAAGTTGGTCGAGGTTGACTTCATTATAGAAGACCTGATTCGGGGGGGTAAATCCTTCGCCGCGCAAGAACGGCAGGCGGCGGAAGAAGGGCAGGTTACCGCCCTGACGATAAGCGTGACCGCCTTCGCCGGAACGTGCGCCCGCACCTTTGGTGCCGCGTCCCGCAGTCTTACCCTGCCCTGCCGAGATGCCGCGACCTACACGTTTTCGATTCTTTTTTGACCCAACATTGGGTACGAGATCGTGAAGTTTCATATTCAACCTACTCTTCGATCTTGAGCAAATGGATGATCTTTTTTAACATTCCGCGCATTGCGGGTGTATCCTTGTGCTCAACAGTTTGATGCAAACGGCGCAAACCAAGCGCCTTGACGGTGGCTTTTTGGTCTTTGGGAAAACCAATGTCACTCTTAACCCAGGTCACGCGCAGGGTCTTTCCTGAAGCTTCCTGTTTAGGCATGTTGTTTCCTCCGTTCCCAGAACGGCATCAACTCTTCTGTGCGTTTGCCGCGGCGAGCTGCTTCAACAGCCGGTGAGCGCAAATCATCAAGCGCGCCAAAGGTTGCCATGACCACATTAAGTACATTGGCGCTTCCCATTGACTTGGTGAGAATATCACGCACGCCAGCCACTTCCAATACAGCACGCACACCACCTGCCGCAATAACGCCGGTACCAGCAGAAGCGGGCTTGATGAAAACCTTGGCGCCAGCCACTCTGCCCAATGATTCGTGCGGAATTGTAGTGCCGAAGAGGTTCATTACACGTAAATCTTTGCGGGCGCGTTCAGACGCCTTGCGCATCGCATCGGGGACAGCGTTCGCCTTCCCAACGCCCATGCCCACTGTGCCTTTTTTGTCACCAACAACAACAGTCACGCGGAACTGGAAGCGGCGACCACCTTTGACGACTTTCGCAACGCGGGCAATTTCAATCACGCGCTCTTCAAAACCGTCCTGCACCTCAAGCTGTTGCTTTTCAAATTTCTTTTCTGCCATATCTTTCTCCAGTAACGTAGTAATGACTTAAGTCATCACTACAACTTCTAGAATTGCAAGCCGCCTTCACGCGCGCCTTCAGCCAATGCTTTAACACGCCCGACATAACGGAAGCCACCACGGTCAAATACAACAGACGTGATGCCTTTGGATTTGGCGCGCTCAGCCACTGCTTTTCCAATGACTTTGGCCTGTTCGGTCTTTTTCATACCCTTCACCTTCTCGCGCAGTTCATTATCAACTGTGGAAGCAGAGATCAGGGTGTTGCTTTGACTATCATCAATGATCTGGGCATAAATCCCAGAGATGCTCTTGAACACATTTAAGCGCGGGCGGGCGGTTGTGCCAACCACAACTTTGCGTACACGCACGTGGCGACGTTCACGAGCCAGAGAACGATTCTTCTTAGCCATGGCTTACTTGGCTCCTTTTCCGGCTTTACCGGCTTTACGACGAACACGTTCACCCAGGTAGCGCAAACCTTTACCATGATAAGGCTCAGGCGGACGCACCTTGCGAATGTTCGCGGCAACCTGTCCAACGAGTTCTTTATCGAAACCCAACACTTTGATAAGGCGGGTTTTCGCATCTGTTTCAAATGACACACCAGCCGGGGGTTCCATCTTGACCGGGTGTGAATAACCAACAAACAGGGAGAGGTTCTTCCCTTCCATTTCAGCGCGGTATCCCACGCCTTCCACTTGGAGGACAACTTCAAAACCCTTGCTAACGCCATGAATCATATTTGCGATCACGGCGCGGGTGGTGCCATGCAGAGCGCGCTCTGCGGGATTTTCCGAATTACGGGTGATGTTCAGCTGATTATTCTCCATCTTGATACCAATCAATTGGGAGAACGATCTCTTCAACTCACCCTTCGGTCCTTTGACGCGGACATCAAAACCATCCACGTCCACCTGGACACCACTGGGAATATCTACGGGCAAACGACCAATGCGAGACACGATAAACCTCCTACCACACCTTGCAGATGATCTCGCCGCCCACGCCCAACTGTCGAGCGCGTACGCCGGTCATGACACCCTTGGGCGTGGAGATAATGGCAACGCCAATACCTGAAAGCACCCACGGAATGTCCGTCTTCTTGGTGTAGATGCGGCGGCCTGGTTTGCTTACGCGTTCCAAGCCAGAAAGCACTGCGCGGCGCTGGCGACGTTCGCCAACATACTTAAGCTTCACACGCAAAACCTTCTGTACCTCGCGTTCGCCTTCCACCACTTCAAAACCTTCGAGAAAACCCTCATCCTTTAGGATTTTGGCGATCTCTACTTTAATCTTCGAGTTGGGCATTGCAACCTGAGCATGGCCTGCGAGCACAGCGTTGCGAATGCGAGTCAACATATCAGCGATCGGATCAGTAAATGACATGATCTACCTCCACCTGGGGCTACCAGGACGCCTTTACGACGCCAGGAATTTTGCCCGTCAATGCCAATTCACGGAAGCAAATACGGCACAAACCAAAGCGACGAATAAAACCGCGCGGGCGCCCACAACGCTGACAGCGATTCCGCACCTGTACCGCATATTTGCGGCGCAGTTCACGATATTGCATACATTTTTTTGCCATAGGTTAAGCATCCTTCTTGCTACTGAACGGCATTCCGAGCAATTTCAATAATGCGCGCGCCTGATCATCACTATTGGCAGAAGTCACAATGGTAACTTCCATACCGCGCAATTTATCAATTTTGTCATATTCGATCTCAGGGAAAACCAACTGATCCTTGAGTCCTAATGTGTAATTTCCACGGCCATCGAATGCGTTTGCTGAAACACCGCGAAAATCACGCACGCGAGGCAAGGCAATGTTTATGAGACGGTCAATAAAAGCCCACATGCGAGGTCCGCGTAAAGTTACCTTTGCGCCGATAAGACGACCTTCGCGCAGTTTGAAGTTCGCAATGCTTTTACGAGCCTTCGTCTGCACGGGTTTTTGCCCGGTGATCTGCATCAAGTCTGCTGTTGCGGCATCGAGCGCTTTGGGGTTATCCATCGCTTCGCCAAGACCAATGTTCAAAACGACCTTTTCAATGCGCGGCACCTGCATCACATTCTTCAAACCGAACGACTTGAACAGGGCCGGGGCCACTTCGTTGTTATAGAGTTCCTGCATTCTATTCATAATTATCTGCTCCACGGCCTAGTCAATCGTGGCCTCACAGTTCTTGCAAACACGATGAGCGCCCTCATCATCGCGATGAACACCGACACGGGTGGATTCACTGCATTTCGGACAGACGAGCATCACATTCGAGATGTCAATCGGTCCTTCAAACTGGATGCGGCCCGGGTTCATATTGCGACCTGCCTTCGTTTGCATTCCCTTCTGATGCTTGATGCGAATATTCACACCTTGCACAACCACGCGGCGGTCATCGAGAATAACGTTAATAACCTCGCCACGTTTGCCTTTATCTTCGAGGCGGCCGCTGATCACTTCTACTGTATCGCCTTTTCGTATCTTTACTTTCATTCTTTGCTCCTACAGCACTTCCGGGGCTAGCGACACGATCTTCATGTAGCCCATATCACGCAGTTCGCGCGCCACAGGTCCAAAGATACGAGTGCCCCTCGGGTTTTCGCCATCAGCATCGAGAATGACCGCGGCGTTATCGTCAAAGCGGATGTACGAACCATCTTCGCGGCGCCATTCCTTCGTGCAACGCACGATGACAGCTTTTACAACTTCACTTTTCTTGACTGAACCTTGCGGCGCGGCGGCTTTCACAGTTGCAACCACCACGTCACCGATCGAGCCATACCTGCGGCTGGAACCGCCCAGAACGTGAATGACAAGCAGTTCGCGTGCGCCGGTATTATCGGCGACTTTTAATCGAGACTCCTGTTGGATCATGGCTTATTCTCCTACGCCCTGATCAGCAGTGCGTGTCTCGCGCTTGACGACAGCTTCAACAGCCCAGCGCTTATCACGAGATAACGGACGGGTCTCGACGATCTCAACTTGATCACCGATCTGACAGCCGATCTCATCATGTGCTTTCACGCGCGTGCTTGAGTACACCACTTTCTTATACAGAGGATGACGATACTTGCGTGTGATTTCCACGACAACGGTTTTGGTCATTTTATTGCTAGTGACTACACCAGTCATACGACGACGATTGTTCATTTTGCACCTTCCACAGCGACGCGTTCTGTCTCGCACAGGATCGTTTCCATGCGGGCGATGTTACGACGCAGGGTTCTCAGGTGACTGGTATCAGTCAATTGACCAGTTACCTGTTGAAAGCGCAGTTTCATCAACTCGTCGTGCGAATCCGTGAGTTTTG
>Ga0302321_100005083_pt1 | contig 11469 bp, 10 predicted proteins | sample Fen_T0_1_FD_202505 | JGI IMG/M metagenome (GOLD analysis project Ga0302321, IMG submission 202505) | Peat permafrost microbial communities from Stordalen Mire near Abisko, Sweden - Fen_T0_1 | ecosystem: Environmental > Terrestrial > Soil > Wetlands > Permafrost | place: Sweden: Abisko...
GGCTGGGCCACCAGGGGATCGCGCACGGTCCTTTTCGCCCGTCTCGACCAGGACGACAAGGAAGAGGCAGGCGCGCCCGGCATACGCACGCGCGATGCGCTGCTGAAGGAGCTGCCGGCGTTGCTCGCAACGCAATAGCGATCGGGCGACGCACGCCGCCGCCCTGCGTGTTCACCGCCGTGGCGTAGATGGCGCCGGCCATTGCCACGCGCTGACGTGCGGCGAGGCCGCGCCACGATCCGAACTTCACAAAAAAGTTTCTTGCGAAGGGAATAATAAAGTTTGCGCTTTCGCCGGCCGGTATTGGTGCCCGGGCGCCAGGCCGCGCCGACATGCCCGGCAATGTATGCAATCGTTCCAGCCCGATCGGTCTAGGCAAAACCCCGTACGGCATTCGTGCCTCGGCGGCCGATTTTCACAGGCGCCGGCACGGTATCGCGACCTCGATGCTGCGCGTAATGGGTAGTGGCCGTGCTTGTTTGCGCTAGGAAAATCCCTCGCTGCGCAGTCGTTATCGACCAGCCAAAACGTCCATCGCCGCGCCGGTTCGCGGGCTTGTCAATCGATATCGGATGAACTAGTGTTGTTCCGCAATGCGGGAACACTGCAGTGGCTCAAAAAAGGTTTCGTCGGCTTCACGGGGATCGGCGCAATGCGTTTATTCCGCCCCCGGCTCCGCCGAAATTCCGTTCAATCTTTCACCAGAGAAGATGATCACATGCCCAAACTTTTGCTCGACTCCCTCCATCACGCACCACGTCCGACATCGGATGATTCCCCCCGGCCAACGCTGCTGAGCCGGCGCGGCTTTTTGCGCAACGGCATGGCCGTGGCCGGCACGGCGGCCATCGGCGCCGGCGCGGCCAGCGCGCGCGCCGATGTACTCACCGTCCCGGACAGCAACAAGAACCTGGGCCGGCCGGTCGCCGCCGACGACTACGGACAGCCTTCGAAGTACGAGACCAAGGTGCGGCGCCGCCGCTCGGATGTGTTCGTCAACAAGCAGAATTTTTCCGATTGGAGCATGTCGCCGATCGCATCCCAACAGGGCATCGTCACGCCCAATGGTCTGTTCTTCGAACGCCATCACGCCGGCGTTCCCGATATCGACCCCGATCAGCACAAGCTGGTCATTCACGGCATGGTCCGCCAACCGCTCGAGTTCACGCTGGAAAGCCTGATGCGTTATCCCTCGGTGTCGCGGTTTCATTTCCTCGAGTGTTCCGGCAACGGTCTCACCGATTGGCTGAAGGTGTCCTCCAAGACCGTGCAACAGACCCACGGCCTGCTGTCCTGCGCGCAGTGGACGGGCGTGCCGTTGTCGTGGCTGCTCGACGAGGCCGGGCTGGCGCCGGGCGCCAAGTGGGTGATCTTCGAGGGGGCCGACGGCTCGGGCCACTACCGCAGCCTGCCTCTTGAAAAGGTGATGGACGATTGCCTGGTTGTCTACGGACAAAACGGCGAGATGCTGCGCCCCGAGCAGGGCTATCCGCTGCGCCTGCTGGTGCCCGGCTGGGAAGGCAACGTCAGCGTCAAGTGGCTGCGCCGCATCAAGGTCGGCGACGAGCCCTGGTACGCGCGCGGCGAGACGGCGCGCTACACCGATCCGATGCCCGACGGGAAGTGGCGCATCTTCAGTTTCAATATGGAAGCGAAGTCGGTCATCACCCAGCCCTCGGGCGGCATGAACATCCGCCCGGGCCCGCAGGAAATCCAGGGCTTCGCCTGGTCGGGGCTCGGCAGGATCCGCCACGTCGACATTACCGTGGACGGCGGCAATAGCTGGCAGGAAGCCACGCTGGAGGAACCGGTGCTCGACAAATGCCTCACGCGCTTCCGCTTCCGCTGGAACTGGGCGGGTGGTGAGGCCAAGATCGCCAGCCGCGCAGTGGACAGCACCGGCTACGTGCAGCCCACCGTCGCGGATATCGCCAAACAACGCGCCATTGTCGGTTTCGTGCAGCACCACAACGGTATTTTCCCGTGGTCGATCAACTCCGCCGGCGAGGTGAAAAATGCAATCGCGTAAATCCAGGGTGGCCGCCGCGACCGCCGCGGCTTTGCTGGCCATGGCCGGCTGCAGCATCCAGGTCGACAACTCCGCGGAAGTCGTACCCAGGCGCGCGGTGCCGGCGCGGCCCGAGGGCCATTTCGGCAAACCGGTCAGCGAAGCGGAGATCGCGGCCTGGAATATCGATATCCGCACCTCCGACGGCCGGGGCCTGCCGCCGGGACGCGGCACCGCCGTCGAAGGCAAGGCGGTGTATGCGGAGAAGTGCGTCGCCTGTCACGGGCCCGATGCCAAGGGCGGGCCGGTCTACGGCAGCATGGTCGGCGGTATCGGCTCCTTCAAAACCAGTACGCGGGTGCTGACGCCGGGCAGCATGTATCCCTACGCGCCGATCCTGTTCGACTACATCCGGCGGGCGATGCCGATGGGCAATGCGCAATCGCTGACGCCCGACCAGGTGTATGCGGTTTCGGCCTACATCCTGAATCTCAACGGCCTGATCGCGGCCGACGCGGTGATGGATGCGAACAGCATGCCCAAGGTGATGATGCCGAATCGCGACAATTTCATCGTCGACGATCGCCCCGATACGCACGCGGTGCGCTGCATGAAGGACTGCCTGTCGACGGCGGCGAAGTGAGGCGGGGAGGCCGGCGCGGATAAGGCGCAGCCGGTCACCCGCGTCGGCTGCTAGTACTGCTCCCAGTCGTCGTCGAGCGCGATGCCGCGTCGCGACTTGGCCTCGCCCTCGAGCGCAAAGGTGGGCGCCTTGCGCAGTTTCCGGCCGGTGCGCGGCGCGATGCGGCTGGTGGCGACGGGCGTGGATGCCGCCGGCGCCGTGGTGCCGTCGTCTTTCAGCTTGAACACGCTGACGACTTGCGCAAGCTCGTTGGCCTTGGCCTGCATCGCTTCCGACGATGCGGCGGCTTCCTCGACCAGACTCGCGTTCTGCTGCGTCGCGTTGTCCATATCGGCGATCGCCCGGTTGATCTGTTCGATGCCGGAGGTTTGCTCCTCGCTGGCGGTGGTGATTTCCGCCATGATGTCGGTCACGCGCGAGAAGCGCTCGACAATGTCGTGCATGGTGGCGCCCGCCTGATCGACCAGGCGCGAGCCGGCTTCGACTTGCTGCACCGAATCGTTGATCAGCGCCTTGATTTCCTTCGCGGCCTGCGCGGAGCGTTGCGCAAGGTTGCGCACTTCCGAGGCGACCACGGCGAAGCCGCGGCCCTGCTCGCCGGCGCGCGCAGCCTCGACGGCCGCGTTCAGCGCGAGAATGTTGGTCTGGAAGGCGATGCCGTCGATGACGCCGATGATGTCGACGATCTTTTTGGAAGAAGAGGCGATCGACTCCATGGTATCGACCACTTCCGAAACCACCATGCCCCCTTTGCCCGCCGCTTCGGAGGCCGACGCGGCCATCTGGTTGGCCTGGCGCGCGTTGTCGGCGTTTTGCTTGACCGTCGAGGTCATTTCCTCCATCGCCGATGCGGTCTCTTCCAGCGATGTCGCCTGCTGCTCGGTACGGCTCGACAGCGACTGGTTGCCGATGGCAATCTCGCCCGAGGCGGCCGCGATTTCCTGGGTGCCGTTGCGCACGCCGGCGACGATGCGAATCAGGCTCTCGTTCATTTCCTTGAGCGCCTGGATCATCTTGCCGGTCTCGTCGTTGGTGGTCACCTCGATGCGGCTGGTCAGGTCGCCGGCCGCGACCGTGTTGGCGACCTCGACCGCCAGCGTCAGTTGCCTGAGCAGCGACCGGGTGATCATCACGCCCATGGTGCCGATCAGCAGGGCAAGGATGAGGGTGATGCCCAGCGTGGTGCCGGTCGCCCAGGCGATCTCCGCCTTGCCTTCCTGCGCGACTGCCTTGGCATGCGCATCGCCCAGCTTCATGAGTACTCCGAACCCGTCGCGCAGGCGCGTTTCGTTCGCCGCGTTTTGCAGGATTTGCGCGCGCGCCTCGTCGAACAGGTTGACGCTGGACAGCTCCAGCGTCTTGTTCACTCCCTTGAGATAGGGGATCAGGTACGCGCGCAGCGCCTCCAGCGCCTTGCGGTCTTCGGCCCCTTCGGTCATCGCATCGTATTCCTTGAACGCCTTGTCCAGGCTATCGCGGTCGGCGCGAATCAGCTTGTCGATTTCCAGCTTGCCCTTGTCGTCGGCACTCAGGACATGCTGTGCGACGTGCGCCCGCAATTGGCCGAATTGATCGACAGCGCCGGACAGCACCAGCAGGCTGGGCACGGTCTTGACGTTACCCTGGTTGGTGACATTGAAGACCGTGCTCATTTTCACGAAATCGATGCCCCCCACCAGCAGCAGACCCGCCATGGCCAGGATGAGGATCAGGTACAGGCGTTTTGCGATGGAGAGCGACGTTTTCAAGGCGGGTCCCTACTTGCCGGCCTTGATGAAGGAGCCGTCGACCAGTTCGTCGATTGCCTTCTGCGCCGCCAGGTCGGACAAGACCAGCTTTTCGGCGACCAGCGTCGGCGCGCCGGCCTTCAGCGCCTTGACGTGCTCGGCGCCCGGCACCGGATTGGAAAAGACGATGCGCTTCAGCTGCTGTTTGGCGACGTCAACGCTGATCTTGGCTTCTTCCGACATCAGCTTCGCGGTCTCTTCCTGGTTGGCAAGAACCCACAAACGTCCCTTTTCGTAGACCTTGATCACGCGCCTGACGATTTCGGGATGCGTGGATGCGAACGCGTCATTCACGTTCAGGAAACCGTAGGTGCAGAAATCCGGATTGCGGTAAATGATCTTCGAACCGGCTTCCAATACCGATGCCGACAGGTGCGGGTCGAGGCCGCCCCACGCATCCACTTCCTTGCTCTCCAGCGCCTTGCGGCCCAGCACGTGATTGAGCGGCACCATTTCCACGTCGGCCTTGTGCATGCCGGCTACATCCAGCGCGCGCAACACGAACAGGTACGGGTCGGTGCCGGGAAAGGCGGCGATCTTCTTGCCCTTCAGGTCCTTCACGCTGGTGATGGGGGAATCCTTGTTCACCAGCAAGGCGGCCCATTCCGGTTTGGAAAAGATGTACACGCCCTTGATGGGCGCGCCATTGGCACGCGCGAGCACGGCGGCAAGTCCGGCGGTGGAGCCGAAATCGACGCTGCCCTTTTTCAGGAAATCGAGCGCATTGGCGCTGCTTTGGCTGAACACCCATTTCACGGCGATATTGTCTTTCTTGAACTCGTCCTCCATCCAGCCCATCTTGCGGATCACCAGGCTGGTGGGCGAGTAGGTCGCGTAGTCGACCCTTACTTCCTTCAGGTTGTCGGCAGCGGCATTGCTGGTGCCGAAAGTGGCGGCGGCGATCACAAGCAGGCCGATAAATCTCGAATGCAGATTCATGTTGGTTTCTCCGTGGGTAGTTGGCTCTGGCAAAAACTCGTCGGTTGCGGCGGTTTTGTTTTTTTCTACTTTGAGCAGCGATACGAGGTCCGGGTGCAACGGGCGCGGCGTATTGCGAATCGTCGATTGCGTCCTCGAAAAAAATGCGCAATGCGCGGAAATACTACACATCGCATTTGGGCCGCGCAACGAAGAAATGCAATTGAATTTCCGCGTACGCGCAAACGACGCGGCGCGTGAAATTTTCGAGTGAAAGCCCGCCACCCGGACTCGCCGCAACCCACTTATTCTCTCTGCGAGTTTCCACTACCCATGACGGCATTGGCAACCGTGGCAACTACCGAAGGTTTCAGAGAAGAAATGCATTTCAGGCAATGAAATGAGGCGAATCGAACAACGCTGAAGAAGTTTCACGCGCCTCCCGACCCGGAACCAGGCTCGGGGTTCGGGATGCCCGGAATCGGGGGCAACCATTAAAACGGCAATTGGCAGCAGGTTCGCCGAAAAAACCGGTTGTATTGGGTGCTGCGCACTTGGATTGCGCGAAATTCGCGGCAATCCGCACGGTTGCGATAGCGGGCCGAAGGAGCGACCGGTGCCAACGCGAACTCTCGGCGGCGGTTGCGACGCGGCTGCCCGATGTCTATTTCCGTACCGTCGCTGGTTTCCCACCCGTACGGGTGGGGACACGGCACACTTGCGGTGCTAGATTGCACTGTGCGCCGTTTCGCGCGGAGGGAGCGCGCCGCCATGATCCTGCCGATCGCTTGGCCGGGCCCGTCGCCGTAACCGAATGGAGCCCGGCCACCTATAGCTGCAAAGTTCCGCCGGAAATTCCCGAAAGGAAGCGATCATGACCGCTGCCAACGATCTCTATCTCATCACCAACCGCCAACCCGATGCCGGCGCCTTCAACGACTGCGTGGCGCCCGGCGGCAACCTTGCCTATACCACCTACCCCTTGGGGACATGGCAGCCTGGCGATGCCCCGCCCGAAAATGCCACGTTTACGGCGACCGCCCCATCCTCTTTTCAGTCTGCAATCGTGTCCGACCTCGCCCGCCTCGCCCAAGACGGCGAAGTGAACCTGCTGATTTTCATCCACGGTTTCGACACCACCTGGGCGCAATCCCAGCAGCAAAGCGGCCAGTGGCTGACCGGTTTGCGCGGGCCAAGCGGACATCCGGATGCCGGCTACCGCGGTGTGCAACTGAGTTTCGATTGGCCGAGCGGGCAGGATGTCGCCGATTTCATCGCCGCCATGGGCCGCGCGCAGGATACCGCCGCCCATTCCCAGCCGCGACTGAAAGACCTTATCGACACCCTGCGCGCCGATCCGGCACTCAAAGGCATCACCGTCCAGCCGCAGGTGCTGTGTCACTCGATGGGCAACTACCTGCTGCAACAAGGTGCCCGCCATTTTCGATCGGACACTTCGCGCAGACCTTGCTGGTCGCGGCGATGCTCGACGACAACGCATTCAACCCGCAGTGTTCATCGCAAACCCCCGGCGCCGACATCTCCGCCGCGACCGGCCAGGTCAACTGCTACTACGGCTGCCACGACGACGTGCTGGGCTTTGCCTTCCTCGATGGGTGGCTGTGCGAACTCGGCAAGGATGGGCCGTATTCGTATAACGAGCCGCTCACCGCCAATTTCGTCGGGCTCGATTGCAGCGCGGTCGTCAATGCCGTCAACGAGCATCGCTGCCAGGCCCCACAGACCCACACCGCCTACTTCTACATCCCGGAAACGCAAATGGACATGGCCGCCGCGTTGCCGGGCCAGGCAACCTCGTTTCGCCGGCAGATGCCCGGTACCACGCAGGGCTTCGCGCTCGCCGACAGACCCGCGGGCAACGCCCAGTGAACTGCATCAGTGTCGAAAATAATGAGCTGTCATTCTGAGCCAGCGGCGAAGAATCTCAACTTCTATTTCGCCACCGTTCCATCCAACATCGAGAAAGTCCCAACATGAGCAGCACCATCAAATCCATCATCGACCCCCTGGTCAGCGCCTATCAGGACGCCACCACCACACCCGGGGTGGCCGTCGCGCTGCACTACCAGGGCAAGGACTACCTCCTGCCCTACGGCTTCGCCGACGTGGAGAACGGTACTGAGGTCACCAGCGACACCATTTTCGAAATCGGCTCGATGACCAAGGTGTTCTCGGCCACCCTGCTGGCTTCCCAAGTGGGGCAGGGCACCATCTCACTGGACGATCCGCCGTACCTGCGCCTGCCGGCTCGCGTCGGCGAATACGGCGGCAATATCAAGGACGCGACCTACATCCAGCTCGCCACCCACACCTCGACCCTGCACGACACGCCGGAGATCCTCAAGGTCCATCCCTCGGCGCAACTGTTCGACGGCGAAGCCGCATCCAAACCGCTGATCGACTGGTGGATCGCGCACCAGGCGAACGAGGGCGGTTGTTGGCAGTACTCCAACACGGCATTCGTTACCCTCGGCTTCGCGGTGGTGGGCCCTGTGGATGCTCCCGGCTACCAGCCCTACGAGGACCTGCTCCGCGATCGCATCACGGCATTGCTGGGTATGAGCAACACGGTGGTGCACGCGAGCGGCCCCGGTGTCGCGCAAGGTTACCGGTACACGGCCAACGGCCCGGTCGCGGCGAAAGGGACCGCCTCCGACCTCAAGTCGAGCGCGCGCGACATCCTCACCTTCCTGCGCTCCAACCTCGGCCTGTGGCCGGGTAGCGTGCCTGCCCAACTCGCTGCGGCGATTGCGATGACGCAGCAAATCTACGTGGATTTTCCGGTCGCCTGCGGTAACGGTGGAAAAAGCGAGTCGTTCAGCATGGGCCTCGCCTGGCAGGTGAGCGAGCCCGGCACCGACGCCGCGCACTACGCCAAGGACGGCGCCACCGGCCTCGGCGGCTTCACCAGCTATATGGCATTCCTGCCCGGTGAAGGCATCGCCATCGCCGTGCTGACCAATCTCGATGGCGGCGGCAAGCTGACACCCAAGCAGTCCCCCGCCAAACTCGCCAATGAGATTTTGGCCGCGCTGCCGGCGGCGTTCGCAAAGTGATGCGTGGCGGCCCCGCAACGCAACGAAAGGACTGTGCATGGACATCAAACTCGACCTCATCAACAACTCCATCGACGCCAACAATTCGCAGATCGTCATCTTCCAGAAAAACGTCTACGGCGATGTCGAGCTGCCGGCGGTGGCGTGGCTGGCGTTTCCGGCCGGCGGCAAGGGCAGCCACCATGCTTTCGTTTATCCATCGGAAGTGACGGTTGGTGCGAGCGACAGCGCCGGCCACGTCATGAAGCCGCAGCGGGCCAAAGCCGGACAGCGGTTCCACGTCGAATTGCGGCACGCAGCTCATGTGCTGCTGCCGGCGGGGCCGGCCGCCGTCGATAGTCAAATTGACGTGCTGAACCAGCTGCACATCGGCACCATCGACGCCGGCATTTACCGTGGCGGCAAGTTGCTCGCGCTCATAACGTCTATCCCTCCCGGGGTGAAAGGCACCTTCAAGTTCCAGCCGACCATCTGGATCGGCCTTGTGAACTGCGTACAGGAAGGCGAGTTGATGAGCCCCGCGTCGGTCGCGTCGGCGAACACCGAATTGTCCCTGCTCGGCGTCGCCTGCGCCGATATCGTCATGAGCGGCGGCGGTTCCGGCCCGGGCGCCGTGCCGGTGACTTTTACGCTGCAAAACGTGGTGAAGTGCTGATCCCGGTTTATGATCGCTGCTTTACCTATTTCATTACGACCCGCGCTGACATGGACATCAAGGACATCGTCAAGGACAACACCGTTCACTTCGCCCGCTACCGTCAGGGCTACGCCTACTACACCGTGCACGTAGCCACCGACGCGGCCGACTACACCTTTCCCGTTCCCCTCGACGATATCGACGACGCGACCCTGCTCGCTACCGACAAGGCCATGGTGTTCATGCGCTACATCCGCAAAGCCCTGGCCGACGGGACTTTCGTGAAGACAGCCTAGCGGCCACCCGCCCTGCTAACCTGAATTCTCACACCCGAATCCTCAATCCTGAATCCTCACACCTCCCATCCGCAGATGAAACTCAACCGTCTTGCCTTCACAGCCTGCCTGGCCGCCGCCGCACCGCTCGGCCACGCGCAAACGACCAACCTCTGCGTCGATGCTGCCAAGGAAAGCTCCGCGAAGCTCGCCGAGGAGACGCATACCACCGCCGAAAAAATCGACCTGGCCAAGGAAGTCTTCGCCAGGGTTGCCTCGGTCGCCAAGTTGCAACCGGTGTTCAAAATTTGCGATTCGAAGACTATCAACGCGCATGCCTACGCCGACCGCGACGGCCAGGTGGTGAGCCTCAATAGCGCCGTGCTGGAAAAGGGCGGCGCCGATGCCGACGTGCTGTCGCGCATCCTCGGCCACGAGGTGTCGCACCTGATTCTCGAACATTCGACCAAGAAGCGTATCGTGGTGCTGTTCGCCCTGCGTGCAGCCATCGAAGCGGCGATGACCTCGTACCGCAAGGACAGCGACATCGTTGCTGCGCGTGAAGTGTTGCGCAGACAATTCATCCAGCGGGCGGCGTCGGCCAGCCGGTCATTCGAGGGCGAGGCAGACGAGCTGGGCTTCGCGCTCGCCATCACCGCCGGCTACGCGGTTACCGACGTGGGCCACAAGCTGCGTACGTTGTCCGAGACGGCCGGCTTCGATGCGAAGTCCGAGTTCTGGAGCACCCACCCCGGCTTCCTGGAGCGCGAATCGATCAGCGAATTCCTGGAAACGAACGAGAACCACCGGCGCACGGCGAGCCGACTGTACGCGAGCAAGGCGTACGACCGGCTGGGCGACCTGACTTTCAAATGGGCCGGCGAGCAGCCCGAGAGCGGCGCCGCCTTTTATTACCGTTCGCTATGGGCCAAGGCGCTAGGCAAGCCCGCGCCACTGGTGACCGAGGCGCTCGAAGACAGCCTGCAGCAATACGAACAGCCGAAAAAGGGTGGCCTTGCGCAGCTGTACCAGAACGAACACGAAAAGGCCGCCTTGTCGCTGTGCCTTGCGCTGGTCGATGAGGGGCGGCCCGATACCGCGCTGGCCTGTGTGGCCAAGCTCGAAGATGCCGACCAGGTGGAGTTCATGCGGGTCACGCGCTGGACCTCGCCGGTCATCGTCTCGAAGCGGGAGCCGGGCGACCATTTCTCTTCGGTGTGGACGGCGGTCACGCCGGAAGGCTCGATGTATATGACCAATCTGCCGCGCTACTACAACGAGGAGTACCTGCGGCCGTCGTCGCCGGGCCGCCTGTCGCGTCCGCCGCGCAGTACTTATGCCGAACGGGCGCGGCAGGCCAATGCCGTGCCGCTGCCCGCCGAGGCCAGGCGCAAATTTGCCTCCCTGCACGAGGCGGCGCGGTGGGGCCGCCCGGTAGATGTGTACGCGCTGATCCAGGCGGGCGCCGACGCAGAGGCGCTGGAACAGGGCCTCACCCCGCTCGGCGCAGCGGTGCTGGCCGGCAACGCCGACACCGTAGCCTACCTGCTCGATATCAAGGTGAACCCGTCCCGCCGCGATGCCTTCCATCGCACCGCCGAAGAATACGCCCTGCAATCCGGCCACCTTGCCCTGCTGCCCGTGCTGCGAGCCCCGCGTAGCTGATGTTTCCGCTACAGTGGCGGTCGCCGCCGGCGATTGCATCCTTCTCCTCACCCCCTCACTCCTTACCCCTCACAACCCAAAAATGAATATTCGCAAACTTGCCATCGGTGCTGCGGCACTCCTTCTGGTCGTCCTCGGCGCGTACGTCGCATCCAGTTTCTACTTCGGCTCGCAAATCAAGTCGCAGATGCTGGCCATGCCGGACAAGATGTCGCAGGTGGCGCCGTTCCTGAAGGTGTCGGCCAACGAGTTCCACAGCGGGTTGTTCAAGTCCACGCACGACCTCGCTTTCGAAGTGCCGATGCCGGGCAGCCCCAAGGCGCCCGTGTTCACACTGCATAGCGTGATTTTTCACGGCCCGTTTCCGAACCTTGGCGCGCCTGGCGCGGCGCGCATAGAACAGACGCTGGTGTTCGATGAGGCCACCAGCCAGATCATCGCCAAGGCCTTCGATGGCGC
>Ga0302321_100005084_pt1 | contig 11468 bp, 8 predicted proteins | sample Fen_T0_1_FD_202505 | JGI IMG/M metagenome (GOLD analysis project Ga0302321, IMG submission 202505) | Peat permafrost microbial communities from Stordalen Mire near Abisko, Sweden - Fen_T0_1 | ecosystem: Environmental > Terrestrial > Soil > Wetlands > Permafrost | place: Sweden: Abisko...
TGTTCATCGTCTTTGACGACGCGAAACGAGCCCGACATGCCCAGATGCATCAGCAACACATCGCCCGAGCCGAGATCGGCCAGCAGGTATTTGGCGCGCCGGCCAAGCCCGGTCACGGTCTGGCCCGTCAGCCGTGCCACAAAATCTTTCTGGAACGGAAATCGCAGGTCCTTTCGCCTGGCTTCCGCCTTCACGATTTTCGCACCTTCCATGACCGGCTGCAGGCCGCGGCGGACGGTTTCGACTTCGGGTAATTCGGGCATGGATCGGCGTTCACCTTGTGATGTCGACGTGATAGCGACATTGCGGCGGGCGCGCTATGGTCTGCGCGATGGAGAAAAGTTGATGGATCGGCCAGGTCAAACCACGCATTTCGGCTTCAGGGACGTACCCGTGGGCGACAAGCAGACGCTGGTGAACGACGTATTTCACAGCGTGGCCCGGCGCTACGACCTGATGAACGATCTGATGTCGGCGGGGCTGCATCGGGTCTGGAAGGACATCGCCATCAACCTGCTCAACCCGCCGCGCGGCGAGACCCCGTTCGCGCTGCTCGACGTTGCCGGCGGCACCGGCGACATCGCGTTCCGCGCCGCCGAAGCAGCGGGCCCGGGTTTTCGCGCCACCGTATGCGATATCAATTCCGATATGCTTGAGGTCGGCCGCGCGCGCGCGGCGACGCGGCAGCTCGACGACCGCGTCTCGTTCGTGGAAGGCAATGCCGAGGCGCTGGCTTTCGCCAGTGGCGCCTTCGACGCCTACACCATCGCGTTTGGCATCCGCAACGTGCCGCGCATCGACCTCGCGCTCGCCGAAGCATTTCGCGTGCTGAAACCGGGCGGCCGTTTCCTGTGCCTGGAATTTTCCACCGTCGACGTGCCCGGGCTCGACCGGATTTACGATCTGTTTTCGTTCAAGGTCATTCCGCCGCTCGGCCGCGCGGTCACCGGCGACGCCGACTCCTATCAATACCTCGTGGAGTCGATCCGCAAATTTCCCAAGCCGGACGCGTTTGCCGGGATGATCCGCGCCGCCGGCTTTTCCCGCGTCAACTGGCAAAGCCTCTCGGGCGGCATCGTGGCGTTGCATTCGGGCTGGCGTTTGTGATCTCCGCACTGACCCACATCGCGCGGCTCGCCCGCGCCGGTTTCGTGTTCGCGCGCGAAGGCGTGTTCGGCGTGGTCGATCCGTCGCTGGTGCCGCCGCCCGGCCAGCTGGCGTTGCGGCTGGCGCGCATCGTCGAGCGTCCCGGCGCCAAATCCGGCCCGCGACTATCGCGCGCGCTGACCAGGCTTGGGCCGGCCTATCTGAAACTCGGACAGTTTCTCGCCACCAGGCCCGACGTGGTCGGCGTCGCCATGGCGCGCGACCTGGAAAGTCTGCAGGACCGGCTGCCGCCATTCTCGCAAAGCGAGGCCGAGGCGGTGATCGCTACCTCGCTGGAACGCCCTGTGACACAGGCGTTTGTCAGCTTCGGCCCGGCGGTCGCCGCGGCCTCGATCGCACAGGTGCATCGCGGCGAGACCGAGCGCGACGGCGTGCGCAGTTCGGTGGCGGTGAAGGTGCTGCGACCCAACGTGGCTGCGCGCTTCCGCCGCGACCTCGCGGATTTCTTCTTTGTCGCGCACAAGGCGGAGGCGTTTTCCGCGGAGGCGCGACGGCTCCGGCTGATCGAGGTCATCAACACGATGTCGCGCTCGGTGGCGATGGAAATGGATCTGCGGCTCGAGGCCGCAGCGCTTTCCGAGATGGCGGAAAACACCCGCGACGATCTGGATTTTCGCGTCCCCACCGTCGACTGGGATCGCACCACCCATAATGTGCTGACGATGGAATGGATCGACGGCATCGCGCTCAGCGATCACGTGCGGCTCGAGCAGTCCCAGGTCGATCTGCCCGAACTCGGGCGCAAGGTGATCCAGAGTTTCCTGCGTCACGCATTGCGCGACGGTTTCTTTCATGCCGACATGCATCCCGGCAATTTGTTCCTCGACGACGCCGGCCGGCTTGTGGCCGTCGACTTCGGCATTATGGGCCGGCTCGGCCTGAAGGAGCGGCGCTTCCTCGCGGAAATTCTGCTGGGCTTCATCACCCGCGACTACCGGCGCGTCGCCGAGGTGCATTTCGAGGCCGGTTATGTGCCGGGGCATCATTCGGTCGAGAATTTCGCGCAAGCCATCCGCGCCATCGGCGAGCCGATCCACAACCGCACCGCCGAAGAAATTTCGATGGCGAAGTTGTTGACGCTGCTTCTCGAGGTCACCGGCCTGTTCGACATGCGTACCCGCCCGGAACTGATCCTGCTGCAGAAGACCATGGTGGTGGTCGAAGGCGTCGCGCGCAGCTTCGATCCCAGGCTCGACATCTGGAAGGTCGCCGATCCCGTGGTTCGCGAATGGATCGCGCGCAATCTGGGGCCGGTGGGGCGCATTCAGGGCGCGATGTCCGGTGCCGGAGACCTCGGCCGCGTGCTGGCGGGGTTACCCGCGATCGCGGCGCGGTCGGTAGCGGTGCTCGAGCAGCTGGAAACCATGACCCGGGAAGGGCTGACGCTGTCGCCGGAGACCATCGCGGCAATGGGTCGGACCGAAGGCCGCAAGAGCCGATGGCGCACGCTGGCGCTCTGGATCCTGGTGGTGATCTTTATCGGAATTCTGATTGCGGTTCGGCAGATTTGATTGCAATGCATGCATTGTGTGCTAGCATTGCCATCACTTCTAGGAAGCGCCGCCCATGGCCAGCCTGACCATCCGAAAACTCGACGATACCGTCAAAGCCTATCTGAGGCTGCGTTCGGCCGGTAACGGCCGCTCGGTGGAAGAAGAGGTCCGGGTGATCCTGCGCGAGCTTGTGCAGGGCAGGCCCTTTGAGTTCGCCGGCGAACAAACCGAAGAATCATCCAAGGACCTCCCGACGCCTGCTGGCGCCGCTCCCCGGCGCGCCGGTGCGCTGGATCAGGCCCGCGTTACCCTGATCATCGGCGGCGGCATCGCCGCCTACAAGGCGCTGGACCTGATCCGGCGTCTGAAGGAGCGCCACATTCGCGTCCGCTGCGTGCTGACCAAGGCGGCGCAGCAATTCGTCACACCGCTTTCCGCCAGCGCGCTGTCGAACGAGCGCGCCTACACCGACCTGTTCGATCCCGAGAGCGAGTTCGACGCCGGCCACATCCGCCTGGCGCGCGACTGTGATCTGATCGTGGTCGCGCCGGCGACCGCGGACCTGATGGCGAAGATCGCGCAGGGACATGCCGACGATCTCGCCAGCGCGATTCTGCTGGCGGCGAACCGGCCGATCCTGCTGGCGCCGGCGATGAACCCCTTGATGTGGAACAATGCCGCGACCCGCCGCAATGTCGCACAGCTCGAACGCGACGGCGCGGCGATGGTCGGACCCAATTCCGGGGAAATGGCCGAAGCCAATGAAGCCGGCGTCGGGCGAATGGCGGAGCCTACGGAAATCGCCGCCGCCGCCGAGCGCCTGCTGCGCCCGCCGCAGCCGCGCCCGCTGGCGGGAAAACGCGTTCTCATTACCGCCGGCCCCACCCATGAGCCGATCGATCCGGTGCGCTACATCGCCAATCGCTCCTCCGGCAAACAGGGTTTTGCGATCGCCGCCGCCGCACAGGCCGCCGGCGCCGACGTCACCCTGATCTCGGGCCCGGTCGAACTCGACGACCCCTTCGGCGTCACCGTGACGCATGTGGAATCCGCGCGCGAAATGCTGCAGCGGGTCGAGACGGCACTCCCCGTCGATATCGCCATTTTCGCCGCCGCCGTCGCCGACTGGCGCGTCGCCAATGAAGGCGAGCAGAAACTGAAGAAGACCGCCGCCGGCATGCCGCCGCTGCAACTGGTCGAAAACCCCGACATTCTTGCGACGATCTCGAAACTGCGGGACACGCGCCCGCCGCTGGTGATCGGCTTTGCCGCAGAGACCGAGCATCTGATCGACAACGCCAAGGCAAAACTCGAGCGCAAGGGCTGCGACTGGATCGTCGCCAATGACGTCTCGCCGTCAACAGGCGTGATGGGCGGCGACCGCAACACGGTTCATCTGCTGACACGGGATGGCGCGGCAATCGGCGCCGACGGCATAAAAGTCGAAGCCTGGCCTGTCATGACCAAGGAACAAGTCGCGGCGCAACTGGTAGCGCGAATCGTCAGAACGGTGGAGAAAGCCTCGTGAGCGCCACCGTCAAAGTCGACATCATGCAGCTGCCTCATGGCGCAGGGCTGGCGCTGCCGGCCTATCAGAGCGCGCATGCCGCGGGTCTTGATCTCTTAGCCGCGGTTCCCGAGGCCGAGCCCGTGATCCTGATGCCTGGAGCGCGCGCGCTGGTGCCGACCGGACTGACCATCGCGCTGCCGCCGGGTTATGAGGCGCAGGTCCGGCCGCGCTCGGGCCTCGCGGCGAAGCACGGCGTCACCGTGCTGAACACGCCGGGCACCATCGATGCGGATTATCGCGGCGAGGTCGGTGTGCTCCTGATCAATCACGGCGATGCGCCGTTTTCGATCCGGCGCGGCGAACGGATCGCACAAATGGTCGTCGCCGCCGTGGTTCGCGCGGAACTGGTTCCCGTCGATAAGCTTGCCGCGACCGACCGCGGTAGTGGCGGCTTCGGCTCGACCGGCCGCTGAAGCGGATCAAACCGCGGATTCACTTTCATAAAAGCTGCGCCGATTGAATTTGATACCGCATTTTTTTGCGATGCGATTCACGTTCACGGTCTGGACTCTTACCCGCCGAGTCCCGTTGGGGATATTGTCACTCGATTCGCGAACGGCGGGGTTGATGCGCCGGGCGTAAAATCGTGCGGTTTGGGGCAAACCATGTCGGGCGTAATCGTGGCGATGCGTCGGACCCTGCTGTCGTGCACCTCATTGGCACGTCACGGCGTGATCGCCCTTGGCGTTTCGCTGGCCTCGATCGCACCGGCCGCTGCCGGCGATTTGCAGTTCCTCGATGAGATCTCCGGCTGGTTCGATCTCAACCGCCAGGAAGTCGTGGTGCTGACCACGGCGCTGGCGCTACTCGGCTTCTCAGTGGTGTCGGCGATTCTGTTGATGCGCACGCGGCTGCGCGCCGCAAGCAACGAGGCGCGGCTGCGCGCCGACATCCAGGACCTGCAATTCCAGGCCGACCGCTTCCGCGCGCTGCTGTTCGCCGAGCCACAGGTCCTGATATCCTGGGCGGCGGGCGACAATCGCCCGCAAATCAGCGGCGACACCTCGCTTTTGGTATCGCCGGACTCCCAGCAGCAATCGCCGCAGCGGATTCTGGCGTTCGGAACCTGGCTGCCGCCGGAGCCGGCGCTGCAGATGGATCATGCGGTCGACGCGTTGCGCGAGGCCGGCGAAGGCTTTCTGCTCAATCTCACCACATCGAACGGCCATTCCGTGGAAGCCATGGGGCGCGCCATCGGCGGCCAGGCCATTGTAAGGGTTCGCGAACTCTCCGGCCTGCGCCGGGAACTAGCGGAAACCAATCTGCGGCACAAAGCGCTGGCGGAAGAAACCGAAATGCTGCGCGGCTTTACTGCCGCCGCACCCTGGCCGATCTGGGCCAAAAGCGCCAAAGGCGGTCTCAGCTACGCCAATGCCGCCTATGCGCGCGCCACCGAAGCCGCAGGCGCCGCGGATGCGATCGATCGCAACCTCGAACTGCTCGACAGCAGCGACCGCGGCGATATGGAGCGCGCCTTGGGCAACGCGCCGGCCTTCAGCGCACGGCTGCCGATCGTGGTCGGCGGCGAGCGGCGCTTCTACGATGTGCATGCGCAGAATGTCGGCGGCGGCAGCGTTGGCATCGCCATCGATGCCTCGGAGGCCACGGCACTTCGCGCGGCGCTGGTGCGGATGGCGGACGCGCACCGCCGCACCCTCGACCAATTGTCGTCCGGCGTCGCCCTGTTTGACGGCCAGCGCCGGCTGGTATTCTACAACGATTCCTATCGCCGGCTGTGGGACCTCGACCGCGCCTTTCTCGACGGCAATCCGGACGATTCCAGCGTGCTCGACCGGCTGCGCGCGGCGCGCAAACTGCCCGAACAGCCGGATTTCCGGGCCTGGAAGGCCAGGCTGCATGAAGCCTATCGCGCGGTCGAGCCGGAAAAGGATACCTGGTATCTGCCCGACGGCCGCGCGGTCAGCGTCGTCACCACGCCCAATCCGGAAGGCGGCGTCACCTATCTCTACGACGACGTCACCGAAAGCCTGGATCTGGCGCGGCGATTCGACGGCCTGATCCGGGTCCAGCGCGAAACGCTGGATAATCTCGCCGAAGCGGTCGCGGTGTTCGGCAGCAATGGCCGCGCGCAATTGTTCAATCCGGCGTTCGCCAAAATGTGGAAACTGTCGCCCGAGGCGCTGCGCGAACAGCCGCATATCGAGACCGTGGTGACCTGGTGCAAGCCGCTGTTCGACGACGCGGCGACGTGGCGAACGCTGCGCGAAGCCGTCACCGCGATCGAAAACCGGGTCGAGGTGCCGCTGAAGCTGGAACGCAAGGACGGCAGCGTGCTGGACTGCATGACCATGCCGCTGCCCGACGGCGCTACCATGCTGACCTTCCAGGACATCACCGATACCGAGAACGTCGAGCGGGCGCTGCGCGAGCGCAACGAGGCGCTGGAGACCGCCGACCAGATGAAGGTCGATTTCGTCCACCACGTGTCCTACGAATTGCGATCGCCGCTGACCACGATTGTCGGATTCGCGCACTTCCTGAGCGATCCGTCGACCGGTCCGCTGACGGAAAAACAAGCCGAATATCTGAGCTACGTCACCAAATCGACCAACGTGCTGCTCGCTCTCACCGACAGCATTCTCGATCTTGCCACCATCGATGCCGGCGCGATGAAACTCGAGCTCGGCCCCGTCAATATTGAAAAAGCCATCGCGTCGGCGGCCGAAGGAATTCAGGACCGGCTTGCGACCGATCGCATCAAACTCAAGGTCGAGGTCGATCCCGACATCGGCGACTTCATCGGTGACGAGCGACGCATCGTACAAGTGCTGTACAATTTACTGGCGAATGCGATCAGGTTCTCGCCGCGCGACACCGAGGTCGGCCTGAGCGCCAGGCGAACCCCGCACAGCGTGATCTTCACCGTGACCGATTCCGGTCCGGGTATTCCGCCTGATGTCAAAGACAAGGTATTCAACCGGTTCGAAGGGCATTCCTACGGGTCGCGACGTCGCGGCGTTGGCCTTGGCCTCTCGCTTGTCGAATCGTTTGTCAAACTGCACGGGGGTGAGGTGAGCATCGATTCGATCGTCGGCAAGGGTACGACCGTCACGTGCCAGTTTCCGATCGATCAGGCACACCGCCACGCCGCGGAATGACCGCTCTCACGACATTCTCGCTGGCGCTGCCGAACGAGACCGCGACCGCGCATTTGATGGCGGATCTCGCACTGCTGATCGGTCCCGGCGACGTCGTCACGCTGTCGGGCGATCTCGGGGCCGGCAAGACCGCGGCGGCGCGGGCGATGATCCGCTATCTCGCCGGCGACGACGCGCTCGAAGTTCCCAGCCCGACCTTCACGCTCGCTCAGACCTACGAGCTGCCGCCGTTTCCGCTGATTCACGCCGATCTTTACCGCGTCAACGACGCCAGCGAACTGGAAGAGATCGGGCTGTCGCCCTTGCCGGAGGGAACCGTCGCGCTGATCGAATGGCCGGAGCGCGCGGCGGGCGCGCTTCCGCCTGACCGTATCGACATTGCGCTTAGCCATCGACCGGCGCTTGGATCGTCCGCCCGGGCCGCCGAAATCACCGGCTACGGCAAAGCCGCCGCGCAGGTCACGCGACTGAAGTCGTTGCGGAAGTTTCTCGATGACGCAGGCTATGCGGACGCAAGGCGCCATCGCATGCCCGGCGATGCCTCGACACGCTCCTATGCGCGGCTGATTCGCGACGACGGCGGCGTCATCCTGATGAACTCGCCGCGGCGTCCCGACGGCGGCAAGTCGTATGCCATGGCGGTGCATTTGGCCGAAGACGTCAAGCCGTTCGTCGCGATCGCCAGCGGCTTGCGCGGGCGCGGCTTCTCGGCGCCGTCCATCCATCACGCCGACCTCGACGCCGGCTTCCTGGTCACCGAGGATTTCGGCAGCGCGGGTTTCATCGAGGGCGATCCGCCGCGACCCATCGCCGATCGCTACGAGGCCGCAACCGACATGCTGGCGGCGCTGCACCGCGAACCGTTGCCCGAAATCCTGCCGCTGGCGCCGCAGATCACCTACGCCATCCCGGTTTTCGACACCGACGCGATGCTGGTCGAAGTCGGGTTGATGCTGGAATGGTACCTGCCGGACCGCGGGGTTGAACCGACCGACAATATGCGCGCCGAATTTGTCGGGATGTGGCGCGATTTGCTGGCAATGGCCGCCGCTCAAACTCCTGACAGAACCTGGGTGTTGCGGGACTTTCATTCGCCCAATCTGATCTGGCTCGACCAGCGGCCCGGCATTGCCAAAGTGGGGATTATCGACTTTCAGGACACGGTGCTGGGCCCGGCCGCCTATGATCTGGTGTCGCTGCTGCAGGATGCGCGGGTCGACATTCCCGAGCAGATCGAGCTTGCGCTGCTGACGCGCTATATCAAGGCGCGGCGGGCGGCCGACGAAAGCTTCGACCCGGCCGGTTTCGCCGAGCTCTATGCCATCATGTCGTTGCAGCGCAACACGCGGCTGCTCGGCACCTTTGCCCGGCTTAACCGGCGCGATGGCAAGCCCCATTATTTGCGCCATCAACCCCGAATCTGGACCTATCTGAGCCGCTCGCTGGCTCACCCCGCGCTTGGCTCCGTCAGGCAATGGTACGCCGCGAACGTGCCGTCTCCGGCGGCCTAGTTTACCGGAAATTAGCCACCGCCCCCTAACCTGTGGCGGACCCCCTGCTTTGAACGCCGGGCGGCTGCTTTGAGAGCTGGAGCAAAACCATGGTGGCAGAACGGCGCAAGGGTGAGCGCATCACATTCGAGCGCGGCATTCCCGCGCATATGATGGGGATCGACGGCACCTGGCGACGCGAATGCACCATGGAAGACATTTCGGAGACCGGCGCCAAACTGGTGGTCGAAGGCTCCGTCGAGGGACTGCATCTGAAGGAATTCTTCCTGCTGCTGTCGTCGACCGGGCTGGCCTACCGCCGCTGCGAGCTGGCATGGGTCAACGGCGACCAGATCGGGGTCAATTTCCTCAAGCCGAACGACAAGAAGAAAAAGCCGGTCAAGCGCGGTGCGTCCCAGGCGGTCGAAGTCTGACCGCATTCGTCGCACAATCGTCATCCGGGGCGGCTATGGCATCGGCAATCGATGCGTCGCGCGAATCGGCGTGATATGATCCGCGTTACCAAGCTCAACGGTTCGAGAAATTTCTGAAATGCCCGTCAAGCCCAGCAAAGCCATGGTCCTCGCCGCCGGATTTGGCGTGCGCATGCGTCCCCTGACGGACCGGATGCCAAAACCGCTGGTGCGCGTGGCCGGCCGCGCGCTGCTCGACCACGTGCTCGACAAGCTCGGCGACGCCGGCGTGTCCGAAGCTGTGATCAACGTGCACTATCTGCCCGACCAGATCATCGAACATACCGCCGCGCACACGCGACCCCGCGTGATCATCTCGGACGAACGCGACCAGGTGCTCGGCACCGGCGGCGGCGTCGTCAAGGCGTTGCCCTTGCTCGGCGCCGCCCCGTTTTTCCTCGTCAATGCCGACACCCTGTGGATCGACGGCGTGCGTCCCAATCTGGCGCGGCTGGCCGAAGCCTTCGATCCCCGGCGCATGGACATCCTGCTGTTGATGGCCCCGACCACCAGCAGCATCGGCTATGGCGGCCGCGGCGATTACGCCATGCTGCCGGACGGCGCGTTGCGCAAGCGCAGGGAGCACCAGGTTGTCCCCTTCGTCTATGCGGGCGCCGCGATCATGTCGCCGTCGCTGTTCGCCGACGCCCCGGCCGGCGAATTTTCGCTGACCAGAATGTTCGACCGCGCCAACGAACAGGAGCGGCTGTTCGGCCTGCGGCTCGACGGGGTATGGATGCATGTTGGAACTCCGGACGCGGTTCATGCGGCGGAAGAAGCCTTTCTCGCCAGCGTTGCGTAGACGACGGACTCTACAAAAATCGCGAAAACAACCCCATGCAAAGTAGCATGCGGCGACGAAAAATGGTCCGTCGCCGCGCCCCCGGCCTGATTCCATCCCGCTCTAATTAAAAATCGCCCCCAAAATCGACCCGTGCCATGATGCAGTCCGATTCCGAATCAGGCAGCCCATGCGCGTTTTCAGCGTTCCCGTATCCGCGCCGTTCCTGCGCAGCGTCATCGCGGCCCTGGTCGACGGCCGGCTGGTCGACGGCTTCGAGGCTCGCGCACATCCCGAAAACCTGGCGCGGGCGACGCTCTATCTGCCGACCCGTCGCGCGGGGCGGCTGGCACGGGAAGTTTTTCTCGACGAGTTGAAGACCGACGCCGTGCTGCTGCCGCGCATCGTCGCGCTCGGCGATATCGACGAAGATGAACTCGCCTTTGCGGAAGAGGCCGAGCAATATGGCGGCGTGGCCGCATTGGATATTCCGCCGAAGCTCGGCGAACTTGATCGCCGGCTGACGCTGGCGAGGCTGGTGGCGGCATGGGCCAAGGGACCGGTGCTGGCGCCGCTGGTGGTCGGTGGCCCGGCATCGACGCTGGCGCTGGCCGGCGATCTGGCGCGGCTGATCGACGACATGGTGACGCGCGGCGTCGGCTGGGACGCGCTCGATGGGCTGGTGCCGGACCAGCTCGACCAATATTGGCAGCACTCCTTTGAATTCCTGCAGATCGCGCGAAAAGCGTGGCCCGCACATCTCAGCGAAATCGGCAAGATCGAGCCGGCGGCGCGGCGCGATCTTTTGATCGAGGCGGAAGCCAAACGGCTGTCCGCGCACCACGACGGCCCGGTGATCGCGGCAGGCTCGACCGGTTCGATGCCGGCGACGGCGAAATTCCTCCACGCGGTTGCCGCATTGGCGCAAGGCGCGGTGGTGCTGCCCGGACTCGACACCGATCTCGACGAGGCGGCATGGCAGCTGATCGGCGGCGTCAGGGACGCCCAGGACAAGTTCACCACGCATCCGGCATCGAACCATCCGCAAGTCGCGATGCACGCGCTGCTGGACAAGTTTGGCATCAAGCGACGTGACGTCGAAATCCTCGGCGCACCGGCGCCGCAGGGACGCGATGTGCTGGTATCCGAGGCTATGCGCCCATCCAACGCCACCGCGCAGTGGCATCGGCGACTGGCAGAGCCCGAGATCGTCGAAAAGATTTCGGGCGGCATGACCCATCTTGCCGTCATCGAGGCCGCCAACCCCGAGATGGAGGCCCTCGCCATCGCGGTGGCGATGCGCGAGGCGCGGCATCTCGGCAAATCGGCCGCGCTGGTGACGCCGGATCGCGCCCTGGCGCGCCGGGTGATGGCG
>Ga0302321_100005085_pt1 | contig 11468 bp, 10 predicted proteins | sample Fen_T0_1_FD_202505 | JGI IMG/M metagenome (GOLD analysis project Ga0302321, IMG submission 202505) | Peat permafrost microbial communities from Stordalen Mire near Abisko, Sweden - Fen_T0_1 | ecosystem: Environmental > Terrestrial > Soil > Wetlands > Permafrost | place: Sweden: Abisko...
ACGCCGAGCACGAGTACGACAGCCACGCCTGACACCGGCGTAGGGCACGATGGCCGCGTGAGCGAGCCTCAGCCCGGCACCGCACGCCCGCTCCCCGCCGACGACCACGTCCACACGCAGTGGTCGTGGGACACCGACGTCGGCTCGATGGCCGGCACCTGCGCCCGCGCGCTCGACCTGGGGCTGCCGAGCGTGTCGTTCACCGAGCACGTCGACGCGACGTCGTGGCGCGTGATGCCCGGGGTGCACGACGACCTGCCCGCCGACTGGCTCGAGTACGTCGACGGCGACGTGTTCACTCCCCCGCCGCTCGACCTCGAGGGCTATCTCGCGAGCGTCGAGGAGTGCCGCGACCGGTTCCCGTCGCTGCGGATCCGCACCGGCGCCGAGCTGAGCGAGCCCCACTGGCACGTCACCTACACCACCGACTTCCTGCAGCGGTCCGGGGTCGACCGGGTGCTCGCCTCGCTGCACTCGTCGCCGACGACCGACGAGTCAGAGCACCACGAGTCGCCCGACCCGGCCCATGTCGAGCTCAGCGCGAAGTACTCGTTCGAGACCGCCGAGACCGTGGTCCGCGACTACCTCGCCGAGATCGTGCGGATGATTGAGGGATTCGACGGGTTCGAGGTGCTCGCGCACATCGACTACCCGTTGCGCTACTGGCCGCACGAGCAGCGACCGTTCGACCCGTTCGCGTTCGAGGACGAGTTCCGTGACGCTCTCGGTGCTCTCGCCCGCAGCGGGCGGCTGCTCGAGCTCAACACGAAGCTGCCGATGCAGCCGCAGATCGTGCGCTGGTGGCACGACGCCGGAGGTGAAGGCCTCAGCTTCGGCAGCGACGCGCACGAGCCCGGCAACCTGGCACGCGGCTTCCGCGACGCGATGGCCGTGGCGGAGGCGGCCGGATTCAGGGGCGGCCACGACCCGCTCGACTTCTGGCATCGCGCCTAGCGGGCGACGGCGTCGTCAGGCCTCAGCCGCACCCAGAGCGTCGTGGGGGCGCGGAACTCCCAGCCGCGGAACTCCGGTGGGCGAGCAGGATCCGCCGCCAGCCCCGGGAAGTGCTCGATCAGCACCTCGAACGCGATCCGGATCTGCTGACGTGCGAACGCGTGGCCGGAGCAGAAGTGCTTGCCGAAGCCGAAGGCGGCCTGCGACCGCCGCAAGGCCTGCGGGTCCCGATTCAGGTCGTAGACATCCGGGTCGTCGAACACGTCGTCGTCGCGGTTGGCCGAGCCGAGCAGACCGGCCACCGCGGCACCCGCCGGGATGGTGGTACCGCCGATCTCCACGTCGTGACGCGCGGTGCGGATCTGGGTGCCGATCGGCGCGACCCAGCGGATGCCCTCGTCGATCGCGCGCGGGACGAGAGCCGGGTCGGCGACGACGTCGCGCCACTGGCCCGCTCCCAGCAGGCCTGCGAGCACCGAGCCCGCGCCGTGCCCGGGCTCCTGCAGGCCCCCGATGAGCGCCACCTTGATCGACGGGAGCACGAAGCCGATCTCCCGCGGCTGCCCAGGAGGACGACCGGCGTGCAGCATGTGCGCCAGCGTGGAGTCGTCGGGATCGGTCAGCAGGCGTGTCATGTGCGGGACGAGGACGTCGTCGATCTCCGCGCAGACGGCGTCGCAGACCGCCTGCTTCGCGGGGTCGCGCTCGAAGTTCGTCGAACCGGCGTTCATGGCCTTGAACCACCGCCGCAGCGTGCCGGCGCCGAGGCGGTCGAGCCCGAACACCCCCCCGAGGCTCAGCACGGAGATGGGCTCGAAGTACGAGGCCATGAGGTCGGTCTCGTCGTCGCTCGCCAACGCGTCGGCGAGCCGCTCCGCGAGGGGCCGTACGAGCTCGTCGACGTAGCCCTCGACGGCGCGCGGCCGGAACCGGCCGTCGAAGCTGCGACGCAGCTCGTGGTGGATGTCGCCGTCGACGGTGATGATCGTCGGCGTCCCGAACGACACCTCGGCGGGCGACGTGCCGTTCTCGGCCGTGAAGGCCGCCGTGTCCTCGGCGACGCGCGCCACATCGGCGTGGCGGGTGACGAACCAGGTGTCCACGCAGGGGACGAAGCCGACCGGCTGCTCACCACGCATGCGCGCGTAGACGGTGTAGGGGTCGGTGTCGAGGTCGCCGACCGTCACTTCATCGAGCCATCCCACGCTGTGCACCTCCGTTCGCTCAGCCCGCGTGCAGCGCCCTGCCGCGCGACCGCCACGAGAGCAGGCTGCCGACCGACAGGGCCGAGAACGCCGAACCCGCGCTGGCGAACGAGAACGCGGAGAACAGCGACAGCGCCGAACCCACCGACCCGATCGAGAGCACGGACCCGGTGGAGCCGATGGAGAGCACCGAACCGGTGCTGCCGATGGACAGGAACGACCGGTCGGACCGGATCGACCACCGTGATGTCATGCGCGCATCCTCCCGCGGCCGCGTCACGAGTCGTGACGCGAATCGCGCGACACGCGCGGGCGGGCCAGCGCTGCCGCGAGCAGGAGGATACCTGCGGCACACAGCAGCGCGAGCCGGCTGCCGGACGGGACCGATGCACCGGAGGCAGCCCACGTCCCGAGCGGCACCGCCAGCGCGGGGAACAGCATGCGGCTCGTCAGCAGGCTGGAGCGGGCCGACACCGTGACGGTGGCGAGCACCGCGGGCCGTCGTTCCACGGGCTCCCTCTGGAACAGGGTGTACGCCGACACCCAGACGGAGCCCGCAGCGAGGCCGGCGACGAACGTCGCGACGACGGCCACCCACAGCGAGGACGTCAGCGCCAGGAGACCGACCGCGACGGCGGTCACGACGAGTCCCGGTGCGACGAGGGCGTCGAGGAGTTCCGGTGCCAGCGGTGAGCCGCGGACACCTCGAGCGACCAGGGTCAGGCCGAGGCGTCCCCCGACACCGAGCGCCGCCACGATCAGGCCGAAGCCCACGGCGCCGGCAGCGAGGTCGTGGCGCACGAGGACGGGGCCGAGCCCCGTGAGGGCACCGACCGCGACGAAGGCCACCGAGATGTCGTGGATCCGGCCGCGCAGCCGCGGGTCGCGCAGGACCGAGCGCACCGAACCAGGCTCCGGGACGACCGAGCTCGCCCGGCGAGCCGCTCGCGCTGCCGTCGTGGCGAGGGCCCCCAGGTCCAGCCGGGACACGACGACCGCGGAGACGACGAAGGACGCCGCGTCCAGCCACAGCGCCGGCGTCTCGGCAGGGACACCGAGCCCGAGCGAGGTCACGCCGACCGCGACGAGGGTGAACAGGGCCGTGCCGAGCGGCATCGTCCCGAACGACGCGACGAGGCAGGCGGCGTTCGCCCGCGCCAGCTGATCGCGCTGGACGATGGACGGGAGGGCCGCGTCGCGGGTCGGCGTCCACAGCTCAGCCGCCCCCTCCAGCGCCGCCGCGACCACGACCACGCCCGGGAGGCCCAGCAGCGGGAGCAGGGCGACCAGCGCCGCCCGCGCGACGTCGAGGCCCACGAGGAGCGCGCGCGGGTCGGCCCGTTCGACCACGCGCGTGACGACGGGGCCGAGCATGAGCAGCGCCGCACGACGTGCAGCCATCGTGACGGTCACGGCGACCGCGGCCCCCTCGGCACCACCCGCGTCGCCGCCGATGCGGACGACGAGGACGGCGATCGCCGCGATCCCCACCCAGTCGCCCGTCGACGACACCACCGCGCGCCCCACAGGCGGGCGAACGTGTCGTTGATGAGTCGCCCGGTCACGCGAAGGGCGCCTCCGACGTCGCCTCGACCGCTACAGCAGGAAGCCGGCGGGGAACGGGTCGTCGGGATCGAGGACGTACTGCGCCGTGCCGGTCACCCAGGCCCGACCGGTGATCGTGGGCACGACGGCCGGGATCCCCGCCACCGTCGTCTCCTCCACGAGACGGCCGACGAAGTTCGTGCCGATGAACGACTCGTTGACGAAGTCCTGCCCGAGCGGCAGCTCGCCACGCGCATGCAGCTGCGCCATGCGCGCGCTCGTGCCCGTGCCGCAGGGCGAACGGTCGAACCACCCGGGGTGGATCGCCATCGCGTGCCTGCTGTGCTGGGCCGTCGAGCCCGGGGCCTCGAGGTAGACGTGGTGGCACTCGCGGATCGCGTCGTTCTCCGGGTGGACCGGCAGGTCGTCCTCGTTGATCGCGTCCATGAGCGCGAGGGCGACGTCGAGCATCCGCTGCTTCTCGTTGCGCTCGAACGGGATGCCGAGGCTCTCGAGGGGCACGATGGCGTAGAAGTTGCCGCCGAACGCGAGGTCGTAGCGCACCTCGCCCACGCCGGGCACGTGCACGGTGCGGTCGAGGCCGACGACGTACGACGGCACGTTGCGGATCGTCACGGCCTTGGCGCGACCGCCCTCGACGTGCACCTGCGCCTCGACGAGGCCGGCCGGCACGTCGAGCCGGATGGTGGTGATCGGCTCGGTGACCTCGACCATGCCGGTCTCCACGAGCACCGTCGCGACGCCGATCGTGCCGTGACCGCACATGGGCAGGCAGCCGCTCACCTCGATGTAGACGACACCCCAGTCGGCGTCGGGCCGCGTCGGCGGCTGAAGGATCGCTCCGCTCATCGACGCGTGCCCGCGCGGCTCGTACATGAGCAGGGTGCGCAGGTCGTCGGCCTCGTTGATGACGTGCAGCCGGCGCTCGCTCATCGTCGCGCCGGGAAGGACGCCGACGCCACCCACGATCACGCGCGTCGGCATCCCCTCGGTGTGCGAGTCGACGGCGTGGAAGACGCGACGCGCCCGCATCAGCCCATCCCCGCGGCGAGCGCCTTCTCGGTCCAGGCGCGGATCTCGGCCTCGATCTCCGGCGACAGCGGCGAGCGCGGCGGACGGCACGGGCCGCCGTAGCGGCCGACGACGTCCATCGACAGCTTGATTGCCTGCACGAACTCGGTCTTGGAGTCCCAGCGCAGCAACGGGTGCAGGGCGCGGTAGAGCGGCAGCGCCGTCGCGAGATCGCCGGCGAGCGACGCGTTGTAGAGCTCGACGGTGGAGCGCGGCAGCGAGTTGGTGAAACCCGCGACCCAGCCCACGGCACCGGCGATGCCCACCTCGAGCACGACGTCGTCGCTCCCGATGAGGATGTCGAGCCCGGGGGCGAGCTCGGCGATCTCGTAGGCGCGGCGCGGGTCGCCGGTGAACTCCTTCACCGCGACGATGAGGCCCTCGTGGAACAGGCGCGCGAGCAGCCGCGGCGTGAGGTCCACCTTGGTGTCGAAGGGGTTGTTGTAGGCCAGGATCGGCACTCCGACCTCGGCGACCGTGCGGTAGTGATCCACCACGGTCTCGTCGTCGGCGCGGTAGGTGTTGGGCGGCAGCATCATGACGACGGGGGCACCTGTCTCCGCCGCCTGCTCGGCCCAGTGCCGCGACTGCAGCGCGCCGTAGGCGCCGACACCCGGCATCACCGTGAAGCCCTCGGGCGAGGCCTCGATCGCGGCGCGGACGACCGCGGCGCGCTCGACGTCGGACAGCGTCTGGTACTCGCCGAGAGATCCGTTGGGTGCCACACCGTCGCAGCCGGACTCGGCCAGCCACTGCACGTGCTCGGCGTAGGCATCGAGATCGACGGAGAGGTCGGCCCGCATCGGAAGCGCGGTGGCCACCAGGACGCCGTGCCAAGGCTGTCGTGCCATGAGTCCTCCTCGATCGATCACGTGAGCCGCCAACCTAACCGCCGAGCCCTGCCTCGTCACGCGCCGCCCGCGGCTCGGACACCTCGACGGCGAGGTTCCCGAGCGGCACGGGGAACGCAGGGGTCCGCTCGCCCGCGGGCGCCACGTCGCGGTCGTCGACCGGGCGTCCGCTCGCCACCGCCACGAGGTCGCGCACCGTGCGGCTGCACATGCGTCCCTGGCACATCCCCATTCCCGCGCGCGTCATGAGCTTGGCACCGCGGACGTCGTCGACGGCGAGGTCGCGGCACGCGGCACGAACGGAGCCAGCGGTGACCTCCTCGCAGCGGCACACCATCACGTCGTCGGGGAGCGCCGCGACGTCGTCGGCGATGCCGTGCACGGCGTTCATCGCCCGGGCGAACCGGCGGTGCACGTCGATCCGGTCGTGGACGGCGCGGTCGACCGCTCGGCCGGAGAGCGCGCGCCCGGCGACGTAACCCTCGAGGACCGCGAGGTTGGCGCCGCCGACACCGGTGACCTCGCCGGTCGCCAGCAACCCCGGCACGCTCGTGCGCTGGGCGACGTCGACCTCGACGACGAGCGACCCGTCGGCGTCGACGCGGCCGCGAGCACCGGCCTGCAGCAGCAGCTCGAGCTGCGGCGTGAAGCCGTCCGACACCAGGAGGGTGTCGACGGCGTAGGTCCGCGTGCGACCCCGACGGGCGGCGATCTCGGCGTGCTCGACGTGCTCGTCGCCCCACGCACGGACCATGCGGTAGCCGGCGTGGTAGGGCACCCGGTGCGCGGCGAGCGTACGGACGTAGGACGCACCCTCGCGCACTCGGGACGCTGTGCCCGACCAGCCCGACGGGTGCAAGCCGTACTTGGTGGGGTGCGACGCCTCGGCGACGGCGACCACGTCGACGCCCGCGCGCAGCAGGCCGTCGGCGACGACGAGGAGCAGGGGGCCGGCTCCCGCGACCAGCACGCGCGCACCCGGCTCGACCAGCGTGCCCTTGAGCAGCGACTGGCCCGCACCCACGGTCATGACTCCGGGCAACGTCCAGCCGGAGAACGGCGCCACGCGCTCGTGCGCGCCCGTGGCGACCACGACCGACGTGGTGTCGAGCAGGACGGGACGCCGTGCCACCTCCCCCGCGGTCGCGCGCACGACGAAGGCGCCCGGCACGCGTTCGAGCGACCACACGGCGTGCTCGGTGCGCAGGTCGACGCGGTCGAGCCGGGCGAGGAGCCGGCGGAAGGTGGCCCAGTCGTGGTGCGCGGCGGAGTCGCCGTCGAGCTGGCTCGGGTGGTGACGCCAGTAGGCACCGCCGACCCGCGCCTGCTGGTCGAGCAGCGCGACGCGCGCACCGTCGACCGCCGCCTCAGCCGCCGCCGCCATGCCCGACGGCCCGGCGCCGATGACGACGACGTCGTACGACGCCCGCTCGATCTCAGGCATCGGGCGCGTCCGACGTCGTGATCGAGCACCCGGGGACCGCGGGGGCCAGGCAGGCCCGCACCCCCGCGACGCCGTCGACGGTGACGAGGCAGTCCTGGCAGGCGCCGACGCCGCAGAACAGACCGCGCGGCGCCCCGGCGACCCTGGTGCGACGCCACGCCACGAGGCCGTCGCGCACCAGCACCGACGCGACGGTGTCTCCCTCGCGGGCGTCGACGTCGCGCCCGTCGACGCGCACCAGGAACTCGCTCACGCCGCCTCCCCGAATCGCAGCGGTGAGAAGGGATCCAGCGACAGCGACGCCGGCGCCCCCGTGATCGCCTCGGTCACCAGCGCTGCCGTGCCCGGTGCGAGGCCGACTCCGGCTCCCTCGTGACCGCACGCGTGCAGCAGCCCGTCGACCCGGGCGTCGGGCCCGATCACCGGCAGGTGGTCGGGGCAGTAGGGACGGAAGCCTCGGTAGACCCGCTGGGCTCGCACCGAGGCCAGCGCGGGGAACAGCGCGATCGCCTGCTCCGAGAGCCGCGCGAGCACGTCGTAGGACGTCGTGCGGTCGAACCCGACCCGCTCGCGGCTCGCACCGATGAGCACCGTGCCGCTGCGCGTCGACTCGACCACCGGTGACGTCTCGAGCCCGGCGTCGTCGCTCGCCACGTTGGCGACGTAGTCGGCCCGGTAGACCTTGTGGCGCACGAGGTCGCCGACCGGCTCGGTGACGAGGACGAACCCGCGGCGCGGAAGCACCGGGATCGGGGCTCCGAGCCGCTGCGCCACCTCGCCGCCCCAGGTGCCGGCAGCGTTGACCACCCAGCGGCAGGCGATCTCGCCGTGATCGGTGAGGACACCCGCGATCGTGCCCGACGCCGTGCGGCGGGCGCCCACCACCTCGGTGCGGGTGCGCAGCGCGGCACCGCGGTCGCGGGCGAGCCGCACGAGGTGTGCGGCGGCGAGCATCGGCTGCACCTGCATGTCCTGCGGGTAGTAGACGCCGCCCGGGAGCCCGGGCGCGAGGTTCGGCTCGAGCTCGCGCAAGGCGTCGGCGTCGAGGTGGACGACCTCCACCCCATGGGCCCGCTGCCACTTCGCGAGCTTCTGCAGCGCGATCAGCCCCTGAGCGGTCGACGCGACGACGACGCCACCCTTCGCCTCGAGCTCGACGGCCCGGGGCAGGACGTCGGCGTACGACGCCCACAGGTGGCGCGACAGCAGCGCGAGGTCGAACTCGGGGCCGGGCTCCTTGTCGCTGACCAGGATGTTGCCCTCACCGGCACCGGTGGTGCCCGAGGCGACACCACCGCGGTCGACCACGCACACGCTCAGCCCGGCCTCGGCCAGGCGGTGGGCGCACGCGGCGCCGACGACGCCGGCCCCCACGACGACGACGTCGTGGGTCGCGCCGCCGGTCGAGGTCATGGGAAGACCCTGCCAGGTCGCCCGGCCTCAGGCAGGCTCAGACACCCGTCATCGTGAGAGTCCTGCTGCGGGACGGCGCCGAGAGGTCGCCCTGGCCCGGTGCGAGGGACGCAACGACGCGATACAGGTGCGCGCCCGTCACCCAGCTCGCGCACGCCTGCGGGCACGTGCAGGTTGAGCCGGCTCGCTGCGGCACGGGTGTTGATCGTGTGCCACGTGCGCCCGGTGAGCACCTGCAAGGACACGACGCCGAGAGCGGGCGCCGTGCTGGTGGGCACCCGAGCGCCGAGGCTGATCGGGAACGACGCGGAGGCCGCCTTCGCGCTCACGACCGCGTAGTAGTGCCTCTCGGCCGGGAAGTCGGCGCGGATGACCGTCGTCGACGACGTGACCCAGCGGCTCTGCGGCTCCACCGGGAACAGGCACACGGGGTAGTGATGGAGCCGAACGACGACGCTGCCGCTCGCGTCGAGCCGTCGCGTGGTGCCCTCGTCGCCGTAGAGGCCGCAGTCGACCTCGGCGCCGAAGGCGACCAGCCTCCCGGCCAACGGCGTGCCGGCCGAGGTCTCATACGTCACCCGCATCCACTGGTGGGCGCCGAACGCAGCGATTCGCGGAATGCGTGTCGTGGTGACGTGCGGTGCCGCGGTGGCCACCACCGTCAGGGTCCGCGTGTAGCCAGGGTTCGTCCGCGGATCGACGACGTACCCGCCGTCACCGCCGAGGCTGCCGTTGCACCAGCGCACGTTGGTGATCTGCCACGTTCCACAGCGCCCTGCCCCGACGCGGGACGCGCCGTCCCAGACCCCGGCCGACGGGTCGCCGCTCACCAGGTCCAGCACGACCTGCACGGAGTCGGCACGGCCTCCGGCGATCCGGGTCAGCGTCGCGTTCACATGCCCGCTGCCGATGGCGCCGGGCTCGTCTCCGCACGTCTTCACCGGCGGCGTGGACGTGATGTCCACCGACACGTGGGCGAGTGCCGTGCCCGTCAGCCCGACGACCGTGGCCGGCCCTGCGTCGAGCGAGATCGCCGTGATCCCGTATGACGATGCGGCGGCCGGCCCGCGGCGACCATGCTGGTCGCGGCCGGCTCCACAGCGGCGATCACCGCCGAGATCACACGCGTCCTCATGCGATCACGCCAGGCCGAGGGCCTCGCCCGTCGCGCGCGGTCGTCCCGCATGCGGACCGTCGAGCGACGGTCGGCTCACAGACCCGTCATGGTGAAGGTCGAGCTCGTCGTCGGGGCCAGCCAGTCGCCCTGGCTCTTCGCGAGCTGCGCCAGCACCCGGTAGTAGTGCGGCCCCGTGACCCAGCTGGCGCGCACGCCGGCGCGTACGTAGAGGTTCAGCAGCGACCCGGACAGCGTCTTCGACGTGATCGAGTGCCAGGTGCGGCCGGTGAGCACCTGCAGGGTCGCCACCCCGGTGCCCGGGTAGACGAGCGTCTTCACGCGCGCGTCGGTGCCGACCGTGAACGTGGGCGACACCGCTCTCCCGGTGACGGTGCGGTAGTACGACCGGCTGCCCGGATAGTTCTGCGTGATGATCGTGGTCGACGACGTGATGGTGGCCGTGACCGGCTGCGTCAGGAAGATGCACGGGGAGAGGGAGCCGAACCGCCAGCCGATCGACCCGTGGGAGTCGAGCTTCGCGAGGCGGGATCCGGTGCTGTAGAAGCCGCACGCGGTGTCGTCGCCGAGGGTCACCAGGTGACCGGCCAACGGGGCTCCGGTCGACGACGCGTAGGTCAGCCGCACCGACTGGCTCGCGCCGTAGGCGGCGATCCGCGGGATGCGGGTGACGGTGACGCGCGGTGCTGCGGTCGCCGTGACGGTCAGCGTGCCCGTGTAGCTGGTGGGAGCCAGCCGCGGGTCGACGGTGTGGCCATCGTCGCCGCTCATCGCGTCCTGCCCGTTGCACCACCAGATGCGGGCGATCTGCCAGGTGCCGCCGCGGCCCGCGCCGATGCGCCACGTCCCGCTCCACATGCCGTCGGAGCTCGTCCCCGACGCCAGGTTCAGGACGACATCCACGTAGTCGGCCGTGCCCCCGGAGGTCCGCAGGAGCGTGGCGTTCACGTGGCCGCTGCCGATGAGGTTCGCCTCGCCGCCGCAGATGTCGACGGCCGGCGTCGACGTCACGTGCACCGAGACGGTCGCGAGCGCGGTGCCCGTGAGCCCCGTGACCGTGGTCGTCGACGGGCTCAGCGAGGGGCTGTCGATGGCGTACGCCGAGGCCGAGGCGGGCGCGGCGGTCACCAGCATCCCCGCGCCGACGGCGAGCAGTGCGGTGACGATCGCGATCAGACGGGGCCTCATGCCACCCACGCTACGCCCGCGCCTCAGTCGTTCCGCACGCGTTGAGACCCAGGGCGTCCGGGCCCCGTTCCCTGCACCCGGTACAGACCGGTGGTCGTGATCATGCTTCCGCGAGATCTACCTCGCGCACACGCGATCACGACGCCGAGGGCTACGCCTCCGGCGGTTCGAAGGTCTGGGTGCGCTGCATGCCGGCGGCGCGTCCCTTGGCGGAGATGACCAGGGCCATCTTGCGGGAGGCCTCGTCGATCATCTCGTCGCCGAGCATGACGGCGCCGCGGGCGCCGCCGGCGGCGGACGTGTAGTAGTCGTAGGCGTCGAGGATGAGCTCGGCGTGGTCGTAGTCGGCCTGGCGCGGGGAGAACACCTCGTTGGCCGCGGCGACCTGGTCGGGGTGCAGCACCCACTTGCCGTCGAACCCGAGCGCCGCGGAACGGCCTGCGACCCGCTGGTAGCCCTCGATGTCCTTGATCTGAAGGTAGGGCCCGTCGATGGCCTGCTTGTCGTACGCGCGGGCCGCCATCAGGATCGACATCAGGATGTGGTGGTAGGCGTCGCCGACGTCGTAGCCGGGCGGCTGCTCCCCCACCACCAACGACTTCATGTTGATGCTCGCCATGAAATCCGCCGGCCCGAAGATG
>Ga0302321_100005086_pt1 | contig 11468 bp, 11 predicted proteins | sample Fen_T0_1_FD_202505 | JGI IMG/M metagenome (GOLD analysis project Ga0302321, IMG submission 202505) | Peat permafrost microbial communities from Stordalen Mire near Abisko, Sweden - Fen_T0_1 | ecosystem: Environmental > Terrestrial > Soil > Wetlands > Permafrost | place: Sweden: Abisko...
CATTGCGGGCTTGGTGTGCGGGAAAAGCACCCTCATTCCGGCTTGTATAATACGGGGTTATCCGTACCGTCGCGGCAACGGCAGTGCGCGACAGATCGTCCGTCCCGCAGTGAGAGACTTATTCCGCTGACACAGCAGTGTGGTGACTGACATGTCCTTCAAGCCAGCGCGGCGACTGAGATCGCGCACCTCGGAGAGCAGGGAAGCGATGCAAGAGTTGGACTGGTGCAACCGATGGACGCTGCAAGATAGTTCCTGGCGGGACGTATGCGACCAGGTCTCTTCCGCCGTACGCTCGCCGCTGGAGAAGGTGCTCGCGTCGCTCGATGGCAGCGTGCTGAGTCGCGAGGAGTGTCTTCGGCTGGCCTACAGCAAGGGAATGGACCTCTTGGGTCTCGTCGTTGCGGCCAACGAAATCCGCGCGCGGCTCTGCGGGGAAACAATCAGCTACGTCGTCACTCGCAACATCAATTTCACCAACGTCTGCTTTGTGGGATGCAAGTTCTGCGCTTTCAGCGTGGCACCCCGCGACGAGACCGCGTATTTTCTGACGACCGAGGAGATGGGCGAGAAGTCGCGCGAAGCCGAATCTTGGGGCGCGACCGAAGTCTGCATCCAGGGCGGCCTGCCACGTAATCTTCCGCCGTTCTATTATCGCGACGTGCTGCGGGCGGTGAAGTCGGCCACGCCCAGGATGCACGCCCATGCCTTTTCCCCCATGGAGATCGTGTACGGCACCGAACTTACGGGCTTGCCAGTCCGTGAGTACCTGCTGATGTTGAAGGAGAACGGGCTGGACACGCTGCCGGGCACAGCGGCAGAAGTTCTCGATGACTCGATTCGCTTTGTCCTTTCACGCAACAAGCTGACCACCGCGCAGTGGTGCGAGGTGATCGAAACCGCTCACCAGTGCGGCGTCCGCAGCACTTCGACCATGATGTACGGCCACAGGGAAACTCCCGAGCACTGGGTCAACCACATGCTTCTCTTGCGTAGTATCCAGGCGCGCACCGGCGGCTTCACCGAGTTCGTGCCCTTGGGTTTCATCCACGACAACACGTTACTGTTCGAGCAGGGCTTGGCCCGCTCCGGCGGAACGCTGCAAGAGCACATGAAGGTTCACGCACTCGCTCGTGTCCTGCTTGCCGGGTCGATCAACCACGTCCAGGTTTCGTGGGTGAAGCTTGGTCGCGGTGTTTCGCAGCTCGCCATGCTTGCAGGCGCCGACGATTACGGTGGGACCCTGTTCGAAGAGAATATCTCCCGTCTGGCCGGCGCGACCGCAGGGCAGTACGTTTCGGTCGATGAGTTCAAGGAACGCATCCGCGAACTGGGCCGCATCCCCGCCCAGCGCAATACCACGTATACGCAGTACCTCGATCGAGATGCCACCGTTGCGTCGGAACCGGTCGCGACCGGGAGCGTCGCGTGATCGCGATCGTAGGCGGCACTGGCCCAGAAGGCTCGGGGCTGGCTCTGCGCTGGGCCCGCGCCGGCGAACAGATCGTCATTGGTTCGCGCGACGCCGCCCGCGCCCAGGCTGCAGCATCGCAGATTGCTGAGAAGGCAGGCGCGCTGGGCAGCGTCGAAGGTCTGGAGAACAGCCAGGCCGTGAAGATGTGCGATTGCGTGGTGCTGACCGTGCCTTTTGCCGGCCAGGCCGAATTGCTCAAGCAACTCAAGCCCTCGTTCCGCCCCGGCACGGTGCTGATCGACGCTACCGTCCCGCTGGCCGCAGCCGTGGGCGGCCGGCCCACTCGGCTTCTCGGCGTGTGGCAGGGTTCTGCCGCGGAACAGGCAGCAGAGCTAGTCGGCAAGAACGTCTCCGTTGCGGCCGCCTTCCATAGCCTATCGGCAACAGTGCTTGACGGCGATCAGGATGTGGACTGCGATGTCATCGTCTGCAGCGACGACGACAACGCTCGTCAGGTCGCGTCGGAGTTGGCGGTGAAGATCCCCGGCGTCCGCGCCATCGATGGCGGCAAGCTGGAGAACGCCCGCATCGTCGAGTCTATGACCGCCCTGTTGATCACCCTCAACATCCGCCACAAGGTGCATGGTGCCGGCTGGCGGGTCACCGGCCTCGGAATCTAGCTAGTTCATAGCTATGTTTTCGTCGCATGGATAATAGGCAGAGGTGGCTTTGCCGATGACTCTCCATCTATGACCTGCGCCAGCAGTGTTCCGAACTGCTCTATCTGGGTATCGGTCAGAGGATAGAGTCCCCAGCGAACGATTTCGGAGTAATTCGATCTTATTTCTGCAACGATACGCCTGCCCTCGGTCGTACACTCAATGATCCTCTCGCGTCGATTGTCTGGATTCGCAACGCGCTTGATGAGCCGTCGTATCTCAAGGTTGTCGATCAGAAACACCATCGCATTCTTATTAATACCGAGACTCTTCGCCAACAGTCCCTGTTGTAAGTGACTCTCGCTGGCTGCTATGAGGATGAGAATCAGGTTTGGATCGAGGTCATAGTTCTTCTGGCAAAACAGCTTCATTCGGCGACGATAGATCTTCGACACCCAAAGAAACCGAAACATCATGGAAAACGAAACACCGGGGAACAGCTTGAGAGGACTCGGTCGAATATTTTCGAAGTTAGTGCAAAGCAAGGGCCTTACTTTATTCTGCACGGTTACCTCCACTACCACCGCGCCTACTTGTTCCATTCGCCTGTTTTCGATAGTGAGCTCGGGGAAATGTTCTAGACTAACGAACCTCTTTTCACGTCATGACGCCTACGCAGCGCACCCCCCTAACCAACTAGTTTGGAGTTAGGTTAACATCGTTCATTTCCTGTAGTGCGCCAATTATTAAACATGAGTAGCACTTTCATGCTAGAAGCTCCAAATTGGGAATAAACTATGGAAACGGCGTCAAATGACCTTTTTCGCCCATTCCACAGCTGAATTTCATAGAACGGTTTCCGTCGTATACCCCCGCGACAAGAATAGTCATCGTCACTAATAGGTGATGATATGCGTTGATTTTGAGCAAGTAGTGCTATGCTCCTCCCCAATCTAGGTGGCTGTCACGCAAGTTCGGGTGGCAATCCCTCCACCGTTCGCAAAAGGAGAACATTGTGAAACTGGTGCGTTTTTGTTGCCTCGCGCTTCCTTTACTTGTAGTGACAGCTCACGCCAGCGTCCTTAACTCTGCCAACGCTTTCGGAGTTCTCGGCGCGTCAACCGTGACCAACACTGGCCCAAGCGTGATCAACGGAGACTTGGGTCTGTGGCCCGGTACTTCGATCACTGGCTTCCTTGCCGTCGATGGAGGTCCGGGTATCGTCAACGGAACGATCCACCAGACGGATGCAGTCGCACAGCAGGCACAGGCAGATGCCCTGACTGGTTACAACTTTCTCGCAGGTCTGGCCCTTACGCAGACGCTAACGGGTCAGGATCTCGGTGGCCTAACGCTGAACCCCGGCGTCTACTTCTTCGCGACGTCAGCCCAGATGACCGGACAGCTCACCCTCGATTTCCAGGGTCTGAACAATGCGATGATCGTCTTTCAGATTGGCAGCACGCTCACCACGGCAAGCGCTTCGTCGGTGCTGGTAATCAACCCCGGTCTGAATGATGAGGTTTTCTGGCAGGTTGGCAGTTCTGCGACGTTGGGGACAACGACCGCCTTTTATGGGAGCGTTATTGCTGATGCCAGTGTGACTCTCAATACCGGCGCCACCATCGATTGCGGCAGAGCAATTGCACTGACCGCGGCTGTCACCATGGATTCGAACACCGTCGATACCGGCAATTGCGTTACTACTACGGCAACGCCCGAGCCCGCTACGCTGTCTCTGGTCAGCACAGGAGTCGTTGCCGCTGGCGCGACCGCTTGGAACTCCACTTTTGCCGGTCTTGGGTTTGCAGGAATGTTCGCCGCAATTCGCCGGAAGATCCGCCGCTGATCCCTGGATAGACTGCGGAACCACATTCAAAGCGGTCAGCAAAACAAACGGCGCGGAGAAATCCGCGCCGTTTCTAGCCACTAACCACTGATTTACGCCTCTCTCAACGCCTTCGTAATCGGCATCCTCGACGCCCGTAGCGCGGGCAGCAGTCCGCCCACAAGTCCCATTAGCACCGCGAAGCTCAGTCCCACGATAACGATGCCTGGAGTGATCTTGAAGGCGAATGCCAGTTCGCTGAAGCTCTGCGTCTGGCCCGTTCCCGCGGTGAACCCGTTCATTGGGATCGCAATCAGGCAACCCAGCACGCCGCCGAGAAACGCCAGCAGCACCGACTCCATCACGAACGACAGCAGGATGCTGAAGCGGGAGAAGCCAAGCGCCCGCAGTGTCCCAATCTCTCGGGTCCGCTGCGACACGATGGCGTACATCGTGTTCATGGCGCCAAAGACCGCACCGATGCCCATCACGAAGCCGACGAATCCCGCCAGGATCTTCAGGGCCGTGGCGAGGCCTCCGGCCTGGTTCTCGTAATACGCCCGCTCCGTGTCGGCCTGTACTTGCATCTGCGGATTGGCGCGTACGTCCTTGTCGAAGCCCGAAATCATCGCCGGATTCGTCATCCGCACCGTCAGCGATTCACATCCTCCGTTGCGGCCCACTGCCGGACCGAGCGCGTTATAGTCGCCCCACATCTCGCTTTCAAACGAGCTGCCGTCGGCGGTAAACAGCCCCACCACCTTGAACTCCTTGCGCTGTACCCTCACCGTGTCACCGATGGCCAGCCCCGTCACTCGGTCAGAAATCTTCTTCCCGGCGATCACCTCGAACACCCCCGGCGAGAACATTCTTCCTTCGACCAACTTGATGCCAGTTCGCACCTTGAAGGCCTCGGGCGTGACGCCTCGTAGCGTGATGTTGGTCGGCCGATTATCGGTCTTCTTAGGCTTGCTGGCGATCACTACGATTTCGCAGGACGCCAGTGGAGTGCCACTACTGTCACGCGCGATACGCGGGTCCGTCATAATGGTCTGCGCGTTGCCAATGTTGATCCACGAGGTCAGCTCCGACATCGAGCCGCGCTGTGTCACGATGGCGTTGTTATCGGAACCGGTTGAACGGAGCGCCGCCTGGAAACCGGCTGACATGGAGGCGATTACCACAACCGCCGCCACCACCATAGCGATGCCAAAGATCGCCAGCAGTGTCACCTTCCAGCGCTGGCCCAGGTTGCGAATGTTGTAACGAACGGGGAGCGCCATCTTACACCTGCCTCAATGCGTCGGTGATGCGCGCGCGGTAAGCCAGAATGGCTGGAATGAAGCCCGCCAGCAGTCCCAGCAGCAGTGCCATGCCAATGCCCAGCGAGGCGATTTGCGGCGACAGGCCCAGCCCCGGAAAGCCGCGCAGGATGTCACCCAGGAACGGCACGTTCACCAGTACGGCGATCATGCCCCGGGCGAACAGAATGCCCAATAACCCTCCCATCAGCCCTAGCAACAACGCCTCGCTCAGAATCAGCGCCATGACCAGGGTGCTGGGGAAACCGAGCGTCTTCAGCACGGCAATCTCCTGCTGACGCTCGCGTACGGCAATGCTCATGGTATTGGCCGTCACCAGCAGGATCGTGAACGCTACCGCCATGCCGATCAGGTTCAGCAGCAGCGCCAGGTTTCCGGCCAGGGCGACGAAACCGGCACGAAACGCCTGTTCGGTTTCCGTCTTGGTCGGGTTGTCGCTGTTGTCGAACGATTCATCGATGGTCTTGCTCATCCTTCCAGCGTTCGCTGGGTCGTCGATCTGCGCTGTCAGCGTGCCGATACCCACTCGCTGTCCCGTGGCTTCATACAGGTACTTGAAGTTGAAGTACATTGAGCCTAGGTCGGTACCGGGATAGCGGGCCTCGTCCGTGTCGTAAATGCCATCGACCACGAAATCGAACGGCTTGCCCACGCGGTAGGGAGGGATGAAGCTCTCAAGTTGCACGTGATCGCCGAGCTTCCAGCCAAACCGCTGTGCCAGCTTGCGGCCGACGATAGCGCCGCGTACATCGCCGAGCCAAGCCGCCTTCTGGTCGGGAGGCAGCATCACCTCCGGATAAATTCTCAGGAATGCCTCGGGCTCGACCGCCAGGTTGGCGAAGAAGTTCTTGGGATCGCGATACACTCCACCGAACCACGAGACGATCGTTGTGTCCGTCACGCCGGGAATCGCGGCGACCTTCTGCTTGTAGGTGATGGGCAGGTTATTGGCCAGGCTCACGTAGTCGCGGACCACCAGGCGCCGGGTACTGCCTGCGTTCAACCCGAAATTCACCGCCGCGATTACGGTTTGCAAGGTGCAGATCAGGAAGATGCACACCGACATCGCCAGCACCGTGCTGAGGGTGCGGATCCAGTTCTTGCGAAGATGTTTGAGAACAAGAGGTGCGAACTTCATATCAGGTAGTCAGCACTCCTTTCTCGAGATGCCGCTGAACATGGGCGCGCGCGGCTGCACGCGGATCGTGCGTTACCATCACGATCGTCTTGCCAAATTCCTTATTGAACGTCTGCATGAGGTCGAGAATTTCCTCGGCGCTCTTGTGGTCCAGGTCGCCCGTGGGCTCGTCAGCCACCAGTACCGACGGATCGGTCACGATAGCGCGCGCAATGGCCACACGCTGCTCCTGTCCGCCGGAGAGCTGCCTCGGGTAATGCTTCGAGCGGTCAGCCAGGCCAACAATCTTTAGCGCCGTTAGCGCCCTCTCCCGCCGTTCCTTCGAGGAAAGGTGGCTCAGCAGCAGGGGTAGTTCCACGTTCTCCACCGCATTCAGCACGGGGATCAGGTTATAGAACTGGAAGATGAACCCGACGTTGCGACTGCGCCACTTGGCCAGTTCGCCCTCGGACAGCGGTGTGAGGTCGGTGCCGGCAACCACCACTTTTCCCGACGTCGCGCTATCGATGCCGGCGATCAGGTTCAGCAGCGTGGTCTTGCCCGAACCGGATGGCCCCATCAGCGCCAGGAACTCGCCCTGCGGCACCTCCAGGCTGAGACCATCGAGCACGGGAATCTGCTGGCTATCGCGGTAATACACTTTGCGTACGTTTTGCACACTGACGGCGCCAGTCTTGGCCGCCACTTCCGTCGTCGCCATAATTGCTCCTGTTTCTTTCCTAGCTCTTAATCTTGACGGACGAGCCGTCCTGAATCTTCTGCGGAGGATTATTCACCAGCGTCTCCGTACCTGCGATGCCCGACTTCACGATCACCTGACCCTTGAGTTCGTTGCCGGTCACCACGGTCACTTCATGCGCCTTGTTGTTCTCGACCACATAAACCACCTGCTTACCATTGCGCGTAGTGATGGCGTCCTTGGGAACCGTGACGATGCGCACCGGAACTGCGTCTTTCTGTTCGCCCTTTTTCGCTGGCTCCAGGAAAGTCACATTGCAACTCATCTCCGGCTTGAGCAGGCGGTCCTTGTCAAGAATCGAAACCTTCACCGTCACCGTCGCCTTTGTGCGGTCTGCCGTCGGGATCACCTGCCGCAGGACGCCTTTATAAGTCTGGTTCGGAATTGCCTGCACATTGATGTCGGCTGGATCGCCCTGCGTCAACTGTCCCACGTTGGCTTCGTTGACATCGACCTCGGCTTCTAGCGAGTTCATGTCGGCGATGGCGACAATCGCGCCCGACGACGTCGAGATATTCACGCCCGGCGGGATCGGCGCAACGCTCTCGCCCACTTCCGTCATCTTCTTCACCACCACGCCATCGAAGGGCGCGCGGATCTCGGTGAAGTCCAGTTGCGTCTCCTGCATTCTCAGCGAGGCTTCGTCCTGAGCGAGCGTTGCCTGAGCCAGACGAAACTTCGAGTTGGCGCTGTCCAGCGCGTCCTGCGAAACCACCTTCTCCTTGAACAGGTTCGCCTGCAGCCGTGCCTGGCGTTCCATCTCCGCCAGATTGGCCCGCGCGTATTCGATGTCGGCCTTCGACTTGTTGATCGAGGCCAGGAAGTCGGTGTTCTCCAGACGAGCGATCACCTGTCCGGTTTTGACGTAGCTGCCTTCTTCCACGTACAGCCCCGACAGCCGGCCCTGGATCTTTGACGAAATCACTGACTGGTGGCGCGCCACCAGGTATCCCGAAGCGGTGAGAATGGGTGTTCCCGCGCTGGCGCCTCCGGTGGTCTGTACCGCCGCCGGCACTGTCTCCACCTCCAGTGCCGCGAAATTCGTAAGCTCCGGCCTGGTCTTCACCAGGTACATGCCCGCTGCAGACAATGCCGCTACGAACAGTAGGAGGAATATCCACAAGCCCCACTTACCGCGCTTGCGCTCGCCGCGATCGATCCGCAGCGATGCCAGTTCGTCTTTCAAATCAGTCATGCCAGTAGTCCGACTCTCCTCAAGATGAATGCTTCTAGCATCGCATTGTTCCACCGGGTTTGGAAGTGGGGAAGGGCCGGTTGTCGCCGTCTGCGTCATTTCGTTTTCCTGACAGTCCGATAGTTCTTTGTGTGTCGCATCCCATCATCGTTTGGCGTCAATGCGGCAAGTAGTGTGGATTGTCAGCGATAGCGGGTGACAAATGTCACGCGGCCACTCAGTTGACTTGGGTGGAGCCCCACTTCAGCGGTGCATCTGGCGTTGTTTCAGGAACTCGGCTTCAGCCGCTGCAAGGCTCCCAGGCTGGCTGAATTGCCAATCATCGACCGCCCACTGCGCATTAACCTGCTTGAGGACCGACTCCCCACGTCCAAAACCAATGACGGAAACGCTTGACTTCGTTATGATCGTCACATGCGCCAACGCTTGGTGTGCTTGCTGGTAGGCGGGTCTTTACTTCTGGGGCTTGGCTGTCATCCGAAGCCCAAACCAGAGGCGGTCGTCGTTCATGTCTTTCGCGATCTGCACTCCCCCTACGCGCATGAACTTGACCACCGGATACTCGAGTTCCAGGCAAGCAACCCTCGACTCCCCTCAGGAGCGCCCATCGTAATCAAGACGTTTGACGACATGGACTACGACACCGCCCTCAAGGCGCACTTCGATCGCGATTTGCGGGTCGAAGTCGTGATTCTGAACGCTGCGACTGACGCTACCGCGAACCCGGCTATTGCCGCCAACCTTGCGCACGCCGTCGACATCTGCGCTGCTGCCAAGAGCTGTCCTACCAATGTCCCGGCGTTTGTTCCCTCCAGCGCGACAGGCCCGCCCGCCGAAGCCGCCGTGGTGTTTCTCAACTCGCTTTCGCAGCATAAGTAACCGAGAACTGGCGTTCAGGCTCTGCCGCCGCCGGACTGCTGCTTCTTCGCTGACTTGGGTCCACTCTTCTTGCTCGCAGCTTCTTTGGGGACGGCCTTCTTTCCCCCCTCCTCACCCACCATGGGCAGATCTTTCATCTCCGCCGCGCGCCACATGTACCAACTGGCCACGCTGCGATGCGGACGCCACCGCTCGCCGTACGCCAGCAATGCCTTCGGCTTGGGCAACTCGGCCATGCGATGAATCTTGGCAAACCCCTTGCGAATGCCGTAATCGTCCACTGCCAGCACATCAGGCCGCCCGAGGCGGAAGATTAGCAGCATCTCCACCGTCCAACGGCCAATGCCACGCACCTGCACCAGCCGCTCGACCAATTCGTCATCACTCATCTTGTGCGCCGCGCGCACTGTGGGCACAGTTCCGTCCAGCGTCTTGGCTGCCAGGTCGCGAATCGCCAACATCTTCGCCTGCGACAACCCCGCCGAACGCAGTAACTCGGGTGTTGCAGCCAACACCTGCTCGGGAGTAGGGAAGGCCGCGACGAGTCCCTTCCGCGTGCGGACTCGGTGCGTGTTCTCTGGAAACAGCGCCTTCACCCGCCCCGTGATCGTCGCCGCAACCTTGCCGTTCAATTGCTGGTAGATGATCGACTCCAGCAGCGCCTCAAAAATGCTCTGCGTTCTCTCCGGCTGCAGTCCGCACGGGCCCGCCTTGGCAATAATCTTCCTCAGCTTGCGGTCCACCCGCGACAGGTGTTCAACAGCTTCAGCATGGTCGAGTCTTTTTGCCATATGTACCCGTAGATCCTGAAGGGGCGTAGCTTCCGCTACGCCGATCGAATCTTCTCAAATTGTCATCGCGAGACGGCTTTGCCGTCGAGGGATCTGCTTTCTCCCCTTACTGGCTCGACTCTGGTTCCGGCCCCTGTTCGACCGCTTCGCTCTCCAACGCCGTGATCGTCTCCTCGTCCACATCCCACATCTTCAGGATGCGAAAGATAACACGGCTGGCAAACCCCGCGCGTACCAGCGTCCTAAATATCTTCGCCGCGTCGCGCTGTGTCGCCGGCTTATGAATGCGTTTCTTCTGCAGAAACTCCCGCGCCAACTGCTCCTCGTTGACGTCCTGGTACGCCGCGCCGACCGTCTTCTCGATGATGTCGCCGTGGACGCCCTTGGCCCTCAAGTCCTGCACCACCCGCTGCCGCCCAAACTTCTCATTTTCCTTGCGAAAGCGGCTGTAACTCTCGGCATAGTTTGTATCGTTAAGATATTTCTGCTCCTTAAGCTTGGCGATCACTACTTCAACCAACAGTTGACCATCGTACTGGGTCTTGACCCGTTCTCTCATCAACCGCTTGAGCTCGGCGACCGTACGCATTTTCCGCCCCAATGCCCCCACCGCATACTCATAGAGCATCGCCTCGTCATACACCTTCTGCGAGCGCTTGAACGCCATGCGCTGATTATATTCAGATGTCACCCATCCAACTTTGTCATCCTGAGCGAAGCGACCGCAGGGAGCGCAGTCGAAGGACCCCTTTTGCTGCGACAGTTCTCGTTCTCCGCCACCCCGCTTCCCAGAACCATTGATGCCGCTTTACACTGCTCCCGTCCTCTGGCACAGTAAATGGTGGAAACTCAATCGATCGTCGTCCTCGACTTCGGCTCGCAATACACCCAACTCATCGCGCGCCGCATCCGCGAACAAAACGTCTTCTCCGTCGTCCTCCCCTGCACCGCTCCGCTGAAAGAGATCCAGAGCTATGCCCCCGCCGGAATCATCTTGTCCGGAGGCCCGGCGTCGGTCTATGACGCCGACGCGCCACCCGCCGACGAGCAGGTCCTGCACCTCGGATTGCCGGTGCTTGGCATCTGCTACGGCCTGCACTTCATGACGCAGAAGCTGGGCGGTAAAGTGCGCCCCGGCAGCAAACGCGAGTACGGACACGCCGACGTCGAACTCCTGCGCAGCGACTCGGCGCTGTTCAAAGGGCTGAACAGCCCGCTGCAGGTGTGGATGTCGCACGGCGACGAAGCCGAGCAACTTCCGCCCGGCTGTGAACTCATCGCCCGCAGCTCGAATGCGCTCGCGGCATTCCACGACCCGGCGCACAGGTATTACGCCGTGCAGTTTCATCCCGAAGTCCACCACACGAAGCAGGGAACTGCCGTCCTGCGCAACTTCGTCTTTGACATCTGCGGACTCACGCCGAACTGGACGCCGCAACGCTTCATCGACGAGACCGTCGCCTCGATCCGCGAAAAAGTCGGCACCGGCCGGGTGATCTGCGG
>Ga0302321_100005087_pt1 | contig 11466 bp, 13 predicted proteins | sample Fen_T0_1_FD_202505 | JGI IMG/M metagenome (GOLD analysis project Ga0302321, IMG submission 202505) | Peat permafrost microbial communities from Stordalen Mire near Abisko, Sweden - Fen_T0_1 | ecosystem: Environmental > Terrestrial > Soil > Wetlands > Permafrost | place: Sweden: Abisko...
CTGCCGTTCCTGGACTTGCTGCGTGCGCTGGCCTCCCAGGCCATCGTTTTGCATCACTCGGCGTTCTACGGGCCGCTTTCCGATACGGCGCGCAGCGTCGCGAGCGCAGCGATCGACGGACTGTCCCAGCACGCGCGGCTGGCGGTACAGGTGTTCTTCGTGGTCAGCGGCTATCTGACGGCCGTGGGCTTACGCAAGCGAGAGCCGGGAACGCTGCGCGAGTTAGCGGCACTTTTCGCCTCGCGCTACCGGCGCATCGGGTTGCCCTATCTGGGGGCCCTGCTGCTCGCGATCGGTGCCAACGAAGTCGCACGGCATTGGATGGATCACCCGTCGATTTCGGCGCGGCCGAGCGCGGGCCAGCTCTTGGCGCATGTATTTCTGGTGCATGACTTGGCCGGCTACGAGCCGCTCAGTGCCGGCATTTGGTATTTGGCCATCGACCTGCAACTCGTGCTGTTGGTGGGCTTCGTGTTTTGGCTGGGCGCTCGACTGCTCGGTTCAGAACGTGGCCCTTTGGGCGGGCGAATCCTGCTCGCCTCACTCGGCGTGGCGTCGCTGTTTTGGTTCAATCGCTTGGCACGGCTCGATCACTTGGCGATCTATTTCATTGGCGCTTATGCGCTCGGGCTGATCGCGGCTTGGGTTCAAATGGGATCGGTGCGGCGTACGTTTTTCTGGGCGTACGCAGTCCTGGTCGCGTTGGCAATCGCGGTCGATTTTCGCTCCCGGCTGCTGGTCGCGCTGACGACGGCTCTGGTTTTGGCGCTGGGCGCGCATTTCGGCTGGCTCGCCCGCTGGCCGCGCTCGCGCCTGATTCAATGGGTCGCGAGCATTTCGTACAGCTTGTTTCTGGTGCATTTCCCGATCAGCCTGGTCGTCAACGCGTTCTGGTCGAGCCATGTGCCAAACACGCCTTGGCTCTCACTGCTCGGAATGGTCACGGCATACGCGCTCAGCATGGTCGCGGCGATTGTCTTTCACTACAAAGTCGAACGCCGATTGATGCGTGTGGGCCGCGTGCGTTCACTCGGAAATCGTCTAGCCCCGGGCGAGCTACGCTGAGGTCACGTCCAGCCGTCCTTCGCGTCGTCACCACCCCGAAAATCGAACCCCGTCCCCACTGGCGGGCCGGCGTGGCCGCGGCGACGAAACAGTCCGGCCGCGCAGACCACCCCGTCTACTTCCGTGCCCAGCGCGCACTTTTCAACTTGGCCCCCAAACAAGAAATCGAGAGCGAAGTGAGCGTGCCGCCGCTCGAGCCCGATCACGGTGGCCCACGACTCGGGTAAAGTGGCGTTCACCATGAGCCAATACGACTTCGACCCCACTTATGTCTTCGAACACCATTCGCCCACTCCCGAGAAGCTCGCGCACTACGGCGCGTTGCATGACGCGGCGCGAATCTTCGCCCAAGTGATCTTGCAGCACACCCCGCCATCCGAGGATCAATCGGCCGCGTTGCGCTTGCTGCGCGAAGCAACGATGACCGCGTGCGCGTCCGTCGCGCTGGATGGACGTCTGAAGTAGGCCTCAGCCCTTCGCGAGCTCGCCTTCAATCGCGCGGACGAGCTCTGGCTCGTCAGGCGCGAAGTCTGGCGCGAAGCGATCGACCACTCGGCCCTGCCGATCGATCAAGAATTTCTCGAAGTTCCACAGCACGTCGCTGGGTTGCTTGGGGGAAAGTCCATGCTCGGCCAACTTGGCCGCTAGCGTGCCGCTCGCGTTGGCGCGTGCCGCGGGCTTCTGCACGACCAATTCACGATACAGGGGGTGTTGGGCCTCCCCCTTCACGGCGATCTTCTCGAACATCGGAAAATCCACGGCGAAGCGTGTCTGGCAGAACTCCACGATCTCTTGATTGCTGCCCGGTTCTTGCGCGCCAAAATCATTGGCCGGGAACCCGAGTACGACCAAGCCCTCGCCCTGATACTTCTTGTACAGCGACTCGAGCCCCTCGTATTGCGGAGTGAGCCCGCACTTCGAGGCGACGTTCACGATCAACAGCACGTGGCCAGCAAATTCTTTGAGCGTGGCTGGGCTGCCGTCGATGCGCCGGAGCGGAATGTCTTGGAGCTCGGTCATTTTTTTGCCTCGGTCGCGCTAAGACGACGACTTCAGGTGCTGAGCCAGATAGTGCTCGCGCCCGATGTCTTTGACGATGCTGGCTTGGGTCTCCAGCCAATCGACGGAATCTTCCTCTTCGACCAAGATCTTCTCGAGTAGCTCGCGCGTTCCGTGATCGCTCTTGGCCAGCATCAAGTTGATGCCGCGGTGTAGCCGTTCCACGGCTTCGAGCTCCAGGGCCAGGTCGAGCTTGTTCATTTCAATCGGTTCTTCGCCGACGCGCACCGGACTGAGGCGCTGCATATTCGGGATGCCATCGAGAAATAGGATGCGCTCGATCACTGCATCCGCGTGCTTCATCTCCTCGATCGATTCGCTGCGCTTCTTGTGGGCCAGAGCGCCGTAGCCCTGGTTTGCGCACATCTTGTAGTGGATGAAGTACTGATTGATGGCCGTCAGCTCGGACGTCAAAAGTTCGTTCAGGAAATCGATAATTTCTGGCTCGGCACGCATGGGATTTCGTTACCATCGACGGCCGCTCCAGCGAAACTACCAAACGCCGCCCGGAGCGCCGGATTGCCTCATTTCGGGGCGTGAGCAGTTCATTGCGACCCGGTTTCCGCCGGGAGTCGACTCCCCGCATTGTCGGTTATCTGCTTGTTATTTATTGGCATTTATGGATTCGCGCGAGCTCGCTGCTGTTGAACTTGATTTTCACTATCAGACCGCTATCTTTCAAAGACCTTCCGATGCTCGTCTGCCATTGCCACGCACTCACCGATCGAGATATCCGCCGTTCCGTTCGGCTCAATGACGCGTGCAGCGTGGCCGAGGTTGGAGATCATTGCGGCGCCGCGAATGGCTGCGGGGGCTGCTATGAGCTCGTGGCCGAGATCGTGGCCTGCGAGAAGCGTCGCTTGGCCATGTTCAACCCAGCGGACGCTCAAGACGCTGGCATATCCGAACTTGAACTCGACCTCGCCCTCACCGGCTAAAGGGCTGTCCCTAAATTCTCGGTCACGTGAACGTGAACGCGCCCGATGGTCCGTAAAGAGCGTCTGCGCTTTTATTGGGTAGGCCGGGGTCCGAGCGCTGGTCTTCGAAATCACCGAGGGTCAGCGGCACGACAGCCGACCTGCGAGCGGACTGGTTCAACGGGCGCAGGGCGAGCTGCATTCTGGCCGACAAGGCCTACGATTCAGACGCATTGCGGGCGGCATTGGACTACCAACTGGTCAGCCCAATGGTTCCGGCCTCGCGCATTCCTTCGATGATCCCGTTGGCCTGAACCACAAATTCCAGAGCCACCTCCTAGACGTCCAGTCGTTCGTGATCGAGCTGCATCCACCCCTATCGGCACGGCCGCTCACCCGGTTGCGCATTTTCGGGCACGGGCACGGGCACGGGCACGTTTACGGGGGGAGCTGAATTCAGGGACAGACCCTTTAGCAGATCGCGGCTCGGGCGCGAGATCGATCGACTTAGCCATTCGCGGGCCCTACGGCCGAATCAGGCGGGCACGCTCCGCGGGTGGGGCTGCGACGGGGTGCAACCGCGGAACGGTCCACACCCGCCGGCGGGTGCAGTGATGGGGTCGAGATCAGCGCGCGCGGCTGAGCGCGAAGCCGAGCGTGATCGCGAACAACAGCGCGATCAAGACCGGTACGAGCAGCTTCTTGGCACCCCGCTCCTCGACGATCGGGCGGGCGTCGCGGATGGCGGGCAGGGTTTCGAGCGCGGGTAAGGTGGGCGCGGTTCGTTCGCGGCGAACGCGTTTCGCGGTTCGTTTCGGAGCTTCTGAGCTCTCGGCTTTGGGTTGCGGCCGTTTGCGGGCAACTCCTTGACGGGCCCTTCTTTCCGCAAGGGCTTGTTGTTCGGCCGCGCGTAGCTGCTCGCTCGCCCTCTGCGCTTCCGCGAGCCGCTCGGCCTTGCGTTGCTTCTTGTTGGCTGCTTTCTGCTGGGCTTCATGCGCGCGCCGCTTGCGCTCCGCGTCGCGCCGCTCTTGCTTACTGGCTCGGACCGGCGGCGCGGTGCCCGTGGCGGCCGGCGTGACGGCACGCGTAGGACTCGGGCGCGCGGGACTGGGGCGCGCGGCACTTGGCCGAGGCTGTCCCGATGATCGGGCCAATGGCGGCGTTGCCGCCGCCGGTTGCGCCGCGACGTCCCAATCGGCGTCGAGCGCTTCGAGCGCCTCCGGCAATGGCGCCGAATGCGGAGGTTGTGAGGGGAGGGTCTCCGCGGGCTCTTCGTCCCAGCCTGCGTCGAGGCCGGCCGCGAGTTCGTCCAGCTGAGCGGGGTCGGGGATGATCGATTTCATGACAGAAGTTCTGCGGAGGGCGGACGACTTTAGCCTGGGTTATGCCGAATTGTCCTAGCAATCTCGCGAAGAAAACCCGGAGTTCATCAGGAATTTTTTGATCCCGCTCGATTCGACTTGGCCCCGGCCGCCGGCCAGAGGCCAGAGGACGTCGCTCTCAAGTGCCGAAGTAGACGACCAAGCCGGTCTGAATGCCGATCTCGGTAGCATTGAAGTCGAGGGAGATAGTGCTGCCGTTGGGCTGCTTCGTGCTTTGTGAACCGCTCAGACCAACGTCCAAGGTCGGGCCGCCCCAAAACACCACGTGCGGAATGACCGTGAACGCGAACGGCGCTTCGAGCGTGAACGCCAGATCATGCCCACTCGAGTCCCGCCCATTCCCGTCCGTGGCGCTGAAGGTCCGGTACGTGAAGCCCCCGCGTGGCCAGAAGCCAATCATGTCATTGAACGAAAGGAAGTAGCCTACGCGCGGCGCAAAGGTGAACGAATCACCGCTCGTCGTCGGCGCCGGGTTGAGTCCGGCAGGCTCCGTCTTCAGTGACCAGTGCGCATAACCCAATGCAGCACCCAGCGAGAGGCGATTGATCAAGAAATAGTCGCCGGCGACGCGCGGTGAGCCGTAACCAGCCCAGACAAAACCAGCGGCGTTACCACCGATAGTAACGGGTGAAGACAGCAAACTGAAATGGGTCACCTTGACGCTCGTGTCTTGCCCATTTTGGGTGCGCGATGCGCTGTCGTAGGTGAGCCCGAACAAGCGCTCGGCGCTGATCGCGACCTGGCCTTTTTCACCGAAAGTCTGCGCCCAAGCGCTCGAGCTGGCGAGCAGAGCGGCAGCGGCGAACACGCATTGGAGAGTTCGTTTCATGCTATTAAGTCCTGGTTTACCGGTTGGTGGGCGATTGCCCGGCGTTACTTACCTAACGACCGGACCAGTACCAGACCCCGTCGCACTCGCCAAGCCGTGACGCCGTCCGCTTCAGAACCGTGCCGGTGCGGGCGGCAAATAGCAGTCGCGCTTTCCGATCGCCGCACAGGACTAGAGACGCGAGCCGGCCATCGAGCAGCACCTCCGCCGCGGTTGCTCGAACCAGGTCAGCTGCGCCTCAGGGGCCGCGATCTTCGACCAACTTAGCCATTCGCGGGCCCTGAGATCAACCGCTTCGAACTCGCTGCTCGACACCGACTGTACTTGGCTGAAGGTATCTTCTTGCCAGCTCGCGCTCGGTTTCCCACCGTGTAGGATGCCTTCCAACGTGCTAGAAAAATCGGCACGGATGGCAAGCTGTAAAGACGAGTGCGAGCTCCTGATGAGCGCGCTCCTGCCCTTGGCGGAGCAAGCGTTGACCGAGCATCGCGCGCTTCGCCCATTCGGCTGCACGCTTTCGATGGCCGATCAGGTTACGCCGGTGGGCGGCTCGGGCGCTCACCCTACGCAGGATGACGCCGCGCTGATTGCGGAGTTTCGCCAGGCTTTTCGCGACGGCGCGGCGCGTGGCGAGCTCAAAGCGACCGCGCTCTCTTACTCCGCACCGAGCGCCGTGCCCGGCAAGCGTGGGCAGCAAGACGCTGTCTTCGTGCACTTGAACCATCGCGACGACTATTCGATCGTCGTCACATTCCCATACTACTTCGCCGCCTCGGGCGAGCTCGTGATCGAAGAGCCATTTGCCAACGACGGAGGGCACGATGTTTTCGAGGGCTGAAGAGCGTCGACCTACATCGACGAGCAACTCGCTGCTATCGCTCGACTAGCTGCTCGGCGTAGCCGCGCCGAGAGATGGTTAGGCGATCCAGCACGAGCTGCACGAGCTCCGGAGTCGCGCGCTCGGGGCTGCCGCTGTCGTAAGGCGGCTCGGGATCGTACTCGAGGCCCAGCTGAATGGCCCTCGCCTGTTGCTCACCGATCAGCTCAGCGGTCAGCCGCAGCGCGAAGTCGATGCCGGCGGTGACACCGCCGCCCGTGATTCGATTGCGGTCGAGCACCACTCGCTCTCGCACGGGGATCGCGCCGCAGCGGGCGAGAAATTCGTGAAAGGCCCAGTGGGTGGTGGCGCGGTAGCCCTCGAGCAAGCCGGCGGCTCCGAGGAGTAAAGAGCCGGTGCACACCGCAGTGACGTAGCGCGCGCTCGCCGCTTGACGGCGCACGAACTCGAGTACGGCCGGGTCTCCCAGCAGAGGCACGAGACCGCTGCCCCCCGGCACGAACAACACATCCGCTTGCGGCGCGTCGACCAAGGTTGCCGTTGGCGAGAGCCGCAGGCCCGTACCCGAAGTGACGGCGTCGAGCGACTTCCATACCAAGGATACCTCGGCCCCTGGCAAGCGAGTGAGCACTTCGAAGGGCGCCGTGAGGTCCAATTGGGTCAGGTCGGGAAAAAGCAACATTGCGATGCGAATCGGCATGAAACTGGCTCCGTTGGTGTGTCGTCGGGCCAGTTATTTAGCCCTTTTGAGTTTGGCAGAAATGCCATAAAACATCCAAAACATGCCAAAGCGAATCGTGTTGGTCGGTTTCGATGGCGCGCAGGGGCTGGATGTTCTCGGCCCCGCGGAGGTGTTTGCCGCGGCCAATCGCAGCTTGGGCCGCATCGAGTATCGCGTCTTGCTGGCCTCGGTGGGCGGGGGCCGAGTGCGCTCGACATCGGGCATCGAGCTCCGAGCGACGGCCCTTCGGCGTATTGCGCCACACAGGCAAGACACGGTGCTGGTGGTGGGCGGTGAAGCACGCGCCATCCCGGCGGCGCTCGCTTCGGAGCCACTGCGGCGTTGGCTGCTCCGCGCTGCACCGACCGTGCGTCGCTTCGGTTCGGTTTGCTCGGGCGCATTCCTACTGGCTGGCGCCGGCTTACTCGACGGACGACGCGCCACCACCCATTGGTTGGCGTGTCGAGAACTCGAGCACTACCGACCTCAGATTTCCGTCGACGCCGACGCCATCTTCGTTCGAGATGGAAAAATCTGGACTTCGGCGGGCGTCACCACCGGGATCGACATGGCGCTCGCCATGGTCGAAGAGGACTGCGGTCGCAAAGTCACCAATTCGGTTGCGGCGCGGCTCGTCGTCTACGCGCGCCGCCCGGGATTTCAGTCGCAGTTCAGCGAGACTCTCGTCGCTCAAAGCAACGCCGACGACACGTTGAGTCGCGCACTGGAGGCGGTGCGTCGCGCGCCACAGGGCCATTTCGGTGTGGTCGAGTTGGCTCAGTCCGCCGGAATGTCACTGCGCACTCTGCACCGGCGGTGTTTGGATGAACTGGGTTCGACGCCTGCGAAGTTGATCGAACGCCTCCGCACCGAACACGCGCGCCTCCTGATTGGCACCACGGCGCTAGAAGCGAAGATTGTCGCCGCCCGCGCTGGCTTCGAAAACCCCGCGCGAATGGCGCGCGCGTTCCAGCGCACCCTCGGCATGACCCCGCGCGCCTATCGCGCCTTGTTCGCGAGTCGCGAGGGTAACGGAGCCGAATCTGCCCGAGTCCATGGAAAACGCCGAAAACCGGCCGCAGATGCGTAATAATGAGCCTGATGATGCTTTCGCCGCGCCTTCGCCAAGGGGTCCAGTCCTTGGCATTGGCGTTGCTCATGGCGGGGATCACCACGGCTTCGGTCAAGATATTCGGCTGGAGACTGCGGCCGCGCCGATTGCCGGTCACGCGCGTCACCGAAAGGAAGTCCGTGCCCAGTTTGTCGAACGATCAGCGTCTGGTGCCAGTGTCAGCCGAACCCCCGCTCCCTGCGGCGCCTTCGGCCCAAGTCGCCACCACGATCGTTCATCGCAAACTCTCGGCCGGCGAGATGTTTGCGGCCGTCAAGCAAGCCCGAGCGCGTGGAGACACCACGGAGGCATTGCGTCTCGCGAAGCAAATCGAAGAGTTCTTTCCCAACTCGCCGGAAGGCATCGATACTCACGTGACGCTCGGCATGCTCTATCTGGTCGTCGATCAGGCAGAGCTCGCGTTGCAAGAGTTTGCGACCTTCCGGCGCGTCGGGTCCCCAGAACTGAAGGCGGAAGCCTACTTTGGCCAGGCCCAGGCCCTGCGCAAGTTGGCGCGAAACGACGATGAGCGCGTCGTGCTACGTGAACTGATACTGAGCTATCCTCGCTCCGTGTACGTCGGCGCCGCGCGCACCCGCTTGAGCGAACTCGCTGTCGACGCAGGGGAACGTTGAGCGTGGAGGTTTTCGTGCACGCGCCCGAGCAGTTCGAGAACCTGTGCGTCCTCGCTCGCACGCTCGAGGTGTTTGGCTTCGCGCACTGTCATGTCTTCGATCCGCATCGCCTCGTGCGCGAGCGCTACGGGAAGTCGTACGCGCAGAAGTTGAGGACCGTCTCGGCAGGGGCCTTCAATAAGATCCGATGGCAGCGAATCGATACGGATCCGCTGCTATTTTTGCGCGATTATGCCGGCCGTCGCGTGGCGACCGTGCCTCGCCAGAGTGCAACTTCTTTGCACCACTTTCGTTTCATACGAACCGACCTGCTGGTGATCGGCTCCGAGGGCCGCGGGCTCGACTCCGCCGTGCTGTCCGAGTGCCAAGAGCAGATCACGATTCCTCAGGCCGGTGTCACCGAGAGCCTCAACGTCGCCGTGGCTTCGGGGATTATTCTGGCCGAGTTCAAGCGGCAAGAGGCATTGGGGATGCTGGGCGAGTGAGCTCTCACGCAGAGACCGCGGACAGCTCGACGTTCTGCAGCAAATGCTGGGCGATCTCCAGCACGACCGCTTCGCTTGCGGCGTTCGTGTCGTTGGCCAATACCGCGATGCCCACACCTCGTTCGAGGTGAACGGTCACGAGCACGTTGCCGACCATGAAATCCCAAAACACCAGATCCGCGCCGCCCACGCGGTCTCGAGCTTCGCCGCCGAAGCTGCCTTGCACGATGTCGGCGCACTTGCGCAATCGGATGCGATCCCAAGCTTCACTGACCCATGCCTTCAAACGGCCATCCGGGCCCCGCTCCGCGCGCACCTCGATCATGCTCGGTGCCACTCACCCGTCGACGGCAGCGAACCAAGCCTCGGCGATCACGTACAGATCGTCCTCACTGATGGCGTTGCCCTCCGGGACGCCGTTGGCGGCACCGAACGAATAGACCACGCGGCCGACCGGAACGCCGGCCAGCAGCACCGTGTAGCTGTCCTCGGACAGCGCTTGGATGCTGTAAGTCTTGCCAGCGAACGTGACGGTTTTGGTCGAAATGTCGGCAACAGCCGCCTGAATGGTCATGGCGGCGCAGTTTACACGAGCGGTCCCAGTTGGCAGGTTGAAAAACGACCTTTGGAACCCGCTGAGGGCCAGCGATGGCTAAGTCGGTCGAAGATCGCGCTACCGGCGCCGGCCGCAGACGGGGGCAATTTGGCGCCGTGATCGACGCGGGCCACCAAGTTGTCACGCTGCTCGGGCACCGAGACCGTTATTTGGGGGTGGTCTTTGCTCGGCATGCTGCGTGCAGAAGCGCGCGGAGTGTTGACTTGCTTGACGCGCCTGGCGCGCCGTACTTGCCCCTTGATCGCATTGTCGGCGTCGTGGAATGCGTCTGCCCTGGCTGCCGATCCGTTGAACTCGAATAACCGTCCGGACACCGAGCGGGCGCCGATTACTGCACCGCCAGACGCCACTCATCCGGACGACGAGGCGGCGCACAACGAGTTCAACCTCGTGCCGGTGGCGGGGGGCAGCACCGATCTGGGTTTCGGCGGAGGATATTTCGCTGGTTGGGCGCGGGTCAAAAAGGGCGCGGTTCCCTATCTGTGGAACATCGATTCATCGGGCTTGATCACGTTCAAATACAGTCAACGCGGGGGCTTCACGGTCCCATACCAAGATTTGTATGCGCGCTTGACCATTCCGCGCTTGTTCGGTTCCCCGCTGCGTCTCGAAATCAGACCCTCGTACACTTGGGAAAGCATCGACTATTTCGGGATGGGCAACGCCTCGTCGCGCAAAGCCGTCGATGACAATCCGAACCCGGAGTACTCGAAGTATCAGCGTGGTCATCCACAGTTCGATGTCGACGTGCGAACGCGCCTCCGAGATCACCTCGCCGTGAGATTCGGCTTTCGCTACATCCACGACTTCATTCGCGTCGCCTCGGATTCGCAGCTGGCCGAAGATCAGCGAAGCGGCAGTGCGGAGGTGAAACGCTTGATTGGCGATACTCGGTCACACTCGGTGGCGCTGTTCAAGTATGGTTTGCAGTGGGACACGCGCGACAACGAGACTTCGTCGCACAGCGGCATGTTCGATACTGTCGACGTGAAGTTGAGCCCGGGTCGGACGCAGGAGTTCCCTTATCGTTACGGTGAGGCCACCGTGAACCTGCGCGGATTCGTGCCGCTCGGGACTCCCCGCATCACGCTTGCGGTGCGCGTCGTCGGCGATTGGATGTTCGGTAACGTGCCATTTTACGAGTTGGCTCGCTTCGACGATACATTCGCGCTCGGGGGCACGACGGGAGTCCGCGGTGTGCCCGCCCAACGCTATTACGGCAAGCTCAAGGCGTTCGGAAACGCCGAGCTCCGGCTCGAGGTGGCGACCTTTCGAGCGCTGGGCAAAGCTCTGACGCTCGGGGTCGTGCCGTTCTTCGATGCCGGTCGGCTTTGGGCGGACGCCGAACGGCATCCCGAGCTCGACGGGCGAGGCGTCGGACTCAAGTACGGCGCTGGCGGCGGCTTGCGCGTTCAGTCCGGCACGTCGTTCGTCATTCGCTTGGACGTCGCGGGGTCGCCGGATGCGACCCCGGTGAGTGGCTACTTTTCCGCTGGGCAGATGTTTTGAATCAGTAGCCGACGTCGACTTCGTCGTCGTGCTTGTGTGGCGTCGCGCTGGGCCGGGGTAGGGCGGGCACGCTCGGCGCGCGCCGCACGCCGGTCAAGCCGTGTTGCGTGCGAGCCGAAGAGGTTGCGCTGCTCGTGCCGCTGGCCGTGGCGGCGAGAGGAGTCGCGGCTGGCATCAGCGCGTCGAGGTCGATCACGGTGCCGGTTTTGGCGGCGACCGCCGCCGGCGGCTGCGCCTGAAGCGTGGGCGGTACGGGACTGGCCGCAGCCGGGCCGCCGAGAGTGCTGGTCGACCGAGAC
>Ga0302321_100005088_pt1 | contig 11466 bp, 9 predicted proteins | sample Fen_T0_1_FD_202505 | JGI IMG/M metagenome (GOLD analysis project Ga0302321, IMG submission 202505) | Peat permafrost microbial communities from Stordalen Mire near Abisko, Sweden - Fen_T0_1 | ecosystem: Environmental > Terrestrial > Soil > Wetlands > Permafrost | place: Sweden: Abisko...
GGCAATGGATGGTCCCTCGTCGGCGGGGGCCTTGCCGGGGGCGCCCATACCAGACGCAAAGGATTGCGCTGCCAGGGGCTGCAGTGCCGCCATGCCGGGGGAGAAGATGTTCGCGGCAAAGCCAAAGAAGAGCAGCACTGCCGCAACGGTCGACGCCAGGCGCAAGAACGGGAAGGCGCGGGGCAGAGGCGGTTTGATCCCGGCCAGTTTGGGGGTCAGCGTGAAGTTGCGCGGCGCGCGCCGCGCCGGGAGCCTGCGTAATAATGAACGCGTCTGGCGCAGGTCGTCGTAAGCCGAGCGCAGCCCCACATCGGCCTTGATGCGGGTTTCGACGCGCGAAGAATCGATCTGAGACAGTTGCCCGTCTAGATAAGCAGATAACATTTCAACGTCGCGGAAGGAGGGTTGATTCATGGTCGGCTTTCCTCGATTAATTCGCTACGAGGCTCATCTTCCAGACGGAACGCGGCCGGTAAAAGTTCCCTGAATTCTTGCAGGCACTCGCGCAGGCGCAGGCGGGCGCGGGCCAGACGGCTCTTGATCGTCCCCAGGGGCACGCGCGCTGAACTGGCCACTTCGCTGTAATCCATGCCCTGGATGTCGGCCAGGACGACTACCGTGCGGAAATCGGGCGGCAGCGCCTCGAGACAATGCTGGATGGCATGCTCGAGCTCAGCGGCTTCGAACTTCTGCTCGGGCGCCATGGAAGAATCGGCCAGCCAGCGCGGGCTCTCCATTTCTTCATCGTCGTTGTTGGCAGGTTCGAGGGGGGTGGTGGGGCGGCGTTTTTGGCGGCGCAGCTCGTCATAACAGGCGTTGGTGACGGTGCGCATCAACCAGGCCTTGAACGAACCGCCGCGATAAGAACCCAAGCTGCGAAAGGCAGCGATAAAGGCTTCCTGGGTGGCATCCGCAGCCTGGTCACCGTCGCCAAGAATGCGTAGCGCGGTGTTGAAGAGCACGTCCTGGTAGGCCAGGACGAGTCGGTTGAAGGCATCCAGGTCGCCGTGTTGGGCATCGGTAATAAGCGCAGCTTCGTCCATACGGTTTATTATACCCGCGCTCATATCCCCGTGGCTATTAGACTGCTGGCGGGGCCTCGAAAAAGATCACCCTCCCAATCGGGCCGGGGCGCCTGAAAAGGTGCTTAAAAAACCAAAATTACAATACAATGTGCCTATGGAAGTGGTGACCTCTTTTCCGATCAGCAAGACGAAAATCATCGTCCCCAAGCGACGGGCAGAGATCGTGACGCGCCCGCGCTTGATCGAGACGCTGTATGAGCTGCTCGACAAGAAGCTGGTGCTGGTTTCGGCGCCGGCTGGGTACGGCAAGACCTCGCTGCTGATCGACCTGGCCGCGCAGAGCGACATCCCGGTCTGCTGGCTGTCACTGGATACGCTCGACCAGGAGCCGCAGCGCTTCCTGTCGTATTTCGTGGCGTGTATTGCCGAGAAGTTCCCGGCCTTTGGGAAAGAGTCGTTCGGGGCGCTGCAAAACATCTCTTCGGTCGAAAAAAATACGGAGAGGCTGGCGGTTACCTTCACCAACGAAATCCTCGAAGTGATCGGTGAGCATTTTGCAATTGTGCTCGACGATTACCACTTTGTGGGGGAAGTGCCCGAAATTCGGGATTTCGTCAACCGTTTTGTACAGCTGGCCGGGGAGAACTGCCACCTGGTGTTGGCCTCGCGCACCCTGCCATACCTGCCCGACCTGCACCTGCTGGCGGCGCGCATGGACGTGGGGGGCATCAGCTTCGAGGACCTGGCCTTCCTGCCGGAAGAGATCCAGGCGTTCTTCCGGCAGAACTCGAGCCAGACCCTGTCATTGGATGACGCAAGCAAGCTGGCCGAACAAACGGAAGGCTGGGTCACGTCGCTGGCGTTGAGTAATCTTTCGCACCTCGGCGTCGAAACGAAGAAAGGGACTTCAGGCGCGCGCACCGGCGTGGAAGTGTTCGACTACTTCGCGCGAGAGATCCTCGAGAAGCAGCCGGCAGACACCCGCGAATTCCTGCTGTTATCGTCCCTGTTCGACGAAGTGGAGCCGGATCTGTGCGAACAGGTGCTGGCTCCGCTGCTGACGGACGCTTCGCAGGATTGGCGCAAGCTGTTCAGAAAAGTGCAGAAGAGCAGCCTGTTCGTGATCCCGCTTGGGACCGACGGGAAGTCGTTCCGTTACCATCACCTGTTCCAGGATTTCTTGCGCATGGAGGCGCAGGCGCGGGAGCCGCAGCTTGCGGGGCAACTGCTATTGTGCCTGGCACAATATTATGCCGGGGCGGGCGATTGGGAGAAAGCCCACTCGATCTATGTAAGCCTGAGCGACGAAGATGCGCTGGTCAGCCTCCTGGAGCGGGCAGGCGTCTATTTCATCAGGGATGGGCGCATTGCCACGTTGGGAAATTGGTTGGAGCGCCTGCCGGTCTCGTTGTTGCAACGCAGCCCCGTGCTGTTGTCACTGCAGGGTACCGTGACCCACAGCCAGGGGGAGACGCAGCTTGGCATCTCGCTTTTGAGCCAGGCAGAAGCAGCCTTTCGCGAAATCCAGGATGTTAACAACCTGTGTGTTACCTTGGTGCGCCGTGCTGGCGCATTTCGCCAATCGGGCGATTACGCTGCGGCGTTGGCCGATGCGGATGAGGTGATCGAGTTAACAAAGAACAGCCGCAAGTCCGCCTTGCGGGATAGTTTTGCGTCGGCACAGCGGGTCAAGGGTCTGGTGCTTTATCATCTGGGAAAAGCCAATGAAGCCGTTGCGTGGTTGGAGAACGCCTTACATATTTTCTCTTTTCTCAGGGAGGCCAGCCTTATTCCTATGTTGGAGATGGAACTAGGAATGGCCCATAGTGCGCTGGGGAACGATGATACCGCTTTGAAGTTTTATCACCGCGCCCTAAAAACTTGGGAAGACGCTGGTAATCATGGCTGGCAGGCCACGTTGCTAAATAATATGGGCGTTTTATATCATTCGATGGGGGCCTATGAGCAGGCCTTTGCAATGATGGAGAAAGCTCTGGATTATGCTCGACGCAGTGGCTATGTGCGTGTACCGGCGCTGGCGTTGTGCAGCCTGGGAGATTTGCTCGCGGATATCCAGGATTTTGACCATTGTGAAGAATGTTATGAACAGGCCCTGGCGCTGCCTTCGCAGTTTATTGATGGGTATTTGGTGTTTTATGTTATGGTGGCCAAGGCGCGCGTCGCCAGGTTGAGAGGAAATCTCAAGTTGGCTGAGAGGCTTTTGCTTGATATATTTTCATACCTTGAGAAAAGCGTTTCCCTGGATGAGGAAGCTCTTTATCGCCGGGAAAACGGTTGTTTCTTGTTGTGCATGGCCAAGGCCCATGAGAGTGTGGACCAGCTCATGCGGGCAGTGGTGTTATATGAAGATTCGGGCCGTCTGTTGGATGTGTGCATCAGTAGATTGTGGCTGGCGTGTGCTTTGATAGTGGATGGACATCCGAAAGATGCGGTGCTTCAATTTCGTGCGCTATTTTCTGCAATGGGCGGCATGAAGGAGCTTACGCCGTTGTATATAAATGCCGAACAAACACGCCAATGGACTAAGGAATTTGATGCGCCGGACGATCTTCGAGGCCCGCTGGAGCAGTTGCTTGCCAATGCGCGTCACTTTGGCAAAAATATCCCTGCTCTTCGGCGCAGGCTCCGGCGCATTTCACATATCGTATCCATTTCCCCGCCTCACTTTGTCATCCAGGCATTCGGGCCGGTTCAAGTCACTTTCAACGGGAATAAGATCAGCCTTTCGGATTGGCAAACCAGGGAGACGCGGGATTTATTTTTCTTTTTCTTGCACTCAAAAGCGGTGACAAAAGAAGAAATTGCATCCATATTCTGGCCGGATATATCTCCCAGCCGCCTCAAAATGCGTTTCAAGACCAGCATCTACCGGCTCAGGCATGCAGTTGGGCAGGAAACAATTCTATTCAATGATGAGCGCTATGAGTTCAATCATGGAATAGATTATGAATACGATGCCGAAAAATTCCAGCAGCTGTTGGGCCAAGTCGACGAAGCCACGAATACAACGGAGATGATCAGGCTGTTGGACGCCGCTATCGGCTTGGTAAAAGGGCCTTACCTGGCTGACGTCGATGGGGAGTGGGTAATTCCGGAACAAATGCGGATAAACACACTTTATCAGGCTGCACTGTTGCGCCTGGCAAAGGCCTACCTTGACTCAGGTCAGGCTGATGAGACGCTTGATGTTTGCCAGGTCGCGTTGGCGGTAGACCCCTTGCTTGAAGAGGCCTATCGGTTAAGCATGCAAGCTTATGCCCGATTGGGTAATCGCGCTGCGGTTGCCCGCCAGTTTCAGGCGTGCAGCGATATCTTCGAGTCGGAATTAGGGGTCAAACCATCCAAAGAAACGTTATTGCTTTATAAACAACTGATTTAATGGTCAGTTTGAGGCCACCTTTGTAGCCTGGCACCGAGTAAAGTAGTGACATTGATCCACTACTTTACTCATCCAGAAGGTGTCTCATGAAAAATGCTTTTGTCCAGTTTGGCGTCGCGCTCCCCAAAATTCAGAAACGTCACATCCAACTGCTTCTTGTTCTCCTGGCACTTGCCTTGTTAGTGCTCGGCGCCGCCGCGCCGTATGGCCCAGGCCCCATCTAAGCGACCATCGAAAGTGATCCTGCTCATTGCTGTCTTTGCAGGCTTGCTGGTTGGCCTGCTGCGTTCGAGGTTACAACACCAAGCCTGGCAGTTGCCTGAACTCAGACACGTTTGGTTGGTCGTCGTGGCTTTCATCCCGCAGTTACTGATCTTTTACCTGCCGGGCTGGCGCGACCAAATACCCGAAAGCGCCGTATCGGCAGGCCTGGTCACTTCACAGTTGGGACTGCTGGTTTTTTGCCTGCTGAACTGGAAGTACAACGGCATTCTGGTCTTGGCAGGGGGGTTGGCGTTGAACCTGTTCGTGATCGTAGTCAACGGCGGTTTTATGCCGCTCAGCACCGAGACGGCGGCGCAATTGATGTCGCAACGGTTTCTGGACACTTTGAAAGTAGGCAGCCCGTTGGGCGCAGGCAGCAAGGATATCCTGCTGGCACCGCAGCAGATCATCTTCCCGTGGCTCGCAGACAGGTTCGTGATCCCGGCAGGGTTCTTGTATCGATTTGCGTTCAGTATTGGTGACGTTTTTATCGGTTTGGGAGCGTTCCTGCTCTTGAGTTTGCAGCCAAACTACCTAGAAAGGCAGAGATCAAGATGCTAGTAAACCAGCTGATGAATACACAGATGGCAGTTCAGGGGTCGCAGGTGGCGCAGGGGGGAGTAAACCGCCTGCTCGCAGCGGCGGTGATCAGCAACCAGTTTTGTAACCTGCTGCTGAGGGATCCGGCACGCGCGCTGCAACAGGGCTTTGCCGGTGAACATTTCATCCTATCGAATGCTGAGCAGGATTTTATTCTGTCCTTGCATGCGAGGTCGCTGCAGGAATTCGCGGCAAACGTGTGTGACCACCTCTCTGCCCGCTACACGGTTGCCCAACCATCCTCCGTTGATGAGACGGACGAAAGTGGCCGGCTCATGTAGCCACAGTAGCCGTACTCGGACACAAAACCTAAGCTATGGCACAGAAATGAGTAAAAATCCGCTCCAATCACGAGGCCTGCCTGACAGGCCTATCGAAGATTCAAACCCTTTGGAAGATGCGCTGTTCCAGGCCTATCCCGATCTATTGTTCTATCTCGACCGGCAGGGAAGAATCGTCGATTACCGTGCAGGGGATCTTGCCGGGCTGTATACTACGCCGGAGAATTTCCTGGGGCGGCGGATGGTCGATGTGCTTCCGCCGGCGGTGGGTAAATCGTTTGAGAAGGCGATCCGCACGACGGTCAGGTCTGGCAAGGTGACCAGCCTGGAATACGATTTGCAAATGCCCGATGGGTTCAGGACCTACCAGGCCAAATGTATACACCAGTCGCCTACTCAGATCTTCGTCATGGTACGCGACATTACGGATATAAAGGACGCCGAGACGGCAGCGCGCAGACGGTTGGAATTCATGACTGCACTATATGAGAGCGCGCGCGAGTTGTCAAAGAAACGTGACAGCCAGGCATTGGAGAAATATGTGGTGCACTCGTGCATCGAGAAATATGGCGTTGATGCGGCCTGGATCGGACCCGTTCAGCTGGCCCCGCAGGCTGACCGGTATACCCGTGAAGTCCGCGATGGGCAGCCTGAATATTCCGTCGATCAAGCGAAACCAAGCCAGCAAGAACTAAATGAGCTGCTACAGCACAAAAAACAACTGGTAGTCACGGGCAAGACTGCTGCCACTGCTGTAGTGACCAAGGTAATGTTCCCGTTGGTCTCGCAGGACAAAGTCATTGGGGTGCTGGGCCTGGCAGCCAAGCAGGCAGGCTTTTTCGTGCCCGATAGGATAAGTTTTTTTGAGGCGTATAGTTTACTGGCCGCTTCGGCGTTGGAGAACGCGCGTCTCTTCGAAGACTCAAACCGCAGACTCAATCAAATGCAGGCACTGCGCTCGATCGATCTGGCGATCCTGTCGACGCTGGATATGAAATCCACTGCAGCGCTGATCCTGAGGGAGACGGCAAGGCAAATTGACGTCGATGCGCTCAACCTGCTGGTGCTGGACCCCAAGACCAAGATGCTCAACTCCATCGATAGTTATGGATTTAAATTCGATGCCTTTCAGCATTCGTTGCTCCAGGTTGGCGAAAACTTCGGGGGGCTGGCGGCTCTTGAAAGACAGGTCGTCCACGTCCGGAACCTGGATAAGGACCCAAAGAGTTTCGCGCGCGCTTCGCATTTCACGGAAGAAGGCTTCAGGACCTATCTGGGCGTTCCGTTGGTGGTTCGCGATGAAGTCAAAGGCGTGCTGGAGATCTTCCAACGCCGGGAGTTCGAGCCGGATGTGGATTGGTTGGGTTATCTCGAAATGGTTGCCAACCAGATGGCCATCGCCATTGACAACGCGCTCTTGCTGGAAGTGCTGCACACTTCCAACGCGGAATTGGGAACAGCCTATGAGGCCACTATCGAAGGACTTTCAAGGGCGCTCGAGCTGCGCGACCGCGAAACGGCCGGACACACGCTGCGCGTGACCGAGATGACCCTGTACCTGTCGCGTCTGCTGGGGATCTCGGATGCCGTGCTGACCCACATCCGTCAGGGCGGGTTGCTGCACGATATCGGCAAGATGGGCATACCCGATGCGATCCTGCTCAAACCGGGCAACCTGACCCCCGAAGAATGGGAGATTATGCGCCAGCACCCCATTTATGCCTACGAAGTGCTTTCGCAGATCGACTATTTCAGGCCGGCGCTGGACATTCCACTCTACCATCATGAAAAATGGGATGGTAGCGGCTACCCACACGGGCTAAAGATGGAGCAAATCCCGATCGCCGCGCGGATATTCTCGATCGTGGATGTATATGACGCCTTGACCTCTGACCGGCCTTATCGCCTGGCCTGGCCCAGGGAGCAAGCCTTGTCATACATCCGCGAACAGTCCGGCCGTTCCTTTGACCCGAATATTGTGCAGGCTTTTTTGCAGATGATCATGAGCATGTCTGTCGCCGGCGACATCACCGAGACACCGTTCAGCGCAATCGGCGGTGCATCATCCAATCGACCCATTTACAAAATAGCCTAAAAAAACTGCTTTTTTGCAATCAACTTCGGTCTCTCTGTCTGCGTTTTCCGCAGGCAGGGGGACATGTTTCTTTTAATACCGTCCAGCCCCGCGCAAATAGTTAAGATGGTTGACGAGAGCAAGAAAATGGCCGGGAGTTGCGCTTTACTCTCGAACCGGAACGCACTGTTGCGTATTTTGCCTGCGGGCGTAATACACTTGGCCCCTCGAATTCATATATAATAATTCAAGAAGAGAAAAACACCTTTGCATCGGACTTGCGCCCGAAACATTTTCTGGCGGACGAGGTACTAGGAAATGCCCATGAGTCAATATTATGGCGGTATCGAGGCCGGGGGGACCAAATTCGTGTGTATGGTTGGGACGGCCGCGGGTGAGGTGATCAAGGAGACGCGCTTTCCCACTACACAACCCGACGAAACCATTCATCGCGCCATAGAGTTCTTTGCACCTTATGCAGAACAAGCCGGGCTGGCCGCCGTCGGTATTGCTTCCTTTGGCCCGGTCGACCTGGATCGCGCCTCCGCCACCTATGGCTTTATCACGACCACGCCCAAGCCTGGTTGGGGTCAGGTGGATTTGTGTGGCCGTATTCAGCGTGGTCTGGACCTGCCGGTTGCCTTCGATACCGACGTCAACGCCGCGGCTTTTGGTGAGCATTATTGGTCGCCGGCGAACAAGGCTCTGGACCCGTTTGTCTACATCACGATCGGGACCGGGATCGGGGTGGGGGTGTTGGCCAACGGCGCGCCTCTTCATGGTTTGGTCCATACCGAAGGCGGGCACATCTTCTTGCCGCATGACCACGAAAGGGATCCGTTTCCGGGCGTTTGCCCGTTCCACGGGGATTGTTTTGAGGGACTGGCTTCCGGCCCGGCCATGGAGAAGCGTTGGGGCCGGCGTGCCGAGACCTTGCCTGCTGACCATCCCGGCTGGGAATTGGAAGCAGATTATATTGCGTTGGCACTTCTCAACCTGGTCTATACCACATCTCCGCAGCGCATGGTGCTGGGCGGCGGCGTGCCGCAGCATGCCGGTTTACACGAGCTTGTGCGCCGCAAAGTCCGTCAGTATAACCAGGGCTATATCCGCTCCGGCGCGATCGATGCCGAGATCGACGGCTACATCGTGCCGCCAAGCCTGGGCAACCGTTCAGGTGGCTTGGGCGCAATTGCCCTGGCGATCACTCTGATGGATGGACAGAAACACGTTTGAGGGAAATTCGACCGTTGGCTTTGGCCGCCAGGATGCATACATTTATATAATACCCGTGATGGGTATAACGCCAATAATGCGTGACAAAAAGCTATATGGCACCCGGTACGTTGGGGTTATTGATACCTACATGATACCTACATGATACATACATGATACCTATGTGCGAGAGCTGTTACCCTCCTTGTTCCTGGTAAATCCCTCATTGCCGTTTCGGTTTATCGTTTCCTGGCCGGACCTCCTTATGGCTTCGCCGCACTCTCTGCATTGCATTGCTCACGTTCTATCAAGAAATCACCCAAATGGAATTGCGATATACTTTTCCGATTTGTCATATTTGTGTTAAACTTCGTCAGATTTAAGATTTCATCTTTATTTAAGGGTTGATCTTATCGATATCGAGCCGAGGTTTGCACTTTGCATATTTGATAACTGTTCGAAAGCACCGACCCATTGTGACCGGATTTTCCGACTAGTTTAATAAGATATAAAATGACATTTCAAAACGGCCCGAGTGATGAGGAATTAGCTTACTTAGCAAAACAGGGTAACCTGGATGCGTTCACTTCTTTATACCGACGTTATTTCAACGTCGTGTATAAGCGGGTTTTTTATTTAATTCCCGAAGCTGATGTCGAAGACGTAACTCAAGAAATATTCATTGCGCTGTTACGCTCGATCAAAGGCTTTCAGGGAAAAGCGCTTTTCCGGACGTGGTTCCGAACCTTAACAACTCGACAGATTGCAGAGTACTACCGCAGTAAGAGTCGCAGAGACGGCAATTTATCACTTAAGCTCGATGCAATCGAAGGTCTGTCTGATCACAGTTTCAATGAAAATCTCGAGAGTCGTATTTGGGTTCAGAAGGCTCTCAACGAACTTCCCGACCAATACCGCGAAATTATCTTGATGCGGTTTGCCGAAGAGCTGTCATTCAATGAGATCGCCAGTTTACTCAACCGTCATCCTGAGGGCACAAAATCATTGTTCCGCAGAGCCATCAGTGCCCTAAGCGAAAAATTGGAAGAAGTCGATGTCCAAAAAACAGCTTAACTCCGAAACCCAAATGGACGAAGAACTGGCTGCATTTACAGATCGTCTCTTAAGTGATCAGCCCGTCGAAGAAAGTGGCGTCAATCAAGAGTCAGCCGCTCTTGAAGCCACACTTTTTCGGTTAAAAGCGACGGCGAAGGATGCCACCAACGAGGTCTTAAGGCAAAGGATCGAGAAGGAACTCGTTCGTGAGTGGAAGAAGGACCTGGTTGCGAATCAGAAGCAGGAGTCCGGATGGCAAAGGTTTTTGCCCGGTTCCCGGCCCCAGCAAAGCCAGGGAAGGCCTACCTGGGCGCTCACGCTCGGAGTTGTAATTCTAGCCCTTGTTGTGATTGCATTATTGCCTGCCGGCCCTTCGATTACTTCCAATATGCAGGCAACGGCCGGCACCGCCGGCCAAAATCAAATCATCCTGTTTGGTTTAGCGGTTGTTGTGATCATAGGTCTGCTTTTTGTCGGGCGCAAGCGCTCGTGATTGGTCCAATCGGATCGATCACCAAAAACAAGCTCAGAAATAAATCTAAATAGTTAAAGCATTATCTAGAAATTATCGATAACGTGTACGACAGTGAATCTGCAAAGGCGAAAGAGTTGAGAGGAGAGATAAATATGATAGACCATACCAAACCCAGATGGCGTAACCTGATATTTCGGGCAATTATCCTGATTACGATCTTTTCGTTAATACTAACGGCTTGTGCCCCGGTCAATCTGTCCGGCGAGGCCGGCGGCGGAGGCGATCAGACCTCCGAGCCAAAGCCGACCGATGAGGCCCCGACCGACAAGCCGAAGCCGACTGACGAGCCGACCGATAAGCCAAAGCCGACTGAGGCCCCGACCGACAAGCCAAAGCCGACCGATGCTCCCACTGATAAGCCGCAGCCGACCGATGCTCCCACTGATAAGCCGCAGCCGACCGATGCCCCCACTGATAAGCCGCAGCCGACCGATGCCCCGACCGATAAGCCGGCCGCCACTCAGGCCCCGACCGATAAGCCGGCTGACACCCAGGCCCCAACCGAAAAGCCCACGGATAAGCCGACTGAGGCAGCTACCGATGCAGCTACCTCGGTAGCAACGGAAGCCTCTACCAGCGCAGCCGCAACGGATACTCCCCATGCTGCGACTGACACGCCTGCTGCGACCGCTACCCCGAAGCCGGCGACGGACACCCCGGAAGCGACTGCCACGACCGCAGCGACGGACACCCCTCAGATTACCGAGACTGCAACCGAGAGCACTCCCACGGTAACGCCCACAACCAGGCTGTTACCGCAGTTAGTTCTCACCAGCACGCCTACAAAGACGGCCTCGCCCAGCGCGACACTTACATCCACGCCAACCCCGACCTTTACGGCGACGCCTACATTTACCGCGACGATGACGGCAAGTCCCTCAGCGACTGCAAGCAAGACGATGACGCCAACCGCAACGGGAACTGTGGCTGTTGAAGAACCTGATCTGGGCCTGTCTGTATCGTGTAGTATTGCCGATCTGACGCACGCCACGTTTACCATCCATAACTATGGCGGC
>Ga0302321_100005089_pt1 | contig 11465 bp, 11 predicted proteins | sample Fen_T0_1_FD_202505 | JGI IMG/M metagenome (GOLD analysis project Ga0302321, IMG submission 202505) | Peat permafrost microbial communities from Stordalen Mire near Abisko, Sweden - Fen_T0_1 | ecosystem: Environmental > Terrestrial > Soil > Wetlands > Permafrost | place: Sweden: Abisko...
GGTCGCTTCTTGCACACGGCGCCCGCGACCATCGCCGACCACGCGCTTGGCCGCCGGCCACGGACACCACCGACCACGCCCAGCCGCTGCCACAGCCACCACCGACCACGTGCACGGCCGCTGGCCACGGCCCACCACCGACCACGCCCAGCCGCTGGCCACGGCCCACCACCGACCACGCCCAGCCGCTGGCCACGGCCCACCACCGACCACGCCCAGCCGCTGGCCGGCCCACCACCGACCACGCCCAGCCGCCGGCCACGGCCACCACCGACCACGCCCAGTCGCTGCCGATCAGCTCAGTGGGTCACTTCTGACGAGCAGCCCAGGGTCACTTCTCGCAAGCGTCGAAGGAGAAGTCCGTCGTCTACGTCACAAGCGACACGATCGTGCAGATCCTCCTGACCCACACGTGGGCTCGGTCGGCGTGGGACCTCGCGAACCTGTACCTCCTCAGCGTCGGTGCGAAGCTGCTCGGCGAGAGCGCCCCGCGCATCGTCGGGCTCAGCGAGGAGACAACCTGCTATGTCTCGCCAAACTATTTCGCCGAGGACGACCCGTTCGCCGACTTCATCGTCCACGAGGCGGCGCACATCTTCCACAACTGCAAGCGACGGACGATCGGGCTTCGCGAGACGCGGCGAAAGGAATGGCTGCTCGACATCGAGTTCAGACTGCGCGAGACGTTCGCATACTCATGCGAGGCCTACGCCTGCATCGTCAGCCGCGCGAAGGGTCCCGCCAGACGGCGGGAGCTCGCGGCCGAGTATGGCTCGAAGCGGCGGATCTCTGCAGACCGCGTCGACCCAACCGAAGTTGCGAGCATCGTCGCGGAGGCGGCGAACGCGCGGAACGGCTGGAAGGTGATCCTCGCGCGATGCGCGCCCACCGCCAAGCCGCGCTCGATCGCGCAGCTCGCGCGCGAGCTGATCGCGGCCCGCGATATCGGCGACCACACGTGACGAGCCAGCCGATGCGATCATGCGGATCACGAGCTGGTAGTCCACGGGCCGCCAGGTGCCCAGCGCCGGGTGAAGCCCTCGCCGTCGGCGCAGGCGCGCGCGATCGGAAGCAGGAACTCGGTGAGTAACGCCACGACTTCCGAGAGCCTCGCCGGGCACTCGGGGTTCCGGAGCTTGCTTCGGAACGCGGACCACTGCGCGAGCGTAGACGCCTGCTCGGTGAACTCCGGGGTGAACGCGATCGGCGCTGCGTCGATCGCTGTCGCGCGGTTCGCGAAGGTGGCGGCGATCGCCTTCGCCAGCACCGCACCGTCGAAGGTGCACTGACTCGCGAGGAGCCAGACGTCGTGGAAGTCCTTCATGCGGCTGTTCAGCGTGCGCAGGTACACCATCGCCTGGAACTTCTCGGCCACCACCGTCTCGCGCGGATAGCCCCGAGAGCTCCGGCGCCGGGAAGTCGAGCAGCACCGGGTACGTGATGGTTTCCGCACCGGGCGTGACGACGTCGCCGAACCCGACATCGATCTGCATGGCGACGCGCGCCCTGCCGAGTAGACCGACGAAGCGAACCCGCACGCCCTCGTAGTCCGCGTCTTCTTTGATGCGTTCCGTCCTCACAGTGGCCGGGTCGAACGCCATGCCGTCGGGCTCGACGCCGGCGGCGCACACGTCACGGACGACACGCTCCAGGTTCTCGAGCGAGTTGTCGAGGCGGCCGAGGAAATCGAGGTCCTTCGTCGCGCGCGCGAGCGGCGCATCCCAGACGTGCAGCATCAGCGCGCCTTTCAGGACGAGGCGCGTCCGATGCAGTGACTTCGACAGCCGGTAGAGGAACCGCTCCATCGCGTAGTACTGCAGCAGCTCCTGGAAGGGGCGATTCGTGGCACGTGCGCGGTTCTGGAGGCGCGCGTGCACGGAGGCTTCGAGATTCTTGACGGTCACGGCATCGCCTCCAGGTAGGGTCGCATCCCACGTTCAACGCGACGCGTGCGGGCGTACTTCAGCAGGGCATCGAGCTTCTTGCGGCGGCGCTCGCGCCAGAGACGCAGCGCCTCCAGCACGACGTCCATCCCGAGCTGGTTCCGGTAGCGGAAGCAGTCGGCGAGCGTCTTCTCCTGGTCGTAGATGCGGACGGGTACCCCGTCCAGCGTGTGCGTCTCGATGCCCTCGCGGAATGCAGGACCCGAGAACCAGTAGAAGCGGGTCGGCGGGTAGTCGAGGCGCGGCTTCCGCGCGCCGCGCTCGAGCGCCACGTCGATGGTGTGCGGTACCTGCGTCGTCAGCTCGTGGAACGAGAGCGCCGAGATGAGACAGAGGACGCCTTGCGGGACCCGTCGTGCGACCGTGACGAGGTCCGGGTGCGCGAGCGGCTCGAGCGAGGCGAGCCGGTAAAGCCCTCGGGTGACGGGCTCGATGACCCCGGCGTCGCGCATGGCGTAGAGCGTCTTCCGGTTGACGCCGAGGCGCAGCGCCTCGGACATACGGAGGCCGCCGCCATGTCGGCGGAACAGCGCGATCTCACGCTCGAAAGCTCTGGCCCTGGCTCCCACGGGGACATATTGCCTTCAAAGTCTCGGAAAGTGAAGGCGCTTTGTACCCACTCGGGTGCGGGCCCGGCCTGGTGTTCTTCGGCGGCCCCAGGCTTCGCTTCCTCAAGCGCCGTGCGACGCACGTCACGACCCACGTCGAAAGCTGGCTAGCGACCGAGTGCAGGTGGGATCAACCTCCCCCGAGCGATCCATGAACCATCCCGGATTTTACAGCGTCGTGCGCTTCTGCCCGGATATCGAGCGGGGCGAGGCCGTCAACGTGGGCGTCATCGTCGGCGCGCCGGGGCTCGGCATGCGCGTGCGCATGGCAGAGCGGAACGAGTACGTGAAGCGCCGACTCGGCGCGGAGGCGTTCGACAACACCCGCCTGACGCTCGTCAAGGAAGGCTTCGCGGAGCGGCTGAAGGACGTAGAGCCCAGGGCCGAGGCGCTCGCCGCATTCGGTGCGGCCGAGGCCGGCAAGCTCCAGATCTCGGCCCCCCGGCCGATGGTCGTCAAGGACCTCGACGATGACGTCATCGCGCTGTTCCTGCGACTGGTCGAGGACCCCGAGCTCCAGCGCCGCGAACGCCGCACCCCGCCGCACCCCCAAGCCGGACCTCGCCCCGATCGTTCGGCAGCTCCAACGCCGGAACGTCCCGATCCAGCGCCGCCCAGAAGTCAGCGTGCCGGTGCTCGACGCGCCCTTCACCGCGGACTTCGCGTTCCAGAATGGCGCGCGGAACCTGGTGAAGGCCGTTGGACTATCCAGGGACGAGGACAACGCGCTCGAAGAAGCGAGCGACCTGGGCTCGAAGGGCCTCTTGTTCGTGAAGCATCCGGGGCCCGATGGCGCCAGGAGCAAGCTCATCGTGGTGGCCGAGATCGACGATCCGCAGCTCCGCCAGCGCGTCGACCGCCTGCTCAGCGACCACGAGGTGCGGCTGGTCGAGGCCAATGAGCTGCTGAGCTTCGCGGCTGAGATCGAGCGCGAAGCTCACTAGGCGCGCTCCGCTCAAGAGCTCGGCCGCCGACGAGCCGAGGTGCGGTTGTATCAGTCGGACGTGCCCCCGGCGCCCAGCGCGCGCCGTAGGAGGCCCACGAACAAGCGGCCTGCATTCCTTGAGAGGATCGATAGCTTGCCGAGGATCGCGCTCTCGATGTCGCTCTCGTGCAGCACCTCGCGGTCGGGCAGGTCGAGGCAGTCGAGCACGACCGGCGACTTGATCAGATCGGTCGGCCGATCACCTGACCGCGCCGCACGAGGTCCCACCCGCCCGCCTTGTCGCGGCTCTTGATTAGCCGGGCGAACAACTGCGTGTCGATCTGCCGCTCCAGGCGGGGTGTCGACCAGCCATCGCGCTCTGCCTCGGTCTCGTAGAACGCCCGCGCCGCCGGGTCCTCGACCTTGGTAAGGCCGAAGGCGAGGGCCGATAGTGGGTCCAGCTCAGCCTGCTAGAGATACCCGACACGTCCGCGGTCAATTGGTCACGAGGCTCATGACCAATTCGCCCCACACCGGCTGCCCCTGATCCGTCACGAGCCTCGTGACGAATCACCCGGGCCGGCACCGCGTTTACCTCATCGCCATACTCGGCACGCGCGTGAGCGTCCGGTAGACCGCACGGTATACCGGCCTTGATGACGTGGTGACGTTGTGGCACGGGACGGCAGGATCAGTCGCCGCAGCCGAGGCGAGCGAGGGCCGCGCGCCGGGCGTTGTGGTCCGCGGTGGGCTTGGATATCGTACGCTCCACCGCGCGCCATGCCCTACGACCCCGCCAGCGTCGCGGCGTACTTCGATCGATTCGGACATGCGGAGTGGGATCGCTTCGATCGCAGCCTCGGTGATCGCGTGTCGTTCGTGCTCCACGCCGAGGCGCTCGAGCGCGCAGTGCCGCGCGGCAGCCGCGTCCTCGAGGTCGGGGCCGGGCCGGGTCGCTTCACTGAGGTTCTCCACGGCCTCGGATGCCGCGTCGTGGTTGCCGACCTGTCCGCGACCCAGCTGGCGCTCCATCGCGAGTTCGCCGAGGCGCGCGGGTTTGCGGCGTGCGTCGAGGCCCGCCACCAACTCGACATCTGTGACCTGCGTGCCTTCGAGGATGCGTCGTACGACGCGGTCGTCGCGTTCGGCGGGCCGCTGAGCTATGTGTTCGAGCAGCGTGACCACGCGCTCGCCGAGTGCCGGCGCGTGGTGCGGCCGGGCGGCGCGATCGCCGTGAGCGTGATGTCGCTGTGGGGGACGACCCACCGCTACCTGGAAGCGGTGCTCGCCGGCGGCCCGGCGCTGGCCGGCGAAATCGTTCGCACGGGTGATCTGACGGCCACGACGAGCCCGGGCAGCACGCACCATTGTCACATGTACCGCGCCGCCGAGCTGCGCGCATTGCTCGACGCGCATGACCTCGTTGACGTCGAGCTTTCTGCGTCGAGCGCGCTATCGACCGGCGTCGCATCCTCGGTCGTCGCCGCGGACAGCCCGCCGTGGCTCGCCGTGCTTGAGCTCGAGGGCGTCGCCTGCGCCGAGCCTGGCTACCTCGACGCCGGCACTCACCTGCTGGGTCTCGCGCGTCGCCCGGCCGCTGGCTAAGGAGCCGATCGGAAGCAACCTGATCACGACTCGCGACGTACTCGCGGAACGATCGTGTAGTTCCACTCGCCGTGAAATGCATCCCTGATCAGATTGACCTCGGCGAGTTCTTCGTCGGTCGCCTCGACACCCTTGGGAAACGAGCGCTCGTCGAGCTTCGCCCTGACGCGGAGCCCGGTTGTTGTGCGCGTCGCCCCGATCAACTGCACGATGGTTCATGGTCCACAAGCGGACGGCCGCGCCAGTTCTCGGTGATGTGGCAGAACATTCGGTGCTCGATCTTGTTCCACTTCGACGTGCCCGGCGGGAAATGCGAGACGCCGATCGTCAGTCCGGTTCGATCGGCGAACGCCTGTAGCTCCGTCTTGAACACCCGGGATCGGTAGGCGTTGCTGCCACCCGCATCCGCGGTGATCAACAGTTCCGTCGCCTTCTCGTAGACCTTGCGGCCCATCTGCGACCACCAGCGGGCGATCGATGCGACGGCGAACTCCGGCGTGTCGTGGTCGATGCCGACGTTGACCCAGCCCTCGTTGCGAGCGAGGTCGTAGACGCCGTACGGGATCCCCTTGCCGAGATCCTTGTCGATGAAATCATGAATGCGCACGGGGATCGGTTCGCTCATCGGTTGCCACCAGCGACCCTTGTTCGCGAAATCTCCGACGAGTTCCTTCTTCTTTGTGTCTACCGAGATCACGGGCGCGTTCCGCGTCTGGTACGCCTCGACGCGGTCGTTGATGAACTCGAACTGCGCGTTCCGATCGGGGTGCTCGGTGCCTTCACGCGTCTTCTGTACGGCCTGCAGCCGGTACCCCGAACCACCCGACGACAACTACCAGGACCACCCCGAACCACCCGACGACAACTACCAGGACCACCCCGACGACAAACGAACGACAACTACCGCTAGAACATTCCGAACCCACCTCACGTTGAACCAACCCACCCCCACGACCTACCCCAGTTGATCACCCATCGAACCGGCAAGAATAGTTGTCGCTAGCCGGCAAAGGTAGTTGACGCCAATCACGAGGTGCGCGCGTTCCTCGAGCGGATGATCCGCACGCTCCGCTTCGTCGAGTTGGTCGCCGCGATCGTCGCGTTCGTCGCCCGGGTGTGCGAGGTCAACGGCGAGTTGTCGAAGAAGCTTGCCGAGCTACGCCGACGCCGGCCGCGCTCGGAGTCCCTCGAGCGGATCGAGCGCCAGCTCATCCTCCCGCTCGGCGATCTCGGCGTCGCGCCCGCGGCGCGGCCGAAGCAGCCGTCGGGGCGCGAGCCGAAGAGCCGCAAAGGCCGCCACCCGGGTCGGGCCGCCCTGCCGGCGCATCTGCCGCGCGTCGAGCTGAACAATCCTGTCCCGCCCGAGCTCCGGATCTGCCCGCGCTGCGGCGCCGAGATGACCACGGTCGGCCATGCGCGCTGCGAGATCTTGAGCGTGATCCCGGCGAAGGTCATCGTCGAGGTGCGCCTCGACGAACGAGTGGCCTGCCCGAACGACGACACGATCGTCTCAGCACCGACGCCACCGGCGATCATCGAGCGCGGCAAGCTCTCCGACACGCTGATCGTCGAGGCGACGGCCGACAAGTACCTCGAGCACACGCCGATCGAGCACCAGTGCACGAGGTTCGCGCGCCTGGGCGTCGAGATTGCGCCGCAGACCCTCGGGCGTTCGGTCGCCGCGCACATCGATCTGCTCGCGCCGATCGCCACGCTGATCGAGGACAAGACCCGCGGCCCCGGTCTACTCGGCACGGACGCGACCGGCATCCCGGTGCTCGATCCTGACACCGTCGACGGGATCCGCACCGGCGCGATGTGGTGCTGGACCAACGCGCGCTGGGTGTCGTTCTTCTACTCGCCCTCCGCCAACTCCGACAGCGTGCGCCGCTTCCTCGGCGAGGATCTCGCGCGCACCGTGCAGAGCGACGGCACGAACACGACCTCCTTCCTCGAGCGCGCCGGTGGCAAGCGTCCGGGCTGCTGGGCACACGCCCGCCGCCGGCTGGTCGACGCCGCTCGAGGCGGCGACCAGATCGCGCTCGAGGGCCTGCACAAGATCCCCCCCCTGTTCGCCATCGAGCGCGCCTCCAAGCTCGCTGGTGACACCGCCGACGAGCGCCGGCTGCGCCGTCAGCGCGAGACCAAACCGATCCTCGACGATCTGCGGGCCTGGATCGATGACAAGCGCGCGACCATCCCGCCCAAGACGCCGCTGGGTCGCGCGCTCGGGTATCTCCACCGCCAGTGGAACCGGCTCTTGCTGTTCCTCGACGACGGCAACCTCGACGCCACCAACAATCGGCGCGAGCGCGAGTTGCGCCGCCTGATCGTCGGCCGCAATTATGCCGAGTCCCGGATTATGCGGAGCTGCTGGGCGCAGCTGGGGTCTGGCTGCCGGGCCCTCGCTCAGTGATCGCCCCGCGAGCAGCACGGTGCAGCATGGTGTACTCTGCATAATCCTGGCACCTCCCCCGCCCATCTCGGCGGAAAGGAGGCGTGCAATGGAGCAGATCTTTCGTCGCGAATCGGTACGAGCTCGAATTCTCGAAAACCCGTTGGGTCCCATCCCCTTTGATGGCCATCACTCAGCCGGCCGCGTCTCCCCTCATCAGGGCCGCCGGGCAACACCCGAGGACAACGATCAGATCATCGCGGCGACGTACCTCCGGTATCTGCCGACCGAGGCCCAGCTGCAGGGCCGAGCTGCAGCGCGAACGCGAGCAGATCGAGCGCCAGCTCCGGCTGTTCGCACCCCTGCCAGGCCGACCAGACCGACCTGATGGAGAGGACGAGCCATGACCGAGCTGGGGCCGGTGTCCGCGGCGCTCGAAGCCGATCTGCGCGAACAAGCGCGCCAGCACGGCGTGCTGGTCTGGCTGGACAAGGAAGCTGCCTACACCGCGTTCGCCGATCGACTCCGCGATCGCGGCGTGACCGAGGCGTTCCCGATCCCGGTGCGCTGTCTGCACGGCAGCTACCTAGAGCTGATGCTCGCGCTCGAAGATCTCGAGGATGGCGTGGGCATGACCGCGCTGGTGGTGCACGTGCCCGGGCTCAACAAGGACAGCGTCACCGAGACGCCGCTGTTCAAGCTATACCGCGCCGGCCGGTGCTATCAGCGCGCATTGCCCACGCTGGTTCGCGAGGCGGCGCTGGGACGCGCCACGCCCGAGGCGATCGATGGCTTCCTCGCGGGCCCGGACCTCACGCTCGATGGCGCCGATGCGTGGCTCGCCGGGCGGAAGACCCCGCCGGGTGGCAGCGATGGCAGCGATGGCCCCGATGGTAGCGATGGCCCCGATCTTCGTGCGTTCGGGCCAGACGCGCTGTTCGAAGCGCTGCTGCCGGCGGGCTCGCTCGCGGCCCAGCTCGATCCGCCTGCCGTGGCCGCCGCGGTCTGGGCCCGTGCGGGCGCGCTGCTCGGCGCCTATCCGGGCTGGGAGGCCGCGTGGGGCGGGGCGAGCGCGGAGCAACATGCTGGCTCGGCGATCGAGCTCGCGTCGAGCATGGCCGATAGCCTGGCGGGCTGGGCGCTCTGCACCGAGTTCGCGCACGACCTCCGCCGCCTCCCGAAGGACGAGTGGCTGACCCAGCTCCGCGTGCTGCCGCGCCCTGCGGTCGCCGCATGCCAGAAGCTCGCGAGCCACGTCCGCGCGCGACATCCCGAGCGCTATCGCAGCGTCGCCGATGAGTACGAGCGCAGCCTCGCCGAAGAAGTGAAGCACGCCACCGCCGACGACCTCGGCAAGATCGATACCTTCCGGTTCGAGGATCGCACCGTGCTCGCCGCGGCGCTCGATGCGCTGGCGGCGGGAACGTTCGAGGCTGCGTTCGAGCTCGCGAGCGACCGGACCTGCGCCGATAGCTTCTGGCCGCAGCTGGTGCGCGGCCGGCAGATCGCCTGGAACCTGGTCCGGCTCGCCGCGCAGCTCGGCCGCACCTTCGATGTCACCCAGGTGATCGGCGGGGCGCGCAGCCTCGCCGATGCCGTCGCGTGGTACGCCACGACGGGGCACGTAATCGACGGCGCCCCCCGCCAGCTCGAGCAAGCGCGTTCGCAGCTGCCGCACCTCGAGATCGAGGAGGTCGGCGCGCTGCGCGAGCGGCTCGACCAGCTGCGCCGAATCTGCCGCGACTGGGCCGATCGCGGTGCACGCCGGTTCAACGAGCTGTGTCGCAGCGAGGGCTTCCTGCCGGGCTCGGCGCTGCAGCAGCGCACGCTGTTCGATGACGTGGTCGCGCCGGCCGTGACCGACGAGCCCACCGCGTACTTCATGGTCGATTCGCTGCGCTTCGAGATGGGCGCGCAGCTGGCTGCGAGCCTGACCGAGAGCCTGGGGAAGGCCTCGACCGCCGAGATCACGGTGAAGGCCCGGCTCGCGGAGCTGCCCACCGCGACCGAGGTGGGCATGAACCTGCTCGCGCCCGTGGTGCGCAGCGACAAGCTGGCGATCGAGCTTCGCGACGACAAGATCGTCGGATTTCGCGCCGGGACCTCGCGCATCGACAGCCCCAGGACCCGGCTGCGCGCGATCCATGAGCGGGTCGGCGGCGCGACCTGCCCGTATGTCTCACTCGAGGACCTGCTCGAGCGCGGCGCGGTCAGCCTGCGCCAGACGATCGCGCGGGCCCGGCTCGTGGTGATCCACGCCGAGGGCATCGACAAGGCCGGCGAGAAAGGCGTGGGGCTCGCGGTGTTCGAGCGTGAGCTGCAGAACCTGCGCGCCGCGTACCGTTGCTCTACGAGGCCGGCATCCAGCGCTTCGTGATCACCGCCGATCACGGATTCCTCCTGCACGACGACGTCACGCGGGTACCGCTGTCGCATGGCAAGCAGACCGATCCGCAGCGCAGGCACGTGATCGCGAGCCCGCGCCGCGATCAAACCGGCGAGACCACCGTGAGCTCGCAGGACCTCGGCTACGAGGGCGAGCCATTCTTTGTCTCGTTCCCCGATGACACCGCGCCGTTCGATCGCGGCGACCGCGCCAAGGACTTCGTGCACGGCGGCAATAGCCTCCAGGAGCGCGTGATCCCGGTGGTCACGGTGCGGCACCGCCACGCCGCGGGCGGCGCAACGGTGACGTATGTGATCGAGGCCCGCGGCGGGACCACGGTGGCGGGCATGCATCGTGTCCAAGCCAAGGTCGCCCCCGCGGCACAGACCAGCCTGGCCTATGGCGGGAGCGCCGAGCGCGAGCTCGTGCTCGAAGCTGCTGAGGGGGATGTGCAGATCGAGCTGTGTGATGCACCGGATGCGCGGATCAGCGGTGAGAGCGTCTTCGCGACCGTGGGCCGTCCATTCGAGCTGCTGTTCCGGCTGTCGGGAGACGTGGAGGATCGCGTGCCCGTCCGGCTTCGGCACGCGACCCGCAGCGCGAGCGTGGCGCCCAAGACCACCGAGGAGCGGTTCCAGGTCGTGCTGCGCACCCGCGTCGTGGTCGGTCCGGTAGCCGCACCGCCGGCTGCACCGGCTGCACCGGGCTGGCTGACGACGCTGCCGGACGGCGTTCGCGAGGTCTTCCAGCACCTGGCCGATCATGGACAGATCAACGAGCAGGAGGCGACGCGCCTGCTCGGCGGCGCACGTCAGTTTCGCAACTTCAGCTTGCACCTCGATGAGTATCGCGCCCGCGCGCCGTTCGCGGTGCGCGTCGACGTGTCCAGCGGCACCAAGTGCTACGTACGTTCATCGACCGGCTCGTCGCGCACGTCACCGCCGGGTTTCGCGGCGATGTCGGCGTGGTGCCTCGCCAGTTCCTGCGCGAGCTGGTCAACGTGACGGTATATCAGCCCAGATCCTGCCGCCGCGGCGGGCCGAATGCTTTCCGGCAGCGGAGCGGCAATGGTGCGCGTACGCGGATCGCCGCGCCGAGGCGACACGCGTTCTGTGCCCACTGCCCGAGCGCTGCATCGTGGGCACGCGCACGCAGAACCGAGCAGCGTCGCGACAGTGGCATTTCGTCGTAGCGGAAAAATCTGGCATTCACCTGCGCCTCGCCGTATCGGGCATACCTCGGCCCTGGCGCACGCGCCGGTTCGTACACCATGCTGCGGTGGGGAGCAGAGCGGTCCAATGATGAAGATGCCCATCAAGCGCGAAGCGCCGAAGGTTCCCGACGGGGCTCGCCGCTCGAGCCACCTGGCCGAGTCACGGGCTCCGACGTTCGAGCAACCGTCGCGTCCGCGGCCGAAGGTCGAGGCACTAGCCCGCCCTCTACTGCGGTTTGACGTCGCCAACATGCCGATACATTCCTGAGGGATCCCCTCGTTCATAAGGCATTGATCTCGCTCCGGAATCCAGAAAGTTGAGAACGCAGAAATTTCGGAACGGGAGGGTGGGTTGAGCGCGCAACACCATGTCCCGCCGTACGTCGAAGG
>Ga0302321_100005090_pt1 | contig 11465 bp, 14 predicted proteins | sample Fen_T0_1_FD_202505 | JGI IMG/M metagenome (GOLD analysis project Ga0302321, IMG submission 202505) | Peat permafrost microbial communities from Stordalen Mire near Abisko, Sweden - Fen_T0_1 | ecosystem: Environmental > Terrestrial > Soil > Wetlands > Permafrost | place: Sweden: Abisko...
GACCTGCTGGCCACCGGCGGGACGGCGGCAGCCACAGCGGAGCTGGCGCACGGCCTGGGAGCGCAGATTGCAGGGCTCGCGTTTGTTGTGGAATTGGACTTTCTGAAAGGGCGGGAGAAGCTCACACACTACGACGTCTTTTCGTTGCTGCACTACGATCGGTGATCGTGGCCGTCCTTCAGGCAAGGACGGCCGACTACTTCACGAAGCTCGCGAAGATCCGGAACACGCCAGTCCAAATGGCTACGCTCACTACGAGCGATCCGGAATAAGAGAGAATCGCAATCCAATTCAGGTGCATGGGCTCTTCATCAGGGCGCCACATGGGGGAGGCCTCCTGCTTGGGTTCTTTACTTAATTGTCATATGCAATTGCCCGGCCATCGTAACACCGTTGCAAGTAGTTGAAAATACTTAACCGTTTTTTTGTTGTCAGTTGATGTGCTGGGTTTTTACACGCCGGACCGCCAAAAAACTCGCGGCTCTGCCGAATTAATGGGCACGTTGTGAGCCACCGGCCCGTGCGATTTCCCATTTGCGGCGGACCGTCTTGCAGGTTGGACGCTGGCATTCCACCGGGGTAGTACAATTTTGGCCATGGGCGGTTTCATCCAGGGAAATCCCAACCCGACCATGCAATCAGAAGATTCCGGCCTGCGGCCCATTCTGATCGGTGTCGTTATCGTGGGCGTGGTCGTCGGACTGCTCGCGCTGGCGCTGCGCAGCGAGCGGCCCAAGCCGGTGGAGCCGCCGGCATACTCCGGCAACCTGAAATTTTCTGACCTGAAGACCAGTGCGGCGCAGAACTTCGTGGGCGCCACGGTCAGCTATCTTGACGGCACCGTCACCAACGCGGGCGACAAAACCGTGACCCACGCCGTGGTGCAGATCACTTTCAAAGACGATATGGGACAAACGGCACAGCGGGAGGAACTCCCGATTCACGTGCTGCGAACGAACGGTCCATACGATGAGGCCGTGGACCTGACTCTGTCGCCGCTCGCGCCCGGCCAGAGCAAACCCTTCCGCCTCACCTTCGAGAGCATCTCCGCGCAGTGGAATCATGAATATCCGGAACTGCGGACCACCAACGTAAGCACGCGTTGAGAGGTCTGCGACGGGGATGGGACTGTGGAAGTGAGAAATTGCAGAGGTCAGAGGTCAGATTGCAGAGGTAAAGGCCCAAGATTTCTGTAGCAGAGCTGACTTCAAGAGATTTTACTTCTTCAATTTGACTTCTTACTTTTGACTTCCCGCTTCTATTTTCCCCCTCTCCAGTACAATCTCCCCGTGCCTGATGCAAAACCATTCCGTCTTACGGAGTCTGTAAAAGCCGCGGGTTGAGCGTCCAAGCTGAGTCCGGCGGTGCTGGACACGGTGCTTGGGAAATTAGCCCGGCAACAGGATCCGAATGTGCTAGTCGGCTTCGATCACGCCGACGACGCCGGTGTGTATCTACTCACGCCTGAGACGGCGCTCGTCCAGACGGTGGATTTCTTTACGCCCATCGTGGACGACCCCTACACCTTCGGCCAGATCGCGGCCACCAACGCGCTGAGCGACGTCTACGCCATGGGCGGTCGGCCTCTTACGTCGCTTGCTCTGGTTTGCTTCCCGGAGAAAGGCGACATCGAGATTCTGGAACGCATTCTGGCGGGGGGCCTGTCAAAGATGATGGAAGCCGGATGCACGGTCGTCGGCGGCCACAGCATCCGCGATGATGAAACCAAGTTCGGGTACTCGGTGACCGGCGTCGTTCATCCCAAACGGGTGCTGGCCAACCAGGGGGCACAGGCAGGGGACCGGCTGCTGTTCACCAAGGCACTGGGGACGGGCGTGATCTCGACGGCGATCAAGAAAGGGACAGCGAAGCAGGGCTGGATCGATGCGGCAGTGAAGTCGATGACGACTCTGAACAAAATCGCTGCGGAAGTAATCACGGACCAAGGCACCAGCAACGCACACGTGGGGACGGGTGCCCTCACCCGTCCTGCCGAGCTCCGCTCGGCTGCCCAGACGGGGGCGTCTGGGCCTACCTGGGCGGTGCATGCGCTTACTGATGTAACCGGCTTTGGGCTGATTGGTCACGCTCGCGAGATGGCCCTGGCCTCGAACGTCAGTCTCGTCTTTCACTCGGCCAACATTCCCGTCATTGAGGGAGCGATGGACTGCATCCGCGCCGGGGACATTCCGGGCGGCCTCAAGGCCAATCGCGACTTCGCGGAGTGTCTGGTTGGCTACGCTAAATCCGTTCCCGCCGACCTCCGCACTCTGCTGTTCGATCCGCAGACTGCTGGAGGCTTGCTGATCTCGGTTTCTGCCGGCGACGCGGGCGCGCTCGCGGCCGCGCTGCAGGGTGCGGGCGTTCCCGCGGTCGAAATCGGGGAAGTCCTGCCGTCCGCCAAACCACTTATTACGATTCGCTGATTGCTTAGCTCAAGGCCAATGGCTCGTAGCCATAACTTGTGCTATCTTGCCGGTGACTTCCCCGGGCCACGCACCTTAACCAGGAGAACTTCATGACAACCCCCGGATTAGGCATTACCCCGGAGTCGAACAACAATCAGAACGCCCTGGTCGAGCAGAAAGTCCGCATCGAGCAGGCGCTCAAGGGCAGCGCAAGCTGGTTCCTCATGATTGCCGGGTTGTCCGTGGTGAACTCCGTCCTGTCGATGACGGAAACTGGCATTCGTTTCATTTTTGGGCTCGGCATCACTCAGGTAGTGGATGCGGTGGCGCACCAGGCTGGCTCCGCTGGCCTCGTACTCGACCTCATCATTAACGGAATGATCGCCGGGGTGCTCATTCTGTTCTGGAACTTTGCGCGCAAAGGGCAGAAGTGGGCTTGGATTACCGGCATGGGTCTCTATCTGATCGACGGCATCATCCTGCTGTTGTTCAAAGATTACTTGGCCGTAGCTTTCCACGCTTATGCGTTGTACCGCATGTCCAATGGCATGAAACTGCTCTCCGCCTTTGAGCAGGTGAATAAGCAGGCTTCCAGCGGGTCGCTCTCTTCCTCGATGTAGGACGGAGGAGTGAACCTCAGCTCTCCGCCACACGGCTCCGCGGCCGAATCAGGAATCCTGTCCCCGCATTTCCGCATCCATAGTGTTGTCCGTCGTTTCATTTGCGACTCCCCTCTTTTTTTCGAAAGGAGCCATCATGAAATCCATCGAATTAGGCACTTCTGGCCTGCGCGTTTCCGCCCTCGGCCTGGGCTGCATGGGTATGTCCGAGTTCTACTCTGGACGCGATGATGCCGAATCGATCGCGACCATTCATCGCGCGCTCGAACTCGGCATCACTTTTCTCGATACCGCCGACGTGTACGGGCCCCACAAGAATGAAGAGCTGGTCGGGCGCGCCATCAAAGGCAAGCGCGACAAAGTGGTGCTGGCGACGAAGTTCGGAATCGTTCGCGACCCCAAAGACCCCAATGTGCGCGGCGTCAGCGGCAAGCCGGAGTACGTGAAGAAATCCTGCGAGGCAAGCTTGAAGCGCCTGGGCGTCGACTACATTGATCTCTACTACCAGCATCGCGTCGATCCCAATACACCGATAGAAGAGACGGTTGGCGCGCTGGCCGAACTGGTCGAGGAAGGCAAGGTCCGCCATATCGGATTGTCGGAGGCCGGTGTGCAGACCCTGCGACGTGCCGTGAAGGTGCATCCGATTGCGGCGCTGCAGACCGAGTATTCGCTCTGGACGCGCGATCCCGAGGTGGAGATCCTGCCGACTTGCCGCGAACTCGACATTGGGTTCGTCGCGTACAGCCCACTGGGGCGAGGCTTCCTCACCGGCCAGTTCAAGAAGTTCGAAGACCTGGAAGCCGACGACTATCGCCGATTCTCTCCGCGCTTTCAGGGAGAGAACTTCCAGAAGAATCTCGACCTGGTAAAGAGTGTTGAGGAGATGGCCGGCGAGAAAGGCTGCAAGCCGTCGCAACTCGCGCTGGCCTACGTGATGGCGCAGGGCGACGACATCGTGCCCATCCCCGGCACCAAGCGCCGCAAGTATTTGGAGGAGAATGCGGCCGCGATCGACATCGAGCTTTCATCCGACGATCTGCGTCGCTTAAACGAAGTGTTTCCCACGGGCGCAGCGGCGGGGATGCGTTATCCGGAGCACATGATGAATCTGGTCAACGCGTAACGAAGATGGAGAAACGGGCGCCCCCGTCCCGTCTTCCCCCGATCACTTGACGAAGACCTGATTCGGCCTGATTCATGAAGTTGCGTTTGCAAGCCGAGTCCGCCTCGGTCTTCGAATAACCCTGCAAAGTACCCATCCAAGAATCACTGCCGCGGAAAGGAAGCCCAGGAGCGGCCACTTCAACTGTGTCACGAATTGGCGAGCAGCTTGCAGTTGATCGAATGAGGTCCACTCCTCACGAATTTTCCCATCGACAATGCGCCAAACTGTGATGCCACGTAGTTCAAGTTTGACTCCCGTTGGAGGTAGGCCGATTCCGGCGCCGGTATGTGTTCCCCGAAGAGTCCATACCACCGTGACCAAGTCATCCTCGGCTGCCATGAGGTTCACGGTCATCTTGAGATCCGGAAACGCGTTCTTCTCCCCGCGCGCTGCGGCTTGATCTTCTTGAAGGTCGGCATTCCGGTGGATCCCGTGGTTCACGAAATCTTTTGCGTAGATTTCGTCTGCAACCTGAAACTTCCCCTGGTTGAAAATCTCTTCGAAGACGCGTCGGGCCACGGCTTTGTTCTTGGCCGCGGCGTCCGCCGCCGCAGCGGGCAAAGAAACCAAGCCGACGCACATGAATAGAAACAGCGTTCTCACGATTCTCTTCATTCGCGAAGGTCTCCCCAGAGAAGGATACGAACCGGAATGCTTTGAAGTTCTAATGTTCAGCGGGCGGCTTTCCGCCTAACAACTGGTTCACTTCGGCGTAGGGCACGGCTCCTTCGAGCGCGTTGTAGGTACCCGCCGTCTTCAATTCCTCGGCCATGCGTCGCAGGAGTCCGAGCGTTGCCCGCATTGGACTGGAACCCAGGCTGACCCGGGCCACGCCCAGTTTTTCGAGCTCAGGAACCGACGGCGTTCCAGCCACGGCAAGAATATTCAGAGGGCACTGGACGGCGTTCACCAGCCGCCCAATGGTCTCGGCATCTTTCAGTCCCGGGGCAAACACGCAATCCGCGCCCGCATCGCGGTACGCAGTCAGCCGCCGCAGCGCTTCCGAGTATTGGGTATCAGGATCCCCGGGCAACAAGTACACATCGGTACGCGCATTGACGACCATCGGCACGCGTAACTCGGCAGCGGCCACTCGTACCGCCTTGATCTTCGCAACCGCCAATTGCAAATCGAGCAAGGGGTGCTCCGGATCGCCGCTTGTATCCTCGAGATTCATTCCGACCGCTCCCGCCTGGACCAGTTCACGCGTGGTCTTCGCCGCATCTTCGGGACTGGAACCGTAGCCGGCTTCGATGTCCGCCGTGACCGGCACTTTCACGGCGCGGGCAATGCGCGCGACGCGGGCGACCATCTCCTCGCGCGAGATGTGCTGACCGTCGGGATAGCCGAGCGAATAGGCGATGCCGGCCGAGGTGGTCGCAATCGCCGGGAAGCCTGCTTCTTCAACAATGCGGGCGCTGGCCACGTCCCAGACATTTGGTAGCACCAGCGCTTGCGGCCCACGATGAAGCTGGCGAAATTGCATGGCTTTTTCGGTTTGGGAATTCATAGATGATTCTCGCGCGAGTTCGGGTAACGGTTCCAGCCCCTGAAGGGGCTAATTCTGAGTGGCGGACTTGCGGCATCGCTAAAGCGATGCCCTGATACAAGCCAGAGGACTCAACGCCCGCCGGATTTCTCCTTCAGACGCTGCATGAACTTGGGCAGGTTGACGACTGCCCGGCCGATGGTGCCGCCGCCAATTTCCTGAATGCCGTCGTGCGCGGTCACGCGCATGGTGTAGAAGCGGCCGTCGAAAGACTCGAGCACCGCTTCCGCGCGGACGCGCATCCCGACGCCGGTCGCCACCCGGTGCTCCACATGAATTGCTGTGCCCACCGTGATCTCGCCTTCATCGCAGAATGGTTGGAGCGCGTGGAAGCAGGCCGTTTCCATGAGCCGGATCATGTCGGGGGTGGAATACACCGGTGGCAACTCTGGGTGATGCGCGCTGAGCGTGTGCTTGAACTCGACAGTTTCTTCGGCTGCGCCATGTGCGCGGATGGGGATGGGTCGGGGCATATCGTTACGCTTCCACCGGATGAGCGAGCGTCTGAGTCTTGGCGAAATTGCTGAGAATGGGCATGGCAATCACGCCCACCATCAAATCGTAGACCGCGTGAACAACGATTGCCAGATAGAGCGATTGTGTCAGATACACCACGCCGTGCATGAGGGCGGCAACGATTCCAGTGGCGAGTACGCCGCGCCATCCCTGCGCCATGTGCGCAATGGCGAATGTCGTGATGCACAGCAGCAGCGCGGGCCAAACAGAGGCACCGTTGTCGGTGAGGAACCGGAAAGCGAGACCGCGATACGCACATTCCTCCGTAATTCCGGCCATGGCGGAAATCACCACCCACATCCGCATCAGGGAAGGGTCGTCGGGGAGAATGATGCGGGCCCGCACCAGCCGCTCCGAGGTCAGTTTCGGCCACGCCTGCCGCAAACGCAGTCCGAAAATCACGAGGAAACCGGCGGCCAGCAGCCATGGGGTCAAGGCTGGGAAAGGTCCCGCAATCATTGGAACTTGTTCTTCCCGGGCGGCCAGGAAGATCAACAGGAGAAAAACAAATTGAAAGATGATTCCCCGGCGATAGCGGTCCCGCTTCGGAGGAAGAGGTTTGCCTCGTCGAATGCGAATGTAACTCACGATCCCAAGCGCGGGAGCCACGAGCAAGACCTGGACCATGAACAACTGGCCCCAAACACCTAGCAGGGTAGTTGGCATCTCGAAACTAGTGCAGCAGAGTGTTTATGCTGCCACTTTCGTCTGCCGCCGCGCTTCCACGCCGTCCAGGGCCTTCCAGAGCGCCAGGGCCGCGTTCTCAGCGGCAGCCAGGGCTTTCTCGGCCGCCTTCGGATTGGCCTTGATGCGCTTCTCCAGTTGCTTGCGCCACACCTGCGAGTGATACACGTCGGCGGTGGTGTGCAGTGTGAAATATCGGCGAGTCCTCTCGTTGGCTCCGTACAACTCGCGCAATCCGCGGTCTTTTTCCTGCGCCACGCGCGGCACTTGCGACTCATAGGCATAGAAAGCCGCCAGCGCTTCTTCTGGCGAACCGTCGCTGGCTACCCGGTGAAACGATGCAATCAGCTTGCGAATTTCGGCAACCGGCTGGCGGGCGGGAAGACGGTTTCCGCCCATGCCCTCCACGAAATCAAGCCATAGCTCGGCGTGCGTGGGATCGGGCTCGCCGTACGCGTTCTCGCCGCCCTTTTCGTCCTGCATATTGGCCAGGACCGCGCGCCGCAGTTCGCCATCCTCCAACCGGATGCCCAGTTCGGCCAGGTAGGTGGGGAAGGCCTCCACGTGGTGATAGTAGTCCTCGGCGTATTCACGCAAGTTGTCGCGGGTAAGTTCTCCCGCAGACCATGCTTTGTAAAAAGGATGGCAGAGCAGATCGTATTTATGAATGCAGTCGTCGAGTCGAGAAAGGAAGACACTGGTTTCCATCGATCACCTCGGAGTTTTCAATATACGGTGTGTACTGGGGGATGACAAGGCGGAGGAGGATGGCTTCGGAGGGACATTGTTACAATGCTATAAGTGTTGTTCCCGCCGGAGTCGTGGGTTCTGAAACTATTGTGAATGCAGCCGTTTAACGAACATTTCGAGGTTGTTGTGGTGGGCGCCGGGCATGCCGGATGCGAGGCTGCGATGGCCGCTGCTCGCATGGGCCTGAAGACCGCGCTGTTCACTCTGAATATCGACCTGATCGCCCAGATGTCGTGCAACCCGGCGATCGGCGGCATTGCCAAGGGACATCTTGTCCGCGAGGTGGACGCGCTGGGCGGCATCATGGGCGAGATCACCGACGCGGTCGGAATCCAGTTTCGCCTGCTGAACACTTCACGTGGCCCGGCGGTGTGGTCGCCGCGGGCGCAGTGCGACAAGCAGGCCTATCGCCTGAAGATACGCGAGGTGCTGGAGTCGCAGCCGAATTTGAAGATCAAGCAGGCGGAAGTGACGGATGTGATTGTCGAGCCGCCAGCCGTAAGCCATCAGCCGTCCGGTCAAACCCTAAACACTGAGAACCGAGAACTGAGAACTGAGAACTGCACCATCCGCGGCATTCTTCTCCGCGACGGGCGCCGCGTTTCCGCCGACGCCGTGATCATCACCACCGGAACATTCCTCAATGGCCTGATTCACTGCGGCGAACAACAATACGCCGCCGGACGTTCCGGAGAACCTGCGGCGGTTCTGCTGGGCGAAGCGCTGAAGAAGCTGGGCTTGCGCGGATGCCGGTTGAAGACGGGAACTCCGCCGCGGCTCGACGGCCGGACAATTGACTGGTCGAAGTTCGAAGCTCAGCCCGGCGATGCGGACCCGACGCCTTTCAGTTTTCGCACCAAGCAGGTGGCCCATCATGACACGCAGGTGCCGTGCTACATCGCGTTCACCACTGCCGAGACGCACCGCATCATCCGCGAAAACGTGCACCGCTCGCCCATGTACAGCGGGCAGATTCAGTCGATCGGCCCCCGCTACTGCCCGTCTATCGAAGACAAGATCGTCAAGTTCCCCGACAAGCTCACGCACCAGCTATTCCTCGAGCCCGAAGGCCTGAACACGCACGAAATCTACGTCAACGGCATGAGCACGTCGCTGCCGATTGATGTGCAACTGGCTGTGCTCAAGTCGATCCCCGGGCTCGAAAACGCGGAGATGATGCGGCCCGGCTACGCGATTGAGTACGACTCGATCGATCCGACCGAACTCACCCGCACGCTCGAAACCAAGAAGATCGCTGGCCTGTTTCTGGCTGGGCAGATCAACGGCACGTCGGGATACGAAGAAGCCGCTTGCCAGGGAATTATGGCGGGGATCAACGCTGCGCTGAAAGTGAAGGGCGCAGCGCCACTGGTGCTCGACCGCACCGAGGCCTACACGGCGATCCTGATTGACGACCTGATTTCCAAGGGGACCAACGAACCGTACCGCATGTTCACCTCGCGCGCCGAGTTCCGGCTGCACCTGCGGATCGACAACGCCGACCGGCGGCTGACGCCGCACGGGCGGCGCGTGGGGTTGATTTCGGATGCGGCGTGGGCGGAGTTCGAAGCGAAGCAGACGCGGTTGGAAGACTTGAAGAGAGTGCTCGAGAGGACGAGGCTGACGGGCGCGATGGCCGAACAGATCGCCGCCGAACTGCGCTCGGCTGGACGGGTCGGAGACCCGTCCCCACACGATCTCACGCCCCTACATGAGCTTTCTTCCGCGATCGGGCAGCCGCTGGCGCAACTGCTGAAGCGGCCGGAGATCACAATTGAGCAACTCGTTCCGGCGCTGCGCGAGATTTCCCCCGCATTTCTTCAAGGGCCTTCCTCTGTGCCCTCTGTGGTAAAGATTTCCACGGCCCTCCGCAACGAACTCAAATCGCTTGAGACCGAGATCAAGTACGCGGGATATCTCGACCAGCAACAGCGCGCCATCGATCGGCTGAAGAAGGCCGAGCAGCGCCGCATTCCGGACTGGTTCGACTACCGGGCCGTCAGCGGCCTCTCCCGGGAAATGCAGGAAAAACTGACCCACGTCATTCCCCAGACGCTGGGACAAGCCTCGCGCATTCCCGGAGTCACGCCCGCCGCTGTCTCCCTGATCCACGTGTTTATCGAGATTCAGGCCCGCCGGCGGGAACAGGCTTCAGCGCTGTAGCAGGCTGCTCAAAGAGTTTTTCAGAATGGCCCGCTAGCGCTCGCTCGCCTTCTGCAAAGCTGCCCGCAGTTCCTCGTATGGCAGGGCCCCGGGATGGTACATCGACACTTGCCCCGCACGATTCAGCACGACCAGCGTCGGGGTGGTGCTGGCTCCGTAGGTATTGAAATTCTGCTTGCTCAGCGGCACCGGCATATCCAGGAGCCCGGAGTAGTAGCGCTGGCGGACGGATTCGATATAGGCGCGCTCCTTCGCCGGGGCCGCATCTTCGCCCTGGGCGGCGTATCCGTAGAACTGGGTTGGGCCAATCACGGCCAGGCCTGAAGAAGCGAACTCTTGCTTCAAGCGGGCGATGATGGGCACTTCGGCCTTGCAGTCTGAACACCAGTGAGCCCAAAAAAATAGTAGAACGGGCGTTCCCTTCAGCGTCGCTAATGCGGGCGGTTTCGGTCCCAAATATTGACCGGGCTGGAGAGTGGGCGCCGGACGGCCCACCAGGGAAATCAAGTTCAGGTTTTTCTGGAGCCGCGGCCCAATCGAGGTATTTCCATATCGCGCCAATCCCGCGCGCAGCAGAGCAACGGCCTGGGCATTTTGTCCCTTGGCCGCCAATGCCTGGCCGAGCACTTCATACGCGGCGCCCAGAGCGACGGGCAGATGCGGCTCGGAATCGAGCTTCTGCCGGGTCAGCAACTGCTCGGAGAGGCCGCGGGTTTGCCGGGCATAGCTGGCGGCCTGGTCCCATTGCTGCATCTGGGCGGCCCCGCGTGCGATCCAGGAAAGAGCTTCGAGGTATTCCGGGGTCACGCCGTGCTGGACTTTGTAGCTGCGAAGCTCCGCTTCGGCGGCCGAGTAACTGTTCTGGCCTACCTGGGCCCGGACGTCGTCGATGATGCCCGCGTGCGCGCTCGCCGGCGACAGCCACAAGAGGGCTGCCAGAGCCGCGGTCAGGCGCAATTTTGCTGGCTGGAAGAGCATGCTTTGATGATGAATGAGAGTCGGAAAAGTTGCAATCCGGGCAAATTACTGCATGGAATGGAGATACCTTGGAGCCTTACTGGCATAATTCGGCCCCCGCCTAGCTTTCCTAAATATGCTGGCAATTTGGCGGAGAGAAATGTAAAATTTAGTTGCGTTTGATCTTTGCAGTTGTAAGCAGTACCCGCTCTACAGCGTGACCTGCCTGCACTTTCCAGAGAAACTCAGCGCACATTTCAACACAAAGGAATACAAGCAACACCATGGAAACAGGAACAGTAAAGTGGTTTAACGATGCGAAGGGCTTTGGTTTCATCAGCCGTCAAAACGGCGAAGACGTATTTGTTCACTTCTCCGCCATCCAGTCGAGCGGTTTCCGCAGCCTGCAAGAGGGGCAGCAGGTGCAGTTCGACGTCGTGAAAGGTCCGAAGGGCTGGCAGGCCGAGAACGTAAAGCCCGTCTAAACCACGGAAAAAATTCGAGAAAAAAGGGCGGCCGACAACAGTCTGTTACGAAACACTAGGCGGCCAAAGTAAGGAATGAGAAGATGCTCTCGCGGAAGCGAGGGCATTTTTCATGGGGTACATCCGGGGCGAAGCGCGGGAGCAGGTGACGATGTTCCCGGTAAC
>Ga0302321_100005091_pt1 | contig 11465 bp, 7 predicted proteins | sample Fen_T0_1_FD_202505 | JGI IMG/M metagenome (GOLD analysis project Ga0302321, IMG submission 202505) | Peat permafrost microbial communities from Stordalen Mire near Abisko, Sweden - Fen_T0_1 | ecosystem: Environmental > Terrestrial > Soil > Wetlands > Permafrost | place: Sweden: Abisko...
CCGCGAGCTAGCCGTTCCACCAACTCCGCGTCCAGCGCGCGCGGCTCGATGCGCTCGGCGTGGGTCGCAGCCGCCAGGGCGTGATGATGGCTGGCGGCGGCAGGTTTCATCGGGGGCGGACGCGCGCGGAGAGCATCGCTTTAGTAGGGCCACGAGCCAGGAAATTCGGCTCACGCTCGGCGAATTTCTACCACTGAGTGAGCCGATCCGCTTACGTTTTGGCCCTAAGTCGCGATGTGGACTCGACACCGCTCTCTCTACGCTGGCTGGCTGGGTGCCATCGGTTGTTCGCTGGCCGCGGCTTGCGGGTGTTCTCCAGAGTACGAACTGCTCAGCAGCGCCTCGAACGAACCCGCCGGAGGCAATGGCTCCAGGGATGAGCCGAGCAACGCGGCCGTCGGCAGCGCTATCAACGGCGGGGCTGGCAACGCAGCCTCGCCGGTCAGCGGGTCGGGCGGTGTCGTGGCCACCGCGGCGGGTGGCGAGAGCGCAGTCGGCGGTGAAGATGTTGGTGGCTCCGCCGCCGCACCCTGAGCTCAAGGAGTCTGGGCCTCGCAGTCCGCTTGCAGGGCCGCGCACACGTCCACGATTTTATCGCAGTCCGAACCCGGCGAGTACTCGAAGCAATTCGCGGCCGCATCGAAGCAGTGGGCGACATTGGCCAGGCAACTGAGCTCCGAGCCACCTCCGCCGACCGCACCACTTCCGCCGACTTGGCTGGCGCCGCCGTAGGCGCCGCCGCCCTGCTCTGCGCCGCCACTTGCGGTCCCTGCTTCTCCCTCTGTCACGCCGCCTTCGCCGCCGACGGGGTACCCGCCGCCCACCTGCACCACGCCCCCGGACGAGATACCCCCCGTGCAGGCGCCACCGGTCGTGGAACCACTGCCGCCCCACGAGCTCGCTTCGCCGCCTTGCGCGATACTGCCGCCACCGGTTGCGCCCGGGCCGCCCGCCGTCGCGGCCCCGCCGGTGTCCATGCCTGGCGGGCCCTCGCCCATGCCGTCCCACTGCTTCCCCGAGCCGCAAGCCATGAGCGAAAGCGCGCCAGCTACCATCACCAGTTTCATCATCATCGTCTTCACCGTTTCCTTCCGTCGTACAGGGCCACGACCCCAGAAGACCGGCTCACCGTGCGCCGCGTCTGCTTTCGAGCCGTTGGCTGCCGGCTGCTTGGTGCGTCGTGGTCAGCGGAGAAGTATCCACGGCGCGCTCCGGGCGAAGGTCGCGTGCGAAGCACTCGCTGCTATCAAGGGCGCGACGCCGATCGACGCGATCGTCACGGCCTGTGCGGCTCAGCGTGGAGAGGCGGCTGCCAAACGTGAAGCGGTGACGGAGCACGACGCTCCCGAACTCGAGCCCTCTGCGGTCGCCATTCCACGCGTCGCGCTTCCGCTTCCGTGTCGTGACGGAAATCGCTCGGCATCCTTTGTGCGCCGATTGTTTGACCTTGCTCGACGCGATGCGAATCGCTAGTCATCAATCGGCATCGCAGTGCGTTTGCGGGCGCAGGCGTTGGCTGGGCCGACGTGCAAATTCTCGTCGCCGCGGCGGCGGCTGGCGCGCGGATCCACACGTCGGATCGCTACGTCCGTCGGGTTTGTACGGTGCTAGGACTAGCTCTCGCGTAGCTCACGCCCCCCGTCGCCGTCGAGGGGCCACACAGCAACACTGCGCAACGACGACCCCGCCGAGCTCCAATCAATCCACCAGTTGTATCAGCCCGCCCCGGTGGATTCGAAGGCTGCTCCTTGCGTTGAGCGTCGTGAGCGGCTGGTGGTGCTCGCGCCTTTGCGCTGCGCGCTCGGGACCCTCAACGTTTGATTCGAGAGGCGGCCTAACTAAAGCTCGGCATAGCCGTTGCCCTGAAATTGCATCAGGCAAAAGCCGTGGCCGAAGGGGTCGTGCAGGAGCGCTAGGCGGCCGAAAGGGTGCTGACTGGGCGTTGCCTCGAGCATGGCGCCTGCTGCGAGCGCCCGCGCTACGGCTGCATCGAGGTCAGTGACGACGAAATCTAGATGCAGTGGCGTCCAATGTCGGGCGTAGGCGCGAAGCTGCTGAGCCCCATTGAAAGCTGGCGTATTCGCGGCCTTGTCCAACAGATAAATTGGGGTTTCTGCCCCGAGTAGCTCGACGAAGCCATCGAAGCGCCGACCGACGCGCAGCTCCAGCGCCTGCGTGTAGAAGACCACGGCGCGTTCGAGATCATCCACGTCGAGATTGATGAGCACACTTGGCATGGAGAATCCGTTGCTCCGATGCGGCAGCATGGCGCCATTCGTGAGATCCACAAACCCTATAAGGATGTGGCCGTTCGGATCGCGATTGCGCACGGCGCCTCCACCTCCCGTTCGAACCCCTCGCTGCATCAGGACCGCGCACGCCAACCCAGCAGCCGACATTGGACATGCCATCGTCAAACCGGTGCTCGATACCAAACACGAGCTGGTCAGCATCGGTCGCCACCCATAGAACGTCGCTCTTGCGGCGGCGAAAGGAGTCAAGGTCGCACCCGGCTCGCTCGAAGACTGCGCAGTCCTCGGTCGAGCGCCGGAGGGCGCTGACGCGCTCTTCCGGCTTACGCCGACCGCCTTCGAACCCACCGACGACATGACGTGGCTCCGGGGCGACGTTCGCGATGAGCAGAATGGCATGTTGTCCCTTTTTCGCCAAAATCGGCGTCTTTCGCGGCACGAGCCCGTCCAACACTGGCGGAAGGAACCTGCTGGATGCGGATCGGGATCTGCGGCACTATGCGCGGAACCGCGTGTCGCGCGAAGATCTCGAGCTGATTCGGATGGCGGCTGGGCACGCCGGTGTGGAGCAGTCTGTCGCGGATCGCTTCCAACTGCTTTCGCTCATCGGCGAGGGGGCGACGGGCGTCGTGCACCGGGCGTTCGACCGTCAGCACGACCTGCTCGTCGCGCTGAAGCGATTGAAGCACCCGAGCCCATCTTTTCTGCTGCGCTTCAAGCGCGAGTTTCGCGCTCTGCAGGACAGTCGCTTGCAGCACGTGAACCTAGTGCGTCTGCGTGAACTGTTCGAAGAGGACGGGCAATGGTACGTCTCGATGGAGCTAGTGGACGGCCCGGATCTGCTCAATTACGTGCGGCCGGGGCGGGTTTCGACAGCCACGGCGCAGGCGGAGTCTGCGAGCCGCATCCGTACGCTGGAGCACGACCTCGAGGCGGACTCGCAGGCACCGGCGCCGCTGGCCGAGCTCGGTATGACCACGCTTGGCACGTTGGACGAGACGAGGCTCCGCTCAGCGCTGATACAGCTCTGTTCGGCGCTCGTTACGCTGCACGATGCTGGATTCGTGCACCGCGACGTGAAGCCGTCCAACGTGCGAGTAGGGGTTGACGGGCGAGTCGTCTTACTCGACTTCGGACTGGTGATTGAGGCCGAGACGCAGCTGCTGGAGCGCGCGGGAACCCCGTACTATATGGCCCCCGAACAGGCCACGGCACGCACCCTGTCGCCTGCCGCCGATCAGTTTGCGCTGGGGGTCGTGCTTTACGAGACGCTCACCGGCGTGTTGCCATATGCCGGTAGCGCCTCGACCGTGCAACGGGCGAAAGAAAGCGGCCAACTCCTACGCCCAGCCTTATTCCATCGCCAAGTACCTGCCGATCTCGAGGCGCTGTGTTTGGATTTGTTGCAGGTCGATCCGCGGCTCCGCCCCACGGGACGAACCGTGCTCGAGCGTCTAAACCGCCACCAGCACCAGCCGAGCGTCGCAGTCGCCCCAGAAGAGATTGCCGTTCGCGAGCAGAGCCAGCCGCGGACCGCGCTGTTCGTCGGGCGCGACGCGGAGCTCGAAGCGCTCAGCCGGGCCTTGCAAGAAAGTCGTCGCCGGTTGGTGGTCGTGTCGATCGTAGGTGACTCGGGCGTGGGCAAGAGCGCGCTCGTTCGTCGTTTTTCAGGGCAGCACGCCTCGCCGGGTGGGCTTTCGCTGCTCGGCCAATGCTTTCAGCCCGAGTACGTTGGCTTCAACGCATTCGACGGCGTTGTCGATCAGCTGGTCGGTGCTCTGGCGCAGATGCCATCATCGGTCGTGGAGTCACTCGTCCCATTGCGAGCTGAGCTGCTCACGCGCGCTTTCCCCATGCTTCGCGCACTACCCGCATTTGCGCGGGAGCGGCAGAGCGTTCGACTGTCTCTCGACCCCCGCGAGCATCGGCCCCTGGTCTGCGCGGCATTTCGTGAGCTCTTGCGCGGCGTCGCCCGCGAACTTCCCTTGCTTTTGGCGATCGACGACCTGCAATGGGGTGATGAAGATAGCCGATTCATGCTCGAGATGCTGCTGAGCGCCCCGGACTCGCTGCCCTTGCTGCTCCTCGTTGCGTCGCGACGTGGGGCAGACGTGACATTGAACGTAGCCGAATGGCTGGGCCGCCTGCCCGGCGACGTGCGTGAGATTCGCTTGGCGGGGCTGGACCAAGCGAGTGCGGAAGAACTCGCCGCGGTCTTGCTCGCAGACGGCGCCGAACCGGGGACCACTCGCTCGATCGCGCGTGAAGCGGGTGGTCACCCCCTGTTCATCGAGGAGTTGTGTCGCAGCGCGCGCCGCAATTCGGTCCGCGACCTCGACGAAGCGTTGCGTGAACGTTGCGGCGAGCTCAGTGACGACGTTCGACGGACTCTGGAGCTAGTCGCGATCAGCGGTTCACCGATTGACGTCGAGTTGCTTGGCCTCGCCTGTGCCGAGGAAAGGGGCTCACCGCTCGCGATTCATCTCGGTTCGCTCAATGCTGCGCGGCTCACGCGTACGACGCTTTGCGTGCGCGGCGAGCGCGTCGAGCTCTACCATAGCCGCATTGGCCGAGCGCTCTTGGGCGGGCTCGACGCGAGCGTGCTTCGCGCACGTCACGCGGCGCTTGCCCACGCGGCGCATGCTTCCGGCTCCTACGATCTCGAGTTCCTGGCTCGCAATTGGTTTGGCGCGGGCGAAGTCGAACGCGCCGTAGCCGCTGCACTCAAGGCCGCCGAACAAGCCGCCTCCGCCTTGGCATTCGAGCATGCGGTCCGACTTCTACGTTGGGCTTTGCACTTGGGCGTAACGGCCGACCGAGAGATCGGCGTGATGTCGAGCTTGGCAAATGCGCTTGCGAACGCAGGCCGCGGCAGCGAAGCGGCTGAATTGTACTTGAAGATTGCCGCGCGCGAAGGCGGCGCGCCCGAGCTGGAACGGCGCGCGTCCGAACAGTTGTTGCGCGTTGGTCGGTTGACCGAGGCGCGCGGAATTTTGGCGCGCGTGCTCGATCGCGAAGGGCTCCGGAGCCCGCGCACGAAGTTGGAAGCCGTGTTGCGGCTACTATTCGGCCGGCTCCGGGCGCGCTTGCGAGGTTACAGCTTCCACCCGAGACCGGGCGAGACCACTGCCGAAGACCTCAGGCGGGTCGATATTTGCCGCTCGGTTGCACAAGGGTTGGCAGCGGTCGAACCGATCGAGGGCGCGCTCTACCAGACTCGCCAATTGCACCTAGCGCTCGGCGCGGGCGAACCCCAACGTGCAGCGCTTGCCTTGGCCGTAGAGGCGACGTTGCTGGCGTGGGGTGGCAGCAAAGCGACGAAACGCATGCGCGCCGCCCTCACCAGCGCGGAGGTCGCCTTGGATTCGAAAGACGACCCGTACACGCGGGGCTACATTCAGTGGGCGACAGGCGTCACGACGTTCCTATCTTGCCAGTGGCGCGAGAGCCTGGCGGACTTTCGCAGGTCCGAAGAGCTGTTCCGACGCGGTGGTGTCGGGGTGTCGTGGGAGCTGGCGATGTCGCGCGTCTTTTCGCTCTGGAGTCAGGCGCATCTCGGCCATTTTCAGGAACTTGCGCGGAGCTTGCCGGCGGAAATCGAGGTTGCGGAGCGCGTGGGCGACTTGCTCAGCGTGATCATGCTACGCACCGGCAAGACCAATCTGTTTTACCTTGCCACGGATCGCTGCGTCGAGGCGCGTGCCGGGGCATCACTCGAACGCCTCGGCTGGTCGCAACCTGGCTTTCAGTTTCAACACGCCCTGGAGATGGCCGCCCACAACGAAGTCGATTTGTACGAGGGCTCGGGTCACCTCGTGCTCGAGCGCCTCGCCAACGCTTGGTCCCGCTTGCGCTGGTCGGGCATGCTCGCGCTACAGTACATCCGCGTCACGCTGCTCGATCAACGCGGTCGGGCTGCCCTGATGACCCGTGACGGCGCTCGGCTGGCCCTGCGCTGCGCGCGCGGGCTCGATCGAGAAGAGTTGCCTTACGCGGCTTCGCTCGCGGCGCTGCTTCGCGCAGGCGTGGCGCGCGCGCGCAGGCTGACCGACGCCGCTGCGCATTCTTACCGAACTGCGGCCCTGCAGTTCGAATCACAGGGGCTCGCGCTGCACGCAGCCGCAACGCGCGTGAGAGAGGGGGAGCTCACCCATTCCATGATTGGACGAGCCATGCGCGATCAGGCTTTAATCAAGCTGGCTCAGGCCGGCGTCTGCCAGCCCGAAAAAATGGTGACGTTCACTGCGCCTTAGGGCTCTTGACTTGGTCCCGCGTTGGAGCGACTAGGGCCGAGTCGTCCGCGCGAATGGTCTCGAGATTCGCGGCACGGATCCCGAGACGTTTCAGCGTTCGATAGAGTTGCGTGCGATGCAGCCCCAATTCGAGGGCAGCTTGCGAGAGGTTGCCGCCGTGCCGCTGCAGACACTGCTGCACTGTTTCTCGACTGAGTGTTTCGACTGCGTTGTGCGTTGCCGCGCGGGGCCGCTCGGTAGCGAGCAGGTTCGCGTCCGAGGGCAGGTGTTCGGGGCGCAGCACGTTGCCGTGCCCCACCCCCACGCGCGTCAGCGCAGTGCGAATCGCGGCGACCAACGCCCGCGCGTTTCCTGCCCAGGGCCGCACCAAGCATAACTCGACGAACAGGCGGTGCAGAGTCACCGCTGCACCGCTCTTGGCCAGCTCATTGCTGATGAACCAGGGAATTTCTTCACGGCGCTCCCGGAGCGGCGGAACGCGTACGGTGCTCTCGGCTAGGCGATAGTAGAGATCCGCGCGAAACTTGCCGGCCTCCACCAACGCGCTCAAATCTTGATGGGTGGCGGCGCAGATACGGATGGCGATTTTGAGCGTGCGAGCGCTGCCGAGCGGCTGAACTTCGCCCGTTTCGATGACCCGCAGCAGCTTGGCCTGAACTTGCGGGTCGAGCTCGGCGATCTCGTCCAACAGCACCACGCCGCCGTCGCCTTGTGCGAGATAGCCCACGCGACTTGCGGTTGCTCCCGAGTAGGCGCCCCGCTCGACGCCGAACAGCAAACCTTCCGCGAGCGTTGCCGGGAGCGCGGCGCAATTGAGCGGCACGAACGGGCCCTTGGGCGAGAAACAGTCGTGGAATGCGCGCGCCACCATTTCTTTGCCGGAGCCGGTTTCGCCCAGGATCAGCAAGCGATTGCGCGCGTCGGCAGCGGTTTTGACCTCAGCGAAGACCTGCCGCATCCGCGGCCCGATCACGAGTCCGTCGGCCGTCGCGACGCGGGCTCCGAAATAGGGGCTAACGTCAGCGCGAGCCAGAAACAAGGATTCACCGACGCGCAGTACGTCGCTTGCCGCGAGCGGCGCGGCGTCCGTTACTCGGCCGCCGTTGATGAAGGTGCCATTGCGACTCCCTAGGTCTTTGACCAGCAGGCCTCGTTCAGCCACCGACACCCGGACGTGCTCGCGCGAGAGGTGCGGATCCTCTAGGCCCTCGTGGCCGCGACCGATGACCAGGCCCGTACTCGACACGGCGACCGCTTGGCAACGGGGCAGCCCGTCGGAAAACACAAGGAGCAATCCGGGCACCGGCCCCTCGGGGTGGAGCTGGCGCTGACTTTCTGCGTAAGTTCTGGTGCTGTCTGCAGTTTCCTGCACCGAGCGATCGTACCGCACATTCCGCTGGTCGTCATGCGTGGGGTTACCAGCGCTGGCTCGCATTCCGTCTCCAACGCTGAACCAGCCGTCGATATCCGCCGCCGCGTTTCACGACTACAATCTGGCTCGAGGCTTTCGGCGCCCCCACGGCCGGCGGCCATGGGGCGTGTCCCGTTCGGCGAAATTCAGCGCGCGAGCTGAACGAACGTGCGCGTGGAACCGACGTCGTCATACGCGCACACGTAGTCGCTTGGCGTTCCGTTCGGTAGTGGCGTGCCGGTTGGCGGCGTATTCGCGAGAAGCCGGCAACGATTCACATCGAATCCAACGTCCCACTTGGTCCAAGGGTCCCATCGGCCGAACGAACCATCCCCCACGCCATGCTGAATGAGGGTGCGGGTTTGTCCGCCGTAGTCGTAGACGCAAAGCAGGTCGGGGGTGGAATCGGAATCGGCTTTCGTCACGACCATGTGCCTGAAACGTCCGAGATCGAAGGCGCTATCGCTCGGGCTCGCTGAGATCCAATTGCCGAACTGCTGCGTCGCCGGATTGAACTTCTGGAGGAGAGTTTTCATCACCGATCCGCCGTAGTTGTAGGGGCAAACCAGGTCTTGAAAGCCATCGCGATCGACGTCGGCCGCGAAGATGCCCGCGCACCGCTCCGGTCCAAAGGTTCCGACGAACTTATCTGACACCGCGGTCCAGGCCGAAAGGCCCGCTGCACTCCCGCGCTGGACGAACGTCCGAGTAGTCGATGCCCCACAGTTGTAGACGCAGACGAGGTCGTTTTGCCCGTCGCGATCGATGTCGGCTACGTTGATCTTCTGGCACCGCCTCAGATCGAAGGTACCCGTAGGTTCCAAAGGCGAATTCGCCGTCCAGGCGCTCACCGAGCCGGCCTGTCCGCTCTGGACGAACGTGCGCGCCTTGGCGCCTCCGTAGTCGTAGGTGCAGGCCAGATCCGGGGCATGATCGTTCGCCCTGCTCTCTGCCCTCGCCGCCGCGCCCGCGTGCGGCGCCGGTCCCGCGTCCACGCCCGACGAATCGGTCACCGTCGCCGGGCAGGACCTACTCGGCGCCGTCAACTACGCCGCCGACTGTACGCCCGGCTACCGGTCCTTCCTCGACGACACCATGTTCTTCGGCCGCGTCACCACCGCGTCGACCGCGTTCGCGGCCTGCATGTCGGCCGCAGTTACCGGGCCTGGCGCGATCGTGCCGCTATATGGCGGCACCATCGGGCCCTACCGGCAGTGCATCGGCGATCCCTTCTACGGGCGGCCACTCAGCGAGCAGCTGAGTGCGATCATGGCTCAGACTCATAGCCAGAACGCCGTCACGATGAATTGCACCGGCGGCATTGGCAACGCCTCAGCGGCGCTCGGCAGCTACGACCACTCCGACCCCGAAGTGTTCAGCTGGTCAGGTTGGCTGAACGCGGTCTACACTTGGCTGTCACAGCCGCTGTGCGGTACGCCTGGCGCGATGCCCGGTGCGTGCCGCACACCCAGCCCGTGGCCGATGTCGCAGGCTGCGGGCACCGTCTGGCACGAGGCGATGCACACGCACGGCTACACCCATGGCGCCAACGACCAGGCCGGGGCCATCGGCGCCTGCGGCTACGCGGGCGACCCGACCTGGAATTTCCAGGTAAACACGATGCCGTACATCGTCGGTAACTGCCTGAGCAACGTTCTCGATCAATCGGCGTCGGTGTGCGGTGCGGATCTGCACGCTGGCTGCGGCCCAGGTGAGCTCCGCATTGTGGACAGCTTGAACTCGACAACCTGCTCGTGCGTGCATTCCCCCACCGGTTGGGCTACCGCCAGCGAAACCGCGAGTTTTGACTTGAATCGATGCGCCAGCCTTCAGATGTTGGATATCGATGGCGATGGTGACGTCGATCCCATTTGCCTCTACGACTACGGGAATGGGCAAACCCGTACCTGGGTCCAAACCATGACCAACCGCCTTCCGGGACCGTGGGTCTCGAAGAGTAACTGGCAAGCCGGCTTCGACGTGCGCGGCTGCCGCAGCGTGACTCTTTTCGACGTCAACCGCGACGGAAGAAGTGACCTTCTCTGCACACTCGATCAGGGACTTTCGTCCACGACCACCTTCGCTCAGCCTCAGCTTGCCGATGGAACCTTCGGACCGTGGACGGCGGTGGGTCCGTCGCAGCCGGGCATCTTCGACCTCAATCGGTGCACGTCGATTCAGTCGGCTGAAGTGCGCGCGGCGCAAAGAGCCAACGCGCATCCCGATTGCACAATAAGCAAGAAGCCTGCCTGCTCGCCGTGACACTCTCGTCGGCGTTGCGGGCGCGACGTCGCGGCTAGTGGAAGTACAGCTCGTCGGAGAAATTCAGAGGTTTCGGGTATCGGCTCGCCACCGGCCGCCGCCGACAGGTAAGCGAGCGCAGCGTTGAACGGCGCGTGTGTCGACACACGTGTCGACACACTTCGCCGCGATCATCACTCACGGGGTCCCTCGTGAGTCGAAGGCTGCGTCGATGAGCGCTATCAGCGTCTGTGCGTCTCGTTCAGAATCGACTACGCGGTCGCTAATTGCCGCCGCGATCAGGGTTCGAATCTCCGGCAAGTCTGACGATTCCACAGCTGCGATGCTCACCGTTCGGGCCACCTGTTCGAAACACTTTTGGCCTCCGTTCAGGTACCGGGTTTCGGACGGGTGATTGACCGACCCCATTGGCGACGCCGAAGGCCTCGGTCCCAGCCCGAACTGCGAGCTGACGCCGAAGCCCCACGACGACCAGCGGCCGCACGGCCAAGCCGTGATGCATAGCGAGTACGATCGAAACCAAGCTTCGATCTGGACTATCAGGATCTGATCGCCCACGTCGCGCGGCGGAGGGTCCGATGGCCACGTCTTGCCGAATTGCGTCGCGAGCTCCGGAGGCCCGGTCTTGCGCTGCGAGGCACGGAACGAGAGCGCAACACGGGGGGCGCAGAGAAAACGCATCCAAGGGAGAGTGTTCGGGCGAAGGTTCAGGTCGGTCAGAGACTCTAATTCGGTGATGCAATATCGAAAGCTTCTGTTTGCGGTGGTGTACACAGCCCTCAGCGCAGTAGTCGGGGGCTGCTCGAGTCAAAATGAGCTCTCAGAGTCTTTGGGAGAAGCTCGTAGTGAGCTGCTGAACACGGACCAGTTTCTGTATTTTACCTGCAACGCGACGGGCTGGAATCCAAGTGACGCGAATCGCTTGAGAGCAACGGCGGATCCGTCTGTCTTCACGCTCGCGTACACGGTGACCCAGCCTTGGCAGGTGAGCAGCCCGGATCAGTGTGCGTTTTTGGTGACGAATCAGTTGAACGGCTATGGGACGTCGCAGACGCGTTATGCGGATTCGCATCCATCGACGCCCGTCAACGTGCCTGGCGGGGATCGGCTCGTGCTGTCGGGGGCGAACTTCTCCGTCAAATATTCAGCGCTTGGCACGTACAGCCTGACCATAAACTGGGCGCAAAAGACGTTCGCTATCTCGACCAGCTTGACCGCCCAGCAACGGCTCGACGCGTGCGCACGAGATCCGCGCGTTGTCACTGGGCTAGTGAGTGCAGAAATCTG
>Ga0302321_100005093_pt1 | contig 11464 bp, 9 predicted proteins | sample Fen_T0_1_FD_202505 | JGI IMG/M metagenome (GOLD analysis project Ga0302321, IMG submission 202505) | Peat permafrost microbial communities from Stordalen Mire near Abisko, Sweden - Fen_T0_1 | ecosystem: Environmental > Terrestrial > Soil > Wetlands > Permafrost | place: Sweden: Abisko...
TCCGGCATGGACAAGGTCGCCGTGTCGATCGACGCGCGCACCGCGGCCGCCGGGCGCGGGCTCTCCGACCTGCCTGAATACCTGGCCGGGATGACCCGCTACGGGGTCGACCTGCGCATGCTGTTTCTGGACGCCAAGACCGACACCCTGATCAAGCGCTATTCCGAGACCCGGCGCCGCCATCCGCTGGACGACGGCACCGCGACTGTCAGCGAATACATCACCCGCGAGCGCGAGATCCTGGCCGACCTGCAGACCCTGGCGCACCACATCGACACCAGCGATCTGCGGCCCTCGACCCTGCGCGACTGGCTGCTCGACTTTCTGCAGGCCGAGCGCTCCAGTCTGACCCTGGTGTTCACCTCGTTCGGATTCAAGCTGGGGCTGCCGCTGGACGCCGACCTGGTGTTCGACGTGCGGCCCCTGCCCAATCCCTATTACGACCAATTGTTGCGGCCCTTGAACGGCCGCGATGCCCCGGTGATCGCTTTCCTGGAGGCGATCCCGGCGGCGCAGGACATGCTCGCCGATATCGGCGACCTGGTCGAAAAATGGCTGCCCGCCTATGCGCGCGACAGCCGCCACTATCTGACGGTTGCGCTGGGCTGCACCGGCGGCCAGCATCGCTCCGTCTATTTCGCCGAAAAGCTGGCCGCGCGGTTCGCAGGGATCGCCGATGTGCTGGTGCGGCACAGGGAGATGAAGTAAATGCTGGACACGCAAAACACGGCGGCACATCCGCCCGACTGGGCCAATCTGCCGATCTTTCCACTCGGCGCCGTGCTGTTCCCCGGCGGCGCCCTGCCGCTCAAGGTGTTCGAGGCGCGCTATGTCGACATGACGCGCGAGTGCATGAAAGCGGGCACGCCTTTCGGCGTGTGCCTGATCAAGGAAGGCGCTGAAGTCGGCACGCCGGCCACGCCTCACGAGATCGGCACCCTGGCGACCATCACGGACTGGGACATGCAGCAGCTGGGCGTGCTGCAGATCAAGACCCGCGGCGCGCAGCGCTTCCGGATCCGTTCGTCGCATATCGAAGCCAACGGCCTGATCCGCGCCGCCGCCGAGCCGGTGGCCGACGACGCGGTCACCGGCGTGCGCGCCGAGTTCGCCGGCTGCATGATCCTGCTCAAGGCACTGCTGCCCAAGGTGCCGGCCGACCTGATTCTCGAGCCGCACGACTTCGACAATGCCGCCTGGCTGTCGAACCGGCTTTCCGAACTGCTGCCGATTCCGGTGCTGGCCAAGCAGAAGTTGATGGAACTGGAAGACCCCGACGCGCGCCTGGAAATCATCCACAAGTTTCTCGGCCAGCAGGGTCTCAAGAGCTGACTGACGGGAACAGGACCCGACTTCACCGGTCCTGTACTGCAAGCGGTCGCCGGCCGGTCTGGCCGGCGCGGTGGGCAGTTTTGCATGGCTCGTCGGTCAGGCGACAGCCGTGACCCGCTCCCCGTGCCGACGCGATCGGCCGGGCGCGCTTCGGCCTGTCAGCCGAACAAGGGCAGGCCCGCAGCCAAACCGGTGAGCAGCTTTTTTACCGGCGCCGGCAGCCCGGCGCCGTGCGCTTGCGCCAGGGGTAGCCACTCGCGGCCCGGCTCTTGCGCCGTCGTGACAGGCGCAATCCTGGTGAGCAGCAAGGGCTGGATGCTCAGGTGGTAATGGGTAAAGCCATGTTCGATCACCTGCAGGGCCTCGCGTGATTTCCAGTCACCACCCAGGGACTGCGCCAGCTGCCGCGCCCCGGCATCGTCCTCGACCTCCGGCAGGCTCCACAGGCCACCCCAGATGCCAGTGGGCGGGCGCTTCTCGAGCAGCACGGCGCCATCGCGCAGCAGCACCAGCATGATGGTCTCGCGTTGCGGCAGTGCGCGCTTCGGCTTGCGGGTTGGCAACTCGACAGTGCGGCCCTCGCGGCTGGCAACGCAATCGGCCTGCACCGGGCAATCGGCGCAGCGCGGGCGGGTGCGCGTGCACAGGGTTGCGCCCAGGTCCATCAGACCCTGGATATAGGGCTCCAGGCCGGCGGCCGGCAGGCGCTGTTCGGCCATTGCCCACATCTGCCTTTCGACCTTCTGCTCGCCCGGATAGCCGGCCAGGCCGGCATGGCGGGCGAACACCCGCTTGACGTTCCCATCCAGGATCGCCGCGCGCGCGCCGAACGCAAAGGCGCGGATCGCCGCGGCGGTGGAGCGGCCGATGCCCGGCAGGGCTTCGAGAGCTTCCTGGGTGCCTGGAAAACGGCCGGCATGCTGTTCCATGATCAGGCTTGAGGCCGCATGCAGGTTGCGCGCGCGGCTGTAATAGCCCAGTCCAGCCCAGTGGCGCATCACTTCGTCGGGGCTCGCGCCGGCGAGCGTGGCCACATCCGGGAAGCGCTCCATGAAACGCTGGTAATAGCCGATCACCGCGCCGACCTGGGTCTGCTGCAGCATGATCTCCGAGACCCAGATGCGATACGCGTCGCGGGTGTTTTGCCATGGCAGGTCGTGGCGCCCGTGCTGGCGCTGCCAGGCGATCACGCGGTCGGCAAATGAAGACGGCGACACAGGGGCGGGCACAGCCACTATCGTCCCAGGATGCCCTTGAGCTTGTCCTTGATCTTGTCCTGAGCAGAAGGCTTTTGCTGCTGCGGCTGGGCCGCCGGCGCCTGGCCGGCAGGGGCGGGGGCATCGGGCTTCTTGATCCCGAGCTTGTCCTTGAGCTTGTCTTCCACCGAGCTTTTCACCTTGTCGCTGACCAGGCTCTTGGCGATCGTCGAGTACTGGATGTCGTACTTGACCGCATCGAGCGGGCCATAGACTTTCACCGGCACGGTCAGGCCGTTGAGTTGTTGCAGTTCCTTGCCCTGCTGGCCGCCCGAGGTATTGACGATGGTGGCCTTGGCCAGGTAGTCCATTGTCGAAGCGGCGATGTCCACCTTGCCGGCACCGCCTAAGCGCAGGAACGGCGACTTGGCATCCAGGTCGCTGCTGTCGGCCACCCCATTTTTGATCAGGGCACTGATCTTCATTTCGGTGAAATCGGTCTTGTCTTCCTTTTTCGCTTCCTGGACCTTGTTCTTGTCCAGGGAGATGCCCGCCTTCAGTTCGCGGAACGACTTGGCCAGATTGACCCCTTTGTACGCGCCGTCCTTCAGATTGACGCTGGCGCTGCCGTTCAAGGCGCGCTTGAGCGCCGAGGCGGTGTTGCCGATGGTGGTGACGTCCAGGGCGATATTGCCGCGCCCTTCCAGGATGTCCTTGTTGATCGCATCCTTCATCAGGGGGTTGATGTTGACGCCGGTGAGGTTCTGCTTGACGACAAAGGCATTGCTGTTTGCGTTCAGGCCGAGCGAACCGGCCATCGTGCCCTGGTAGAGCGCCGCGCTGATCGGATTGATGTCGACCTTGCCGCCGGCAGCCTTCAGGGTGAGCACCACGTTGCTGGCCTTGATGTTGTTGACCTGCAGCGCACCGATCTTCAGGGTGCCGTTGGCGTTCAGACTTCTCAGGGCCGACAGGTCGATCGGCTTTTCCACTTCGCCCGGCTTGGCGGCCCCGGCCGGCCGGGGCGGAAAGTACTTGTCGACATTGAGCTTATCGATGCTGACGTCGAAGTCGATCGCGGGCTGGCCGAATTTGACCACCCCGGCCTTGGCGACGATCGCGCTCTCGTCAAAGCGCGTCGCGATGTCGACGCTGGCGCTCTCGCGGCCCAGGTCGGCGCGGGCGCTGCCGGTGATCGGCAGCTTGACGCTTTTCATCGGCATCTGCGGGTTGGCCACGGTCAGTTCGGCATTGATTTTCGCCAGCTCGAACACCTTGCCTTCGAGGTTGGCGGTCAGCGCGGTGACTACATTGCCGTTGATGCTGGTCTCGCCGAACATCGCTTGCGTGATCTCAAGCGCCACCTTGCCGATAGTCAGCGCCTTGCCCGAGCCTTTGACGTCGGCAAGGCTGAACTTCATGTCCAGGGCGTCCTTGCCGGACAGCTTGACGGCACCGGTCACCGCTTCACCGGAAGCCGCCTCCTTGCTCACCGACAGGCGCGGCGCGCTGACGTTCACGTCGAAGGCATCCTCGCCCTTCTTGCCGCTGGCCGACACCGCGACGCCGTCGACCACGATCTGGCTGTCCTGCAGGTTGACCAGCAGCTTGGGCACCTTGGCCTTGAAGTCGTTGAGCAGCACCCCGGGCATGGCGCCCGAGCCGCTCGCGTTCAGGCTCTCAAGAGCGATCCGGTGGCTGGACAGATCGGCATCGATTTTCGCCACATCGGCGTTCACGGTGCCGGACTGCTGGCCCTGGCGGCCCTTGGCCAGCAGCACGATCTTCTCGCCCTGCAGGACCATCTTCCTGCCGTCAGCGGCCAGAGTGGGCGCGCTGACCTTGAGCTCGAAGGGCTCCTGGTTGTAGCTGCCCCGGGCTTCCAGGTTCAACTTGGTGGCGGCGAGCGCCAGGGTGTCGGTGTTGATGGCCAGGGTATCGGCCGCCAGCTTGATGTCGGCACCGGACACCTCGAGGCCCGGCTGGCCCTTTTCCGCGGCTGCCTTGTAGCTGCCGGTCATGCCCAGGTCGAGCGCGGCGGCATCGACCGACTTTTTGGCCTGATCAGCCTTGAGCGTGCCCTTGACGGTAAGCGCTGCGTTTGAAAAGCCGAACCCGCTCCCATTCACCTTTCCATCCAGGCCGCTCACCGCATAGGTCTTGGCGTCCAGGTCGAAGGTCAGTTCGCCACCCAGCTTGACTTGCCCGGAGAGCGCAGGCTTGGTGCCTTCGACGCTTGCCTGCACGGTGATCCTGCTTGGCACCCCGTTCGCCAGGCGCCCGGTTTCCAGGTTGATGTCCTTGATCTTCGCGCTCTGGCCGGTGAGCTCGTCGGTGTAGCTCAAGGCCGCATTCGACAGGCTGAAGCCCTGGGCGTCGAACTTGACCTTCTCGCCCGGCTCCTTCTTGTCGTCGGGGCTGAGCAGGTCGGCGAAATTGAACTTGCCGTCGCGGTTCTTGATGATGTTCGCGTCCAGGCCGTCGACCTGGATCTTGTCGATCACCAGGTCCTTGCGCAGCAAAGGCAACAGGTCCAGGGACAGGCGCGCGCGGGTCAGCTTGAGGAACTGACTGTCGCTCTTGTACTCCGACAGGGTGGCATCGCCGATCTCCACGCCCAGCTTGGGCCAGAAGGCGAGCTTGATATTGCCGGGAATGCTCAAGGTGCGGCCCTTCTTCTCCTTGACCACGCGGGTGATGTCATCCTTGTACTTGTTCGGGTCGAAGGTGGAGGCGAAGATGCCCACCCCGACGACCACGATGAGCAGCAGGGCGCCAAACGCGTACAGCAGGTATTTGAGGACTTTCATCATTCCGTAGACAGGAAAAGGTGCAACAAGTTTAACCGAGGATAGCCACACCCCGATGACGCAGCCCCGCCTGGCGAGTCACGATGCCCGCCATCGATGCGGGCTTCCGCGCTTTCCCGCTGTAGGCCGCGCCGTCATCTCGCATTCCCGCATGGCCCGGCTGCCTGCTCCGCACTGGCCATTCCCCTCGCACCGGCAGCGCCGGCTCAGGCGGGTCGCGGGCGCGCGCGCCAGGCGAGCAATCCGCATAGCAGCGCCGCGCCGGCCCACAAAGCCGCGGGCAGCCAGATCAGCACGCCGGCACTGTCCGGCGACTTGTTCAGTTCGGCCGCCACCAGCGACAGGCGCAGGAACGCGGCCGCCGCCAGAGCGCTGAATACCAGTCCGGTGTTGCGTCCCTCCCGGCCGGTGCGACCCGCATCCATGGCCGCCGGCACGGCGCAGCCGACCACCAGTGCCCAGGCGACGCCCGCGGCAACCTGCGCGGCAACCACGCCGGCCAGTTGCCCGGAAATCGCCACGCCAGCCATGGCGAGCGCACCCAGGGCCGCTCCCGACACCAGCACCGGCGCCGCCCCAAAACGCCGCGCCAGCGCGCCAACCGCGACGATCGCCACGGCGAAGCCGACCCAGAACAGCGCCATCAGCTGGTCCAGGCTGGCGGGGGGCGCGACGCGCAGGTAGGCGGGCGCCGAATTGACGCCGGTATGGATTTGAAAGCCGAGCGCCAGCAGCGCAACGGCGCTGACCAGGCCGGCGCCCCACACCTGGGTGCCAACTGCCGCCGGGATGGCGGGCCGCGCCGCGGCCCGGTCCAGCTTGCGCTCGCACCAGCCCAGGCAAGCCACCGCCGCCAGCAGCCCGATGCTGGCCAGCGCGAAGGGTGCGCGCGGGTCGATCCCGCGCAGCGCGCTGGTAAGCGCGGGCGCGAAGGCGCCGGCCACCCCCAGCCCGAGCAGCGAGAGCCGCGCCAGGAACGGCGCCTGCGACTGCGGCGCATGCCTGGCGATCAGCACCATGGGCGGCGCCCGCAATACCGAGGATGTCACCGACCAGACCACCACCAGCAGGATCAGCAGTGCCGGAGCGGCGGCATGCGGCAGGAGCAGGAAAGCCAGGCAGGAGAGCGCGCTGACCATCACGATGGGCCCGGCGAGCTTGCGCATGCCGGCGGCGACGCGGTCGGCAGCGATCCCCAGCGCCAGGTCCATCAGGGCAAACAGGACCTGGTCGAGCATCAGGATCCAGATCACCCACTTGCGCTCGATGCCCGCGCCGGCCGCCAGTTGCGGCAGGAAGGCGACGTAAATGGTCCAGGTGGCCGCGAACAGCCATTGGACCAGCCCCAGGTAGAGCCCAGCTCCCATGCATACCTCCCCTCGAGCGCTTGCCCGCCTGCCCGCGGCGACTGGCCGGACAGCGGACGCGCGCAGCCTGATGCGCTATGATTCGCCGGTAAAATAGCCACCCGGCCCACCCGCACCCCACCGCGATTGTCCATGCCCACCAGCCCACAGATCAACCCGCCTTTCGGATACCAGGCGATCGAGCCGTTCCTGCGCAATCAGCGGGTCAAGCTGCCGCAGGCCGGGGCCCTGCCGGAATTCGCCCGCGATCTCAATGCCATCCCGGTCAGCTATACGGAGTTCAACGTTGCCTACCGGGATTATCCGCTGGTTTTCTCGTCGGGCGACGACGGCAAGACCTTTGCCCCGGTGGCCGTGCTGGGCCTGCAGGCGAAGGAGAACCTGTTCGCACGCAATGACGGCTGGGCGCCCGGCACCTATGTGCCGGCCTATGTGCGGCGCTATCCGTTTTGCATGGCGCGGGTCACGCTGGACCAGGTCGAGCAAAACGAGCGCCTGATCTGCATCGAGAAGGGCTACGTGGCCGGAGATGCCGAAGGCGAGGCGATGTTCGACGATCAGGCCCAGGCCCTGCCGCGCTGGACCTCGATCGAGAAGCTGCTGCAGGAATTCGAGGCCGACCTGGAGCGTACCCGGGAGATGTGCGGCATCCTTTCCGACTACGGCCTGCTCGAGCCCTTTTCCCTGCAGGCCACGCTCAATGCGGGCGGAGCCATGCAATTGACCGGGATGTACCGGATCGCGGAAAAGAAGCTTGAATTGCTGAACGCGGGTCAGACCAAGAACCTGCTCAAGAAAGGCGTGATGGGCAAGATCTACACCCACCTGTTGTCGCTGGACAATTTCGGCCGCCTTCTCGACCGCAAGGCCGCGCTGCAAGGCGGCGCCGGCGCCTGAACAGCGCCGGCCTTTTACTTTTACGGAGAAGCGCGAGTGTCACTGGTCAAACCTGTCGAATACGCCGATGCTCCGGCCGCGGTCAAAGCGGTGTACGACGACATCATGGCGACCCGCAAGGTCAGCAGCGTGAACAATTTCTGGAAGGTCCTGGCGCACCACCCGGACACCCTCAGGCGCACCTGGGAAGAGGTCAAGGAAGTGATGGCCGAAGGCGCGCTCGATCCGCTCACCAAGGAAATGATCTACGTGGCCGTATCGGCCACCAACGGCTGCGAATACTGCACCTACTCGCACACCGCCTCGGCGCGCAAGCAAGGGATGAGCGAAGCCATGCTGGCCGAAGTGCTGGCGGTGGCGGCCCTGGCCAACAAGACCAATCGCCTGGCCAACGGCTACCGGGTTCCGGTGGACCTGGCCTTCAAGCCCGAGTTCTGACCGTAGCGCCCACTGTCCCACGCACCCATGCCCGACATCATTTATTCCCGCACCGAGAAAGGCGAAAAGGCCATGCGCGGCCAGGCCGGGCAAATCCCGCCCGAGTTGGTACGGGTACTGGCGCTGGTATCAGGCGAAACCCATTTCGACCTGGTGAAAAAGCGCGCCATCCGGATGCCCGAGTCCGACCTGCTGGCCGTCCTCGAACGGCTGGTGGCAGCCGGCCTGATCGCCGCGCGCGGCACCGGCGACGAGCATGATCTGGATTTCACCATCCATTTCAGCAGCCCGGCAACGACCGACACGCCGGCGCTCACCGACGCGGACAAGAAGCGCCTCGGCCTGGAAGCCACCGACGGCCACGACATCCTCACCAAGACCGGTTCGTTCATGCAGCTCGCCGGCAACACGCCGCAGACCGTGCTGGGCAAGCCCTGGACCGAGATCACCGTGCTGGTCATCGAGGACGACGAGATCCAGGCGCGCTTCGCCCAGAACATCATCATGAAGGCCGGTTTCAAGCAGCGCCACGCCGCCACCCGCGAGGAGATCATCGGCGAGCTCAACAAGCTGCCGATTCCCGACTGCATGCTGCTCGACATCGAGCTGCCCGGCACCAACGGTTTCGACATCCTGGCGCGGATGCGCGCGCACCCCAAGCTCAAGCACGTGCCGGTGATCATGCTGACCGCGCTGGCCAGCCAGCAGGATGTGTTCAAGGGCCTCTCCCTTGGCGCCAACGCCTACATCTCCAAGCCGTACAAGAAGCAGACCCTGGTTGACACCATCGTCAAGACGCTCGGCCTGAAGCCCTACGCAGACAAACCCGCGGGAGTCGGCCCGACCGGCTGACCCACCCCCTTGATGGCGGAGAACAGCATGCAATACACGGAAGACTTCTGCGGCCGCGAATACAACGCCCGCGCCATGGTGCCCGCGCATGCCGACCACATCAGCCACTGGTCGGCGGCCTCGAAGAAGGTGCGCGAGGCCGAGCCGTGCTTTCTCGACATTCCCTATGGCAACGGGCATGGCCAGACCTTGGACCTGTTTCCGATGCAAGGCGGCGCGCGCGGCGACGTGCCGCTCTTGGTGTTCATCCACGGCGGCTACTGGCGCTCGCTGGACAAGTCCGACTTTTCCTATGTGGCACCGCCCTTCACCCACGCCGGCGCGGCAGTGGCGGTGATCAACTACCGCCTGGTTCCAGGCGTCCCTCTGGAAGAGGTGGTGCGCGACACCCTGATGGCGGTGACCTGGTGCTACCTGCATGCCGGCCATTACGGCGCCAACCCGCATCATCTCTACGTGGCCGGGCATTCGGCCGGCGGCCACCTGGCGGCGATGATGCTGGCGGCGCAGTGGCCGCGCTGGCACGGCGCCTTGCCGCCCGAGGTGGTGCGCGGCGCCCTGGCGGTCAGCGGCCTGTACGACCTGGAGCCGCTGCGCTACGCCGAGTTCCTGAACAGCGACCTCAAGCTCGATGCCAAGCGCGCCCTGGCCATGAGCCCGGCATTGATGCCGCCTGCCACCCACGCCCCGTTGATCACCGCGGTGGGCGGCAACGAAAGCAGCGAGTTCAGGCGCCAGAACCAATTCCTGGCCCAGCAGTGGAAGAGCGTGTTCCTGCAGGACGTGCCGATGCCGGGCTTTGATCACTTCAGCATCTGCACCGATTTCGGCAACCGCGACAGCGCGCTGGTCGGGGCCATGCTGGACCTGATGGGAATGAGCCTGTAAGGCCCACGACCAGCAAGTCAGGTGGCGCGGTCCACGCCGCGCGCGTCATGCTCGCCGCAGTCCTGCGGCAGCAAGGCGTCAATCCCCGGATGAAACCCCGTGAGTCGGGCGCCCTGCCCTACTCTTGGCGCCTGCCCGGCGCCCCGCCCTATTCGACGTGCCGCACCGGCACCGCGTAACCGCCCAGCAGCAGGGGCCCGGGCATGCCGGACGGCCGGCCGCGCATCACCAGCTCTTCAGGCTGCCAGCGCGCCGGCGTGGCAACCACCGGCAATGACCCCGGCTGCTCCTGCAGAGCCGGCACGATACGCGGCTGTACCACCTGCACGGGCACCGCTTGCGGCTGCCCCGTTTGAATCGACACCGCCTGAGACGGCATCCCTTGGGGCTGCTGCGCCGGCTCCGGCGCTTGCGCCGCCTGATCCTGCACCGCAGTCTCCTGCACGGCCGGCGCCTGCGCCACTGCGGTGGCGGGCGCTTCGGCACTGCCCTGTGCACCCGTCAGATTGAGCGCCGAGACCCGGAACGCGGCCGCCCAGCTGGTCTTGGCGTCGGCTTCGCTGATCGGGTTGAGCTTGAGGTTCAGGGCCACCGACTTGGCGGTATAGCCCGCGCCCTCGAGCAGTTTCATGGCGACCGCGTCGGCCTCCTTGATCTGCTTTTCACGGCCGCTTTCGGAGGCGGCTTGCGAGCCCGCGAAGGACAGCGCGGTCTTCAAGAGTCCGCTGCCCGGGATGATCAGGTTCATCACCACCGACACAAACAGCGAGGCGCCGGAATTGCTGTCATGGTGGCCGGCCACCACATGGCCCATCTCGCGGGCGATCACGAAGGCAAGCCAGTCGTCGGTGGGGTTCAGGCGCGCGAAGCCGGCGTTGACCGCAATCTTGCCGCTGCCGCTGGACATGGCATTAAGGTCGTCGGCGGTGGCGATATAGACGTCAAAGGCGCCGATCTTGGCCACCGCCTCCGGATACTGCTTGAGCGCGGCATCCTGCAGACCCGCGCTGATGCGCTTGACCTGCTCCTGGAACAAGGTGGCCGCGGTGGCCGGATCGACGGCCTCGCGCGGCGCCGACAGCACCGAAAATTTGAGGTCGGAATGCATGGCCAGGAGTCCGGCCGACTTGGCCCTGACCAATGCCGCCTTGGGCATATCGACCAGATGGTCGACGATGGTCTTGGGCTGCTCCGTGGAATCGGGCAGAGCGGCCGGCGCTACGACGGGCGTTGCGGCCATCGCGGCCGTCGCTAACTCGGTACGCGCGGTGGCAACCACTTCGGCAGGCACGGACGCAAGCGGCGCCTGAACCGGATGCGCCGGGCTCGCCGCTGCGACCAGCGCGGCCTCTTGCGGGTCCTGCGCAAGAGCCGTGGCGCCCGACCCTAGAGATCCGCATGCCGCAACGCACAAGGCAAGCCTCACAGACAGCAAGCGCGACAACGAGTACAAACCCATATTGCGGCGCTGCGCCAACCATTGCCCTGCATTCAGATCCGATTGCGGCATTTTGCGTGACTCTTGGATCGCTGGAAAACCAGTCTACGCCGCAAAGGTCGCAATCGCCAAGTGGTTTTTTGGAAATTATCCTGCTTAATCAATGGGTTATGAATGTTAAATCCTGTTATAACAATGCTTTCGGCATGAAACCTGAAGTTGATTAGTTAAAGTAAAACCTTAAGT
>Ga0302321_100005095_pt1 | contig 11463 bp, 11 predicted proteins | sample Fen_T0_1_FD_202505 | JGI IMG/M metagenome (GOLD analysis project Ga0302321, IMG submission 202505) | Peat permafrost microbial communities from Stordalen Mire near Abisko, Sweden - Fen_T0_1 | ecosystem: Environmental > Terrestrial > Soil > Wetlands > Permafrost | place: Sweden: Abisko...
CTACGGGCTAGATGGCGCATCTCTTGCGACCAACTTGACGATGCCAACTGCAACGGAATTGACGCCGGGCTACTACTATGTGATTGGCGTACTCGATTCCGGCAAACAGATTGCCGAACTCGAAAAGGAAAATAACGTGGTTGTGCTTCCTGCGGTTTACGTGGGCCCCAACCGGTTTGATTTGCAGGCGGTCTCGCTCCAACAGACAGTTGCGAAAACGCTTGCTCCCGCTGACACCTTCGACCTCTCTCTGACGGTGAAGAACGGCAGCACCACGACCGTACCTACTGCAGCGGTCGTGACGTATTTTTCCACTGACCAGACCGTGAACACGGGTGATATCGCTGTCGACTGCACGGGTAGTCTTGCTCTCGCTCTCGCCACCGATGCAACCGGGGCCTTCACTCTTAATTGCAAGGCGCCGCGAGCACGTGGCACCTACTACGTGTTGACCGAGATTGATCCCAAGGACACTCTCGGTGATGCTGATCGCACGAACAACGTGGCTGTTGCGGCAGGCTCCGTGACCGTCACCGCTCCATCGCCGGACTTGACGATTTCGGCCCTGGCGAGCGACGTTTACAATTTGAAGTGGACGGGTAGCGTGATGCTTTCCGCAACAGTCGCTAACACCGGTGTCGACCCTGCACCTGCCTCTTCTGTCGATTTCATCGTTAATGGCACGGTACTGTGCAGCGTAGCCGTCCCCGCCTTGGCCGCCGGCGCTACCGCACCGGTGTCGAAGACATGCACACTCGGCAACGCAACCATTGGTTCGGTGTCGCTCAGCGCGAAAGTGGATTCGACGGATGTCATTTATGAAGCAAACGAATCGAATAACTCGACTGATAGCCCAACTCCGTTGACCGTGGCAAAGCCGGACATCAATCTGGTTGCAGCCGGAGTCGGCATCGTTGCGGGGGGGGCTTCGCGCAAGGTTGGCCAGACGTTGGACGTTTACTACGAGCTCCAGAATACGGGTAATGACGCCGCACCGCCCTTCCGGTTCATTATCTACGCTTCCACTGATCCGAGCATCACCAAAGACGATACCGAGTTCTGCATTCGTGATATCACGAGCGGCATGACGCCGAAGTCGACCACCAACAATGGTCTGTTTACGACTTGCACTGTTGTGACACTGCCCATAGGTGAGTACTACTTAGGCATGATTGTCGACACGGCGGCCGCAATACCTGAAACGAGCGAGACGGACAACACTACAGTTGACACGCTGAACAAGCTCACGATTACGAAGTAGGCTGGACTGGACCGTAAATCCAGACCGTGAGGTGGTAGATCGCTCGTACGCAGTGTGTCATCGGAGACTACCGGGACACGGCTTTCCACCACCTTCTCTAAGGCTAAGATTGGCCCCAATTCGGCTCAATGGAGAAAGGTGACAAGGGCCGTTCCAACGTCGTACGGCAGTTGGGCAACTAGTTCGTCGTGCGAACGCGATCGAAAAAGTCGAAATTGTCCGGCAAGACAAGAGGCACCATCCCGGGGTGATCGGCGGAGACCTCCTTGTACGTCAGCTGGAACCCTTGTGCAGTCATCCAAGTGCGTAACGCTCGGCTTCCGGCGAGAGAGGTTGCTTGTGTTCCCTCGGTGACGAAGATCGGCATTTTACGAATGTTGTCCCATGGGTAGCCCGCCTCCTGCACGAAGGGCCCCGACATTGGCGCAATGGCCGCCCAGTAGTCCGAATACTTTGCCCCAATGTACCACGTGCCGCCGCTGCCCATTGAGTGTCCCATGAGGAACATTGACGCGCGGTCAATTGGATATTCGTTGAGAACTAGCTCAAGGACGTTGATGACGTCTTTCTCACTGAGTTCATTCGTGCGCTCGGTATCTGGCGTGATTGCATCAATGAACTTCTGAGCTTCCGCGGGCTGACCGAATACGGCCGGAAGCCGCAGGAAGTTTCCATAGGCGCCGTTGTAGCCCAATGGTGAAACCAGCACGTAACCGTGCTGGTTGGCGAGCGTAACCATCTGCTTGCTATTCTGATCGAGATACGAACTCTCATCATTGCCGGCCCCGTGCAGGAACATGGCTAGCGGTAGTTTCGAGATACCATCCCAATTCGTAGGAACGCAGATCCGATAAGCTACATCTGCATTGGCCGCGGCAAAGCGGTACGTACGATGTTGGTCGCCCTTGGCCCGCCACGTGGCAGATGTCGGTTTTGCCAACGACTGCGCGAGTTGCCAAGACTCACACATTTGCGCTTTCGCGCTAAGCGTCGTCCCGAACGCAATCACGCGCGTCCCCGTACTTGTTTGACCTCCAAGGTTCGTACAGGCGTTGGCGCTTCCGCCCGTTCCGAGTTGGCCACCGGTGCTGCTAGTGCCACCACTGCCACCACTGCTGCTGCGGCCGCCCGTATTGCTAGTGCCGCTTGTGCTGCTAGTGCCACCGGTGCTGCTAGTGCCACCGGTGCTGCTAGTGCCACCGGTGCTGCTAGTGCCACCGGTGCTGCTGCGGCCGCCCGTATTGCTAGTGCCGCTTGTGCTGCTAGTGCCGCCGGTGCTGCTAGTGCCACCGATGCTGCTAGTGCCACCGATGCTGCTAGTGCCACTGATGCTGCCAGTGCCACCGATGCTGCCAGTGCCACCGATGCTGCCAGTGCCACCGATGCTGCCAGTGCCACCGATGCTGCCAGTGCCGCCTGTACTGCTAGTGCCGCCTGTACTGCTAGTGCCGCCTGTACTGCTAGTGCCACTGCAGGACGCGAGCAGCAACGCGCACCCGATTGTACTCACTGGCGATGGGAAGGTTACGCGTTGCTTCACAATGAAATCTCCACAAGGTTAAATTGCGTCGGAGTTCGGAACGGCGATTTGCGGCTGCGAATGGGCAAAGAGTGAGACGAGCGCTGTTATCCGTTATTGCCTAAGGTAGGTTCGCTGATTTGACTTCCCAGGCGCTGTTGGTGCAATACGTGCAGCCCGAGCCAACGAGCAGACCTTTTCCGGTTGCCGTCAGATCGCCCTTGAGCCACCAGTTTAGCCACGCGAGATCGATTTTGGCAAAGTCTCCGCCGTGGGTACTTCCTAAGTCTCCGCCGTGCCCAATGTTCTTGCTGAACAACATAATTGGCACGCCAATGGCGCTGATGTTCGTGTAGTCCCTTTCCCCATTTTCGTAGGCAATGTCGCTCGTGCCGCCGAGAACAACCAATACCGGGGTATGAATTTTCTTGTAGAAGTTCTGGTCTGCGGCGGTTAGGCCACTACTGTTGACCCCCCAAGTCGTCATCCGCGCATCGCTGGCAGTGCCTTCGGACATCAAGCCACCACACGAGAACCCGTTAGACGCAATCTTCGTAGTATCGATGCTGTGATAGTATGCGCTACAGGGCTTCTCATTTTCGGCGATCGCCCAAGTGATGTAGTCGAGCAAGGGCTTTGCCATGTTCGGTAGGTCTGACGCAGACGAAGGCATCGAAATTGAGTGGCAATTGCCTCCGCTCGGTGGACCATCGGCGACGACGAAATATCCGTGAGACGCGATTTCACCCATGGCCGCGGTGTTTGCTGTACCACTTCTAGAGCAAGCACCTTCTCCCCAAACGAAGATCGGGTATTTTTCGGTTCCACCGAGATCTGCAGGCCTGTAGATCGTGCCACAGGCAATCTGCGAGTCGGAATTCGATTCGACGACGACCTTGTGCGGACCAGTTCCCGAAGCATTGACGGTTGTCGTTTTCGATGCGGTCGCGGAGCAAGGTCCGGTGTTAGTACTGCCGCCTGTCGACGTAACAGTTGCTCCACCCGTTCCCGACCGCCCACCCGTGGTGGAGGGGCTACCGCTGATGTTACTCCCGCCAGCTGCCGTGCCGCCCATACCTGTGTGGCCGCCTGCGAGATTGCTAGCGCCGCCCGTTGTCGCCGTGCCACCGGTATTGTTTGTGCTTTTACCGCCAAGGCCGCCGTCGCCACCCGTGGCTTGGGCTCCGCCCGCCGACTGGCCGCCTATCGACGCCGTTGTAGCGACTTTGCTGGTCGTGCCGCCTGAAGGTGCTTGCGTGGCGCCACCGCTAGGCACGGTTCCGCCGGTTCTGCCGCCTGAAGGTGCTTGCGTCGCACCACCACTAGCCAAAGTTCCGCCGGTTTTGCCGGTTCCGCCAGAAACCGCTCCGCCAGAGGCAACCACGGTACTCGTCGAGCCCCCACTAGCTGATGGGCCCGAATCGGAATTGCCACATCCGGCAAGGTTCAAACTTAGTGCAATCAGCGTGAAAGCTGTTAGGGGCTGGTTTTTCATACTGGACCTATTGGAACTCCGTGCAGCAGTCGCGGCGCTTCGGGAATACCGGTTCATAAAAAGAATAGGGCCAGGCCGCGTCACCCTGGACGCTGCCAAACAAATCCTACAAGCCTCCCGATTGCCGTTGCTTTTCACTGTCGGCCCATTTGCGCAATACGCGCTGTGTGGCTTAGGGGAATTGGTCCTGAAGCGTTACCTCCGGCACCGCGTGACAGCTTCGCCGCGCTGAACTCACCGACTGGTGGGCGCCCGCAGGAGAATTGCCACCAGCGGCGCAGCTTGCATAGGCGATCGGAGCATTGGGGAAAGCTGATTGCCCGCATGCGTGCGAAAGTGCATGAGTGGCAAGTGTCCGATTGAAACTCAAGCGCCCACAGCCACGAAGCGCGGAGGTGAACCAATCCTCATAATGCCGGATGAACCTGCAACCTACGAGGTGGTAATAGGCATCGTGGAACGGCTGGCTGCAAAGTGATGATTGCCAATGTTTCCGAAATAAGGCCGTCCGTTTGCGCGGTTTCTCGGGAATTGTGCACGCCTTCCACAGGCGGTTCCGCTCTGGCTTTGCGGTTTTCGATGAGGGTGCTCATCAAGCTGGGAAATCTGGCGCGACTCAAGGTATTGTTGCGTGACTAGGACCTACCGATGAGCATGCACGAACTCGCAGAGAAGATCGAAGAGGTGGCGCACCACGGGCACGGTTCTGGTCACAATGCTGGACCAGGTCGAGCCATCGGCATCACCATGGCGATTCTGGGTGTGATGTTGGCGTTTTCCGCCGCTATGGTCGGCGCGCAGCGTACAGACCTCGTAAAGACCATGGTGCTCCAATCCAATCGTTGGGGCCTTTACCAGTCGGAAACGACCAAGTATCGAGTCATTTCTGCAGATCTGGAAATGCTCAAGAGTCTGTCGCCATCGAAAGATGAAATCGCGAAGCTGGACAAGACCTTGCGTGACAAGCGCCGCCCTTCCGGCAAGGTGGACAGCGAAGATACTGCAGAAATCAAGGAACTTGTCGCGTCCTCGACTGAGGATCTTGCGCAACTCTTGACGCCCGATCCGAAGGAAGTGACGCGATTCAAGCACATTAGTGACGAGTACTTGCGAGATCTCAAGGAGGCCAAGGAAGACGCTGAAGCGTATGACCTGGCCATTGAGGTTCATCAAGAAGCTGCCGAATGGTACGAGTGGGCACAGCTTGCAGCTGAAGTCGGAATCGTGATTGCTTCGATCGCATTACTCCTTTCAAGCAGAGCCGTTTGGGTCGTTTCGCTCTGCCTTGGCGTTGTCTGCGCGGGCACCCTCGGCTTCAATCTCGTTCACGTCCAGACCGGGCAAGCTGCTGCTGAGCAAAAGATTCGGGCCGCCAGCGAAAATATCCTCAAGATCGAGTCGGACGATACGCAAGACGAGGGCTCTAAGGCACCGTCAGGTTCGCCAAAGCCTGAAGGGAAATAGGCTTCTTCTGTCGAAATTTCGGTAGAGATCGGACCTAAGCAGGTAGATTTTGGGGTTTGTGCGGCGCGGTGACGTGCGCACGATGTCCGTGCTGAGGGACGACCCAGATTCTCTCGCTAAGCAATACGCGCCCAGCGTGAGCACTGGTGGAACTAGCCCGACGGACAGTACAACTGCGGCTAGCGCAGCTACTTCATCTACGCGTGACACGAATACAGAGTTCGTCGCAAAATCAGTGAATCGAAAAGTGCTCGAGAAGGAGTCCAGCGGCAATCGGTTCATCGATGCCACTCGCTGGTGCCGATCGTCGCTTTGAGCCGGATGCTGATCGCGCGCTCCGCAATTATCGCCGTTCCCACAAGTTCGCTGGCCAACGGGAAATTCTGGTCTGCGCGACGAGCAAACAGCATGATAGAGCTTTAGGTGTCTGAAACTTTGCCGTTACCGGAAGGTAAACGCGTATGCAGCAAGTGACAAGTTAAACATCAAGCGATCGGTTGTCGTCACTATCGTCAGCTGCTGCTGCCTTGCTTCACTTTCAGCCCAGGCGGACAAGCCAATTGCATCGTCGTGGGAGCAAGTGGAAGAGGTGGACGGCATCACTGTCTATCGTCGAGACGTATCTGGCTCGCCGATAGTGGCGCTTCGCGGGGAAGGTATTGTCAATGCTCCGATATTGCGTGTAGCAAGCGTTATCGTCGACAACAAACGCGCACCGGAATGGGTCGACAGCGTGGCTGAAGTGCGTACACTCCGCACAACGGGCGAGGCGGAAAGCGTCGAGTGGGATCACGTCAAGACCCCCATTCAGTATCCTATCCGTTGGCTCCGGCGACCGGATACGTGCGTGGCGAATTTGTCTATGGCAAATTTGTGATGACATCCATAGACAATGGCAGAAAGACTCGCGTTCTGGCTGAATTGATGTGCGACCCTAAAGGTTCCGTCGCTCCCTGGTTGGTGAACCTGTTTCAAAAGAGCTGGCCTTACAACACGATTACTTCGCTCCGCCGGCAAACGCAGAAGCGGGATATCCAAGAAAACGCAAGACTCAAAGTCGCAATGGGTCAGGCGTACGACTAAGGACTGTCCTACCGCTAAAGACGCAGTCGGAACCTTGGCGCCAAATTCGCAATCACAGCTACGCTTGCGTCGGCCAAGTACCAGTTCGCAGACGATGCGGCAGCCAGTGATTGACGCGTCTAGCATCTCGCCAGGCCGGTCCTGCTGGATCACGACTCCAACCTGGCTTCGCCAGCTTTGGATACGGCTTGTTCCGGCACATTACCGACGGATCAAAGCAGGGCAACGACCAAGCGCATTCGGCGTAATCGGGGCACAATTGGATTTTGCCTTCACCTCGTGATAACGAAAAGCGCCGTTTGCGCGACGCATTGACAACCAGATGTCCGAATCTATGCGGCACGTCCTCATCATTCATGACGTTGAAGATTTCGACGCCTGGACGCAAGTGTTCGATGCCGCCGCCGAAATCCGAAAGCAGGCGGGCGAAATCAGCTATCAGGTGTTACGCGATGCGACTCGTCCCAATCAAATCGTACATTTTTCCCGCTGGGCGTCTCACCAAAAGGCGAAAGCCTTTTTCGAATCACCTAGGCTCGTTGAATTACGAAAGGAAGCTGGCGTACGAGATCCGGAGTTCATCTACCTCATTCAAGAACTTGTAGGCACGCTCTAGCGTGGTCTGAAGAGTGTTCGTAGGCGAGAAGCAATACCTTTATGGGGCAAGGTTGTTCGACTTGGAGTGGATCAGAAGCGGTTCAGGTCAAAGGGTTCGTGTGAATCGACGAGAAAGTATGAGCTGTTCCTGGGCCCGAAGCGCTTTGGTACAACGATTGCAGTCCGTTCCGGGATGCGCTCGCTCCTTCCCTTAAACGTTGCAAAGGCCGCAGTTTTTACGGCATTTCTATTCCCCGTTGTGGCATGGGCGCAGACAGCCACACTGTTGCCAACCGACAACAGTCTACCCATACCTGATTCACCGCCGGGCAACCCCGCACTGGTAGAGCCCGTTACCTATTCGGTGACCATTCGCACCACGAAGCCTACGACTCGCCTCGATATCCTATCAAATGGAAAGGTGACCCTCGCGAATTGCACCCAGCAATGTGTTCTGAAGCTGCCTGCTGGGGACTATATCGCAAGCTTGCGTTTCGGTCGTAGCGAATATCGGCATGAGTACACGTTCAAGGTGGAACAATCCGGGATAATTGAGATTGAGGAAGCAAATAAGGTGACCCTTGGGTTAGGTATCGCAGCTACGGTTGTCGGCGTTGTTGCGCTCTTCGGCGGTGCAGGGGAGGTGTTGAACAATATGTGCTTCGACAGTTGTGACATTAACGGCAATTCCAAGAAGGTGCGAAATGGGGAATTGGTGATGTTGGCTGGTGCTGTCTTAATTCCCATCGGACTCGTTACCGCAATTCGGTCTCGTACAAAGGTCCGCTACAGCGCGCTCCAGGATCTGAATATCGCCGTGTCCTCAAGTGGTGATAGTTCAAGTCTGTGGTTGACTGGTCGGTTCTAGGTAAGTCGCCGTAGTTTCTGGTATTGAGCCGGATGAGCTTTAGGGTCCCAATGCGTGTGAAGTTCGGCCGCATTTTGCGGAAACTAAAACAGATGCGTCGCCGTGGCGCAGAAGGTGGTATTCACATTCATGGATTGCCGTCACCTTGAGATTGTCGAAGCAAGTCGGATCCGTGGGTCAGCGCCAGCAAGTCATAAGTGTGAGCTGGTTGCCGGGTCTTCCCCTCACGCTATCAAGTTTCAGAAGGACCTCGTAGCCATTGTCGGTGGGAGCGTGCTTGCTGTGACACAAGGGTGCCCGTTTCGTGCCTCTGGCAATTACCAGGGCTGCCCCAGGTATTCGGTTTAAATACCGCGCCGATTCATATCGACAGCCCACCGTTTGACGACGTATGAATTGGGTCAAATGGACTTCGAAAACTTTGGCATGATGGTAATCGTGACGCTGCTCGTGGCGGCGCTGTTTCAGCTTATCCCGATCGTCATCATGGGTATTGGTGGCACGCTCTGTCTGCGTAAGGGCTACCGGGTTAGCGGCACGCTGATTCTCTTGTCCCTTCTGCCAATATTCATCAATCACTTTGGCTCTTGGGTTGTAGCTCGGCTCACTCTGGGATCGGGAATGTCTGGAATTCTCACCATGGCGTACGTCACGCCGGTCTGCGGCTTCCTTGGAAACCTCCTCGTGGCATCGGGCGTGCTGACTCTCATTCGAGCGGTCGCAGCTCGCCCGAGAGCACAGTAATCGGCTTGAATGAGTCGGGGTATTTGGCCTTAGTGCGGCCCCCGGTGTTTCCCGCAGTCGCTTGCATGCGGTTTGGGCGAGCGAGAACGAGGTCGTCGTCGGCGGTGCTGACGGCACCATCCTACGTTTCGTTCGGTAGTCGAAGTCGTGGCAATCGCGCTAGTCCTCGCACTTCTGCGCGCTTCTTCCATGAAACCAACGGTGGATGGCCTCCCAAAAATAACATTTCGCGTAGGGAAGATTTGGACGCAGCCAGCCGTAGGCGAGCGACCGTACCATTGAACCAATTTACATTGCAATACACAGTGTAAGACCAAGGAGGCAACGTCGTTTGGGGTGAGCCGACATGAACACAGCGCATCCTAACGTCTCCTGCGAAAGAGTTCCGAGCACAAGGCGGCGGGGACCCACCGGAAGGCCACAGTTCACCTCTGTTGCCACGACTCCAACCTGGCTGAAGGAGGGGATGCATCCGGGATTGTATCGAATCAACAACCACCTGAAGCCGTACCCGTTCGAACTCAAACCGAAATCCGAGTGCCGAATCGGGCTACATCAAAACGACTACCTCAGCCTATCATGCCATCCAGACGTACTCGCCCAAAAACTGGAGGTCTTGGGCAGGAAGGCGGGGCAACCGCTTGCCTCGACGCTCTTCACCGGTGACGGCCTCGAGGAAAATGCACAATTTCGAATTGCGCTTGGCGCCGCAATGAAGGCTGAGGACGCGCTCCTCGTTTCGTCGGGGTGGGCCGCGAACGTGGGGCTGGTTGAAGCACTTGCCGAGCGGGATACCCCTATTTACCTCGACCAACGGGCACACATGTCCCTCTGGTCAGGCGCAAAACTATCTTCCGGTCGAACCATCATGACACGGCACAATGACCCAGGGGCGTTGGAGAGTCGAATGCGCCTCAAGGGTCCGGGCATAGTCTGCATCGATGCCATTTACTCGTCGAACGGCGCGGTCGCCGATCTTCGTGCGTACGTAGAGATCTGTGAACGAACAGGATCGGTACTCATAGTGGACGAGGCGCATTCTCTCCTGATGCGCGGCCAAAACGGGGGAGGCCTTGCAGTTCAAGAAGGCGTAGCAGAACGAATTCACTTTCGAACGGCAAGCTTCTCCAAAGCCTTGGGTGGGCATGGCGGTTGTATCGTGGGTAGTCGCGACTCAATCTGGTACCTGAAACATCGTTCGTTTTCTTCTGTGTTCAGTTCAGCGCCATTGGACGTGGATTGTGCGGCACATCGCGCAGCGCTGGAAGTGGCACAACGCGAGCCGAATCGCGCCATTTGGGCCAACCAGGTGGCTGCGCTGTTGCGTCAGGAGCTCAATGAAAGAGGCATTGATACCGGCGCGTCTGCATCTCAGGTGATCTCGGTGCCATTCACAAGTGAGTTTGACACCTGCCAGGCATTTGGAAAATTGAGGGACCGCGGGATTCTTACATCGGTCTTTATTGCACCTGCCGCGCCCCTCGGAAAGGGGTTCATCCGGTTGAGCGTCAACTGTGAGATCACCGTTCAGGACGCCAAGACGGCGGCACAAGCTCTCTTTGATGTCATCGGCGAGATCGAGCGCAAGGACTACTCAACCGTGTGAACGATGGCGTCCAGGGCCATAGTTGGTGGAACATGCGCGGCGCGATTTTGCATGGCTCAACCAACTGACGAGACATAGGTGGGCTTGGCTTCACGCAATACTTTCATTGGGCTACCAAAAGGAAACACGCGGTCACGACTTCGATTGAAGTGCACCGCCACGACGTTTCCTTCTGCCAGCTTGTGCAAAGCCTCGGGGGCAACTCGCATGGCCTCTTCATCAATAAATGATTCCGAGCCGTCGTTGGGGTGGACGTGCCATTGCACCAAGACCGTTGCGAAGCGTTTATACTCACCCAAGATCGCCTTGCGCAAGACAACGGCTTCGCCCTGTCCGCCGCGCAGTAGAGCGAGGTTCACTGCTGCACCTTTCCATAACATTTTTGACGCGAACCAAGCGAGTGAAAAAGTAAGGACTGCTGGTCCCCAATACCAACCAGATACCTCAATTGCCCCCTTTGCCGAGTAGAAAGACCCCACGACCAACGCGACCACGGTGGGGGGCAAAACGAACCCACCCACTCGATTAAGCGGTAACTGATCCGTCAACTGAGAACACAGCTTGTCCATCAATGTGTTCACTGCCGCTGTGGCCCGAGCGGTATCCACCCTGGCAACGCTTTCGTAGAGGGAAATCGCCTGTATGCGCTGGCCGGCCACAACGAGCTTGATGATGTCGTCGGCCTGTTCTTGGGTGACGCCGCTCGGAGTCAGTTGCTGAAGCTCTGGCGTCACTTCAATTGCAGTTGCATCATCTAGTGGCGGGACAACGGCCGCGCCTGCTTGCTCCGTCGGGGCGCAGAAGGAGCGCCTGCAATAAACGCAGA
>Ga0302321_100005097_pt1 | contig 11462 bp, 8 predicted proteins | sample Fen_T0_1_FD_202505 | JGI IMG/M metagenome (GOLD analysis project Ga0302321, IMG submission 202505) | Peat permafrost microbial communities from Stordalen Mire near Abisko, Sweden - Fen_T0_1 | ecosystem: Environmental > Terrestrial > Soil > Wetlands > Permafrost | place: Sweden: Abisko...
GGTCTCGGCGACGGTCGTCTCGGCATCGTCCGCCGTCGAGCTCGCCTTGGCCGTGGCCGGCTTGCGGGTGGAGGCCCGCTTCGGCTTGGCTTCGGCCGTCTCGGCGACGGTCGTCTCGATGTCAGGGGCGTCGGCCCTGGTCGCTGCCGCCGCCTTCGGCGACTGGGCGAGCTGGGCTCGAAGCTGCTCCTCGAGCTCCGGCGGGACCTCGGACCACTCGCCCGACCCGCGCGGTGCGGCGGCCGGCGCCTGATCGCGTCGACCGAACCCGCCGCCGGCGGCGCGCTGCGCCTGGTCGTGGGCCGGCGTGCTGCGAGCGCTCACGTCGGGATAGCGGTTGATGCCACCGGACCGACTGCCGCTGCCGCCGCCATAGCGCTCGCGTTCCATCGCGGATCGATACGCCGATCGGCCACCACGGGCCCCGCCGCCGGCGCCGCCGGACCGACCGGCCCCACGACGCTGCTCGGCGATCAGGTACTCGGGGATCTCCGGCTCGTCGAAGTCCTCGTCGTCGTCGACCGGTCGGGTGGTGCCCGACGTGGCCGCGGCCGGCGTGCCGATCTGCGAATCCCATACGGACCCGAAGGGCGTCGTCCGGGGACCGCGCGGCGCCGGGATGACGTCGTCGTCATCGAGATCGATGTCGGCCTCGACCGGCGCGGGGCGCGGGGCGCGGGGCGCCCGGGACGGGGTCGCCGCTGGTGCGGCCGGCTCGCCATCGAACGACTCGGCGTCGGCATCCCCTTCGGCTCCTTCGACTCCATCGCCGCCTTCACCGCGGCCGCGACCGCGACCGCGACCGCGACCGCCACGGCGGCGGCGGCGGCGCTGGCCGTCCTCGCCCTCGGCGTCGTCGCGTGGGGCGGCTCCGGTCGAGGGGCGGTCGATGAGATCGCCCCCGGCGTCCTCGAGATCGTCGAGGGTGAAGACCTCGGCCGCGGCGAGATCCGCCTCGGTCAGGCTGCCCGGCAGCTTGGCCAAGCGCTCGCCCGGCAGGGCCACGACGCCACGCGCGCCATCGGCCGCGATCGCGTCGCCGCCACGGGCCGGCGTCCGGCCTCGGCCGCGCGCGCCGGAGGAAGCCGCCACCGGCTCGGGCTCGCCCGTCCGTCCACGGCCACGACCGCGACCACGGCCGCGACCGGCACCGGTGCCCTCGGTCTGCTTGTCCGGCACCTCGGTCATCGACAGGTCCTCGCCGTCGTCGGAGACGCGCCGTCCAGAACGGGAGCCCTTCTCGACACGGGCGAGCTGGATGATGTCGGTGAAGAGGTCGGCGACCTCGATGAGGTCGGAACTGGTGTTGCCGCGGAAGCTGATGACCTCGACGCGGACGCCCTGCTCCTGGACGGCCCGGATGGCCGGCGCGAAGTCGCCGTCGCCCGACACCACGATCGCGATGTCCAGGTTGCGAGCGGTCTTCATCATGTCGACGACCAGCTCGATGTCGAGGTTCGCCTTGACCTTGCCGTCGCCGTACTTGCGGATGTCCTTGCTCACGACCTTGTAATTGCTGCGGCGCAGGAAGTCGTGGAAGTTGCGCTGGTTCTCGTTGTCGGGATCGAGCCCCGTGTAGGCGTACGCACGCACGAGGTCGCGGCCGGCCGTGGCCGACTTGAGCAACGTGACGTAGTCGATGTCCACGCCGGCGGCCTTGGCCGCATAGAAGATGTTCGCCACGTCTACGAAGACGGCGACGTTCTTGCCCACTGCTACTCCTTGGGTCTGGGGGTCCGTCCGACCGGCGCGATCACGCTGCTCGGTGGGACGGTCATGAGGGGCGACGCGCGGCGGCTCCCGCCGCGGTCACGTTTCGTTGGAGTCGGGGTCCGGCCTCACCGAACCCGAGTCGATCGAGTCGCGTCCGCTCCATCGGATCGTCCGGCCGCACCGTCTCGACGACGGAACAGCCCTTGTTGCTGGCCGAGCGAAGCAACTCCTCGACGAGGACTTCGGTGACGCGATCGGCGTCGTGCCCGGGATCGACGACCAGGAGGTCGATGGTCCCGACATAGCCACCGGCGATGACCGATGGCCGCAGGGCGAGGACCGCCCCGCCCACGACGTGCAGCTGCGTCTCGGCGACGACGACACTGGCCTGCGGAAGATAGACGAGCTGGCGCAGAAGGTCCGCGGCATCGAGCGAGCTCCCGCCACGGTCCACCTGGCCGGTGTCGTCGCGCAGGGCGACGATCCGGTCGATATCCGTGACACGGGCTGCTCGGACCAGGTATTCCACGCCGATCGGGTCGTACCTCGCAGGGCTGGCGGCCCGGACTCCTCGATCGGAACTCGATCGAGGTGTAGCCAAGGCCCGCGGTCCCCTCGTCGGCGGCGAACGATCTCACGCTCGCGACGCGCTGACGGGTGCGGCCATCGACTATTGCAATCGGATCGCCGGTGGGTAATATACGGCATCGCTTCGGCGACCATCCGTGCGCCGTCCGTCATGGACCTCGCGCCGCTCCCTGTCACGCACCATTCCGCGCCGTGATCGCCGCCCCCGGAGGGAAGGCGCGTCACCCGCTCGTTGGGCGTCGGGAACCAGGCGAGCAACCGTGAACGTTCGTGGGCTGGATGGGTTCGACCGGTGATTTTGGAGGAGAGACTGGATGAAACTGCACAAGATCAGTGCGCTCGCGGCCGTCAGCATCCTGGCGTTCGCGGCGTGCAGCAGCAGCGGCTCGAGTGCCGCTCCGAGTGCCGCGGCGAGTGCCGGGGCGAGCCAGGCCGCTAGTGCGGCCCCGAGCGCGGGCGCTGCCGATCCGCTTGGCACCGTCAACATCCCGGCCGGCGAGCCGGTCCACGTCGCCTACTGGGGCGTCCTGTCCACCGCCGACGCTTCGCTCGGCCAGGACTCGGTCCAGGGCGTCGAGATCGCGCTTGACGATCTCGGCAACAAGTTCCATGGGCACGACATCAAGCTGACCCAGGAAGACGCGCTGTGCAGCCCGGACGGCGGCGCGGCGGCGGCTGCGAAGCTCGCGGCCGACAGCACCCTCGTCGGCCTGATCGGATCGTCCTGCTCGGACGAGACGGTCGGCGGCATCGCGGCGATCACCGCTGCGGGCCTCACGACGATCTCCCCGTCCAACACGCGTCCCGCCCTGACGGCGACCGACCGTGATGCCACCTACGCGGGCTACCTGCGCACCGCCCACAGCGATGCGGTCCAGGGCAAGGTCGCGGCCGACTACGTCTTCAACCAGCTGCACCTGACCAAGGTCGCCACGATCCACGACGGCAGCAGCTACGCGCAGGCGCTCCAGCAGGTGTTCGCCGACAGCTTCAAGCTGCTCGGTGGCACGATCGTCGGCCAGGAGGCCGTCACCAAGGACACGACCGACATGAGCTCGGTCCTCAAGAAGATCGCCGCCGAAGGCCCTGAGCTGATCTACATGCCGGTCTTCATCGGCCCGGCTGGCTACCTCAGCGCTCAGATCCCGACCATCAGCGGCCTCGAGAAGGTCGCCACCATGGGCGCCGACGGACACTTCTCCGCCGACTACCTCAAGGCTGCCGGTCCGGCCGCCGTGGGTCACTACCTCTCGAGCCCGAACTTCGCGGCCTTCGGCAGCGGCTACCAGGACTTCCTGGCGAAGCGCAAGGCCAAGTTCGGCGGCGACCCGCTGAGCGTGTTCCACGCTCACGCGTATGACGCCACGAACATCCTGTTCCAAGCGCTGGACAAGGTCGTCGTCGAGAACGCCGATGGTTCGCTGACCGTGCCGAAGGGCGCGCTCCGTGACGCCATCTACGCGACGAAGGACTTCAAGGGTCTTACCGGCACCCTGAGCTGCACCCCCACCGGGGACTGCGGCGCCCCGGTCATCGCGATCTACCAGATCACGCAGGCCGACTACGATGCCATGAAGATGCCGTCCGCTCCGATCTGGGCCCCGGCCCCGTAGCGTCTAGACCGCTCTCTCGCTGAGAGAGCCGACCGATCCGCGGGGACGAGCGGGCACCGCCCGCTCGTCCCCGTCTACGTCCCGTCACTCGACGGAGATTGCCCGTTGAACCAACGCAGGCTGGATCGACTGACCGATGTCGCGATCGACGTCTTCATGTGGACCTTCCGCGCGGTCATCATCCTCGTCGTGGTCGTCGGGTCCGCCCTGACACTGCTGCAGGGCAAATACACCCCCGACGACTGGTTCCAGCTCGTCGGCAAGGGCCTCTCCCTGGGCAGCATCTACGCGATGATCGCCCTGGGCTACACGATGGTCTACGGCATCCTGCGCATGATCAACTTCGCCCACGGCGAGATCTTCATGGGCGGCGCCTTCGGTGGCTATTTCGCGGCCGTGGCCCTGGCCCAGGCCGGCGCGCTCTCCAACGTCGTGAGCAGCCTGATCGCGATCGCGATCATGATCCTCGTCGCCATGGCCGTGTCCGTGGGGCTCGCGATGGGCGTGGAGCGGGTGGCCTACCGGCCCCTGCGGAACGCCCCGACCCTCGTCCCCCTGATCAGCGCCATCGGCGCCTCGCTCTTCCTGCAATACACCGCCCGCGGGCTGTTCGGGTCGGGCATCTACGCCTACCCCAGCGTCCCGTTCCTCGATGAGACCGCCCCGATCCCACTGCTGAACATGCGCTGGGTCGACGTGCTGGTCGTGGCGACCGCCTTCACGATGATGGGCGGCCTGTATCTCTTCGTCATGCGATCCAGGGTCGGGACCGCCATCCGGGCCGTCTCCGAGGACAAGGGCACGGCCGCCCTGATGGGCATCGACGCGAACCGCGCCATCGTGCTGACCTTCGTCATCGGCGCCGCCCTGGCCGGCGCGGCCGGCGTGCTGTACGGACTGACCTTCCGGCAGGTGTTCTTCGCGATGGGCGTGGTGCCCGGCATCAAGGCATTCACGGCGGCCGTCCTGGGCGGGATCGGCAACGTCCCCGGCGCCCTGCTCGGCGGCCTGTTCCTCGGCCTCATCGAGGCGATCGGACCCACGCTCTTCCTGACCGGATTCGGCGTCCCGTCGGTCACCCAGCTGGCCCCGGTCGTCGCCTTCACGATGCTCGTGCTCGTGCTGGTCTTCCGGCCCTCGGGCATCCTCGGTGAGCGCGTCACCCGGAGCCGGGTGTGAGCACCGCCGTGCAGGCGTCCGACCTTCGGTCCACGTCGCCGACGACGGGCTGGCCGGTCCGCTCGCTGCTGCGCAAGGGCCTGCTCGGTGGCGCCATCGCCATCTACCTGTGCCTGGTCGGCATCGTCCCGGTCTTCGCCGAGCGGGCCCTCATCGTCGGGGTCCTCTCGATCGGCCAGGCGTCCCTGCTGCTGACCTACGGCGTGATGGGCTACCTCGCCGGACGAGACCTGTCGCGCGGGCCGCGCTTCGCGCCCGTCCTCGCGGGAGCCATCGTCGGAGCGATCACGGGTGCGTTCCTGACCGGCCTGATCCTGCTGGGTTCCGTCGTGGACCTGCGGGCGGTCTTCCTGAACGCCTCGCCGGCGCTCTACGACCTGCTGACCAACGGGATGGGCACATCCTGGGCGTGGCTGCCGATCGTGGTCGGCGCGGTCACCGGCGCGATCGGTGGTGTGCTGGTCATCCTGCCGGCGAACGTGCGCGGGCCGCTGCTGATCGCCCTCGCCTCGCTCATCTTCTTCAGCCTCTTCGGTGGCCTGCTCCGGACACCGATGCTGGTCACGCCGCTCGCCGGCCTAGCGCGATTCCTGTTCGGGTCGGACGGCCTGACGGTCCCCGGCGCGATCATCGTCTTCTTCGGGACGCTGGCCATCGCAGCGCTCGATCGCACGGTCAAGCCGCGCCAGAAAGTCGACGCGATGCCGCCGGCCCGGCGGCGAGCGCTCGTGACGCCGCTGATCATCCTGCTCCTGGTCATCGTGCTGCTGTTCCCGCTCGCGATGGGCTCGTTCTTCGCGCAGGTCATCGCCACGATCGCGCTATTCATCCTCCTCGGACTCGGCCTGAACATCACCCTCGGTCTGGCCGGCCTGCTGGACCTCGGCTTCGTCGCCTTCTACGCGGTCGGCGCCTACACGGTCGCGTTGCTGACCTCGAATTCGTCGCTCGGCCTCGCCAACTTCGGGTTCTGGGAGGCCGTCCCGTTCGCGATCCTGGCCGCGATGCTCTTCGCGCTCTTCCTGGGCCTGCCGATCCTGCGCATCCGGGGCGACTACCTCGCGATCGCCACGCTCGGGTTCGGCGAGATCATCCGGATCCTCGCCGGGTCGGACATGCTCAAGGGTGTCCTCGGCGGCGCCCAGGGCATCGTCAACATCCCCAAGCCGATCCCCGTGGCCCCGAACTCGTGGCTCGCCGGGCCGGTCCAGATCTACTACATCGCCCTGGCCTGCGCGGCGATCGTGGCCTTCGTATCGTGGCGCCTCCGCGGGTCCCGGCTCGGTCGGTCGTGGATGGCCATCCGCGAGGACGAGGACGTCGCCGAGGGCATGGGCATCAACCTCGTCCAGACGAAGCTGCTCGCGTACATGCTGGGTGGCGGTTTCGCCGGCCTGGCGGGCGCGATCTCGGTCGGCCTGGTCGGGTCGGTCTTCCCGACGAGCATCCAGCTGCAGCTGTCGATCAACGTCGTCGCGATCGTCATCGTCGGCGGCATGGGCAGCATCCCGGGTGTCATCCTCGGCGCCGTCGTCCTCGTCGGCCTGCCGGAGATGTTCCGGGAGTTCTCGGACTACCGGCTGCTGTTCTACGGCATCGCCCTGATGGCGGTCATGATCTATCGGCCGGAGGGCCTCCTGCCGTCGCGGGTCGCCCGGCGCGAGCTGCATACGGCGGACGAGCTGCTCGACATGGACGAGTCGGAGTTGCTCGCCCCCGAGGAACGAACCGGGTCGGACGGCGAGGAGGGGTCGACGGCATGAGCAGCCTCCTCAAGGCCGAGCAGGTCACCAAGCGCTTCGGCGGCCTCACCGCCGTCAGCAAGCTCGATTTCGAGCTCGAGGAGGGCTCGATCGCGAGCGTCATCGGGCCGAACGGGGCCGGCAAGACGACGTTCTTCAACTGCCTGTCCGGGTTCTTCCAGGTGGACGAGGGCACGATCACGTTCGCCGGCGACCCGATCCACCACCTGCGCCCGGACGAGGTCGCCCACTACGGCATCTCGCGGACGTACCAGAACATCCGCCTCTTCCGGAGCATGACCGCCATCGAGAACATCCTGGTCGGCCAGCACAATCATCTCCACTCGACGTGGCTCGGCGCCATCGTGCGCACGCGGGCCCAGCGCCGGGAGGAAGCGGACGCCGAGAAGGAGGCGCTACGGCTGCTCGAATTCGTCGGCCTGAAGGGACGCGGCGACTTCCTCGCGGTCAAGCTGCCGTACGGCGACCAGCGCCGCCTCGAGGTCGCCCGGGCGCTCGCCAACAAACCACGCCTTCTGCTGCTCGACGAACCGACCGCCGGGATGAACCCGTCCGAATCCCTGGGGATGACCGACTTCTTCCGCAAGCTGCGCAGTGAACTGGGCATCACGATCCTGCTGATCGAGCACGAGATGCGCGTCGTCATGGGCATCTCGGAGAAGATCACGGTCCTCGACTACGGCCAGAAGATCGCCGAGGGGACGCCGAAGGAGATCCAGCAGGATCCGCGCGTCATCGAGGCCTATCTCGGTCGCGACGGCGCCGCCGAGGCCGAGGCGACCCGGGCCGCCGTCGCCGACGAACTCGGGGCGGGTGCCTGATGGACGCGCCGGTCCTCTCGGTCAAGGACGTCGACACGTACTACGGCAGCATCCATGCGCTGCGCGGGGTCTCGCTCGAGGTCATGCAGGGCGAGATCGTCGCCCTGATCGGCGGCAACGGCGCCGGCAAGAGCACGACCCTCAACTCGATCAGCGGCCTCGTCCGGCCGCGGAACGGCGAGATCCGCCTCAACGGGGAGGACCTCGGCGCGGCCCAGCCGCACCAGATCATGGCCAAGGGCATCGTCCAGGTCCCGGAGGGCCGGCGCATCTTCGCGCGGTTGACCGTGACCGAGAACCTGAAGATGGGCGCCTACATCGTCACCGACAAGGCGGTCATCGCCCAGCGCGTCGACCGGGCGTTCGAGATGTTCCCGAGGTTGAAGGACCGCCAGAACCAGGTCGCCGGCACACTGAGCGGCGGCGAGCAGCAGATGCTGGCGATGAGCCGGGCCCTGATGTCGGACCCGAAGGTGCTCCTCCTCGACGAGCCGTCGATGGGCCTTGCGCCCCTATTGGTCGACCTCATCTTCGACACGATCAGCGATCTCCACGCTCGCGGGACGACGATCCTGCTCGTCGAGCAGAACGCCCGCAAGGCGCTCCAGGTGGCCGACCGCGGCTATGTCATCGAGACCGGTGAGATCGTCCTGGCGGACCGGGCGGAGGTCCTGCGCGAGAGCGAGATGGTCCAGAAGGCCTACCTGGGCATCGAGTAGATCCGGTCTGACGACCCGTCAGGGCGTCGCGGCTCGGGGCGCCGTCTCCGGGGCGGCGAGCGGGCCGGCGAATGGGAAGGTCACGGGCGCCGACGTCCCTCCCCCGATGTCCCCGATGCGCAGGATCGGGCGACCGGTCATGACGTCGTGGATCGTGACCGAGGTCCCCCAATCCGCCGGTCCACCGTCGGCAGTCACGCCCGGCCGGCCGATCGCCGCGAGCCAGCGGCCCTGCTCGAAGAGCGTGATGGCGTCGTAGCTCGCGAGCGCAGGCCAGCGATCGACGACCTCACCGGTCCGAGCGTCGAACAGCCAGACCCCCGAGGTACTGTCGGGGCGGTCTCCCGCGCCCACGGCGAACAGCACCCGGCCGTCGGGCGACCCGGCGAGGGTACGACTGAGGGGGACGGCGGTCGCCGCGCGGCCGTCGGACCAGGTCGTATCGGGTCCGGGCGATGAGCGCGGATCGGGGAACAGTTGACCCGAGTCGCCGAAGGCATCGAGCGGTGGACTCACCCGCCGCCAGCCGCCCGTGACGAGGTCCGCCGCGAGCAGGATCCGGTTCGCCGGATCCCAGGCATAGGCGACGCCCGACCCGATGTCGATCAGCGCCTGGTCGGCCTCGGCCTGGGACGGCTCGCTCGTCGTGGTCCCCAGGTAGATCTGCGTGACACCGACCGAACCTCCGGCCGTCAACTCGTAGCGCCGGATCTCGAAGGTCGTCGTCGCAAGGCCCGGTTCAGGGTAGCGACAGCCGTCCGCGACGATGGTCGGCCTGACGAAGGCGACCCACGAGCATGAGTCGGCGGGCTGGTCCGGCTCGGCGATGCGGTCCATCGGCAGGACGCGTCCGAGACCTGTCCCATCGAGCTCGACGACCCATGCGTGGCGCTCATCGGTCGGCACGCCGAGCCCCAGGTCTCGCCTGACCCCGGACATGAGCAGGGCCCGGCTGCCGTCCGGAGCGATCCGGAGGGTGGGCGCCTGGACCGATGCCACGCCCGTCGGGTAGGCGGGCTCGGGGACCAGGTCGGCGGAGTCGAGGATCGCGCCGGAGGTCAGGTCGATGACATCCAGGCGCACCTGCCAGGCCGTCGCGGAACGGATCGTCCGGGCCAGGTACGCGAGGCGCCCGTCCGGCGACGGCTCCAGGTCCACCTGCGTCGGCGGGCTGGGTGCGCCGAAGTCGACGCCGTCCACCGTCATCACCGTGACCCGTGTCAGGTGGCTGCCGTCGCCCCAGGCACGGACCAGGTCCAGCGCGCGCGCGTCGCCGGACTCCGTCCGCGACGGTTGCCAGCAGAGGCAGACCGTATCGCCGCGGGTATCGACCAGCAGGAGGTCCTGGCCGGGGGTCGCGAGCGCCGGGCCCTCGGTCCGGGCGGACCGGAGCCACCGGATCGAATCGGCGGCGACGAGGAGATCGTCGACCGGCGTCGCCAGTGCGCTGAACCACTCTTCGCGGGGGAGCGCGGTAGCCGTCGGCTCGACCGTTGCGGGAGAGGGGCTCGGCGGCGCGAGCGGCGGCGATGGGCTCGTCACGTGGGCCTCGTCCCGACCGGCGTCCGGCGTCGGACTCAGGCGGGCGAGGCCGAACCCCCCGACGACGAGGGCCACCACGATCACGGCCACGATGGTCGGGCGACGATTCCCGCCCGACGAGACGGGCGCGGTCTCGAAGCTGGAACCGTCGCGCTCGGACATCGCCACACCCTACACCGGGAGCCGTACCATGGCGCCCATGGATCTCGGATTGACGGGCGCTCGCGCCCTCGTTGGCGGCGGCAGCCGCGGACTCGGTGGGGCGATCGCGACGACCCTCGCGGCGGAGGGCGCCCGCGTGGCGATCGTCTCGCGGCCCGGGCCGGACCTCGACGCCCAGGCCGACCGGCTCGGCGGACTGGCCGTCGGCGCCGACCTCTCGACGACGGACGGCCCGGCCGGTGCGGTCGAGGCGGCGGTCGGCGCGTGGGGCGGCCTCGACCTGCTGGTCATCAACTCGGGCGGCCCGCCACCCGGGCGCTTCGAGGACATCGACGAGGCGACCTGGCTCCGGGCCATCGACGGGACCCTCCTGAGCGCGGTCCGGCTCCTGCGGGCCGCCCTGCCGTGGCTCCGCGAAGGCCGCGATCCGGCGATCCTCATCATCCTCTCGAGCTCCGTCCGCGAGCCGATCCCCGGTCTCGCCACCTCGAACCTCATCCGACCCGGCCTCGCCGGCCTCTTGAAGTCCCTCGTCGAGGAGATCGCGCCGGTCCGGATCAACGGGCTCGCGCCGGGCCGGGTGGCCACCGGCCGCATCGCGCAACTGGACTCGGGCCGGGCCGCCGCCGCCGGGGTCAGCGTCGAGGAGATCCAGCGCCGGACGGTGGAACGGATCCCGCTCGGGCGATACGGCGACCCGGCCGAACTCGGACGGGTCGGGGCGTTCCTGCTATCCCCCGCGGCGTCCTACGTGACCGGCGCGATCGTGCCCGTCGATGGCGGCATGATCAAGGCACTGCCCTAGGCGGGCGTCAGGCGGTCCGCCAGCCCGACCGCCTCGAGGATCGCGTCGAGATCGGCGATCGTGCCGGCGTCCAGGGCCGGCCCGGGCGCTCGCAACCGCTCCGAGGCGATCGCGCCGCGACGGCGGTAGATGTGCTTGCGGATGGCCAGATTGAGACCGGGCTGGTTCTCGAAGCGGATGAGCGGCATGATCCGGTGGAACGTCGCCCGCGCTCCCGCCTCGTCGCCGGCCCGGAACAGGGTCACGATCTCGACCAGCAGCTCGGGGAAGCCGAACCCCGTCATCGTCCCGACGGCACCGCGGCGCAACTCTTCGAGCAGCATGATCGCCCCGAGCCCACCGAGGACGCGCAGGTCCGGCCGGGCCGCCAGGAGCCGGCCGACCTTCGGGGGGCTCGGTTCGTCCTCGAGCTTGACGACGCGGCACGAGGGCGCACGTTCGGCGATGGTCGCGAGGACCTCGACCGTCATGTGGACCCCGCTGCTCGCCGGGTGGTCCTGGACCACGACGGGGAGATCGATGGCCTCGGCCACGGCCAGGTAGTGCGCGATCACCGC
>Ga0302321_100005098_pt1 | contig 11461 bp, 8 predicted proteins | sample Fen_T0_1_FD_202505 | JGI IMG/M metagenome (GOLD analysis project Ga0302321, IMG submission 202505) | Peat permafrost microbial communities from Stordalen Mire near Abisko, Sweden - Fen_T0_1 | ecosystem: Environmental > Terrestrial > Soil > Wetlands > Permafrost | place: Sweden: Abisko...
GTCCCGCTTCGCGGCGATGCGCTGGCACAGATCGCGATACCAGTGGACGAACTCGGGCCCGAGGTCGCGGAGCTCGACGTCGGACCAGCCGACGGCCGCAAGGACCTCCGGCAGTTCGAGGGGCTCGAGCGGATGCCACCAGCCCCAGCTGAGGTTGCCGGCCGTGGCGCTCGCGAAGAGGCCGGCGGGGTCGGAGTACTCGAGGAGGCGGAGCTCGGCGCCGGGCGCGGCCAGTGCGCCGAGCTCGCCGAACACGGCAGCCTGGTCGGGCGCCGCGTAGATGGCGGTCATCGAGTAGACGAGGTCGAACGGGCCGTAGAGCACTGTGCCGGCCCGCTGGAGATCGCCTTCGACGATCGTCACCTCCGGGTGCCGCTCTCGGGCGAGACGGGCGGTCGCGGCATCGAGCTCGATGCCGGTCACCGCTCCGAGCCCGCGGGCCTGTGCCCAGGCGGCGGTGCCTGCGCCGCCGCAGCCCGCGTCGAGGACGCGGCGGCGCGAGTCGGGTCGCACCCCGGCGAAGAGCAGTTCGTTGGCCTCCTCTTCGCCGGGGTGCGCGTAGTCGGCGTCGCGGACCAACGCCAGCAGGCGCTTGCCCGTGGCGTTGTTCATTGCCGTCGGGCGGTCGGGCGGGCTCACGGCGCCGGTCATCCGCCCACCCTTCTCAGATCAGGCCGTGCAACCGCTGCAGGAGGGGGTCGAACTCAGGACCTTTGAAGCAGTAGCCCATCTCGGTGAACGGCTCGCGCAGCGCGCGGACCTCGGCGGCGACGCCGCGGCCTCCGAGCACCACCGCGGCCATCAGTTGTGCCACCTGCGCGAATTCAGTGGGCCCCATGCCGAAGCGAGTCATCTCCGCGACCCCGAGACGGAGCGCGCCGGCGGCCGTGAAGCCTTCTTCGTCCGGCGCGGCCTGGTAGTTGACGATGATGCCGCTGTCCTCGAGCCGGCCGGCGACCTCCGGACCCTGTCCATAGCCGACCCGCACCACGACCTGGTGCGTCTCGGTGTACTGCGCGTCCGGGTCGCCGGCGACGTCGAGCCCCGCGTCGTGCAATGCCACCGCGAACGCCTTGGCGTTGGCGATCACGGCCTGCTGCCAGGTGTCGCGGAAATGGTTCATCTCGAACGCGGCCATGAGCAGGCCGAGCAAGGTGCCCAGATGGTGGTTGCTGACCGAGCCGGGGAAGGTCCGGCGCTCGATCGCCTCCCAGAGGTCGTACTTCTCGTCGGCCTCGACCCAGCGCGCGGCGACGATACCGCGCTGGGTCCCGAAGAAGGTCTTGTGCGTGGAGCCGGTGACGATGTCCGCGCCCTCGACGAACGGCTCCTGGAAGTGCTTGCCGGCGAGCCCGAGCACGTGGGCCATGTCGTACATGAGCACGGCGGGGATGTCCGCCGCGTCGAGGAACTGGCGCACCTCGTACACGGGCTCGGGGTGCAGCACCATGCTCTTGCCGAGGATGACGAGCTCCGGGCGCTCCTGCTCGAGCACGTCGAGAAGCGCCGGCAGGTCGGCCTTGTACGGGTTCTCCCGGAGCACCGGGATGTCGACGACCGCCGGGAGCTCGGTGCGCGGGTCACGGGCCACGTAGTCGCGCAACGCGCCCATCGGCTGCGCGCTCAGGTGGCCGCCCTTGCCGATGTGGTTGTTGACGACCTTGGCGATGCGTCGCGGCTCCGCCTTGCGGTCGGCTCGGTTGAGGTAGTCGACCAGCGCGCTGAAGACGGCGGTGTTGGCCATCTGCCCGCTGACCGTGCGTGTCTCGACCTCGGCGCAGCCGAGGTACGCGCGGAACTCGCTCACCAGGAGCCGCTCCACCTCGTGGATGAAGCTGGTGCCCTGGTAGTAGAAGACGTCGGCGTCGTAGAAGGCCTCGGCCTTCTTGTGTTCGGCGTAGCGGCCCGAGGGATCCGTGATGCTGAGCATGCGGGCCGCCGGCGACGCCGTCATCTCGCTGGGGATCAGATCGATGCACTCCTGCTGGCGCCACTCGTGGTTGAGGATCGCCTTGTCCAGGAGCCGCAGCGCTTTCTCGCCGGCCTCGCCGCCTTCGAGCTCGGTCAGCTGCGGCACGTAGTCCCAGATGATGGCGCGCGCGCAGGGCGGAGCGTCACTCCGCAGGTGGTGGGGGACGACGAGCCCCGGGACGCGCCGTCCGCGCACGTCCACTTCGACCTCGTCGTCCTCCAGGGCGCGGCTGTCGATGGAGGCCAGCGCGATCGAGCGCAGCTGGTGCTCCTCGGTCTGCAGCGAGCAGAGACCCTCGCCCTCCTGGCCCCAGTATGGGACGGCGGTGCCGCTCGTCACCCAGCCGAGGAAGGTCTTGCCGCCGTAGCGCGAATCGCCGGCGGAGGCATGGACGGGTGCACCCTCGCGGGCGATGCCGCGGCCGGTGACAGCCACCGGCCGGGTGAGCCGCGGCAGGTCCTGCAGCAGCGAGTAGTCGCGTCGGAGGATGCGCGCGTACGCGCGCTGCTGCTTCTGGAGCTCGTGGCGGCCGATGAACTGGCCCTTGCGTGGCGAGAAGCTGACCGCGAACGTGGCCAGCGGGCAGCTGAAGATGGGGATCTCGCGGCCGTCCGGGTCGATGCCGAGCTCGTGGCCGTAGAGCGGCAGGCCGGCCTCGAGTCGCAGTGTGTCGCGGGCGCCGAGTCCGACGGGCACGGCGCCTGCCGCGACCAGTGCGTCCCACACTCCCGGCCCGTCGTGCGCCGCCACGAAGAGCTCGAACGCGATGGGCTCGCCCGTGTAGCCGGTGCGAGCGATGCGCGCCTCGACCAGACGTCCATCGTCTGGCAACCGCAGCGTGGCGACGCTCAGCTCGTTGCGCAGCGGCTCGGGCAGTGCGCCCGTCTCGATCAGGCCGCCGAGGATGTCGCGGCCGGTCTTGCCTTGCAGCGCCACCATGGCGATCTCACCGGTCTCGTCGTTCATCTCGACGTCCGGGAAGTGCGCGAGATGCTCGTGGAAGTGCTCCCAGTCCTTGTGCCGGTTCGAGGCGTTGACGACGAGCAGGTACTCACCCTGGTCGAAGCGGTAGAGGTAGGCGTCGTCGACCGCGCCGCCGGTCTCGGTGGGCACCATCGTGTACTGCGCCTGGAGCAGGTCGAGCGCCTCGGCGTTGTTGGTCAGCACGTGCTGGAGGAAGGGCGCCGCGCCGGGACCGCGGAAGACGAACCGGCCCATGTGGGAGACGTCGAAGAGGCCGGCGCCGCCGCGGGTGGCGAGGTGCTCCGCGATGATGCCGGTCGGGTACTGTACCGGCATGTCCCAGCCGCCGAAGTCCACCATCCTGGCGCCGGCGGCGACGTGCTGCCCGTGGAAGGGCGTGCGCAAGAGGCGCGAGCCTTGGGGATCGCCGATCATAGTGCCCACTCCTTCAACTTGCCGAGTCCTTCGCGGATGAGGTCTGTGCTGATGCCGGAGTAGGCGAAACGCACGTAGCGCCGCTCCTCGCCGGGGAGCGCGCGGCCGAAGTGCAGGCGGGTGCAGAAGCTCACGCCCGCCTGCTCCAGCGCCGCGCGGCGCAGCTGGTCGTAGGTCTCGAAGCCCTTGTGCTCCATCAGGCCGGTGACGTCGGGGAACAGGTAGAACGTCGCCTCCGGCCGGTAGCAGGTGACGCCGGGGATCTCATTCAGCAGATCCACGGCGACGTCGCGGCGATCCTTGAGGATGCCGATGATCTCCTCCGCGCCGGACTGGTCGCCGGTGAGCGCCTCGACGCCGGCCCACTGGATGAAGTGCGTCGTGCACGACTCCTGGTTGACGTTCAGGGTGGCGATGGGCGCGATGATCTCCTTCGGCCCGATCGCGGCCCCGAGGCGCCACCCCGTCATCGCGTACTTCTTGCTGAAGGTGTAGAGGATGACCGTGCGCTCCTTCATGCCGGGCAGCGAGGCGATCGACTTGCTCCGGCCCGAGTAGCGCACGTCCCAGTAGGCCTCGTCGGCGAGCACGTAGAGGTCGTGCTTTCGCGCGAGACGGGCCAGTGCCTCGATCTCCTCCTCCGCGCTCTCCGCGCCGGTGGGATTGTGCAGGTTGTTGAAGATGAGCAGGCGGGACCGCGGCGTGATGGCCGCCTCGATGGCGTCGAAGTCGAGCAGGAAGTTCGACTCTCCGGGGACGAAGCCGTAGGGCTTGGGGACTCCGCCGAGAAACTCGATCTGGCTCTCGTAGATCGGGAACCCGGGGCTGGGGTAGAGGACCTCGTCGCCGGGATCCATGAGCGTGAGCAGGAACTTCTCGATGACGGGCTTGCCTCCCGGCTGGACGGCGACGTTGTCCGCCTCGTAGGCGACGCCGCGCGAGGCGCCGACGTCGGCGGCCAGCGCCTCGCGCAGCTCGGGAATGCCGGCGTTGGGGCAGTAGCCCGTCTTGCCGGCGCGGATTGCGCGGAAGGCGGCTTCGACGACGTTCTCCGGCGTCGGCAGGTCGAGGTCCCCGAGGTGGAAGGGGTAGACGGTGTGGCCGAACGACTTCCACTCGCTCGCCTCGGCGGAGACGGCGAACGCCGTCTCGGTCCCGAGTCGGCCGACACGCTCGGCAAGAGGGCTGGTGCTTGGTGCGCTCATCTGGCTCACCCCTTAAACGTCGAGGGACAGGGTGATGTCCCCATCACCCTGTCCGCCGCGGACACCGTCCGCCACTTCAGGGGCCCGTCCAGTCGCGTTCCGTTGGCCTGAGAGTTTCGGCGGCGCATCCGGCGCCATCCTTGCCCCTTCGGCGCCCGCCCATTCCTTCGAGCGGCGGGCTCTCACGCGGCCGTCCACCGGGCATCCTCGGTTCTCAGGCACTGTAGCACCGGGCTTCCGCCGGTAGCAACGTCTACGGCGGGACGCGAGGGCGGCGAGGTAGCCCGCCCGCGCGCGCTTCGGTAGACTCCGGAGCCGTGAGCCCTCAACAAGAGACATCGGCACGGCGCCCGCGCGTCTTCAGCGGCATCCAGCCATCAGGCACGTTGCACCTCGGCAACTACCTTGGCGCCGTGCGCAACTGGGTGGCGATGCAGGAGACGCACGACTGCGTCTACTGCGCCGTCGACCTGCACGCCATCACCGCTCGGCAGGTACGTGCCGAACTGCGGCGCAACACCATCGACTTGGTCAATCTGTTCCTCGCGAGCGGGGTCGACCCGGAGAGGTCCATCGTCTTCGTCCAGAGCCATGTCCCGGCGCACAGTGAGCTCATGTGGATCCTCAATACGATCACCTACATGGGCGAGCTCCGGCGGATGACGCAGTTCAAGGACAAGACCGCCGGCGCCGAGGGCGAGAGCATCGGCGTGGGCATCTTCGACTACCCGGTCCTCATGGCGGCCGACATCCTGCTGTACCGGGCCGACGCAGTGCCGGTGGGCGAGGACCAGAAGCAGCACGTGGAGCTCACGCGCGACCTCGCCGAACGCTTCAACAACGCCTTCGGCAAGGCGCTGGTGGTGCCCGAGCCGATCATCCGCGAGGGTGGCGCTCGCGTCATGAGCCTGGACGACCCGACCAAGAAGATGAGCAAGAGCGCCGGGTCGGAGAACAGCTACATCGCCGTCATGGACGCGCCGGACGTGATCCGCAGGAAGATCCGGCGCGCGGTCACCGACTCCGGCACCGAGGTGCGCGGCGGGCCGGGAAAGCCCGCGCTCACCAATCTGATCGACATCTACTCCGCACTGAGCGACGAGACCACCGAGACAATCGAGGCGCGCTACGAGGGCAAGGGCTACGCCGACTTCAAAGCCGACCTCGCCGAGGTCATCGTCGAGGCCCTCACCCCCATCCAGGCGCGCATCCTCGAGCTCGAGGCCGACAAGAGCTACACGCTCGAGGTCCTCAGGACCGGAGCTGAGCGCGCCGAGGCCATCGCCGAGCGCACCCTCGCCAAGGTGCGCGAGCGCGTCGGACTGGTGCCCCGGCCCTAGCCTCCCGGAGCGCTCGTCAGACGGACTCGCGCCCGGTACACTAGGCGCCTGCAGCGCTCCGCCGGAGGCATGATGATCTCTATCGAAACCATGAAGTTCCGCACCGCCGACATGATCGGTGACGAGTTCCCCCTCGTCTTCTGGCGCGGCAAGGGTCGCATCGTCGCGTCGGACGACACCAGCTTGGCTCTGCTGGTGCGTGGCGTCCGCGCAGACCTAACGTGGGACCGGCTCACCACCACCTGGAGCAGGACACTCTCCAACCAGACGCTCACCGTGGACGAGCTGGGCGGCGGGGTCGACGCGGTCGGAATCGTAAGCCTCTTTGCTTTCTTGCAGGCCGACGCGGTGTCGGTGCTCGACACCGACGGCCTGCTCGTCGTCGACGACACTGAGGGCACGCCGGTGCACCAGTACGCCGATATGTCACGGCCGACGTCGTGGGCGCCGTGGCGGCGCAAGATCCACGGCGACTGAGCCTCGAGACCCACATCTCTCGACCGTCAAAGGAAGGTGCGCTGTGATCCGCGTCGCCCGAGACCAGAGTGTGTTCAGCCTGTCCGCCGCCGCCACTCCCGTGGCTCGTGTCCGTCCAGGCGAAAGCTTCATCCTTGACACGTGTGACTGTTTCAGTGACCAGGTGCAGTCCGCCGACGCCGCACTCGGCGGAGTCGACTGGGAGCAGATCAACCCTGCTACCGGCCCGGTGTACGTGGAGGGTGTGGAGCCCGGCGACGTGCTCTGCGTGCGCATCGACAAGATCGACGTGGCCCAGCGCGGCGTCATGGCCGTGAGCGGCGACTTCGGCGTGCTCCGTGATCAGTTCGAAGGCATCGCCTTCGAGATGGTGCCGCTCGAAGACGGCTACGCTCACGTCGCCGGCGTCCGGGTGCCGGTGCGTCCGATGATCGGCGTGATCGGCGTCGCGCCGGCCGGAGCACCGGTGGCCTGCGGCTCGCCAGGCCCGCACGGCGGCAACATGGACACCCGCATCATCGGCGAGGGCGCAACGGTGTACTTCCCCGTCTTCGCCCCGGGCGCGTTGCTGGCCGCCGGCGACCTTCACGCCGCGATGGGCGACGGCGAGATCTGCGGCACGGGGGTCGAGATCCAGGGCAGCATCCAGCTGACGGTGGACGTGCGCCGGGACCTCACGCTGCACGAGCCCGTGGTGGAGACTGACGACGTGGTGGCCGCCGTCGCCTCCGCGGAGACGCTCGACGCGGCGGCCGAGCAGGCGACGCGGCACATGGCGGAACTGCTGCAGGTCCGCATGGGGCTGTCGCCCACGGCGACCGCGACACTGATGAGCGCCGCCGGCCACCTGCAGATATCGCAGGTGGTCGACCCGCTCAAGACGGCGCGGTTCTCGATCGCCAAGGACCTGCTGGCGCCGCTGCGGGGTACGCTCGTCTGACCGTCCTGCGGTGCACGGCCACCGGTTGCGGCGCCGGAACGAGACAGACGACCCGGAGGGGGACGGATGACCGAGGGATACGGGGCGCAAGGCATGGTCGGGCGGCTGCGCCGTGTCGTGATGCGGCGGCCCGGCGAAGCGATGGCCGCCGCCGACCCCGCGTCGTGGCACTACACGAGCGCCATCGACCTCGTCGAGGCGCGCCATGCGCATGACGCCTTCGCCGACGCGCTCCGCGCCTGGGGCGTCGAAGTGCTGTACCACGACGAGCCGCTGCCGGACCATAGCGACAGCGTCTTCGTCTTCGATCCCGCGCTCGTGACCGACCAGGGCACGCTCGTGCTCAGCATGGGCAAGGAGCGACGGCGCGGCGAAGAGGAGCCGCTGGCTCGCACCCTCCAGGAGTGCGGCGTGCCGGTATACGGCCGACTGGAGGGCGCGGCCCGCGCCGAGGGCGGGGACACACTGTGGCTCGACCACGACACGCTGGCGGTCGGCAGCGGCTTCCGTACGAACGCCGAAGGCGTCCGTCAACTCCGCGGCCTCCTCGGTCCCCTCGGCGTCAGCGTTCTGGACTTCGACCTTCCGTACTTCACGGGCCCGGAGGCCTGCCTTCACCTGCTCAGCCTGCTCAGCCCGGTCGACGTCGATCTGGCTGTCGCTTACCCGTCTCTCATGCCCACCGCGTTCTGGGCGGAGCTCAGGCGCCGCGGGATCCGCCTGCTCGAGGTCCCCGAGGCGGAGTTCGCGCATACGCAGGCGACCAACGTCCTCACGGTGGCCCCGCGGAAGTGCATCATGCTCGAGGGCAGCCCGGTGACGCAGCAGCTGCTCGTGGAGGCCGGCTGCGAGGTCGTGACGTTCCCCGGGGAGCCGCTGTCGTTCAAGGCCGAGGGCGGACCGACCTGCCTCACGCGGCCGGTGCTGCGCGACCCGGACTGAGGGGCGGAGGCGGTGGGCGGGGAGCTCAGCGCGACTGAACGCAGGGCGCTTGCGGCGCTCGACTTCGAGAGCCTGGTAGCGCTGCTGTGCGAGCTGATCGCGATCCCGAGCCTCGACGGCGACGAGACCCGCGCCCAACTTCGAGTCGCCTCGTGGATGGAGGAGGCAGGACTCGCGACCGACGTCTGGCCGGTGGACCTTTCGGAGCTGGCCCGCCATCCGGACTGGAGTCACGAGGTGGAGCGCGATGAGGCGCTCGGGGTCGTCGGCTGGATCGGCGAGAAGGCGGCCGGCTCCGCTGCCGGAGACGGCCCCGCCGGTCGAGACCTGCTCCTCAATGGTCACATCGACGTCGTGCCGGTGGGCGATGAGGCGGCGTGGACGACGCCGCCCTGGGAGCCGGCCGTCCGGCAAGGCCGAGTCTACGGCCGCGGCGCTGTCGACATGAAGGGCGGCCTCTGCTGCGCTCTCTTCGCGGCCAAGGCCGTCCTCGACGCCGGCGTCCGCTTGCGCGGGCGCTTGAGCGTCGCCAGCGTAGTCGGCGAGGAGGACGGCGGCACCGGCACGCTGGCCACCATCCTGCGAGGACACTCCGCCGACGGCGCGGTGGTCGTGGAGCCGACGCAGCTTCACGTCGTGCCTGCGCAAGCCGGCTCGCTCATGTTCCGTCTCATCGTGCACGGCCTCTCGGCGCACGGCTGCGTGCGCGAAGAGGGCGTGAACGCCGTCGAGAAGTTCATCCCGGTGTTCGCGGCGTTGCGCCGGCTCGAGGCGGAGCGGTGCGTCGCGTCGCCACAGCTGCTCTTCGCCGGCCACCGTCTGCCTTGGCCGATCGAGATCGGCACGGTGCGCGCCGGCGACTGGGCCTCGAGCGTCCCCGACACCCTGGTGGCTGAGGGACGCTACGGCGTCGCCGTCGGCGAGGACGTGGCCGTGGCCCAGCGAGCGTTCGAAGAGGCGGTCGCCCGCGCGGCCGCGGCCGATCCCTGGCTTGCCGAGCACCCACCCGACGTCGTGTGGTGGGGCGGGCGTTTCGAACCGGCCGTGACCGACGTCGCCCATCCCATCGTCACGACGGTCACCGGCGCGGCCGCCGACGTCACCGGCTCGGCGCCTCCGGTCGAGGGTGTCACCTACGGCGCCGACATGCGCCTGCTCGTCAATGTCGGGCGCATCCCGACCGTCCTGTTCGGACCCGGCGACGTCCGCGCTGCCCACATGCCCGACGAGCATGTGCCGCTCGAGGACCTGCGCGCGGCGGCCCAGGCTCTCGTCCTCACCTCGCTCCGCTTCTGCGGCGTCGAGCGCTAGCTCGCGGCCAGTCGCGCCGCCGCTGCTCGGCGCGCCCCTCGAATATCTAGGGAAAGCTCTTGGCTCCGCCACTCCGGCAGCGTATAGTTGCCCAACTTTCGCCTCGCCCGTGATCTGCGCGCCTGACGCACGCAGGCTCGGCCGGGCGGGAGGGTCCAGGCGCCGGCGCACGTTCGGGTTGGGGGGATCCGGGCGGCGGGACGCAAGGAGGCGTACTTTCGCGCCCCGGCGGTAACCCGACAGGTATCTCTGGTCGAAAGGAGCGCACGTGTCAGAACCAGGCCCCGTTGCCAAGCTGGAGCGCAATGCCGTCGGCTTGACCGACGTCCTGTTCCAGTCGATCACGTCGATGGCCCCCGGCGCCGCCATCGCCGCCTCGATCCCCCTCGGCGCCGCGTTTGCCGGTGGCGCGCTTCCTCTCTCGGTGTTCATCGCGTTCATCGGCATGCTGTTCACCGCGGTGAGCATCGGACAGCTCGCCAAGCACATCCCCGCCGCCGGCTCGGTGGCCACCTACAATGCGGTCGGCCTTGCTCCCTGGGTCGGGTTCCTTGTCGGCTGGGCCTACGCCGCGGTCGAGGTCCTGATCGTCCCCCTCGTCATGTTGCAGCTCGGCTACACCGTCGCCGGTGAATGGAACAGCGAGCAGTCGTCCTTCCCGACCAGCCTGTGGTGGATCTTCATGGTCGCCGGCACGCTGTTCATCTGCTTCCTCGTCTACCGTGGCGTGAAGACGTCGACCCGTACCGGCGTCGTCCTCGGCTTCGTCGAGATCACCGTCTTCCTCGCTCTCTCCATCGTGCTGGTGGTGAAGGCGGGGAACCACAACACGCTGTCGGTCTTCACGCCGCACTTCGCCAACGCCGAGGGCTACAAGGGCATGACCGGCGTGATCGCGGGGGCGGTGGGCGCGTTGCTCGCCTTCTCCGGGTTCGAGGCGGCCGCACCGTTGGCGGAGGAGACCCGGGATCCGCGGAAGAACGTGCCGCGCGCGGTGATCCTGTCGACGATCCTCATCGGCGCCCTCTACATCTTCACCACCTATGCGGCCACCGTGTACTACGGCCCCGCGAGGTTCTCCGGCTTCGCCGCCTACGCGAACGGCGTGCCGTGGGACGGGCTTGCGCGTTCCGTCTCGGTCGTGTTCTGGGCGCTCGTCCTGTTCGCGATCATCAACTCGACGCTGGCCAACGCCAACGCCGGAGCGAACGTGTTCACACGCACGGCGTACGCGTTCGGTCGCGTCGGCGCGTTCCCCCGCTGGTTCGCCGAGCTGCACCCGAAGTACAAGTCACCTCGGGTCGGCCTCCTTGTGGAGCTGATCCTGAGCCTCGCCGTGGGGCTGGCACTGGGCTTCAAGTACACCCCGCAGGTCGCGTTCGGCATCATCGGCACAGCGCTCGTCGTGATCGTCGTGCCGGTGTACATCGCTACGAACATCGCCTGCATCGGCTTCTTCTCCCGGCACCGCAAGGACGAGCAGCACTGGGTCCTGCACATCATCGTGCCGATCATCGGGGCCCTGCTCCTGATCCCCGGCTTCTTCAGCGTCGCCGGCATCACCGGCGTTCCCGGGCTCCGGTTCATCTCGGCGCTGACGTCGCCGTACAAGTACGCGCCCTACGTGATGGCGGCGTGGCTGGTGTTCGGCATCGTCATCCTCTTCTGGCTGCGTGCGAGGCGGCCCGACACCGTCCAGAAGGTGGCGCACATCCACCTCGAGGACGAGGGGATGTAAGTCGAGACCGCGCTGATGCCGGCCACGGCCGGAGCGATGAGCGGAGGGCCGGGGCGGCGGATGCAGCCCCGGCCCTCCGCTTCTTCGGTGTTCGGGACTAGACTGAGGCCTTGGAGATCAGGGGAGGCATCTTGCCCG
>Ga0302321_100005101_pt1 | contig 11459 bp, 7 predicted proteins | sample Fen_T0_1_FD_202505 | JGI IMG/M metagenome (GOLD analysis project Ga0302321, IMG submission 202505) | Peat permafrost microbial communities from Stordalen Mire near Abisko, Sweden - Fen_T0_1 | ecosystem: Environmental > Terrestrial > Soil > Wetlands > Permafrost | place: Sweden: Abisko...
GGCCCGCGAACTGGTCCAGGCCACCAACGCGGCGCTCGGCGTGATCGGTGCGGACGGCCGGCTGTGCCAGGTCGTCCACGTAGGAATGGCGACATCGGACGCCGAGCCGTCGGCGACCTGCCGCGGGGGCGCGCGATCCTCGGCGTTCTGACCGGCGATTCCCGACCGCTTCGGCTCGACGACCTGGCGGCACACGGTGCGGCCGTCGGGCTTCCCGCCCCATCACCCCGCCGATGAGTTCGTTCCTGGGCGTCCCGATCCGGATCCGCAAAGAGGTTCTCTGACGTGCACCGATGGACGACTGTCGCCTGAGCGGGGTTGACCACCCTCCGTCACACCGGGTCCTTGACAGGTGCCCCGCAGTCCCGGGTCCGGGCCAGGTACGGGATGGTGGCCAGGCCGAGGATGGTGATGGCGGCGCCAGTCACGGTGGGGATCAGCTTGGTGGTGGTGGGCGTGGTGGTGGCGATGTCGAAGGCGGCATGGAACAGCGCGACGACCAGGATGCTTCCTCGGCCCGCGATGGACAGCCAGGCCATGACCAGTGCTCCCACGAGCAGGCTGACGTAGAAGCCCAGGAAGCCGGCAGCCGGCATGGCCCGGTACGTCGGTGTGATCCAGAACAACGGTAGGTGCCACAGCGCCCATACCAGGGACACGGCAGCGGCGGCGGTCAGGGCGCTGCGGCGGCGCTGCAGCCATGGTTGGAGGAAACCGCGCCAGCCGATCTCTTCGCCGTAGCCGTAGAACAGCAGGTTCGCTGCCCAGTAGCCGGCCAGCGGCAGGGTCGTGTACTCGGTGCTGGTACCGAACTCGCCCAGGGCCGGCCACCTGCCCTCGATGGCCCTGGCGGCCAGGACGGCGATGCCGAACAGGGCCAACGGACCGAGGACCGCCACCGCAAGCAGCCGCGACCGTCCACGCCACGCCACGCATCGCGTCAGCAGATCGACGACGCCGGTCCTGCCACGAAGCGCGGAGGTCACGACCAGTGCGGCGACTGCCGGGCCGAGGCCGCCGGCCAGGTGCAGGAACGGGGACGCCGTCCAGGTCACCCAGCCCTGGCGGTCCGCCAACAGGGGGAGCCAGCACGCCCACGCCCACACGTATGCCAGCGTGGTGAACGACGCGACCGGGTGGCGGGTCACCAGTCCGCCGGACGCCGTCCCACCGGTCATGCCTTCAGCCTGTCCGGCGCCGGCTCGGACCGCCGATGTCCAAGGACTCGTCCGTCGCGGGTAGGGCGGTGAGCTCAGTGAGCGTGCGGGACAGGCGCTCCAGGAGCAGCCCTGCGTCGGGGCCGGTGTCGGGGTCGGTCGTCACCGCGATGGCGAGCCGTCCGGCGTGGCGTGTGGTGGCGAAGGCCGCGGTGGTGTTGCCCTGGTTGATGACGAGGGGGACGACGGCGGTGACCGGGGTGCCGGCGACGCTGATGGGTCCCGGTGTCGGCGGGACGGCGCTCAGGAAGGTGTTGACGAGCCTTTGCCGGTCGAGGAACCAGCGGACGAGGTGCAGGGTCCGCACCACCCGGAAGGCGAGCAGGACCAGGGGGAGGGACTGACCGTGGACTCCCGCCAGCTGTGCCCTCCTGTGTCCGGTGACGGTCCGGACCCGTTCGGTCAGCACGCCGGTGGCCGGGACCGGGATCGTCATGACGCCGACCGCGTTGCGGGGGCTGCCGCCGGCGGCTTCGACGGCATCTGCGGCGTCCTTCGTGCGCCGGATGGTGGTTCGTGCGGCGACGGGCACGGAGACGACGAGGTGGTGGAGTTCCTCGCCCGCGTCGGCGGCGGCGGCGCGCAGTGCCTCGACGACGGCGACGAGGACGAGGTCGTTGACGGACGCGCCGAGCCGATGGGCGGCGGCGCGGACGGCGGCCTCGTCCACCTCGGTGGCGTGGAGTTCCCGGTGTGGCCCGGTGGGCCGGTTGAGCACGGATCGGGGTGCCGGGGTGCCGCCGCCGAGTTCGGTGCGGCCGTCGAGCAGTGCCCTGCGGGCGTGGCGAGGGTTGAGGAGCCGGCGCAGGGTTTCGGCCCGGCGGTGCCAGGTGTCGCGGACGAGGTCCGCGTAGTTCACCGGCCGGCCCGCCGGACGCGTCGCACCGATCCGTTCGGGTCCGGTGCCCGTGCCCGGCCGGTCGGCGGCATCGGTCAGGGCGCCGAGCAGGGCCAGGCCGCTGACCCCGTCGGCCAGCACGTGGTGCAGGACCAGGACGACGCCGGCGGCAGTGCCGTCGGGGCCGGTCAGCACGGTCGCGGTCCACGGTGACCGGCCGGGCGGTGCGGGTGTCGTCACGGCTCGGACGGCCGCCTCGAGCAGGGCCTGGGTACCGGTCTCGGGGACGGTCGTCATGGTGAGGTGCTGCAGCGGGTCCTGGTCGTCGTCGAGCCAGTACCAGCCGCCACCGCCCAGGGCCGGTTTGACGGGCCGCCTGCGCAGCTGGGGAAGGCGGGCCAGACGCACCGCCAGGACGGCGGCCAGTTCGTCCGGTGCGAGCGGCGCTGCGGTGGCGAGGACGAGCAGGCCCCCGACGTGGTGGGGCACCGGCCCGACGTCCGCCTGCCACTGCATCAGGTCCCCACCCGTGAGGCGTTCCACGACCCGCTGATCCAGGGGCTTGCCCACACGCTCGGCCATGGGCGCTTCAGCCGTCGGTGGCGATCGCGGTGAGGATGTCGAGCCGGACGGCGCGCAGGGAGGGCAGGACGGCTGCGAGGACGCCGACCACCCCGGAGGCGATGATCATGGTGGTGACCATCGGCCAGGAGACGGCGAGGGTGTCGACTCCTTGGGAGATCAGGCCGTGCTGGAGCGCGACGCCGAGCCCGAGGCCCAGCACGGTGCCCAGGACCGCGCCGAACACCGCGGTGGCGATCGCCTCGATGGTGATCATTTCGGAGAGTTGTCGGCGGCGCAGGCCGACGGCGCGCAGCAGGCCGATCTCGCGGGTGCGTTCGACGACGGACAGGGCGAGGGTGTTGACGATGCCGAGGATGGCGACGATGACGCTGAACAAGAGCAGGACGTAGAGCAGGTTGAGGCGAGTGTCGACCGAGGTGCCGGTGGCGTCGGTGAATTCCTGCCGGTCCTGGACCGAGACCACCAGGTACGGCTTGGCCACGGTCACCAGGGCCCCTCGCAGGGCGGTCAGGTCGGTGCCGGGGGCGGCCTTGACGTAGACCGCGTCGTCGGACTGCTGGCCGGTCGGGACGGCGTCCTGGTACAGCTCGCGGCTGATGATCAGGTGGGTGCTGAACGCCTGGCTGGCCTGGAAGATCCCGGCCACCGTGACGGGCTGCTGCTTGAGCGAGCCGACCGTGGTGTCGAGCACGGTGCCGACGGTCCAGCCCTGGGCGGTGGCGGTGAGTTCGTCGACCAGCGCGGTGTCGCGGCCGAGGGCGTCGAGGCGGCCGGAGCTGATCTGCAGGGCGAAGTTCTGTGCCAGCGAGGTGGCGTCCGCCGCGACGGCGTCGGTGGTGAAGGCGCCGGCCGTGAGGCCGACGTGGCCGATCCGGGCGGCCGACCTCACCCCGGGCAACGTGGCGACCGCGACCCCGACCGGTTGAGGTACCGAGGCGGCACCGGCGGTCAGGACGTAGTCGGCGGTGATGTCCCGGGCGACGGTGCCGACCACGCTGGCCTTCACACTGGCGGCGAGCACCGAGATGGCGGCGATCAGGGCCAGGCCGATCATCAGGGCGCTGGCGGTGCTGGCCGTTCGCCGGGGAACGCGCAACGCGCTCTCCCGGGCGAGGCGGCCGATGACGCCGCCGAACCGCTCGAACGGCCAGGTGATGACACGGACGACGGGGCGCGCGGCGACGGGCGCCGCGACGAGCATGCCGAGCACGGTCAGGACCGCCCCGACCGCCGCGAACATCCACTGCGGGTCGTCGCGCCATAGGCCGCTCAGGAGCAGCCCGGTTCCGGTGGCGAGCATCGCCGCGCCGAGGGTGCCACGCAGTCGCAGGCCCTTGGTGGTGTTGGAGGCGTCGGCGCGCAGCGCAGCCATCGGGGCGGTCCGGGACGCCCGGCGGGCGGGGATCGCGGCCGCGGCGACGGTGACCAGGGTGCCGACCAGCAGGCTCCAGACCACGGTGGCGGTGTGGACGGGCAGGCCGGTGCCGATGTCGGCCCCGAGGAAGCCGCGGATCGCGGCCTGGGCGCCGGCGGCGATCAGCAGCCCGAGCCCGAGGCCGAGCCCGGAGCCGACCAGCCCGACCACAGCGGCCTCGCCGAGCACCATCCGCAGGACCTGCGCGCGGGAGGCGCCGACGGCCCGCAGCAGGGCCAGTTCACGGGTGCGTTGGGCGACCAGCATCGAGAAGGTGTTGACGATGATGAACGAGCCGACGAACAGCGCGACGCCGGCGAAGACCAGCAGGAAGGTGGTGAAGAACCCGAGCCCGGTCTTGAGCGTCGCCGCGCTCTCGTCCTGCATCGTGGCCCCGGTGACCGCCTCCGCCGTGGCCGGCAGCACCGCCGTCACGGCGTCACGCAGGGCAGCCTGGGTGATGCCGGGGGCGGCGGTGATCGAGAAGGAAGGGACGGTGTCGTTGGGGGCGAACGCCGTCCGGGCGGTGCCCTCGTCGACCAGGACGGCGGTGGCGCCGAACAGGGACCCGAAGGTCACCTCGCCGGTGATCTGGACGGTGCGGGTGCGGTCGCCGATCACGACCTGGGTGGTGTCGCCGACGGCGAGCTTCGCCTTCTCCAGCGTCGCCTTCTCGACGGCGACCTCGCCCGGTCCGGTGGGGCCGCGGCCGGCCACCAGGGTGAAGGCCGGGCTGTCGGATCGGAAGGCGAACCCTAGACCGGGGGCGCCGCCGCTGCCGCCGACGGCGGTGCCGTCCTTGCCGGCGATCAGCGCGCTGCCCTGGTAGTCGGGGACCACCCGGGCCGCACCCGGCACGGCGGTCAGCGTCTGCTGCAGCGTGAGCGGCAGGGTGGCGGGGGTGCCGCCGCTAGAGATGCCGGCCCCGGTCCCCGAGCCTGCCGCGCGGACGGTGACGTCGACGCCCTTGAGCGAGTTGGACAGCAGACCTTTCAGCGTGACGTCGATGCTGTCGCTGAGCACGAAGGTGCCGGCCACGAAGGAGACGCCGAGCATCACCGAGAACGCGGTCAGCAGGAAGCGCACCACGTGCCCGCGGGCGCTGGTCAGGGTCAGCCGCAGCATCTCAGGCCTGCCCGACCCGCCCGGCCTGCTCGAGCCCGGCCATCCGGTCCAGGACCGTGGCCGCGGTGGGGTCGGCGAGGTCGCCGACGATCCGCCCGTCGACCAGGAACAGGACCCGGTCGGCGTACGCCGCGGCTGTCGGGTCGTGGGTGACCATGACGATGCTCTGCCCGAACTCGTCGACGGACCGGCGCAGGAAGCGCAGGATCTCGGCGGAGGCGCGGGAGTCGAGGTTGCCGGTCGGTTCGTCGGCGAAGATCAGCGCCGGTCGGCTGACCAGCGCGCGCGCGCACGCGACCCGCTGCTGCTGCCCGCCGGACAGCTCGTTCGGCCGGTGGCCGAGCCGGTCGCGGATCCCGAGGGTGTCCACGACGGTGTCGAACCAGGCGACGTCGAGGCGGGCGCCGGCGATGTCGACCGGCAGGGTGATGTTCTCCCGCGCAGTGAGGGTGGGGACCAGGTTGTAGGCCTGGAAGACGAACCCGAGCCGGTCGCGTCGTAGCTGGGTCAGGGCCCGGTCCTTCAACCCACCCAGATCGACGCCGTCGACCACGACCCGGCCGGACGTCGGGACGTCCAGGGCCGCCATGCAGTGCATCAGCGTCGACTTCCCCGACCCGGACGGGCCCATGATCGCGGTCAGTTCACCTCGGGCGAAGCTCACGGTGACGTCGTCCAGAGCGGTCACCATCGCCGGCCCGGTCCCGTAGACCTTGCTCAAACCGATCGCCTGCGCGACGACGACGGGTGCGACGACCTCGGCCGCAACGGCGGACGGCGCCGCGGCGGAGCCAGCGGCGGGCGGGTTCGGGGGAGGGGTGGTGGGGGCCGGCTGGGTTCGTCCGAGCATGGGGAAGACCTTTCCTGGTGGTGTCGGTCCGTTCGTGGTCGGACTGGTCGTCACCAGGGGGGCTGGAGGCGAGGGTCGCCGTCCGGTTCTGCTGTCAGAGGGCGGGGGCGTGCGGCGTGGCGGTGGGGACGACGGCGTCCCGGGCCTGGACGTTGTGGTCGAGCTGGTCGACGTGGAAGTCGAGGTAGGTGAACGCGCCGTCCGTTCCGGCGGCGTGCCAGCGGGCTTCGCCGTCGACGGCGACGTGCCGCGCACCGACGTCCCGGTAGCCCTGTAGCGGGGTGGACCATCGCCGCGGCGTGAAGGTCCGGCCGTCGGCCGACGCCGCGGACCGGTCGTGGGAGACGAAGTCGACGAGTTCGTCGTCGGTGTTGAAGGTGAGGTCGGCGGTGATGGTCCGGCCGCCCAGGGTGTAGGCGGCGCGGACGGTGTGTTCCCTGCAGTCCTGCCAGGTGACGGGGGCGTCGACGAGGGCGGCGGGGGCGAGCACGCACAGGTCGTTGAAGACCGTGACGGTCTCCGCCAGGTCCAGTTCGGGGCCGTGGGCGTCGACCAGCGGGGCCAGCGAGGCCAGCCGCACCTGCATGCTGGCGTGGGCGTGGCTGAAGACGTGCAGCACGTCCACGGGCAGGCCGGAGCGGGTGGCGTCGATGAAGAACTGGCGGGTCGGCTCGGGTCCGTAGGTGTTGACCTGCTCACCGGTGAACGGCATCCAGCGCTGTGTGGCGCCGCCGCGGATGCGGCCGTGGACTCCTGCGCGGAAGCCGGCGATCCGGGGCTGTCCGACGGCGCCTGACCTGCGCACGTATCGCGCGACGCACTCGGGCAGCGGCTCCAGGTCACCCTCTGTGACAGGGCCCGTGGCCAGCCTGTTCGGCGATGCCGTCGTGGCCAGGGCGGCTTCGACCTCGCGGTGGTAGCGGGCGCGCAGGCTGCGTTGGCCGTGGGCGGCGTACCCGTGGGCAGCGGCCAGCACGATCAGGAGGTTGGCCAGGGTGCCGGTCCGGGCGTCGCTCCACGACATGATGATCACGATCTGCGAGGTCACGACCGCCGGCACAGCCACCCACCACCAACCGTCGACGTGTCGCGAGGCCAGCACGGCGGTCACCAGCAGGAGTGCGGCCGCGGCCAGCCACCCGAGTCCGGCGACGGTCCCGATCGGGTCCTTCAGCGCGGAGACGTCGGCCCATCCCAGCCCCTTGGCGGCGCCGAGGAGGTGGATCAGCCCGTGCAGCACGATGACGAGCAGGACGCTCCTTCGCAGGAGATTCCGCATGGGATCCTGCCGCCTTCGGGCTGGTTGATGGTCCGTGCAGAGTGCCGGACAGTCCATCACCAGGGGCCGGAGCGACGCTCTCACCGTACACACGTTCGGCCACGCCCACCCGGGATCGAGGCCGCGGCGGACGTTGGGTGCGACCGTTGGGCGGTGCCGCGGCGTAGGGTCTGGGTGTGGGGAGGCCCGGATGTGGCCACGAAGAGTTCTCAGTACGTCAGCGTTCGTTCTCGGCGCGGCAGCTCTCGCCGCGCTGATCCGGCGGACGTCGCTGCGTTGGGGAGCAACGCCCGACGAGATCCTCCTCGCCTTGCCCGGTGACGAATTGATGCCGTCCGCGGACCTGCAGTCGACCCGGGCCGTCACCGTGCACGCCGAGCCGCATGACGTCTGGCCCTGGATCGCCCAGCTCGGCCAGGGCCGCGGCGGGTTCTACAGCTACGACCGGCTCGAGAACCTGCTGGGATGTGACCTGCACAGCGCCGACGTGATCCGGCCCGAGTGGCAGGACCTGCGCGTCGGTGACCAGGTCCGGCTCGCACCCGAGATGCCGCTGACCGTCGCGGTGGCCGACCCCGGCCACGCGCTGGTGCTCACCGGCGGCATCATGATGGGCACGGTGCCCTCCCCGTGGACCTTCAGCTGGGCGTTTGTCCTGCGGGAGGCGGGGGATGGGTCGACCCGACTGCTGGTCCGCGAGCGGTACGGCTACACCGCCTGGTGGGCCGGCCTGGTCGCCGAACCGACCGAGCTCGTGAGCCTCGTGATGACCCGCAAGATGCTGCGCGGCATCCAGCACCGTGTGCAGCAGGCTCGTCCGGTCGAGCCGGAACCGAGCCTGTCGAACGCCGGCCGTCGTTGGGTCGCTCGACCGCTGCGTAGGTAGCAGGCCCGCTCCAGAGACTCGACGTCACGCTGTCCAGCCCCCGCAGCGACCGTGAACCGCTAGGTCGCACCGGAACAGGACTGCGCATGACCGTGCCACCGACGAGTGCACCCGCGCGCGCCCCCGCCAGCCTCGCCGCCGGCTATCCGGGCAGCCCGGTCGGGGCGACGCAGCCGTGGCTCGGGCTCGCCCTGGCAGCGGCCGGCCTTGCCGCTGCGGGCAACGTCGTGGGGCTGCTCGCCGCTCACCGAATCTACGGGAACGAGACCGATGTGCTGGCCGACTCCTCCCTCGCGCAGGACGCCGTCAGCCTCTGCCTGGTCGTCCCCCTGCTCCTCGTGCTCGGCCTTCGCGCCGCCCGCGGGTCCACCAGGGCCTATGTCTGCTGGTTGGGTTGCCTCGCGTTCACCGCGTACAGCTACGCGATCTACGCCTTCGCCCTGCACTTCGGGCCCCTGTTCCTGCTCTGGACGGCGGTCCTCGGACTGTCCTTCTATGCCCTGATCGGCAGCCTCGTCCGCGCCGACGCCACCGGCGTCCACGGCCGCCTCGCCGGTCGCGGGCAAGGCGCGATGGCATGGACGCTGATTGCCGCTGCGACGCTGTTCGGTGCCGTCTGGCTGCGCGAGATCGTCCCCGACCTGCTGACCGGGCGCGCCTCGACGAGCGCCTCGACGATGCTGCTGCCGACCAACCCCGTGCACGTCCTGGACCTGGCCCTGTTCCTGCCCGCGGTCCTGACCAGCGGCGTGATGCTCCTGCGCGGCAAGGCCTTCGGCCACCTGACCGCGCCAGGGCTGCTGGTGTTCCTGGCCCTGACCTGCGTGCCCGTGCTGGTCACCCCGGTGGTGGCCGTCGTGCGGGGGCACGAGCCGAACTGGGGCGTCGTCGGACCGCTCGGCCTCGTGCTGGTCCTGGCGCTGGCCGTCCTCACCCGTGGCCTGCGCGGCCACGCCACCGGAGAAGACACCACCCGAGAAGAGACGCCATGCTCCACCGTCTGACCCCCGTGCGCCCGACCGCTCGCGTCGGCGCACCCGTTGCGCTCGCCGTCGTCGTGCTCGACGGCGTCCTGACCGGGTGGGCGACCCCACGCGGACCGGCCACCACCCTGCAGTCCCTCGCCGCGATCGCGGTAAGCCTCGCGGTGGGCCTGACTGCCGGGCTGCTGTCCCGGTCTCGGTGGGCGATCCTCCTCGCACCGGTCACCTTCGCCGCCGTGTTCGAGCTGACCCGGCTCGGCACGAACGGCCCCCTCGAGGACGGAATCCAGCTCAGCAGCACCTACGGCGTCATCGCCTTCGCGCTCGGCCGCGGACTGCACGCCGTCCTGGCGCTGCTGCCGATGATGCTCGGCGCTGCCCTGGGCGCAGCGCTCGCCCGCCGCCTGGACGGTGGCGAGAGCGATCGGCACGGCTGGGCCAGGGCCGCACAGTGGGGCCGTCGCGGCGTCACCGCGCTCGTCAGCATCGGGCTGGTCACCCTGAACGCAGGACTCGCCCGGCCCGCCGGCACCGCGCCCATCACAGCGGCGGACGGCAAGCCGTTGGCCGGGAGTGTCGCAGAGTTGCGCCGGATCGACGTCAACGGCACGAGCCTGGCGATGATGATCCGCGGCCACGACGTCACCAACCCGGTCATCCTCTACCTCGCCGGCGGCCCGGGCGGCAGCGACATCGGCGGCCTGCGCCGCAACGGCGGTCCCCTGGAGACGCGGTTCACCGTCGCGACCTACGACCAGCGCGGTACGGGCAAGTCCTACGACGCCCTGGATCCGACCTCGACCCTGACCCTCGCGGGCGCGGTCAGCGACACGGTGGCGGTCACCAACTACCTGCGCGACCGCTTCCATCAGCGGAAGATCTACCTGGTCGGCAACTCCTGGGGCAGCATGCTCGGCGTCCTCGCCGCCCAGCAGCACCCCGAGCTGTACGCCGCGTTCGTCGGCTCCGGCCAGATGGTCGACGTCCGCGCCACCGACCGCCTCTACTACCAGGACACCCTGACCTGGGCCCGCCGCACCGGGAACACCGGCGTCGAGAAGCAGTTGACCGGCAACGGCCCGCCGCCGTACACCGACGCCCTGGACTACGGGACGCTCCTGGGCAACGAGCACGACGTCTACCCCTACGACGACACCGGTCTCGCCGAAGGATGGGCCGGGTTCTCGGAGAACCTCTTCCACCCCGAGTACAGCCTGATCGAGCAACTCCACCTGTTCGCCGGGTTCCTCAGCGTCTTCCCCGTGCTGTACCCGCAACTGCAGGGCATCGACCTACGCACCCAGGCCACCCGGCTCGCCGTCCCGGTCTACCTGGTCCAGGGCGGTCACGAGACCCGTGCCCGCACCGAACCCGCCGCCGAATGGTTCACGCTCCTGCAGGCCCCGGCCAAGGAACTCATCGTCTTCGAGGCCTCCGGCCACCGCGCCCTCTTCCAGGAACCCGACCGCTTCGCCCGCGTCATGACCGACACCGTCCTGACCCGGACGACCACCGCACGACCCACGTCGTGACCGGTGCCCCGGCACGCCCGGCGGCCCCTTCACGCAGACTCGCTTGGAGTTGGACGACATGACGGCACGCCCCTACCCGATGCACGTGAGCGCGACCCTGGACGCACCCCTGTCGCGATGGCTGTGGCTGGTCAAGTGGCTCCTGGCGATCCCGCACTACATCGTCCTGGCGTTCCTGTGGCTCGGATTCGCGGTCACCACGGTCATCGCGTTCTTCGCGATCCTCATCAACGGCACCTACCCCCGGGCGATCTTCACGTACAACGTCGGCGTCCTGCGCTGGTCCTGGCGCGTGTCCTACTACGCCTACAGCGCCCTCGGGACCGACCGGTACCCGCCGTTCACCCTCGACGACGTCCCCGACTACCCGGCCCACCTCTGGGTGGACTACCCGGCCCAGCCACTCTCGCGAGGCCTGGTCCTGGTCAAGTGGTGGCTGCTGGCCATCCCGCACTACGTCATCGTCGGGATCCTCGTCGGCGGCACCACCTGGGTCGGCAACAGGTCCGACCACGGGATCCCGTGGTCCATGGGCGGCGGGGGACTGATCGGCATCCTGGTCGTGATCGCCGGCGTCATCCTCTTGTTCACCGGCTCCTACCCCCGCGGGCTGTTCGACGTCGTCCTCGGCATGAACCGTTGGGCGCTGCGGGTGGCCGCCTACGCCACCCTCATGACCGACACCTACCCGCCCTTCCGCCTCGACAGCGGCGGCGACGATCCCGACCGCTCCGACCTGCGGACGCCGTC
>Ga0302321_100005102_pt1 | contig 11457 bp, 8 predicted proteins | sample Fen_T0_1_FD_202505 | JGI IMG/M metagenome (GOLD analysis project Ga0302321, IMG submission 202505) | Peat permafrost microbial communities from Stordalen Mire near Abisko, Sweden - Fen_T0_1 | ecosystem: Environmental > Terrestrial > Soil > Wetlands > Permafrost | place: Sweden: Abisko...
CGGGGGAGGACAACCCGGCAGAAAGTAATCAATGGCGACGAACTCGCGCAGCGGGCGCGCCTGCTTCAGCAGTGCGGGTACGCGGTCGGTCGGAATCAGTTTCTTCTCTTCCGAGCCGTCCACGTAAACGCGCTGCAACAACTTGTTGACGGGAATGTTGTTGCGCATGGCAGGCACGTTTCCCGCGACGGCGCAGTCTCCCAGCGAAACGAGCAAATGAGTGCGCTGGCGAATCTTGCGGATCTTGTTGAGATCGTCCTGCGAACTGACCGCGCCTTCCACCAGGGTGACGTCCACGTCCTCGGGAAATTCCTGCGCGTCGACGAGCGGGCCATACACGATGTCAATCTTGCGGCCTAGAGAGATGATGGCCGCGTCCATATCCAGCAGCGACATATGGCAACCGGAGCAGCCATCAAGCCAAACGGTCGCCACTTTCACTTTCTTCATACTTGCGCTCCTCTGGTTTGCGCGAGAGACGAAACGATCTTGAACTTCTTGGTCATCTCTTCAACTGCCCAGCCCTTTTCGGCCATGGCTCCCGTCGGACAGGCCTGCACGCATTTGCCGCAACTGGTGCAGCTTGTGGCTTGTCCCCAGCGTTCGTTCATTTCGCTGGTCACACGGGAGTGGATGCCGCGCGAACTGATCTCCCAAACGTGCGCGCCTTCGAGCTCCGCGCACACACGCACGCAACGTCGGCACAGGATGCAGCGGTTGTGGTCCAGGACAAAACGCGGATGCGAGGTGTCCACGCTCAGCTTGGGGTAGTTGTAGGCGAATTCAACCGTGTTCACGCCCAGCGATGTCGCCATGGATTGCAGTTCACAATGACCGTTGGAGACGCAGACCGAGCAAATGTGATTGCGCTCCACCAACAGCAGCTCAATCGAAATGCGACGATAGCGCGTCAGGCGTGCGGAGTTCGTCGTGACGGACATGCCATCTTGAATCGGCGTGGTGCAAGCCGGGAAGAGACGGTCAACTCCAGCAACTTCTACCAGGCAGACGCGACAGGCGCCCACCGGGGTCAGGCCATCGAGATCGCAGAGCGTCGGAATATATTTTCCGTTCGCCTTGGCTGCCTGAAGGACGGTCTGGCCTTCTTCGGCGGTGATCAGTTGCCCATCGATTCGAATTGACAGCTTTTTCGGTGGCAAGGAATCGCTCCTCTCACTCTCATGCTTAACTCGACTTGACCGCTTTCACGTCGCAACGCAGGCAACGGCAGGCCTCGTCGAGTGTTTCTTCAGGATCAAGGCCTGTGATCACTTCGTCCTGCGAACGTGCGCGTTGCGCTGCAGGCAGTTCTTTGCCAGTGTGCCGGCGGCTGGCGCTCGGCTCTTCTGGAGGCTCCTGCTCGTATTCAAATTCCGGGAACAGGTTGTTCCAGCGATCGGATTCCATCAACTGACGGTCAATGTTCCGGGCTGCTTGTTTGCCGAAGCCCATGGCGTTCGAAACATTCGAAGCGCCGGTCACGAGATCGCCGCCGGCATAAAATTTCTGGCGGCTGGTTTCGAGTGTGAAGCGATTGACTTCGACGGTGCCGCCTTCTTTCAAGGCCAGGCCGGATGCGCGGGCAAAGTCCAGGTCGACTGTCTCTCCGACGGCAAAGATCACGGAGTCGCAGTCGAAGCGTTGAATCTCGCCGGTCAAGACTGGCTTCTTACGACCAGAAGTGTCATAGGCTCCAAGCCGGGTCTTCACAATTTCAATGGCCCGTACACTTCCTTTCGCATCTCCAATCACGCGGTGAGGTGCAGCCAGGAACACGAACTTCGCGCCTTCCTCTTTAGCTGCCTGCGTCTCTTCTTCGATTGCCGGCATGTCCTTCCGCTCACGCCGGTAGAAAACGGTGGCTTCGGCTCCCTTGCGAAGAGCGGTGCGCGCCGAATCTATGGCTGCATTGCCTCCACCGATAATGGCGACCCGGCGACCGAGAGGTACATCCTGCCCGGCAGCCACGGCTTCGAGGAAATTCAGCGCGGGATAGACGCCCTTGAGTTCTGTGCCCGATTGATAGACCCAGGATTCCTTCCATGTGCCGATCGAGAGAAAAACGGCGTCAAATCGATCATCGAGCTCATTTAGCGCGATATCCACACCGACTCGAGTGTTGAGAGTAAATTTCACCCCCATGCGTTCGATGAGCTGGATCTCTCGGCGAAGGATGTCCTTGGGAAGTCGGTACTCGGGCAGCGCGAATCGCAGCATTCCTCCGGCTTCCGGCTTGCTGTCGTACACGGTAACGTCATGACCGAGCAATGCGGAATAGAATGCGGCGGTTAGTCCCGCTGGCCCTGCTCCGACGACGGCAATCTTTCGTCCAGTCGGTTCCAACTTGCGCGCCAGGACGGCCTGCACCATGCATTCATACTTACTGGTCGTATAGACCAAATCGGCAATCGAGCGGTGCACCTCACGCATATTGACTGCCTGGTCCAGGGTCTGACGTCGGCAGCGATTGTCGCAGGGATGCTGGCACACCCTGCCAGTGGAGGAGGGTAGCGGATTGTCGAAGATGACCGATAGAAACGCGTCTTCGATTTTGCCTTCCTTATAGAGCTGGAGGAAGCGCGGGATGTTCATGTGGAGAGGGCAACTGTTCTCGCATGGAGAAAGTGCCAGTTCTTCGCAGACTCCTGCCGCGCAGCGACGCGCCAGAATGTGGTCTTCGAATTCATTGCGGAAGTGGCGTAGCGTAGTCAGAACCGGATTTGGCGCAGTCTGCCCCAGGCCGCACAAAGAGCAATCACGGATGTAACGGCTCAACTCGTCGAGAAGCTCCACGTGATGCGTGGTACCAGCGCCGTCGGTCACGCGATTCAAAATGCGCAGACATTTGTTAAGGCCGACGCGGCAGGGGATGCACTTTCCGCACGACTCCGAGTGTGTGAACTCGATGAAGTAACGGGCGACATCTACCATGCAGTTGTCTTCATCCATTACCACCATGCCGCCGGAGCCCATGATGGAACCCAACTGCGCCAGGTTTTCGTAGTCCACGGCGGTCTCGAACATCTCGTGCGGAATACATCCGCCGGAGGGACCGCCTGTCTGGATAGCTTTTACCTGTCGACCGTCAGGAGCTCCTTCCCCGATGTCATACACGAACGTCTTCAGGGAAGTTCCGAGCGGCATTTCGACCAAGCCAGTGTTCTTGACCTTACCGACCAGCGAAAATACTTTTGTGCCCGAACTCTTGGGGCTTCCGGTCTCGGTAAACCACGGCGCACCGCGCATCACGATGGGCGCGATGTTGTACCAGGTTTCGACGTTGTTGATACTGGTAGGCTGTCCCCACAATCCTTTTTGCGCGGGGAAGGGAGGTCGCGGACGAGGCCGTCCAGCGTGGCCTTCGAGCGAGGCAATGAGAGCCGTTTCTTCGCCGCAGACAAACGCGCCTGCGCCTTCGACCATCGAGACGTCAAATTTCACGCCGCGGCCCAGAATGTTCTCGCCGAGCATGCCGTACTCGCGCGCCTGCTCGATCGCCTGAGTCAAACGGTGAACGGCCAGCGGATACTCAGCCCGCACATAGACGATGCCCTCCGTTGCACCGGTTACGTAGCCGCCGATGATCATGCCTTCCAGCAGCGCGTGCGGATCGCTTTCGATTTCGTTCCGGTTCATGTAGGCGCCGGGGTCGCCTTCGTCAGCATTGCAGATGATGTATTTCGGTTCCGACTTCGCCTTGGCTAGAAACTCCCATTTGTTCCCGGTGGAATAACCCGCGCCGCCACGACCGCGAAGCTTTGAAGCCTTGATCTGCTCGATGACGGCTTCCGGGTGACTATCAATGAGGACCTTATATAGGGCCTGATATCCGCCGACCGCGATGTATTCCTCAATGTCATCGGGGTTGATAATGCCGCAATTGCGGAGCACGATTTTCTTCTGGCCCTTAAAGAACGGCACTTCGCTCCAGGCTGGAATTTCGGGATAGGCTTCGCCGTAGCGCACATGACCCGTCAGGTGATCCCACTCTTCAATCTTGCAATAGATCAGGTCTGGACTGAGGTTCCCTTCGGCCACGTCTTCGAGGATTCGGCCGGCATCATGGGCTTGAACTTTGCGCAAAATCACCAGAGGTTTTCCGGGTAAGCGCACGCTGACCAGAGGTTCCTGGAAACAGGCTCCGAAACAACCGACGGGCGCGAGCACAATCGCAGCGCCGCTGCGTTCGATCGCTTCCGCAAAAGCCTGATAGAGAGCCTCGGCGCCGTTGCCCCGTCCGCACGTTCCCATGCCGACGGTGAGTCGCGGCACGGCAGGAACGAGTTTCGCCATGCCGTTTTCGCGGGCGGTATTGAATGCTCCAATATCCTGAATTCGGGGCATGACTTACTCTCCCCCTCGAATGGTGGCGATCTCGCGTTGCACGGTTCGCTCGGTGGCGTGACCACAGATGCGGTGATTGACCTCAACCACCGGCGCCATCGCACATTGTCCAAAACATGCGACAGTGCGCACGGTGAACTTGCCATCCGGGCTGGTCAATACTTCCTTGTCTTCGTGGCCGTCACCCTCGTTTTCTTCCAGACCGAGGCCGAGATCGAGCCGGACACCCTGTAGCAGGTTGCGCGACCCGCGCGTGTGGCAGGCCGTCCCTCGACAAATACAGATGGTGTTGTCGCCCTGCGGTTGCAGGTTGAATAGCGCGTAAAACGTGACCACGCTGTAGATGCGTGATAGTGGTGTTCTGGTTTTGGCGGAAATGTACCGCAGAGTATCAATGGGCAGGTAATTGTGAGGATTGTATTGCTGAGCGGCTTCAAGGATCCCCAGCAACGCCCCCGGGCGCCCCGCGCGTTCGAGAACCAGTTTGTCGATAAATGTCTGTTCGTCCGTGGAGAGGTGAACTGACAAGAGTGTGGACATTGCACTCCTTTCGAGCGATCCCCTCATTCCAATTTACAAAGGCTGGCGTGCGAATACATAGCACCCACGGCACGTGACGAGGTGATGCAGGTCACAAGGCAAGAATCAGAGGTAATACGACAAGCGCCAGGACGGGTAAACATCTGCCGAGACTGGACTTCCTTGGGAGGGCAGCAATCTTACTCAAACTCGACGAGAACCTGATTAACCTTCACGGCGTCTCCCTGCGCCACTCGAACGGTCTTCACTTTTCCTGCATTGGGGGCTGTAACGTTTGTCTCCATTTTCATGGCTTCCAGAACCATCATCAGATCGTCACCTTGAATCTGCTGGCCGGGCTGGGCGTTGACTTTGATCACGACGCCAGCGACAGGGCTGCGGCAAACCTTATCTTCCTGAACATTCTCTTCTGGGGCCGCAGACTGCGCAGGTGAGGTTGGAACTTTAGACGACTGCACAGTTGACGGCACGGCCGGATACGGGCCGAAGTTCGGTAACCGCCGAATCTCGTCTTCTTCCAACACCTCAACTTCTACTTCGTAGGTCTTTCCATCGACGCCGATCTGAAGTTTCAAGCGATGTTTCCTTTCTTGCACGGTTGCGGATTAACCGCCGGGACGCAAGTTATGCGAGGCTTGCACAATGACGCGGCCTTGTTGCGACCATGGGTTCACGATTTCATAAGGAGACTGCAGCATCTTGGCGGAACGAATACGAACCTTCTTCCCGAGAAATGCTGTGACTGCGGCACTCAGCACGATGATCATTTCCGGGCTCACTTCTTCTTTCTTCTCCGGAACGACAGGCTGGGTCTGTGTGGGAGCAGGAGCCGGAGTCTTGCTCAGTTCTGCTAGTCGCGACTCCAGATCCTGAATCGTCTTTGCCAGTGATTGCAGGCGGCTTTCCTCTGCCTGTTGCACCTCCGAAGCGCGACGGCGGAATGCAGCTTGCGCCGAGACGTACGTGATCACGCAGGCGAGTGCGACGATCACCGCGACAACCAGAAGAGCTGCAAAACTTATGAACACTCGTTACTCCTCGTTAAAGTGGAATCAAACCGTGTTTCTTCGGGGGGCGCAATTCCCGTTTTGCATGCAACGATTCGAGCGCCTGTGCCAGATAGATTCGGGTTTCGGATGGCTCAATGATGTCATCCACCAAACGCCGTCCGGCCGAAACATAAGGGTTCGCAAATGTCTCGCGATACTCTGCGACCAACTCTTTGCGGCGAGCCGCCTTGTCGGCAGCGGCGTCAATCTCACGCCGGAAAACAATCTCGGCAGCGCCCTCGGCTCCCATGACCGCAACTTCGGCTGTCGGCCATGCTACAACGCGGTCGGCGCCAAGATCGCGGCTGCACATGGCGAGGTACGCGCCACCATAGGCCTTCCGCAGAATGACCGTCAGTTTGGGAACTGTGGCTGCGGAATAGGCGAACAGCATCTTCGCGCCATGACGGATGATTCCACCATATTCCTGTTCGACGCCGGGCAGGAAACCGGGGACATCCACAAATGTCACCAAAGGAATATTGAAGGCGTTGCAAAAACGAATAAACCGCGACGACTTATCGGAGGCGTTGATATCGAGAGCGCCCGCGAGTGAAATCGGCTGGTTCGCGACAATGCCAATCGGACGACCTTGCAGACGGCCAAATCCTACGACGATGTTGGTCGCATACTCTGGCTGAATTTCCAGGAAATCTCCGTGGTCCACGATGCGCGTCACGACCGAGCGGACATCGTAGGCCATCTTGGTTTCGACCGGAACAAGCCCATTCATCTCGGGATCGCTCTCCATCGGCAGGTTATACGCAAGCCGAGGGGGATCTTCCATGTTGTTCGAGGGCATGAAGCTCAGCAGTTTCCTGCAAAGCAGGAGCGCCTCTTCGTCATTTTGTGCAACCAGGTGGACGACGCCAGACTTGTTCATTTGAGCCTGCGGACCACCCAACTCCTCGGCTGTAACCACTTCTCCCGTGACCTGCTTGATCACTTGCGGGCCGGTGATGAACATCTGGGCGCCGCGTGTCTGCACAATGAAGTCGGTGAGCGCCGGACTGTAGGCAGCGCCGCCCGCGCACGGGCCACAGATCAACGAAATCTGCGGGACCGTGCCCGACAGCATGACGTTGTTATAAAAGACGCGTCCGTACGCGGCCAGACTGTCGATGCCTTCCTGAACGCGCGCACCGCCGGAGTCATTGATAAAGACAAATGGACTTCCAGTTTTCAGCGAGAGCCGCATCATATCCGCGATCTTGTCGCTGTGAACTTCCCCAGCAGCGCCGCCGGCTACCGTGAAGTCCTGGCTGGCAAGATGCACGAGTTTCCCGTCGATTGTGGCGCAGCCCGTGACCACACCGTCGGCTGGCATCTCTTTGTCGGCCATGCCGAAGTACGTGGCACGATGGCGGGCAAAAAGGCCGATCTCCTGGAAGCTGTTTCGGTCCACGAGCCCTTCAACCCGCTCACGAGCCGTAAATTTTCCAGCCGCATGCTGCTTTTCAATCCGATCCTTGCCGCCTCCAAGCTGTACGGCAGCGCGCTTCTCTCGCAGCTTAGAGATCTTGGCATCCATCTTCTTCTGCTTCGCATCTGCTGCCGGTGTTGCCATTTCTTCTCCTAGGCCGCACACACAAAGCGGCACGGCTGAATTCGTTTATTTGCTGGGGGTCACGGTCACGCGGTGCTCTTTCCCATTCAGCGTGATGACATAGCTGGCTTTCGCGCTCAATGCCTTTTCACCGCTCCCCGCGGACGGTGCTTCCGCCTTACCTTCCGCAGCGGGAGCCTGTTTCGTGGGATCCTTCCCCAGATTCTTTCGGCCTTCCCCGCGCGTCTTGAAGAACTTCGGCGCCACTTGCGGGAACATCGCGAAGGTCAGAACATCTTCCGGTGACCCGGTACACCCGTCCAAGGCGAGTGCGTCGGTGCGCAGCTTTTCCCACTCGGGTTTCAGAAGGTCCGCCGGACGTATCGTAATGGGCGGTTTCTTGGCTTGCGCTTCTGCCTTCTTCAGTGCAGCAGTGTCCTTGTCTCCCAGCGTAGTTCCGTAGTAGCCGAGCATCAGGTCCGCAAATTCTCCGGTCATCACTTTGTATTTGCCCATGAGGACGTTGAACACGGCTTGTGACCCGACAATCTGGCTGGAAGGCGTGACGAGGGGCGGAAATCCCGCATCCTTGCGGACCCTCGGAACTTCCAGAAGAACATCCTGCAAGCGGTCGCCAGCTCCCTGGCCCTTGAGTTGGCTCTCCATGTTCGAGATCATGCCGCCCGGAATCTGGCTATCGAAAATTTCGGTCTCGACTCCGGAGAACTCGCTGAAAAATTCGCGATAGCGGGGACGGATGGAAGTGAAGTGGCGCTTGATGTTCAGGACGCGTTTCATGTCCAGACGCGTCTCGTAGCCAGTCCCTTCCAGCAGTTCGACCAGGCTTTCGGTGGGATTGTGACCCGGACCGAGCGACAGGGAACTGATCGCGGTGTCGACAATGTCGGCGCCCGCTTCGATTGCCTTCATCAGCGAGACCAGCGTCACTCCGGTGGTGGCGTGGGCGTGAACGTGGACCAGCATGTCCGCGCCGCATTTTTCTTTGATTCCCTTTACCAGGTCATACGCCGGCTGCGGCTTGAGCAGTCCAGCCATATCTTTAATGCAGATGGAGTCGCATCCCATTTCCTTGAGGCGCTGCGACATCACAACAAACGCTTCAATGGTATGCACGGGGCTGATGGTGTAGCAGATCGTCCCTTGGGCGTGCTTTCCTGTCTTCTTTACTGCGGCAATGCTGGTGCGAAGGTTGCGCAAATCGTTGAGCGCATCAAATACGCGGAACACGTCCATGCCGTTTTCGGCAGCCTTATCAACAAAACGCTCGACCACGCCATCTTCATAGTGGCGGTAACCAAGCAGGTTCTGCCCGCGCAGCAACATCTGAAGGCGGCTCTTGGGAAGCAACTTTCGGAAGGTGCGAAGTCTCTCCCACGGGTCTTCGTTCAAGAAGCGAATGCAAGCATCGAAGGTCGCGCCGCCCCAGCATTCCACCGACCAATAGCCTGCATTGTCGATGTCTTCGCAAGCCGGAATCATGTCGTCCATGGCCATGCGAGTGGCGAGCAGGCTTTGGTGAGCATCTCTGAGTGCCAGTTCCGTGATTTCTACAATTCGAGCCATTTCGAGATTGACCTCAAAAATGTAGTGTACATCCCAGAGGCTGATCTCCCACGTGACCGGACTGCACTAATGAATGTGAGTTGCGTCACAAACGGACGTTGGTTCGAGATTCTTGGTTACTGAGAGGTGACCACCAGGATGCGCATGGTCTCTGATGTTCTTTCTCGTAGGCAGGAAGCTCAGGGTGGGCGCATTTGCTCTGTATCGAAAAAATACAAAGCCAACGACGGGTATTAAAACCAGGATAACAACGAGCGACGGCTACGGCAGGAGTCACCCCGCCACGAAGATTAGCGAAAGGCGAGCCTGACAATCGAGAGTGTCAGAGCTAAACGAGTTCTACTCCACGGTAACCGACTTCGCCAAATTCCGCGGCTGATCTACGTCGCATCCGCGTCGAACGGCGATATGGTACGCCAGCAACTGGAGCGGCACGATTTCCAGAATAACCGACAGTTCTTCCGGAGCGGCTGGCACATAAATCACGTGATCCGCGTCCCCTGCGATTTCGGTGTCGCCTTCGGTCGCCAACGCGATGACTTTGCCCGATCGCGCTTTCACTTCCTGAAGATTTGAGAGCGTCTTCTCGTAGCGCGTCATCGACTGTGGACTATTGACGTCCCGTGTCGCGATGACTACCACCGGCAGATTTTCGTCAATCAGCGCGTTTGGTCCGTGTTTCATTTCTCCGGCAGGATAACCTTCCGCGTGGATGTAGGAAATTTCCTTGAGCTTCAGCGCGCCTTCCAAGGCGATCGGATAATGAATGCCTCGACCGAGAAAGAGGAAATCTTGTGCGCGAATGTAAGTCTTGGCTAACTGGTCGCAAGCTTCATCGTGAGTTAGTATCTGTTCGAGTTTCCCTGGAATGTGAGTCAATTCCTGGACCGCGGCTTTTGCCTGTTCGGCAGTAAGCGTTCCCCTGACCTGCGCCAGATACAACGTAAACAGATAGAGAGCCGTTAACTGCCCCGTGAAAGCTTTCGTGGACGCGACGCCAATTTCTGGCCCCGCGTGCGTATAGATGGTTCCGGCAGCCTCGCGCGTAATCATCGACCCGACTACATTGCAGATTGCCAGTGTCTTCGAGCCCTTTGCCTTGGCTTCACGTTGCGCGGCAATCGTGTCGGCGGTTTCGCCCGATTGCGAAATCAGCAGCGTGATTGTGTCCGGCGCCAGAATCGGATCGCGATAGCGCCACTCGCTGGCGTAATCCACTTCGACCGGGACCTTCGCCATCGATTCAATCATGAACTTGCCCGCCAGTCCCGCGTGCCAACTGGTGCCGCAGGCTGCGATATTGATCTTCTTCAGCGCTTTGAACTCGGCTTCCGTGACCTGCATTTCGTCGAGGAAGATGTGTCCTGTGTCTTGCGATACGCGGCCCAATGTCGTGTCTCGAACCGTACGAGGCTGCTCATACACTTCCTTCAGCATGAAGTGCTTGAACCCGCCTTTTTCCGCCATGATCGGATCCCACGTGATGCGCTGCGCTTTGCGCTCCACTGGATTCCCCTCGAAGTCTGTAACTTTCACGCCTTGCTGCGTGATGACGGCCAGGTCGCCATCGTTGAGGAAGAAAAGATCGCGCGTATGATCCAGGAGTGCCGGCACATCGGACGCGACAAAGTATTCGTCTTTCCCCAAGCCAATTACCGCCGGCGGTCCATTGCGCGCGGCCACAATCTTGTTCGGTTCATCCACCGAAATGACGACTAGCGCAAAAACGCCGGTCAGTTCCTTTACTGCTTTTCGGACAGCTTCTTCCAAGGCTGGACGCTGTCCATTGCCGGATTGCAGATAGTACTTCTCGACCAGGTGGGCGATGATTTCCGTGTCGGTCTCTGTCGTAAACTTGTGGCCTTCCGCGATCAGCTTCTTCTTGAGCGAAAGGTAGTTCTCGACAATCCCGTTGTGCACGACCACGATCTTGCCGGTGCAATCGCGATGCGGGTGGGCATTCTCTTCCGTGGGACGTCCGTGCGTAGCCCAGCGTGTGTGTCCGATACCATACGTGCCGTCCAGGGGTTTCGCGCGGATTACTTCTTCAAGATTGCGGAGTTTCCCTTCGGCGCGGCGAATCTGTAGGCCGGCGTCAGTTCCAGCCACCGCGATTCCAGCCGAGTCGTACCCGCGATACTCCAGTTTGCGCAAGCCCTCGATGATGACGGGCACAACTGATTTCTTACCTACGTATCCCACGATTCCGCACATTGGCGAATTGGCTCCTTAGAGAATGCTTCGGTGGGGGGACCGGTGATGGTTCTGACAGCCCCTAAAGAGGGGCTCGATTTCGATACGAAACTCCGATCCGATGACGCAAAAGAGCGATGCTCCGACGAAACGATGTTGCGCAACGATGCCTGAGACGGGGCAAGCCCCGTCTCTACCTCT
>Ga0302321_100005103_pt1 | contig 11457 bp, 6 predicted proteins | sample Fen_T0_1_FD_202505 | JGI IMG/M metagenome (GOLD analysis project Ga0302321, IMG submission 202505) | Peat permafrost microbial communities from Stordalen Mire near Abisko, Sweden - Fen_T0_1 | ecosystem: Environmental > Terrestrial > Soil > Wetlands > Permafrost | place: Sweden: Abisko...
GCCTGTCGTCGAGGTGTAGCGCCGCGTGGGCTCCTTCCACCGTGACGTCCAGGCGGCAGAACAGCGTGCGCAGGAAGCTCAGCTTCTCCACCAGGTTCTTGTGCGGCAGCATCTCAAGCAAGCCATCGGAGAATGCCGCCAGAACCACCTCGGGTGGAAGCTTGAGCAGGGCCTCCTTGTAGCGTGTGTGTGGCATGAGTCCAACGGGGACGCCAGGTTGTTCCAGGGCAACCACCTGGTCGCCGTCGAACACGAAGGGCCATGGGAAGTGACCCGCGTTGGCGTAGAGCAAGCTGTCTTCCCGTGTGTTGATCACGCCGTAGAAGATGGTGATGTGCTTGTCGAGGGACTCCTTGCAGACCTCCTCGTTCAAGCGGCCCAGCAGTTGCCCAGGTGAGAGGATGAGCCCGAACCCAGTGCGGGTGAAGTCGCTCACATAGCGTTGCATGAAGGTCTTGAGCAGCACCGTCACCAGGGCCGAGGACACGCCATGACCGGCCACATCGGCCAGGTAGAATCCCCAGCGCGCATCATCGATGGCAAAGGCATCGACGAAATCCCCGCTGAGATAGGCCGAGGGGACCAGATCGCGGCTGAACTCGAAAGCGCCGAAGAACTGGTGGTTGCGTGGCAACATACGCGACTGTAGCTGGCGGCCCGCATCTTCGTCCTCGGCCAACGTGCGCAGGCTGGATAGAAGTTCCTTGTTCGCCTTCTCCAGATGCTCGCGGTAATGGTGGTTGGCGCGCAAGAGATCCGCACGCTCGAGGGCCCGGCTTAAGGCATGGTCCAGCACGGCCAGGCCTTCGATGGGCTTGGTGATGTAGTCCCAAGCGCCTAGCTTCAGGGCGCCCACGGCGTCGTCTAGCAATCCCTGACCGGACATGACGATTACGGGCAGATGTGGGAATTCTTCGCGAACGATGTGCAGGAGTTCGAGCCCGTCCATTTTCGGCATGCGCAGATCGCAGAGCACCAAGTCGGGCGGGTCTGCTCGCAAACTGGCCAAGCCCGCCTCGCCGTCCTCCGCGCTCTGGGCCGTGTATCCCAGATGCCGAAGCTGCGCCACGAGCACCTTTCGCACAGCCTCCGTATCATCAATCACGAGAACCCTGATTGAATTCGCCACAGCCACCTCCCCCGCGCACTCGCGTCGTCGTGGACTATCTATGCTTTCGAGTTTCGCCTTCGAATCTCTTCTCGGCCTGAGTATGACATGGGCCTCGCCGTCAAGCCTGCCCGGGATCGACGCCCTGGCTGATCCACGCCACGCCACGGCCATGCCAATCGGGCGTGTCCTCGGCGCTCAGGTAGCGCTCCCACTGGTAGATCCCCGATTCCATGGCAAGCCTGGTGAACTCCAACTTGGTGTCACGGCTAAGCACCACGACCGCCGTACGGCCAAGGCCTCTTTCCTGGCAAAGCCGTAAGCCCTTGGCCAGAACCCTTGTGGCACTGGGGGACAGCGGCGCAAGCGAACGCAGGTCGAGAAGCAGTCCAAAGTCCTTGGGCGGCGAGACGATGTAGCGACGAACATCATCGAGCCAGGCCTGCAGCTCAAGCGCGGTGACTTCTCCCGCGAAGACGATCTGAAAGCCGCAGGGCAGGGGGCCGATGGCATACATGTTCTTGTGACCTCGCGAATGCCGGGCGTGAAGACCAGAATTGATCTTCATCAAAGCAACTCCGGTGCCACGTGCGCGGAGGCGTGGCGTTGGTGGGCCAGGGCGAGATCCATCGGCAAAATGAATCAGTCGAGCTGGCGTGCCGCGACCCGACGCCGCGGACCGTCCGGTAAATCCGGAAGCAAGACTCCGTGGGTCCGGAAACTTGGATTAGGGCCCTTTCGCAACTGCTCGCGCAACGCCGTGGAGCTTGAGCAGCTCGTACAGGCGCGAGCGCGATAAATCAGCCAGTTCGCAAGCTGCGTCCATGTCGCCGTGCGTGTCTTCGACGAGCTTGATGAGGTACGCGGCCACGGCGGAATCGCGCGCGGTCGACAAGGTGGGGTAGCTTGCGTACGGCGGCTGTGGCCGCCGCAGGTTGAGCTCGGGCTTGACGGTCGCTTTCGCGAGATGAACGCGCACCTCGACCGGAAGGTGAATCTGTTCCAGCACGGGGCCGTCGGCGGCGGCCGCTACCGCGCATTCCATGGCATTGGTCAGCTCGCGTATATTGCCAGGCCAAGCATACATCTCCAACCCTTCCACGAAGTCCGGCGACAAGCACTTGAGGGGAAGGTCCATCCTTTCGCAGATGCGCACCACCAGGCACTTGGCGATATTGATCGCGTCCTGACCGCGCTCGCGCAGCGGCGGTAAGGCCATCTCCATCGAACGGATGCGGAAGTAGAGATCCTCCCGGAAGGTGCCAACCTTCACCATCTGCGCAAGATCGCGGTTGGTGGCCGCGATGAGTCGAAAGTCGCTGGAAACCTCGCGGTCCGATCCCACGGGACGGAAGCGCTTTTCTTGTAGCACTCGCAGGAATGACTTCTGCAAGCCCATGGGCAGCTCGCCAATCTCATCGAGAAATAGCGTGCCTTCGTGCGCCTGTCGCACAAGACCGGTGCGCTCGGAGCTGGCGCCGGTAAACGCGCCCTTGTCGTGTCCGAACAGAGTGCTCTCGACCAAGGTGTCGGTCAGGGCGGCGCAGTCCACGGCCACGAAGGCCTTCTTCGACCGCGCGCTGTTCCTATGAATGGCACGCGCCACGACCTCTTTGCCCGTTCCGGTCTCCCCACGCACAAGAACCGGGGCGTCGCTGGCCGCGGCGTCCGCGAGGAGGTCGAAGCATTCGGTCATGGGCGGGCTGGTGCCCAAGAGGCCGTCCAGATCGAGCGAACGGGCGCTCCGGCGGGCCAGCCGCCCACGGCGGAAATCCAGGGCGTGGCCGAGAGTCACCACGATGCCCTTGGCCGCCCGGCCCTTCTGCCAGTAGTCCCAGGCGCCCGAGCGGACGGCCAGTTCGGCCCCCTCCTCGTCACCCGAGCCAGTAACAATGATGATCTCCGGTTGGCTCGCGGCCGCCTTGATGTCACGGGTATGGTCCAGGCCATTGCCGTCTGGGAGCATGACATCTAGAAGCACGACCTCGGGGGCGAAGGTGGGCAGCGTGGCCAAGCCCTCCGCAAGGGTTTTGGCCCGGGTCACCTCGTGGTCAAGACCTGCCAATTGCCGAGCCATCATCTCGGCATATTCAGGGTCATCGTCGATGATCAGTATCTTTCCCATGTCAGGAGATCCCCAAGACGTTATCGGCGGCTGTCCAGAAAGATTGACCCGCTCTGCGCGGAATTCCGGGAATCCGGATTGGAGCGACCTGCTTTTCCAGGATCCCGGACCGTCCGCCATGTGGAGTCGCCGCCGGGATCGCGGAAATCCCGGGTTGTCCTTGATCTTGGCCGCTTGCCGGCCGCCTGCCATGGATGGCATTCCGCTTGCTGTAGTCCCGCCCAGGCGCTGACCTTTGGGCAAGCCGCCACAAGCGCAAGCGATTGAGGAGGAGACGACACATGGAGATGCAACAGACCGCCGCCAGTGCAGCAGATGTCTCGCTGGGCAAGCAGCTCGCGGGCAAGTACATGACGTTCAAGCTTGCTGCCGAGGAGTACGGACTTGAGATCCTGAAGGTGCGCGAGATCATCGGACTCATGGACATCACCCGCGTGCCGTGCACGCAGGAATTCATGAGCGGCGTGATCAATCTGCGCGGCAAGGTGATTCCGGTCATCGACCTGCGCCTTAAGTTCGGCATGGAGGGCTGCCAGGCCACGGAGCAGACCGTGATCATCGTGGTGCAGTACACGTTGCACGGCCGCAACATGACCATGGGCCTGCTGGTGGACCAGGTGCTGGAAGTGCTGTCGATTGAAGCAGCGCAGATCGAGCCGCCGCCGGAATTCGGCAACACCACGCTAAGCAACGATTTCATCTTGGGGATCGGAAAGTCCGAGAAGCGCGTGATCTTTCTGCTCCACATCGGTCGGATCTTGAATGCCGAGGAAGCCAGCGCCGTGGCCGAGGCCGTGGCAGCGGGTTGACGGCGAAGGTAATGGGTTTCTGAATTTCAAGGAACAGGAAGGGGAATTGACCATGTTCAAGAATTCGAAGATGACGACGTTGGTGATGCTGTCGCTCGGCGCCCTGGTGGTGCTGATCACGGTCATGGGGATCATGGGGTCGCGATTCCTGCGCACGGCCGACGATCTGGACACCCAGCTCATGGAGCAGACCGCGATGCCCTTGAAGGACATCGCGGAAGGTGGCACGTCGTACTATCGGGGCTGGAGCGATGTCATGGAGGGCTTGCTCATCACGGATGACCATGCTCGGGACGAGGCTTTTGCCAAGGCGGAGAAGCGGTTGGCTGAATCTGAGGCGGCCTTTGCAAGCGTCGAAAAGGCGGTCAGAGGAGAGTCGGTATTGAAGGTACTTGCAGAGACCAAGTCCGTCTTGATGGCAAGCATCGGCGAGCTGAAACAGGTCATCGCCAATGCCCGCAAGGGGCAGCTCGAGGCAGGTATGCAGAAGCTGATGGAGGGAAAGATGCGGGAGAATCGTCGGGCATACAGTGCCTTGGAAGACAAGCTCACCGTTTCCATGGGTGAAGCAGCCAAGAAGAAATCCGATGACAATACGGCGGCGATCGACAGTGCGGTTCGTCAACTCACGGCCCTCGTCGTGGGTGCGGCGCTGCTTGCCATGGTCCTATCTTTCCTGCTTTACCGCCGCATGCGCGGCTTGTTCGGCCAGCTCACCGACGAGACTCGGCGCCTGTCCACGGCTGCGGTCGATGGCAAGTTGCAGACCCGCGCCGACAGCAAGGATGCCTACCTGGAATGTCGTCCCGTGATGGAGGGCATGAACCAGGTGCTCGACGCGCTCATCGCTCCGCTAAACGTGGCGGCGAAGTACGTCGACGACATCTCGAAGGGCCAGATTCCGGCCAGGATCACCGACAACTACAACGGCGACTTCAACCTCATCAAGAACAACCTCAACACCTGCATCGATGCCGTGAACAACCTCGTGGCGGACACCAACCTGCTCGTCACCGCGGCCATCGAGGGCCGGCTTTCCACCCGCGCCGACGGAACCAAGCACCAGGGTGACTACCGCAAGGTGGTCGACGGCGTGAACCGGACGCTCGACGCGCTCTTGGCGCCGATCACTGAGGCCGCAGGCGTGCTGGAGAAGCTTGCCAACAAGGACATGCGGGTGCGCATGGTTGGCCAGTACCAGGGTGACAACGCCAAGGTGAAGGAGTCCCTCAACGCCACGGCGGAAGCCTTGCACGATGCCCTCAGCCAGGTAGCCCAGGCCTCGGATCAAGTGTCCTCGGCGGCCGGGCAGATCGCGGCTTCAAGTCAGACCGTGGCCGACGGTGCCTCGCAACAGGCAAGCGCCCTTGAGGAAACCTCATCCAGCCTAGAGTCCATGAACGCCATGGTTCGCCGCAACGCGGACAATGCCCAGCAAGCCAATGGCCTGGCCCAGGGAGCGCGCACGGCGGCTTCCAGCGGCACCGCGGCGGTCGAGCAGATGAGCATCGCCATGGGCAAGATCCGCCAGTCGGCGGAGGGGACCTCGCAGATCATCAAGGACATCAACGAAATCGCCTTCCAGACCAACCTGCTGGCGCTCAACGCGGCCGTGGAGGCGGCACGTGCTGGTGAGGCGGGGCGGGGCTTCGCCGTCGTCGCGGAAGAGGTGCGCAGCCTGGCCCTGCGCTCCAAAGAGGCGGCCATGAAGACCGACGCGCTCATTCGCGAGTCCGTTCGCCAAGCCGGCGAAGGCGAGGAAACCTCCAAGGAAGTGAGCACCCGGCTGTTGGAGATCGCCGATGGCATCACCAAGGTTGGTGGAATCATCACTGAGATCGCCGCCTCCGCCAAAGAGCAGGCGAGCGGCGTGGAGCAGATCAACAAGGCCATCGGCGACCTGAATCGGGTCACCCAGCAGAACGCGGCGAACTCTGAAGAATCGTCGTCGGCGGCGGCCGAGCTGTCGAGCCAGTCCGAAGAGCTGGCCGCCATGGTCGCCACCTTCTCGCTGAGCAATTCCGCAAGCGGCAAGACCTTCACCCACGCGAAGGCGGCGCCGCGCCAAGTGACTGCGGCGAAGGCACTCGCGAGCAAGGGACGCTCCTCCAACGGTCACAATGGCCACCATGTCCGTCCCGAGTCGGTGATTCCGTTCGACGACAACACAGCCTTCCGCGACTTCTAGTCTTATCGGTGGGTCGGTCCTTCTGGTCCGGGGCCGGCTCACCACCTTTTCTACCCTATCCCGATTGTTAGTCCTAGTGGTGGGTCGGCCCTCTGGTCCAGGGCCGGCCCACCATCTTCATTTGTCGCGGGGCAAGCGCCCAATTCCGAAATTCCGGATTGATCCGGTCGGGTTTCCAAGATTCTGGACCCTAGTCCAAGGTGGAACTTCGCCGCCGTCGCAAGATCCCTTGGGTTTGTCGCGGCTTTTGGCCCCTGGCTGGCAGTCCGACGCTCCATCGGTGATGGCATTCCTCTTGCTGTAGTCGCAGTTCGAGTTCTGACATCCGACAAATCGTCACGAACGCAGGGAGACACACATGAGCCTTGATGCTGTGAGCGCGATGGTCGAGCAATTGGCTGAGCTGGTGATGCTGGCGGATCCAGGCAACGCCACACCAGACAGCGGGATCGAGGTACCCCTTCGCGCTCTGGAGGCGGAGCTAGCGAGTCCAGGCCTTCCGGACGATGTGCGCTCCGCCATCGTCGCCTGCGTAGATTCCGGCAAGAGGTATGCAGTGTCCGCTAGCGAGGCCGTGCCAGAGGTAACCAGCGACCTGGCGGCTGCGTTGGTGAAACTGCAAAGCATTCTTATCGGGGCGGAACGCAGGCAGGCCGCTCCGGAACTACGCTTTCAAGGCGGCGGCGAACCTGTCAGCGGGAGCGAGCCGAAGCCTTTCGTTCGCGACGATGAAACCATCGCTCTCATCGGCGAGTTCTTGAGTGAAAGCGAGGAAGGACTGGGCCGTGCCGACGAGATCCTGATGAACGCCGAGCACGACGGCATCAACGCCGAGGCCATCAACAGTCTGTTTCGCGTGTTCCACAGTATCAAGGGTGTGGCCGGCTTTCTTGAGTTGACCAACGTCACGGCTCTTGCCCACTCGACGGAATCCATGCTCGACCGATGCCGGGAAGGTTCCGTCACCCTGGCCGGCGCCCGCCTGGACCTGGTCTTCGACTCAACGGCCATCTTGCGACGGATGCTGACCGAGCTGAAGCTCGCGGTCGAAACCAGCGTTACCTTCGTTAGCCGCGAACCCATCGCTGACTTGGTGGAACAGCTCAAGGCTGCCGCCGAGGGGAACTGGGTGCCTGAGGCAACGCTTCCCTTCGTGGCTTCTGGGGCGCGCATGGGCGAGGTGATCACGCAGCCACCTCTGTCGGTTGCGCCCGAAGCGGTGGAAAAGGCGCTCGAGCTGCAGCAGGCGGAAGGCCACAAGCTGGGCGAAACCTTGGTGGAGATGGGCGCGGCTTCCCCCAAGCAGGTTGCCCAGGCCCTGCGTGCGCAACAGCGCGCAGACAACCCGGCGTTGGCGCCGGGCTCGGAGAGTGCCAAGATACGCGAGACCATCAAGGTCGACGTCGAGCGCATCGATAGCCTGGTCGAGATGATCGGCGAGCTGGTGGTGGTCGAAGCCATGGTGGTGGGCGCGCCCGAGATCGCTGGGACCGCTTCGGCGCGAGTGCGCAACTGCCTGGCCCAGCTAGACAAGGTCACGCGCGACCTGCAGGACGTGGGCATGCGCATGCGCATGGTGCCCGTGGCCGGGGAATTCCAGAAGATGGCGCGCATGTCGCGGGATCTCAGCCGCAAGTCCGGCAAGCAGGTGCGTATGGTCCTGGCCGGCGAATCGACGGAGATGGACCGCAGCATGGTCGAGCAGATCTCCGCGCCCCTGGTCCACATGATCCGCAATTCCCTCGACCACGGCCTGGAATCGCCCGAGGAGCGCCGGGCGGCCGGAAAGCCAGAGGAGGGGACGGTTCGCCTTTCCGCGTACCACGAGGGGGGCAGCGTGGTCATCGAAATCGCGGACGATGGCCGTGGGCTGGATACGGACGCCATCTTGGCCAAGGCCAAGGCTCAGAATCTGATTGCCGCTGGGGACACTCTCACCGAGTCGGACATCCACGCGCTCATCTTCGCGCCAGGGTTTTCCACGGCTAAGCAGGTGACCGAGATTTCAGGTCGTGGGGTCGGCATGGACGTGGTCCGCCGCAACATCGAGGCCATGCGGGGACGCATCTCGACCGAGACGGTGAAGGGACAAGGTACGACCTTCAAGCTCGTCCTGCCGCTCACTCTCGCCATCATCAACGGCATGTTGGTGGCTTGCGGCGAGGAACGCTACATCATCCCCACGCTTTCCATCTTGGAGTCCATCCAGCCTATCCAGTCGATGCTGGCCACCATGGCTGGGAGCAACGAGGTGATCAACGTGCGCGGCGAAATCTTGCCGCTGGTGCGGCTCGATAGGCTGTTCCAGGTGCGCAATGCCAAGCAGAATCCAACCGAGAGTCTGGTGGTGATCCTGGAAGGGGCGGGGCGCAAGCTTGGCTTGGTGGTGGACGAGGTCATCACCCAGCAGCAGGTCGTGATCAAGAACCTGAGCAACGGCTTTACCGAGGTGAAGTACCTCTCGGGCGCGGCCATTTTGTCCGACGGAAGCGTGGGCCTGATCATGAACGTCGAGGAGATCGCAGGGACCTTGTCGGACAAGCGCCACCGTGCCCTGGCCGCCTCAAGCGAGGCGCTTACTACGACATAAGCTATCAAGGCCGGACCACGGCATTCACCGTGGCTGCCAACCCCAACAGAGGAGAACGGACCAGGAGGAATTGGAAATGTTCAGTCGGATGAAAATTGGAGTCAGGGTTTTGCTGTCGCTTGCCGCAATTGTCGCAATGATGTTCGGGCTTGCGTATTACAACGCCATCAAGCACCGCCAGGCTGACGATTCGGATACGGCAATCGTGGAGGAAAATACCAAGCCGCTGGGGGAGTTGGCCCAGCTCGAAGAAATGCTTCTCCGAGGCTGGGTGAATGTGTACGACGCCGCTACCGCACCAGATAAGGCACTTCGCATCGACTACCTCAAACGGGTTCAGACGCGGATGCATCAGGCTGAGGAACACGTGGCCGTGGTGGACAAGGCTACCAAGGACGAAAAGCTGCGTGCCTTGGTCGTCGAAATCGAGAGAGCATTGGAAACGTCAAACCAGGCGGTTCGCGAGGCCGAGGGATTGGTGAAGGCCGACCAGATCGAAACTTTGCTGACCGCGATGGCTCAGGGAAAATTCAAGGAAGTCCGCGACGACATCAACAAGAAGGTACTGACGCTCGAGCTTGCGCTTCTCGAAGCCGCCGGAAAGCACTCGGATAGCAATACCCAGATCGCCAACGAAACGATTCGCACGAGCTATATCCTGTCGACTCTGGCAGCGCTGCTTGGTGGCTTTCTCGGCTTCCTCGTGTTCCGTAGCATCAACTCCGGCATTCGTGGCATGCAGAGCCAAGCCGAGCGTCTGACTTCGGCGGCCATTGGCGGCGAGCTGTCCAAACGTGCCGATTCCGATAAGGTACACTTCGAATTCCGTGGCGTGATGGATGGCTTCAATCGCGTGCTCGAAGCCGTCATCACGCCACTTAACGTGGCGGCCAAGTACGTGGATGAGATCTCGAAGGGCCAGATTCCCGCAAAGATTACCGAAAACTATAATGGCGACTTCAATCTCATCAAGAACAACCTCAACACTTGCATCGATGCCGTGAACAACCTGGTGGCGGATACCAACGTGCTCGTCACCGCGGCGATTGAGGGGCGCTTGTCGACCCGTGCCGACGGGGCCAAGCACCAGGGCGACTTCCGCAAGGTGGTGGATGGCGTGAACCGAACGCTAGATGCCCTTTTGGCCCCCATCAACGAAGCTGGCGCCGTGCTGGAGAAGCTCGCCAACAAGGATATGCGGGCACGCATGACAGGGCAGTACCAAGGTGACAACGCCAAAGTCAAAGAGTCGCTCAATGCCACGGCGGAAGCCCTGCACAATGCGCTTAGCCAAGTGGCGCAGGCGTCGGATCAGGTGTCCTCGGCCGCGGGACAGATCGCGGCGTCCAGTCAGACCGTGGCGGACGGGGCCTCGCAACAGGCGAGCGCGCTTGAGGAAACGTCGTCCAGCCTTGAATCCATGAACGCCATGGTTCGCCGCAACGCGGACAATGCCCAGCAAGCCAATGGTCTGGCCCAGGGCGCGCGAAGCGCGGCGTCGAGCGGAACCGCTGCGGTGGAGCAGATGAGCATTGCCATGGGTAAGATCCGCCAGTCGGCGGAAGGGACATCGCAGATCATCAAGGACATCAACGAGATCGCCTTCCAGACCAACCTGCTGGCGCTCAATGCCGCCGTGGAAGCCGCGCGAGCGGGAGAGGCGGGGCGCGGTTTCGCCGTCGTCGCAGAGGAAGTGCGTAGTCTGGCCCTGCGGTCGAAGGAAGCGGCCATGAAGACCGACGCGCTCATTCGCGAATCTGTGCGCCAAGCCGGCGAAGGCGAGGAGACCTCGAAAGAGGTGAACGCGAGACTGTCGGAGATCGCCGAGGGCATCACCAAGGTCGGCGGCATCATTACCGAAATCGCGGCCTCGGCCAAAGAGCAGGCCAGTGGCGTCGAAGAAATCAACAAGGCTATCGGCGACCTGAACCGTGTTACCCAGCAGAACGCGGCGAATTCCGAGGAATCGTCCTCGGCGGCAGCCGAACTGTCGAGCCAGTCTGAGGAACTGGCATCCATGGTCGCCACGTTCTCCTTAAGCGGCTCCGGGAACGGCAAGAGCTTCTCGCGCGCGAACAAAACCGCCCCCCGGCAAGTGCTCTCCGCAAAGGCAACCATTGCCAAGGGCCGTCCGGGCAATAGCCACAACTCCCAAGCCTTTCGCCCGGAAGACGTGATCCCTCTCGAAGATGGCCCGGCGTTTCGCGACTTCTAACTTCCGCTAGATTCCGATTCGATCCCAAACGGTGGGTCGGCCCTCCTGGTCCGGGGCTGACCCACCGTTTTCTTTTGAATTGAATGGTGTGCGGGCCAGTCCGATATTCCGGAATGTTTCGAGGACGCTTCCAGGTTTCCGGACCTCGGACTAGGTAAACCTGCCGCCGCAATTGCGCCAAATCAGCGCGCTCTAACCACCGCACGGCCCTATTCCGCAGCCTTTCATCGTCGAGCCGGGTGGCATTCCCTTTGCTCTAAGAATCGGTGCGTAGTCCCTCTCGACGGCAACACGACTTTCCAGGACGTCTAGTCCCCTGGGTGGGCCAGTGTCTCCCGGGCCGGCCCACCACCCCCTTACTTGAACCTTCACAAGGTGATTCATGGAATCCCAGATTTACGACAGGTTGTGCACCCTGGCCC
>Ga0302321_100005104_pt1 | contig 11456 bp, 8 predicted proteins | sample Fen_T0_1_FD_202505 | JGI IMG/M metagenome (GOLD analysis project Ga0302321, IMG submission 202505) | Peat permafrost microbial communities from Stordalen Mire near Abisko, Sweden - Fen_T0_1 | ecosystem: Environmental > Terrestrial > Soil > Wetlands > Permafrost | place: Sweden: Abisko...
GCGTGAAATGCGCGGCGGTATGGACGCCGCGCACGTCAAAGAGCTCGAGAAGAAACTCGACGACGCCGAACCGGCTTCCTCTCCGCGTCCGGGTGGTTAGGGTCCGCCCTCTGCCCCGCGGGGCGCCCCCGGAGGCTTGGCGGCCATAAAACCGCAGCATTCGCGGGCCCTCTCCCAGCGCCCATCGGGACGGTGTAGCGTGTGAGGTTGCCCATGCTCTCGGTACAGGCGGAAGAAGCGTTTGCAGTCCTTGCCACGTCGCTCGTCGGACAACCCGAGTTCGAGGAGGCAGTGCGCGATCGCTGGCGGATACGACTGCGCAGCTCGGCCGCGAGCCAGCACGATCTGATGCTGCCCGAGGCGCTGCGCGCTGCGGCGGACTTGTTGCAGAATGAGCTACCTCTGCAAACGCACACCGCGAACGACGTGAACGCGCTCGGTGAGCGCTTCGCTTCACCGAGTGGCGCGCTGCTCCTGCTCTGGTGTTACTCTTCGACTTGGCGCAAAGATACCGAGCTAGCGCAGCTACTCGCGCTGGCGCGGGCGGTGCCGGGCTTCGAGCAACGGGTGGCCGCAATCGCTGCTGATCGCGTGATCGAAGGTCCGCTCTTGGACGCGCTGGGCTGCGCGCCGCTCTTGGGCACCGGAGCCGACCTTCGGCTACCCGCCAATGCCGAGGCGCGCGCTCGGCTCGAAATCTTGATCTGGGAGGCAGGTGCCAGCGCACGCGAGGTGCCGGCATTCGGACGTTGGCTTTGGGCCTCGACCGACACGTTCGAAGCGCTGGTGCGCGATCCCGCGCGGGGAGCACTCCGCGGTCGGGTGCTGGCGGCACGCTGCCTGGAAGTCAGCGTGTGTGGTCTGTCGGGCAACGCCGACCAAGAGTTGGTCGGACGCGCATTGCAGATCTTGCAGCCGCTCTTGCTCCACCCGGAGCCCTTGGTTTGGGTGCACGCGGCGCGCGCTTTGGGGCGACTGACAGGCCAAATCGAGCAATTGGAAGGCACACTGCTGGATTGGGTGCTGGGGGATTCTCCGCTCTTGCGCCAACGCGCGTTGACCGCGTTCGCATCCCTGCCCGCCGAGCGCCTGAAATTTCTGGCCAGCCAGTTGATTGCCATCCTCGACTCCCCGAGCGAGGTCGACTGGGCGCTGGCCGCGGTGGCGGCCGCCACGCCCTACCTGTTCTTCGAAAGACCAGCGCTTTGGCAACGTTTGGCCGCGCGCATCATCGCCGGCGACGGGGGTGCGGTGGCGGCACGAGCACTCGCCCGCGGACTCTCGGTGCTCTGGCGACGCGGGCAAAAGCTGCCAGAAGTCGAAGCGCCGCTGCGCGCGCTGCGTGAGCTCGCCTGGTGCGCGCGCCCGGCCTCGCTCGACGAGTCGCGACGTTGGATAGAAGTGACGGCGTTGACGGACTCGATCGACGGCGCCGAGCGCGACCCACTCGATCTGGAATTGGGGCTCGAAAACTTGATGCGCGTGGCGGCACAGTATGACGACGAAGAGGCCGACGCGCGCGCCGCGCGCTTCGCAACCTCGCTAGCCGCTACTTTCGCCGAGGCGCGCCGGATCGCGTTGGCGCCAGACGGTCGTTTGCGCCAACGCGCGGCTGCGATCAACGCGCTCGAGGGCTGCGCCCGTGCCTTCGCGCTCCGTCTTTGGGGACCGATGCTCGCCACCCGCCCCGCGGGCGAGCCAATCGAAGAACCGGATCTGGAGGAGACCTGGAACCTGGTAGCGAGCGCGCCTGCCGAGATCCTCGATCTGATCAAAGAGCGGCGTCAGCGCGACGGCGGTGATCCGAACGCAGACCTGCCGCTCGAGGTCTTGGCCATTCGGCTGGGCGGCTACGCGCTCGATGCCTGCGGGGAAGCTACCGATCTGGGCCCCGGTCGCGGACCGACGGCGCACGATACCTGCCATTGGCTGCGCAAAATCGAGGGCCTATTCGACGGCTCACGCGAGCTTCCGCCGCCGCTCAAGGCGGCGCTCAGCGCGCTCTTTTGGCGCCTGGTCGACACTACACGCGGCACCGCTCTGGGCGAAGTCGACGATCTGGAATGGCTCGGCCCGTTCGCCGCTTGGTGGGCCCTCGTCATCGATCGCCCCGCTTTGCTACTCCAGCTAGCAACCGCGTTACCGATGATGGCGGAAGGCGCCCTCGCTCGCTGCTGTGAGCGCGCGGAGCTGCTGCGCACGGCAGTCTCTTCCGGCAGCAGTGACGGCGAATGGGGCGCTTCGGCCGCCGAAGCGCTGGAATCCCTGCATGCACTGAACACGGAGCTGTCACACGCCTTGACCGGCCTGGCCGACGCGCTGCTGTCGTTCAACACCGCGGCCGGCCCGAAGCCGAACCTCGAGGCGATGTGCTTGGAGCTGGTCCTCGCCGGTGAACGCCTGCAGGGCGCCCTCGCCGATCCGGTAAAAGCGCTGCACGCGAGCGAAGCGAACCGCATCGAAGACACCCTTTCCCGCACGGCCACCGAGAACGCGCCGCGCATCGCCGCTTTGGTGGCACGCGCAATCCGCGCCCGTGAGCTATCGCTGCTCGATGTGTGGTTCGCCTCGCTCGGTCCGGTTGCGTCCGCCCTGCTCGAGGGCGCCGTGCGCTCTGCGATTCGGCGTACACCGCCGCCGCCGCCCAAGACCAAGAAGCAGGAGCCGACGATCATCCACGGCTACGAGCTCGTGAAACCGCTCGGCGAGGGCGGCATCGGCTCGGTCTGGCTGGTGCGCAAACCCGGCGCAGACCGCTTGTTCGTGCTGAAGATCCCCAAGGCCGAGGCGCTGGCCAACGCCACGGATAGCGAACGCGAGGGTATTTTGGCGTCGTTCGTGGAAGAAGCCCGCGCGCTGGCCGGCCTCTACCATCCGAACGTCGCCAACATCATCGATCGCGGCGTGGCCGACGGCATGCCCTTCCTGGTGCTCGAATACTTGATCGGCGCCGATCTCAAAGAGTACGCGGCTGCCCAGCCCATGTCGCTGTTCGAGCTCAGGCAGGTCGTGCTCGATTCGTGCGCCGGGCTCGCGGCGTTGCACAGCGCGGGCCTCGTCCATCGCGACATCAAGCCCGCCAACATTTGGCTGCGTTTGCCGCTCTCGGGCGGCGAGCGCTTCGATTCGCACAAGCATCGCGACCCAGCTCGCGCCCAGCCACTGTCGGCGGTCGTGATCGACTTCGGCATGGTGCGCGCGATCCGCGTGCCGGCGGACGCGAGTGGGCGCTTCGTGGCGGGCACGGCCGGCTACATCGCCCCCGAACAAGTCCTGGATCCCGTCGAGCTCGATCCCCGCTCGGACGTTTACGCTTTGGCCGGCACGATTTACAATGTGAGCACGGGCCGAGCTTTCTTCGACGAAATCGACAACGCCCGCGATCGCATCATCGCACACATGCGCCGGGACCCGTTCGAAGATGCCGAACGATTGAGAGTATTTCCGGCGGCGATAGCAAAGCTCTTACGCGCTGCGACCCTCAAGGAACCCGGACACCGACCGACACCGGTCGAGTTCGGAAGGGAATTTACGGCGGCTTTGTAAAGAAGCTTACTTTGGCCCTTTCAGCGAACGATCGCGGACCCCGGTGGTTTTTCGAGCGAGGGCTGGCAGCGCGCAGCCTTTTGTTTCATGCTTGGTTCGCTACGAGACTGGTTCCAGTCTTCGTTTTGCCGGCTTTTCAGGATAAAATGCGCATGGCTTTCCGACATTCTTCGGCCCTGGTTCTGGCTACCAGCCTGGCCCTGACCCTGGCCTGCAGCGCGGGTTCGTCCGACAACTCCAGCGGCGTCCGTCCGGGCACTGGCGGCAATGGCCCGGTCCTCGGCAACGGCGGCAGCGGCAACGGCCTGCTCATCGACAACGGGGGCATGACGGGCCCGGATCCCAATGACACGCGCGACGTCCCGATGCGCAACAAAGTCTGCGACGCGGCAGGCAAGTGTACCTGCCTACACCTTGCGCTGCTCGGCACGCTCACCTCGGCCGCCGCGGACCCGGACACCACCGCCTTCACCACCTGGCTGGCAGACTCGAGCGAGGGCAGCGCGGTCGCCACCAACGTGCCCACCAAGCCAACCGTGGATGCCTCGTTTCTCAAGAACTACGACATCCTGCTCGTGGCCAACGTCAACGGTTGGAACTTCAGCGCGGACGAAAAAGCAGCGGTAGAGAAGTGGGTCGGAGACGGCGGTGGCATCATCACCTTGACTGGCTTCACCAGCACCGCCACCGAATCTGCGGCTACCAGCCAGCTGATCTCTTTCGCAGGACTGGGCTACACCGGCACGACCGAGGCCCAGTACGCTGCGCCATCGAGCGGGGAGAAGTTCCCGGTCTATTACAAGGGCGGCACCGTTGATTTGAAGTTGTGCATGAATTACAGCGGCGGCACGACCACCGGCCCGCAGCACGCCCAACCGTTCATCACCACGCCGATCAAGTTCACGCCGCAGACCGGCACGCTGGAGAAGCTGACCGCGAATCTCGACTACGTGGGTGCGTTCATCGGTTGGCCGGTGACCGCACCCGCTGATGCGACCGTAGTCGCCAAAGACCCGGTGACGGGCGGCAACATGGCGGTCGCCAAAGAGTACAACGGCAAAGGTCGTATCTTTGCTTTCGGCGACGAGTGGGTGACTTTTTCCAACGAATGGAAGCAGACCGGGACTCCGAGCAACCAGCAGATGGACATGTACAACCCGTGCTGGGTGCCCGCTTCGGGCAACGCCGCGGGCTTCTTTCACTCGGTGCAAACGCTCTACCAAACCAAGCAGTTTTGGTACAACGCGATCAACTGGGTGGCGCCACCGAACGAGTGCTTCGTACTCAAAGACCCTGACGTCATCCCGACCCTGAAGTGACGCGCGCACGCCGGCATTCAGCGGGACCGAACTGGTTCAAACCCGTCGGCGTTTGGTCACTGCACCCGCGTTGGCAAGCGGCTGTTTTCACTCGGGTCCTCCCTCGGAGGGCAGCCGGGTGGGATGTGGCAACTCGGGACACCCGGGCGAACGGCTCGTAGAAGCTTCATGCTCCGTCGGTAGGGGCCGGCTCACGCGCACCCGCGCAACATCTGGAGTTTGGCCTGAATCCTGCACAACAGGAGAAAAGATGAAAACTTCAACATTCGACCTCTCTCACCCGATCGATACCTTCACTGCGGCGCGCGAACAAATCCGATTGAGCCTCCACTTGCTGAACCTCGACGCGCGTCAGAAGTGGGACGAACTCGAAGCAAAAATCCTGAATCTGGAGAGCAAGATCGGGCAAGAAGCCGAGAGTTTGAGTGAGGCGACGGCGAATGCCGCGATCGACTTGTCCGGTTCGGTGAAGGACTTCGTCGACAATCACGTGCGAAGCATCAAGCATTGAACGTGACAGCTGGGCCGCGACGAGGCGTTTTGACACGCTCGTCGCCGCGGCTGGAACCCTCACTGAGCTTGGTGGATGCGAGTCCACAACGCGAGCAAGTTGCGTATCACCGCTGCGTCCGGAGGCTCGGCGACCGAGGGCACCACGGTTTGGATGCCGTATTCCGCTAAACGGGTGAACGGGTTTTGCGCGTCGCCGGTCTTGAGCGGCACCGACGTCTCTGCGGGTCGGAATCCGAAGCGTAATGCACGCTCTTGCACTGGGCGGCTGCGCAAGTATTGGGCAAACAGTGTGGCGGCCGCACGCTGTTTTTCGGTTACCCAGGGCGCGTGCAGCAGCGCGAGAGGATGATCCGACCAGAGCGTGAGCTTCGGGTAGTACACGCGCAGGTTGCCCCAGCGTCCTTGGGCATTGGCTAATTGCGAAATCGCCGAACTCTCGTACACCACGGCAATGTCGTATTTGGACGGGCCAAAGCGGACCATGTCCGTCATGAAGGTCCCGGTGCTATTTTCGAAGCGCGTGACGCCCGCTTCCAACTCGCGCAAGAACTTCTGAAAGTCCGGTTTCAAGACGTCTTCCACGTGTAGCTCGCTGCCCGTGTTGCGGCCGTAATACTCGAGCGCGATCAGCACCAGCGCCTGCAGGCCGGAGTTCGAGCGGGTCGGATCCGTGTGGCCGAGCTTTACGAATCCCCAGTCTGCCTTGCCCTTCACGGTCGGCCAGCCCTGATTGGACGCGACGGCTTTGTGAATCGTCTTCCAGGTGATGGTGCCGCCGCCAAAGCTCTCCAAGGCGCGCGCGCGGTCTTCCCAGGCCACGAACACCAACGGACTGAGGAGCAGGGGTCCGGGCGCATCGTCGCCCTCACCGAAGGCGGCTTGGCCGTTCTTGGTCAGCCAATCACCCGCGAACAGCCGAAGCACCAATGAATCGGCGGGTGACCAGAGCACGGGCTTCAGACTGCCGTCCAAAATTTGGTCCGACGCTTCGAGTGAGCCCTTGCCGATCAGCTGGATCTTGATCTCGGGGTGCGAGACCGAAAACTCGGACGCAGCGGCGTCGACCCACTCTTTCTTTTCGGTGCTGTACACGAAGGGCAATTCGATCAGCTCCCGAGCTACGGCGGACGGCGGAACCGGTACGCCCGCCGGCTCGGCGCTTGCCAGCGACGCAGAGCTCGGATTGGGGCCGCGGCGATTGAAGAACAAGATCGCCAAAGCTGCACCCAAGAACAACACCACGATCAGCAGCTTCGATTTCATGCGGTCCTCTCACCTACCAGTACCTCGAGCGTTTGCTCGAGTGCCGCGAGCTCGCCATTGATGCGACCGATCTCCCAGCCGATGTCATCGGAGCTGCCGCTTTCGTTGGCGGCGTCCAGCACTCGCATGCGCACGACGCGCGTCGGTACGCCTTCCAGATTGCTGACGATGCGCTCCAAATTCGCGACCAAGCGCTCGCGCGCGCGGCGCACGTCCAAAAGCGCTCGAATCTGTTCTTGTCGCGCGTCGCTTGCTTCGCGATACAACGCTTGCGATTCGGCGTCGGTCGCAGCCTGGCTCTTGGCCGCGAGTTTGGCCGCTTCTGCCTGCAGCGCCGGCTCGTTCACCCCGGCCAAGTGCCGCGCCAGGCCTTCGGCCAGATCGACCAGGCGAGCCGCGCGGGCATCCAGCTCCTCCAGCCCACCGAGCGACGCGCGCACCTGCAGCGACACCTCTTCCGGTGCTTCCGCCAGCGCGCGATCAATCGCTTGGCGTGCGGCCTGAATGCGCTCGACCGAGGCCCGGACCTCTACGTCTTTGACGTCTCGCAGCGCGGGCAGAGACTCGCGCTGAGTGTTTCTTTCGAGCACCCCCTTCCAGAAGCTCGCGGTCGTCAGGTCCCAGGCCGCGAGCGCCAGGTAAGCTGCGCCGCCGAGCGCCAGAACTGCCCAAGAATGCAGGCTGGCAGCGCCAACCGCGCCCATCCCCAGCGCGGCCAAGTTCAACTTGCCGGTCGCCGCTCGGACCAGTCCTTGGACGATACGTCGGCTTTGCCAATCATTGTCGAACGCCATCGCTACCTGCTTCAGAAGAAAGAAGCGATGTCTCGATACACTTGCACGATATTTTGCACCGTACCTTGACTGTGTGAGCCCTCGCCGGTTTCGGCGATCTGGGAGAGGATTTGCGAGCTTGCGGCGTTGCCGTAGGCAATGGTGAACACTTTGACGTTTGCCTCCTGGCGCTCCCGCGGGAACTCCTGTTTCAATCGCTCCAGCGTCAGGTGGCTGCTTTCGTCTTTGCCGTCGGTCATGACCACCAAGGCGTGGATGCGGTTGGGATCTTTGTCGGCTCGCGTCAGCATTTCGCGGTAAGCTGCCGCGACCGCATCGTATAGCGCGGTGCCACCGTCGGCGCTGACGCCTTCGACGCGCCGAGCCAAATCGGTCTTGGCATCACCGATGTTCAGCGGGCCGACCAACGGATACACCGCGGAATCGAAGAACTCGAGCGCCACCTGATCGCGAGCTTGCAGCGAGTCCAAAAACGCGCGCGCCCCGGACTTCGCCTCGCTGAGGGGCTGCCCGCGCATGCTACCGGACTTGTCGAAGACCAAGGTGACGTCGCTCGGTTTCTTGACCTCTCGGAACAGGCGCAACAGCTCTTTCAGCACGTCCGCGTGCGGCACGCTGAGCAACGTCTGCGGCTGTTTGGCGTCGCAGCCATGTTCGGCGTCGATCGGGGCGGTGACGGCCAAGCTCGTATCGCCTGGTCGTAAACCGAGTGCGAGCGCGCGTTCTTGGGCGGGGCGGCCCTTGAGCCTAGCGAGGAAGGCTTGCGCGGCCTGCCTTTGGTCCGCGTTCACCCACGGCGCGTCCAACACCGCGTACGGGTGATCCGACCAGAAGGTTCCCTCGCGCGGGTAGATCGCAACCAGTGGCGGATTGTCACCGTTGCTCTGGGCGTATGACTCGACCACGGAGTTTTCGTACAACACCGCAGCCGACAGGTACGACGGACCGCGCGCCAGCATCTTCTCCGAGAAGAAGCCGGTCGATTTGCCGTAGTGGACGACGCTTCGCTCGATGCCAGTCAGAAAGTTGCGAGTCTTGGGCGCGGCAAGGTCCTCCAGCGACAGGCTGCGCGTCTTTTCTGCGCCCGCGTAGCTTTCGGCCAAGAACGAAAGCAGGCCGGAGTTGGAGTATTCGGGGTGCGTGTGGCCGAGCTTGAAACGCCCCCACTCCGCCCGATGCAACGCCTCCCAGCCCTTGGGGTTCTGACTCAGCTTGAGCACATCGGACCAGCCGAGTGCCTTTTTCGGCCAACCCAGCGCCTCCGCCATCGGCTTCCAGATCGCGATCACCAGGGGCGAGATGACGACAGAGTCGGCGTTGGCTGCCAACGGGAGCGGATGCCCCGGTTGCGCGAGCCAAGCGTCGTTCAGTAAAGTGAGATAAGCATCCGATGCCGGGCTGAAAGCTGCCGGCTTCAGTCGCCCTTCCAGGATGTCCTGCATCGCTTCACCCGAACCCATGGCCTTGCCTTCGATCGCGTAAGCGAGGCCGGAAGCTAGCTTCGGCTGCGTCACGTTGAACAGCTCGATCTGCTCCTCGAGCCAAGCCTTCTTTTCGCTGCTGTATGCGATCAGCACGTTCACGGCTGGCTTCACCGTGCTCACGGGCGCGCTCGCCGTTGCTGGCGGCTCGGGAACAGGCTTCGATTCGGGCTGCGAGCGACGACAACCGATGAGAGCAACGAATGTCCAGACGCTCACTCCGACGCATGAAAGCAGGCGACCCGACGACCACATGAATCGAAACGCTAGCATGCCGGGCACGAGCAGCGCGCGAATCAATGCCGTCAGCAGCAGCGCTCCTCGGACGTTGACCGTCGTGGAAACGCGCGGTTGCTCGCCTGGCTCGTGCCCGTCGCGGCGCAGTTTCATGGTCGAAATCGCGCGCGTACGCCCCTTGGGTTTGACCTCGAGATCCAGCACGCTACGCTGATCTGAAGATGTCCGAGGACCAGTCGCCGCCCGGGAACGAGCTGACGTTCGAGCGCGCGGAGTTCGAGGGTGCGCCGACCACGCTAGCCTGCGCTTTCTGCCAAAAGCCTTTGGCTGGGCAATACTGGCAGATCAGCAAGCGCGCCGCGTGTGAGCAGTGCAAGGGTTCGATCACCCGCGAGCTCGATTCGAGCCTCTCGCAAGCCAGCTACCTGCGCGCGTTGGGCTACGGAGCACTCGCCGCTCTGGTTGGCTGCGTCGGCTGGATCGTGATCGAGAAATTGTTCCACGCGCAGATCGGCATCGTGGCCATCGGGGTCGGCTACCTGGTGGGCAAAGCCGTGCGCAAAGGCTCTGGAGGCCTAGGCGGCACGCGCTACCAAGTCCTGGCCCTGGTCTTGACCTATGCCGCCATCGCATTCGCGAGCTTACCGGACCTGCTGCAGGCCGTGGCGCACTCGCCTACCAGCGGCGAGGCCACCACCACATCGAGTCCGCCATCGCTGCCTGGATTTTTATGGGCTTGGACGCTGTTACTCGGCATCGCGCTCGCTTCGCCATTCCTACAGGGCACCGACAATATCATCGGCCTGTTCATCATCGGCATCGGCTTGTACGAAGCGTGGAAGTTCACCCGCCCCGTAACCGTGCAGGTGCTTGGACCGTTCTCGGTCGCAGCGCGGACAGCTCCTCCGGCCTCACTCGGCACGCATGCAGCCGATTGAAGCGGGCAACCTGCCCTCGCCAGCGACCGTCGGTGCGCCATGCGCGAGTTGCGGCGTGGTGCTCGCGCCAGCGCTGCTCCTCTGCCCGAACTGTAGAGCACTGGTGCATCGCAGCGAGCTCGAAGCTCTGGCCAAAGCGGCTGAACGAGCCACGCAGCGTGGCGAGTTCGCGGAAGCCATGAGCTGCTGGCGCAGAGCCTTGGAGTTACTCCCGACTGGGTCGAAACAGGCCGCGCGCATCGGTGACACGATTCGAGAGCTGCGCGAGCAGCTGGAACGGGGTATCGTGGCGGGGACGCCGCTCAGCTCGAAGCCAGCGCCCACCCCCTCACAAACGGGCTGGAAACGCTGGGGAGCCGCGGTCAGCTCGGCCTTAGCGTTCGCGCTGTTCAAGCTGAAATCGCTGTGGCTGCTGGTGCTGACAGGTTGGAAACCACTGCTCCTTGGTTTGAGCAAGCTCGGCACGGTTTGGACCATGCTGTTGTCCTTGGGGGTGTACTGGACGCTGTACGGTTGGCAATTTGCGCTGGGCCTCGTGCTCTGCATCTATGTGCACGAGATCGGCCACGTTGTCGCGCTCAAGCGATTGGGCATCGCCGCCAGTCCACCGATGTTCATCCCCGGCCTGGGCGCCGTCGTGCGCCTGAACCAATACCCGATCGACGTCGTTGAAGAGGCGCAGGTCGGCTTGGCGGGCCCGCGCTGGGGGCTCGGCATCTCACTGGTCGTGTTCGCTTTCGGTCGCCTGTTGCATTCACCGGTCTTGAACGCCATCGCTCACGTGAGCGCCTGGATCAACTTGTTCAACTTGTTGCCCATTCCACCTCTCGACGGCGGGCGCGGCTTCCGCGCGTTGCCCAACAAGCAGCGGCTCATTTGCGCGGCGGTGCTCGGCCTAGTGTATGCGCTGACCGGTCAAGCCTTTGCCGGCTTCATCGCGCTCGTGGCGCTCGCCCGTAGCTTCGAGAGACGCCCGGAAACTCAGGACAATCCGCGGGTTTTGCGAGAATTTTTGACGATCGCAACACTGCTCGCCATCGTCGGACGCTTCGCTGCCGGTTAGACCGTCGCGCGCTTCGAGCGCTGAACACGGGCGCTAGCCGAGGGCAAGCTCGGCGCTGGGGCGCGGAAAACCGATCGCAAACCCCATCGTGTAGCGCGCGTTGATTTCGCTCAGCGCGCAGAACCCACGCTGAGCGTCGACGCCGTAACGGTAGGCGTCTATGCCGAACGGGCCGAAGTAGCCTGCTTCGTGCAGCATGCGCGCGACGCGCTCGGCTCGCTCGCGCAGGCTAAACGACTCGGTCGCCTCGAGCTCGAAGGCCTCCGCCAGGCGAAGCCCACGAAATACGCCGCGCTCACTGA
>Ga0302321_100005108_pt1 | contig 11447 bp, 8 predicted proteins | sample Fen_T0_1_FD_202505 | JGI IMG/M metagenome (GOLD analysis project Ga0302321, IMG submission 202505) | Peat permafrost microbial communities from Stordalen Mire near Abisko, Sweden - Fen_T0_1 | ecosystem: Environmental > Terrestrial > Soil > Wetlands > Permafrost | place: Sweden: Abisko...
ATGATATATTGAAAGTTCCTGAACTTACAATTCTGTCCGAATCTAAAGAATCGGGAGTATACATGGTAGCATCGGTCAATGGCCGTGAATTTTTTCTGACAGGGCATTCTGAATATTCAAAGGATACGCTGGATATTGAATATAAAAGGGACCTTGCTAAAAATCTGCCGATTGAAATGCCTGAAAATTACTATTTGGATGATAATCCCGAAAATCCACCTGTAGTACGCTGGCGTTCACAAGCCAATATGCTGTTTGTAAACTGGCTCAATTATTTCGTTTATCAGAAAACCCCTTATAATATTAATGCTATCGGGTAAAGCCAAAAAGTTCATAAAGGTCATATTGATTATACCAAACCCTTTTTATAACAGAACCAATACTCTGAATAAGTTATTTCCTATATCACGATGATTAGCTAATTTTGCAGATTAAAACCAGCAATATATATTATGCAATTTGAAACAAAAGCGATCTGGGTCGGACAGGCAGCCGATCAGGCAACAGGGGCCACAATTGTACCTATTTATCAGACTTCAACTTTTACCCAGGAAGAAGTGAATAAACACAAAGGATATGAATATTCCCGAGTTGGCAATCCAACAAGGTCAGCATTAGATGCATGCCTGGCTTCACTGGAGGAGGGAAAATACGGATTATCATTCTCCTCAGGTCTGGCAGCTGAACATGCAATTCTTTCTCTCCTCAGACCGGGCGATCATGCAATTGTACCTGAAGATATGTATGGAGGAACATACAGGTTGATAACGGAAATCCTTGAACCATTAAACATAAAATTCACATTCACAGATTTTGAGGACCTGGATCTGATTCAGCAGGCATTTCTCCCATCCACAAAACTGGTATGGATTGAAACACCAACAAATCCCCTTTTGAAGATATTTGATATAGAGGCAATCTCGGAACTTAGCCATAAGAAAAATGCGATTGTGGTTGTTGACAATACTTTTTTATCACCATATTTCCAGAAACCTCTGAAACTGGGCGCTGATATTGTTGTTCATAGTACGACAAAGTATATCAACGGTCATTCAGATATAATAGGTGGAGCAGTAATACTTAATAATACAGAATGGTACGAAAAGATACTTCTGGTACAAAAATCAGTTGGTGCTGTGCCCTCCCCTTTTGACTCATGGCTGACTCTCAGAGGAGTGAAAACCCTTGCTGTAAGGATGAAACAACACGAGCAGAATGCATTTCAGGTCGCCAGGTTTCTGCAACATGAACCAAATGTTTTGGAAGTTTTTTTCCCTGGCCTTGAGACCCATCCAGGACATACAATTGCAAAAAAACAGTCGACAGGTTATGGAGGCATTGTTTCATTCAGAATAAAAGGCGGATTGGCTGAATCCAATATCTTTTTCAGGAAATTAAAAATATTTCAACTCGCTGACAGTCTTGGAGGTGTGGAATCCCTTGTAAACTATTCCGCTTTAATGACACATGAGTCCTGCCCTCCTGAATTCCGGTTAAAAATTGGAGTCACCGATAATATGATTCGCCTTTCTGTAGGTATCGAACATATTGACGATTTGCTTTTCGATTTAAAAAATGCATTAAGCTGAGATCTAACCAACATTTGTTAGTACCTGGATTAAAAAAAATGAAGAAATCTGAAGAACCTGTTCAGGTATTGATTGCAGACAGTCAGTTTTTAATCACTGAATCATTGAAGCTCATTCTTCAGAATGATGGACGTTTTTTTGTTGACAAAGTTATTACTGAAAAGATTGATTTAATCAATACCTTAAAACTTGAAAGTACTTCGGTATTAATTATCGACCCATCATTAATTGATATTACCGGTTTCACAGAATTAAAAGAGATCAGGATTAGTTTTCCTGATCTGAAACTTATAATCATTACAAATAGTGTGAGCAGGAAAGAACTTAATGAATTAAACAGGTTAGGTATTACAAATATTGTCTTAAAAACTGCTGGAAAAGAGGAAGTAGTTGAAGCACTTAATGCTTCTCTTAAAGGGAAAAAATATTATTCAAACGAGTTATTGGATATACTGTTTGAACCAAATGGAAGAAAAATCCATTGTGAGGAAACAGGTCAATTAACAAATTCCGAGATTGAAATTGTCCGGCTGATTTCTGAAGGATTGACTACGAAGGAAATTGCTGTACGCAAATTTATCAGCTTCCATACTGTAATAACCCATCGCAAAAATATCTTCAGAAAACTAGGTGTAACAAGTATTTCCGAACTGATAATGTATTCAATTAAGGCAGGGTTAATAAACACAATTGAGTATCATATTTAAATGTTATACCATTTTTATGGTATATAAAATGCCATAAACAGGGGATTTTTTATATAACTGAAGGAAAGCACCTTTGTATCATAGAAATATTCAAATCATACTCATGCAACATTCAAAGCCTTTTTATAATATTTTTACGGGAAACAATTTCCTTTGTTGCTGTTGTTGCTAAAAGTCTTCCTGTCTCAGATGTTTCTACAATCAGTTCTATTTAATGGCGATAACAAGGAATAAATAGCCGGAAACATCAGACAATCAAATTCATTATTCAAACTTATTCAAATCACAGAAAATATTAATAAATAGTTATATTATGGATTCAGACAATTTACATTTTGATACTCTGCAGTTACATGCAGGTCAGGTAGTTGATCCAACAACAAATTCAAGAGCAGTTCCGATTTATCAGACTTCATCCTATGTCTTTAATGATTCTGAACACGCAGCAAATCTGTTTGGATTAAAGGAATTTGGTAATATATATACAAGGTTAATGAATCCGACCACAGATGTTTTTGAGAAACGCATTGCGGCTCTTGAGGGAGGAGTTGCAGCTTTAGCAACATCATCGGGTCAGGCTGCTCAGTTTATTGCCCTAACCAATATACTTCAGGCAGGAGACAACCTGGTTTCCACATCATATCTTTATGGGGGAACATATAACCAGTTCAAGGTTCAATTAAAAAGATTAGGTATCGATGTGAAATTTGTTGATGGCGATAAACCTGCTGATTTTGAAAAACTGATAGATAATAAAACCAAGGCTATTTATCTTGAGACAATAGGAAATCCTAAATTTAATATCCCTGATTTCGATGCAATAGCTGCAGTGGCTAAAAAATATAACATCCCGCTTGTTATTGACAATACCTTTGGGGCAGCCGGCTACCTATTCCGCCCAATTGAACATGGAGCCAATATTGTAGTAGAATCTGCTACAAAATGGATTGGCGGTCATGGGACTAGTATTGGAGGGGTAATAACAGATGCAGGAAATTTTAACTGGGCGAACGGAAAGTTCCCGCAATTTACAGAACCATCGGAAGGATATCACGGACTTAAATTCTGGGATGTTTTCGGTGCTCCCGGTCCATTCGGAAATATCGCTTTTATAATTCGTGCGCGTGTTGAAGGGTTACGGGATTATGGATCAACGTTAAGTCCCTTCAATGCCTTTCTGCTTATTTTAGGTCTTGAAACTCTCTCTCTGCGTGTCCAAAGGCATGTTGATAATGCTCTGGAATTAGCTCAGTGGTTATCGAGACATCCTAAAATAGAATATGTTGAATATCCGGGTCTTACTTCCAGTCCATATCATGAACTTGCTGTAAAATACCTGAAAAATGGATTTGGCGGAGTACTATCTTTTAAGGTTAAAGCCGGGAAAGAGGCAGCCGATAAACTGGTAAACAATCTAAAACTTATCAGTCATCTTGCAAATGTAGGTGACGCCAAAACACTGATAATACATCCTGCTTCAACAACCCATCAGCAGCTTTCTGAAAAGGAACAGCTTAGTTCAGGAGTTGTACCGGGAGTATTAAGATTATCAGTAGGAATTGAGAACATTCAGGATATTAAAAACGATATCGAGCAGGCGCTTAATATATAATAAATAGTATTAGAAAAATTTGGACAGTTAGTTTGTCAATTAATGTACAACACTTTTTGAAGTTAAGTGTTGTACATTTACAAAACAAAATATAGCATAACGAAACAAAATAATATTTTAATCATATGCCAGATTATACAATACCTGATAAAAAAGATGTTGAGAAGACAATCAAGTCAATTTTCAGACTTCTTTTCCCGGCGACTAACTCCTATTCGGATACAGAAAATGAGAATAGTCTCAATCATTCACGCATCCAATTGCTGGGATTATTAATCGGTCTGACTGATGAAAAAGAGAAGGTTGCAAATCTTTTTTTTGAAAACCTTGAAAACATAAAAAAAACTTTGCTTAACGATGCCGTGTTTATTCTGGAATCAGATCCGGCAGCAACGCAGCTAATCGAGGTTATTGCAATTTATCCGGGATTCTTTGCAATATTCTGCTATCGAATTGCACATTCCCTCGCAAAATTATCGGTTCCGCTTCTTCCCAGAATGATTACAGAATACTCCCATAAAGTTACAGGAATTGATATCCATCCTCTGGCTGAAATTGGTTGTCCTTTCGCAATAGACCATGGTACAGGTATTGTTATCGGAGAAACAACAACAATCGGAAATAATGTAAAGCTTTACCAGGGAGTTACTCTTGGTGCTCTTAGCGTGGATAAGAGTAAAGCTTCAAAAAAACGCCATCCTACAATTGAAGATAATGTCGTTTTATATTCAGGTTGTACTATTCTCGGAGGACAGACAGTAGTTGGCAGAAACAGCGTTATAGGCGGTAATGTATGGCTTACAGAAAGCATTGCGCCATTTTCAGTTGTTTATCACAAAAGCGAAATAATAGTAAGAAACCATAATGGCTTTCAGGAACCCATAAACTTTATCATTTGAACTTGTTTAACAAAATTATAATAATATGAAACTAAATTCAATTCTCGAATCAATCGGAAATACTCCTCACCTTAAAATCAACCGGCTTTTCGACCCCGGATATTCAGTGTGGGTAAAACTTGAAAGATCTAACCCTGGAGCAAGCATAAAAGACCGCATTGCATTGTCAATGATAGAAGATGCTGAAAAAAAAGGTATATTAAAACAAGGCAGTGTAATTATTGAACCCACATCGGGTAACACAGGTATTGGTCTGGCTATTGTAGCTGCAGTTAAAAATTACAGGTTGATACTTGTGATGCCTGAATCAATGTCATTTGAGAGAAGAAAGATAATGAGCTCTTATGGAGCTGAATTTGTACTTACTCCCCGTGAAAAGGGTATGAAGGGTGCAATCGAACGTGCTAAGGAACTAATTCAGGAAACACCACAATCCTGGATGCCGATGCAGTTTGATAATCCGTCCAATACTGAAATTCACAGAACTACCACAGCACAGGAGATCCTCAAAGATTTTCCTGATGGTCTTGATTATCTGATATCAGGAGTTGGTACAGGTGGACATATTACCGGTGTAGCTGAGGTATTAAAAAAAGCATTTCCAAAACTGAAAGTATATGCAGTTGAACCTGAATTATCACCGGTATTAAGCGGAGGCTCACCTGCTCCTCATCCGATACAAGGAATTGGTGCCGGATTTATTCCCTCAATTTTAAATACTGAAATTCTTGATGGTATCATCAAAGTTACTAAGGATGAGGCTTTTACATTTACCAAAAGAGCAGCCAAAGAAGAAGGATTGTTTGTCGGAATATCTTCAGGGGCATCATTAGCCGCAGTAAATAAAAAACTAAAGGAATTTCCTAAAGGATCAAGGATTATCACTTTCTGCTACGATACAGGCGAAAGATATTTGTCAATAGAAGGATTATTTTAATACGATCTAACTTCATAGTTTACTACGATACTTTTTTTTGCTTCACCCTGTCTCTTCTTTTGGTATTATCTCACCCCTCTGGGACTACTCTTTATACACATCTTTTCGATTGGGAATTTCCTTTGTATCTTAATACTCACCCCCATCCCCTCTCTACTTCGTAAAGAGGGGCGTGCACGTGATAAAGTTTCAAATATGATTATTAAGATTCTACCATTTAGGGGTGGGATGTTTCCATCCTGAAACAATATTGTAAAAGTATTTTTTAACTTCTTAGGTATGACTCATAATGTTCAGCATATCTGTGAATTGCCCCCTCTTTACGAAGTAGAGAGGGGGTTGGGGGTGAGTACAAAAAAAATCAAAATGTGAAGATGAGTATAAAGATAAGCCAATGGGCATGAAGTAAAAAATCATAAAGTTGGCGAACATGCTATAACAACATGGCTTATTCATCAAACAAATACAGCTGCCTGTCAGCACAATCTTCTGTCTCAAGATTTGATATGCTTAATCCAAGGAGTCTGATTTGTGATCCCTCGAGTTTAAGCAATTTACGGATTCCCGAGACTTCTTTATGCAATGTATCAAAATTGCGAATATAATTCTGAAGAGTCTTACTCCTGGTAATCTGCCTGAAATCAGAAAACTTTACTTTCATTGTGATTGTTCTTCCGGTGGTTTCAGAATGTTCAAGCCTCTCCATCAGTTCTTTTTCAAGCTTGTACAACTCAGCTATTATTTCGAAACGTGTGGTAAGATCTTTGTCATAAGTAAGTTCGGTTCCCACAGATTTCCGTTCCTGATCCGGTTCAACGGGCCGGTCGTCAATGCCCCTCACAATATCATAAAAGAAAACTCCTGGTTTTCCAAAATTTCTCACGAGTGAGATAAGATCCCATTTCTTCAGATCGGCACCCGTGTGAATACCTAGTTTATGCATCTTTTGTGCTGTAACCTTACCTATACCGTAAAACTTTTCGACAATAAGCATTTCGATAAATTTTTCAGCATCATCGGGTTTGATCAGAAACAGACCATCAGGTTTGTTGATGTCAGAAGCTATCTTAGCAAGAAATTTGTTTACAGAAATACCTGCAGACGCTGTAAGACCAGTTTTAGATTTGATATCACTTCTGATTTTCCTCGCAATAACTGTCGCTGACCCTATATGTTTTTTATCTCGGGTCACATCCAGAAAAGCTTCATCAATTGAGAGTGGTTCAATCAGGTCAGTATACTCCCTGAATATCTCCATTATAGTTGCAGAAACCTCGGTATATCTGGAGAAATTATGCTTCACAAATATCAGCTCAGGACACAAACGTCTGGCGATCACGGAAGGCATGGCAGATCTGACTCCGAATTTCCTTGCTTCGTAACTGGCAGCTGCTACTACACTGCGTTCACCGCTTCCCCCTACAGCAACAGGCTTGCCTCTCAGTTCCGGGTTATCGAGCTGCTCTACAGATGCAAAAAATGCATCCATATCAATATGAATAATCTTTCTCAAATCTGAAATAATTCAAAACAAATCTATAAAGAAAAAGTTATATCCCTGAAATCGTGCTTAGGGAATATTACATAAAAAAATCTAATAAAAATCAGCAACTTCAGTTCTAATCCAGAATCAGTACTTTACTTCGCACACATAAAATAAAGTGTCAAATTAAAAATTATTTAAGATGAAAAAACTAGCATTCCTTTTGGCCGTTGTTTTTCTTTCAGTATCAACTTTCGGTCAGACCACAACTCCAGCTGCCAAAACAACTACAAAAGCTGATCAGACAAAGACTGTCGCTGCAACCCAGACTAAAACTGTTAAAACAGTAGCTGATACCACAAAAACAAAGGTAGGTGTTAAAACTATTAAAAAGGATGGAACTCCTGACAAAAGATTTAAAGCAAATAAGACGACAACTGTTAAACCAACAGGACCGGTGAAAAAAGATGGTACTCCTGATATGAGATACAAAACAAATAAAGATACTACAAAAATTAAAAAGTAGTAATTACTTTAAATAAGAATAGAAGGTTTCCCGAAAATGGGAAACCTTTTTTTATTTATCCTTTGAAAATCGGCCAACATTAACCATTATTGCAGGAATATTAAAATGAATACTTTGGAGACAAGATCAGATAAGAAGGGAAGGCTCTTCTCTCTCATTTTATTCCAGCATAGATTGTGGGGATCTGTAATACTTCCGTATATTATTCAAAAGGAGGCTAACAGGGGTTATTATAAATTATCAGAGTGCCTCTCTCCTTTTCCAAATATCGACACGTTAGGTACACTTACAGCAGAAGAACGTGATGTCGTTAAGATAATTAACGAGTATACCGACAGGAATCTCTTTAAGTTGTTCTCAAAGGATAAAACAGTAAAAGAATTCCTGGAAAAAATAACACAGGAAAACCTGGAAAGATTTATAAGACCGTATATAGAGAGAAGGCTGTATAAATGTTTTACAATCGCACGGGATGAAAATATTCCATTATATTTTCAAAAGACAAAAACAGGAAATCTTCATTCAGAGGATCTGCTTCATGTGAGCGAAGATAATGCCGATCCAGTATTCAGGTTTGTCAGAAACAACGAGCAAAGTGCCTATAACCTAAGCCTGGAATCTTCCGGTAAACTCATTGACCTCAGGAAGAATTCCGTAGATATTATATGTATGTCGCCCTGCCTCATCAGGGATGACCACAAAATATTCTTTGTTTCAGATGTTGATGGTTCCAAACTGAAACCATTCTTTTCAAAAGAAAACATTCTGATTCCCAAAAAAGCAGAATTAAAATACTTTAGTGGTTTTGTGCGAAATACAATTAATAATTATAAGGTTGAAAACTCAGGTTTTGAAATTATCGAATTAATTCCTGAAAAAGAAGCGCTTCTGGAGATTGAAATCGGAATAAAAGGGAATCCATGGTTAACTTTAAAGTATAATTATCAGGGGAACAAATTTTATTCAAACGAACCTTCAGGCTCATTTACGCTGTTTGAAAAAAAAGATGAGAACTTTATCTTTAAAAAATATTATCGCGACTTCAAATGGGAAAAAGAATGTCGCCGGACATTAGGAGAACTGGGATTTTTCTCCGACGATGAAATTATTTTTTTCCCGGTTTCATCAGATAGCAAACGAAAAGATGAGCTGTATTCGATTCTAGAACTTATCAATAGTAATTATGCCGAAATAACCGGTTCAGGATTTGTTCTTACATCAAGGCTCGATCTTAAATACAATTTAAAACCGATAGAACTTGAGATTAGCAGCCAGATTATTAATGACTGGTTTGATCTCAGGGCAACAGTTAAAATTGGTGAGTGGACAATTCCCTTCAGCCGTTTCAGAAGAAATATACTTGATGGAATAAGAGAATATGAGCTACCCGATGGCTCGATAGCTGTTTTACCTGAAACATGGTTCACGAAATACAAAAATATTTTCGAGTTCGGGAAAAGTACAGATGACTCACTGAAAATTCATAAGCAACATTTTTCATTACTGGCAGATGCTTTCAATGACGAGGCGCATAAAGGATATGAAAGGCTTGAAAAATTACTGGTTCCCGATCAGATACCGGTTCTTGAGCATCCTGAAGGCTTAAACTGTACCATGAGACAATACCAGTCGGATGGTCTCAACTGGCTGAATTTTCTTCAGACAGCTGGTTTAGGAGGGTGTCTGGCTGATGATATGGGTCTTGGCAAGACAATACAGACTCTTGCACTGCTCCAGTACAACAAGGAACACTTTCTATCCGACAAAAGACCCGTAGCTGATAACGAATTGAGCTTATTCGAAAATTCTGTATCAAAACTTACATCGCTTATTATTGTACCTGCTTCGCTCATTTATAACTGGGAAAATGAGATTAAACGATTTGTTCCCGGTATGAAAGTATATAGCTACAAGGGGAATCAGCGAAAAAAATCAACTTCATATTTTCAAAATTGTGATATAATATTATCTAGTTATCATACAGTAAGACAAGATATTGAATTAATAAGCTCATTTTCTTTTCATTACATCATTCTTGATGAAAGTCAGGTTATTAAAAATCCTGCTTCAATGCTGTACAGAACAGTAGTACGGCTACAGTCTGAATTTAAACTTGTCCTTACAGGAACGCCTATTGAAAACTCTCTTACAGATCTCTGGACCCAGTTAAATTTTGTTAATCCCGGGTTATTGGGGGATCTTGCTTTTTTTCGCCGGGAATTTGCAAAACCCATTGAAAAAATGGGCGACGATGAGAAAGAGCTTAAACTCAGGAAGATTATCCAGCCATTCATATTGAGAAGAACAAAAGAAATGGTTGCCAGAGATCTGCCCCCAGTCACCGAGCAGACTGTTTTTTGTGATATGACAGATGAGCAGTTTAAAGTGTACGATGAAGAAAAATCTTCAGTCAGAAACAGTATTCTTAAAAGCATAGCATCAACAGGTCTTGAAAAATCGGCAATAGTTGTCCTGCAGGGTCTCATGAAACTCCGGCAGTTGTCAAATCACCCGGTCCTGGCAAATGAAGAATACCCGTCCGGTTCAGGGAAATTCGAGACTGTACTTCAGGATATGGAAAGTGTTATTGCTGAAGGTCATAAAATACTTGTATTCTCATCTTTCGTCAAACACCTTGACCTGTATGCAGAAGAATTAAGGAAAAAGAGAATTCGTTTCGCAATGCTTACCGGGGCTAGCACAAAAAGAGAAAAGATTGTAAACAGTTTTCAGCTTGATCCTGAAAACAAAATTTTCCTGATCTCTCTGAAAGCAGGTGGTGTTGGTCTTAATCTTACTGCGGCAGATTACGTTTTTATCCTTGATCCATGGTGGAACCCTGCATCCGAAATGCAGGCTTTAAACCGTGCTCACCGGATAGGTCAGTACAAAAGTGTATTCGTGTACAGGTACATCACAAGTAACAGTATTGAAGAAAAAATAGTAAGGTTGCAGGAGAAAAAATCAAAACTTGCTGATATATTCATTTCGAGTAATAATCCTCTCAAGGACATTGACATACAGCAAATTCTAAATATAATTGGATAGTTTTATTCTTCCCAAAACCGTCAGATGGAAACACAGGAAATATGTTTCCCGCAGATTACGCTGATAAGCGCTGATCAATTTACAGATATCTGCGTAATTCTGCGAGATCAGCGGGAATATGATATTAAAGAAAGAATGCTAATTTGTAATTTCTTAACTTAATGGATTCTTAAAAGCAAAAAAAGTAATCATGAAAGTACTCGGAATTAACTGCAGTCCCCGCAAAGGAGGAAACACTGAACTACTAATATATGAGGTTTTTAAAGCTCTTGAAAATGAAGGAATAAAGACCGAATTTTTTCAGCTTGGTGGAAAAGATGTCAACGGATGTATTGCCTGCATGAAGTGCAGGAAGAAAAAAGATGGAATATGTCATCAGAAAAATGAAGTGATAAACAAATGTATTGAAAGGATGCTGAAAGCCGATGCAATTATAATAGGGTCACCAGTATATTACGCCGACATCACGGGAGATACAAAGGCTTTCCTGGAGGTGTCAGGTATTGCACTCGGGGCCGCAGGCAAGCCATTGAAGCATATGCCGGGTGCAGCGGTAATTGCCGTCAGACGCGCCGGTGCTATTCATGCATTCGATAGTATAAACCATTTCTTCCTGATAAATGAAATGATAATACCCGGATCATCT
>Ga0302321_100005109_pt1 | contig 11447 bp, 9 predicted proteins | sample Fen_T0_1_FD_202505 | JGI IMG/M metagenome (GOLD analysis project Ga0302321, IMG submission 202505) | Peat permafrost microbial communities from Stordalen Mire near Abisko, Sweden - Fen_T0_1 | ecosystem: Environmental > Terrestrial > Soil > Wetlands > Permafrost | place: Sweden: Abisko...
GAATCTCTACGACGAGTGGAAGAGCCGCAACGGCGCGGCCCGAGCCATCATCGCGATCTCCGCTGAGCTGAACGACCTGTCGCTTGTCGCGAACACCATCCAAATCCCCGACGGCCCCCGCGCGATGGTCATGGGCCACACGCACATACCGGCCTCACAGCGACACTCTTTGCCTGTCCTCGGGCATTGGGTCTACGTGAATTCCGGAAGCTGGTGCCGGACGCAACACGCCTCGTGGGTCGAAGCCGAGGATGCAAGCGGCGCTCTGAATCTGACAGTGTGGGGCTGCGCGGGTTTCGATGCCAATGGCCAACCCCAGGGGCTTGGCCCTCTGATGGCCCCTGTTGCCACCTGACCCGTTGGGAAATTGCTGCAAGCAGCAAGTCGCATGCCAGGCGATCAGAAGAAACTCAGGACGACGTTGAACTGCACCGAATTCCAAACGGCAGCCGGCAAGAATAGCCATGTGCTGGTGCCTTCAATCCCGATCGAAAAGTCAGCGGTTTGGCCAAGCTCCAGGCCAAGGGCTGCGGACCAAGCTTGGTAGATGCCATTGCTGGTCCCGGTACCGAAGTACTGGGTTTGCACCTGGGAATCGGCTGCCGAGATGGCGCCGGCACCAACGGCACCTCGGAAATAGAGGATTGGCAAGGGAAACCATTGCAGTCCCAAGAGCGTCGCGAACTCGCTCTCGCTGCCGCCGTTGCGGAGGTTGGCGCCCTCGATTCCAACAGTCAATGACAGTCGGTCGACCAAGTTTGCGCCAAGGCGTATGCCGTATCCTGCCCCAGCTCCTGTCGTGGCGTCTGGGGCGGAGGCGAATGCCAAACCTGCGGACAACGCGAGACTGATGGGGCGCCAGGGGGGCTCCCCGTTGCTTCGGGCCGCGCAGCCGTAAGGCCCGCAATAGGTGAACAAAGGCGGCGCCGGACGCCAGCCGTACGAGTAGCGCCAGCCCTGGGCGAGTTGCACCACGGTGTGGACCGGGCGAGTCGGGCTCTGGTCTGGGCCCATCGGCGACCGGTTCGTCGACACCACAGTGTGAAACAACAACACGGTGACGGTTCCCATCGCGCTCATTGGCCATCGTCTTTTCTAGGTAGGTCCGAGCCTGCTCCGCGGATTTGCGTCGCATGGCCCCCGCCTGCTCTCAGCCGTATCAAAAAGAGTGCCAGTCGCTGGCCACGCGCTGCGCGCCCATCAGGGCACCTCGTTAGCAGGGACCTTCCTTCATCACCACTTGTTTCTGACCCGCTGGATTTCGCGACGGTCGCGCTTGGTAGGACGGCCGCCTGTGTTGAAGGTCAGGGTCGCGGCGTTTTTCAGCTGGAACGCCAGCAGCTCGCGCGCTTGGCGGCTTTCGGCGGTCTCTTCCCAGAGGGTGGCAGCGGCCGTGCCCGATCCCCGCGTACCGGAAACTGCGCGCACCACCACGGTATGGGAAAAGGGCGGCCGGCGAATCGTGATGACCTCGCCGACGGCGACAATGCGTGAGCGCTTGGCACGCTCGCCCGCCAGGTCCACCTTTCCCCCGTCCACCGCTTCTGCTGCCAGCGATCGCGTCTTGAAGAAACGCGCTGCCCACAGCCACTTGTCCAACCGCACGTGGACCTCGGAGGAATCATCGGTATTGGGCATTGCATCGTGCCTTTCGGGGTGTCATTCGGTCCTATCGAGATACGGGTGGGTTCGCGTTGCGGGCGAGTTGCAATGCTTGCTCGGGGAACCATTCGCCGGGCGCGGGATCGACCATTCCCCAGAGGGGATCGAAGTGGTTTTGTCCGTCGCCGGTCATGCCCCAGGGATTGTATTGCGAATAGTCCCATGCCCGCGCGCTGCCGGCCATATCGCATGACCCGTCGGATTCGCCGGGCGTCTTCACCCATAGAAACGCATCCAGCAGCGGTACACCTGTGTCTGTGCTTGGGCGTTGGCCGAGGCCTGCCCGAGGTGGGTTGCACCAGTTGTTGGTGCCGAGCTTGTCTAGGACTTCCTTGGGCTGGTTGTAGGGAGCCAGCCCGTACAGAGCTGTATCGGGGATGCCTTGGCCATTCCTGCTGGTGTCGATCACGAAGTGCGCGAGAGCCGCCGGCGAAGCCGGGCGATTCACGGCGTTGTCGACGTTGGCCGCGTACCAGGCGTCTGCGGCCGCTGTTGCCTCCTGATCGCTGGGATGTGCGACGAGATCTGGACTGGCGCAGTCGGCGAAGTGGCCCAGGCTTGGTTGCCCACTGGCGGGACGACTGGCGTAGTAGATGCACTTGGCAATCCATGTGGCGTATTGAATCGACCTGGAGGTGGTCTGAAAGTGCGCCACATTGACGGCAATGCCCTGGACCTTGTGAATACCGGCCTTGACCAATCGGTAGGCGGCTTCACCAACGGCGAGCCAGCCGCTGTGCGTACCGTCGAGGTAGACAGCGGCGTTGGGCGCTTTGGTAGCCAGTGCGTCGGCAGCGTAGTTAATCTGTGCGTAGCGGTCGGCGGGGGTGGCGCCGGGGGCGGTAACCTGTTTGCCGTGAACGTCCGTGACCGTGGGCTTGCACCATTCGAGAACACCTTGGATCGTGGTGTTGTTGGGAATGATGCCGATGCCATCCGGTTCCAGAATCACCACTGCCTTCTCATTGCCAATCGCGCTGGCGAAAGCGTTGATCCAGGCTCGGTAGTGGTCCCCGTCGTCTGCTCCGCCCGCCGCGTATTGAGCGCAGTCTCGAAACGGCAGGTTGTAGGTCACCAGGATAGGAACGCGTTGTTCGTGCGTTGCCCGCGCGATCGTATTCTTGACCGCGCCCTGCACCTCGTCGGGCGAGCCGCCGATAAACCAAATTCCGTGCGGCGTCGAGGTCATAGCGGTCAGCGCGCCCGCTTCTTTGAAGGCATTGGCCCTGGCAAGGCTCGCGATCTGTTGAATCGCGCCGCGCGGGACAGGCGGTGTGTAGAACTGAGTCCCGCGAGACAGCGCGGGGTGGCTCGTGCTGTGGGAGGATCTGGGCGCGTGGCGGAAAAGGGCCAACCACATGAGCCCCGCGCCGACGATGAGGGCAGCGGGAACGATGACTTTCCAGCCGCCTCGACGGCTGCGCGTGGCAGGTGTGGCGTAACCCGGCGCAACCAGGGGCGACGATGACGTTTCCTGGTCCGAGTGGGGCTGGGCAGGGCACCTCGGTTCGGGCCAAACCTCGCGTTGCGCGTAGGGCGCAAGAGCCTCTCCGAGGGCGCTTGCAGAGGCAAACCGATCGCGTGGATGAGGGGAAAGAGCCCGACGAACAATCTGACTGATCGCTTCGGGCACGTCAGGCGCCAGGTTGGCGAGCGGAAGCGCGGGCTGGGTGGCGATGTGGTGGAGAATGGCGTTGTTGGATTCTCCGGGGTGGGGCTTTTGTCCGGACAGCAGCTCGAAAAGGACGGCGCCAAGCGCGTAGACGTCGGTCCGATGGTCCACCTCCCTGTCGCCGCGCGCCTGCTCGGGCGACATGTAGAACGGCGTCCCGAGCACCATCCCCGTGTGCGTGGTCGCGCTTTGGGCTTCGCTCGCTTCGAGCTTGGCGATGCCGAAGTCGAGCACTTTGGGCAAATCGGTGCCGTCCTCGCGACGGCAGATGAACAGATTCTGCGGCTTGATGTCCCGGTGAATGATGCCTGCGGCGTGGGCAGCGTGGAGACCCTTGCACACCTGAACGCAAAGGTCGGCTGCCCGGCCGACGGGCAGCTTCTTGTCGCGCGCTAGCAAGGCATCGAGGCTTTCGCCCACCAGATACTCCATGACGATGAACGGCGAACCATCGCCGGCAACACCGAAGTCCACGGCTGCCGCTATGTGTTCGTTTTCAAGGCGCCCTGCCGTCTCGGCCTCGCGCTGAAACCTTTCCAGCATCTCCCGGCGCCGGGAAAAGTCCGCGCGGAGAACCTTGACGGCGAATCGCCTCTTGACGACGAGGTGCTGTGTCTCATACACGGCGGCCATCCCGCCCTTGGCCATGAAGCGCAGGACGCGGTACTTGCCCCCGAGGATTTCTCCCCGTCTGCTGTTCTGGGTAGGCTCGGTCATCTTGGGACACTCACCGGTGTGCTCTCCTGGCTTCCGAAAAGCGCCGAATTCTATTTCACCCTGGTCAACTGTCCTAACCAAACGACCGGGTATGGGAGGCGGCGCGCGACGCCAGGACGCGCAGCGGGCGACTCCAGTCGCGATGCGGCAGCCTCGGGTCCAGCTTGGACGGGAGAGGGATACGCCTGCCGTCACCCAAAATTTACAAATTCGAGGATGCGCCGGAAACCAACCCTGGGCCATGCTTCAGCCCCAAAGGGAGAGCGGTCCCATGCAGACCAACAATACAACGGTCGAAACCGACAAGCCGGATGTGGCGAGAGGGGATGTGCCAGCGAAGAGCGGCGTGATCCCGGTGAAGGTGCTGGTACGCCGTCTTCGCCTGTTGCGGCTGCGCGTGCGCTGCCCGTTCCCGCCTTAGCGAAGCGTCAACGGTATCGGAGGCGACTGCAAAGTCCACCCGCCGGGTGAAACGACGACGGAGATCTGGCCAGGGGTAGATAGTTGATTGGCGGGAACTTGAACCTCGAGATGGCAAGCTGTAACCGGGATGCCATTCAAAGGTGGGGCGGAACCGAGGATGACGATCGCGTTGTTGCCGGGGCCTGTTGCCAGATGTTGACCAAAGATCGAAAGCGCGAGAGGCGTGTTCGTGGGAGCGGTAGCCGGCCACAAACAGGAGACTGAGGCCGATACGTTCGCATCGGCGCGGTTGTCAAAACCATCACACGGAACTGGCTCCCCGCACTGGCCCGTGGTGCCGCCATTTGCGGTTATTCCGCCGGTACTCGTGATTCCTCCCGTAGCGGCGGCGCCGCCCGTCCCGATGCTTCCACGGCTATCCGACCCTCCGTCCGCCGAACCGCCACCGTCGTTTCCAATCCTCCGGCTCGATGAACTGGTACATCCGTACGTCGCGACAACCAGTCCCAACCCCAACAGCAGTGCTTTGGCGCCCATGGTGAAACTTGGATTCCAGAGATGCCGGAACGATGCAGGGACGTGTGATCGTCTCAATCACTGCTGCATGATACGACACGGGGCTGGGCATGACCTGACCTGCGCACAAGCGCGGGCCGCCCAAAGGCCAACCCGCGCTCGCGACGTGCGATGTTCTACGTCGACATGTGTGAAACTCCCACACAGCGCGGCCGTGGCCAAGGCGCCAATCGGCCTCGATGCCGCCCATCCACCGTCGCCACCGTGCCTGGCGCTGGCCCATGGCGGCGGTGCGATTGGCTTCGCCAGCGGCGAAGAGACGTAGCCCGGGGCCTACTCCGTGCCAGACCCAAGTGCCTGACAGCAGTCCTCCCCCTGCAAACGAGTCAGCGAACGACTGCGAAGGTCCCAAGGCCACATCGTAGGCGGCCAGAGGTGTAGTGGCCGGCGCGGGCTGACGATCGAATGGAGCCCGCTCGATGGGCGCCGGTGCGTTGGTTGCGGACACGGTCTCTGTCGCGCCTGACAGCGTGTAGTCGGGATGAACATCGCTCTCCCAAGCCGCGATGATGATCGCAGCCACAGTGGCCAGCTCGGCACACGTGCCTTCGACTTCCAGCGAGCGCTCGGCTATCAGGGCGCCTTGCGGGCTTACGAGATCGATGCGCAGTCCACGACCAACCCGAGCGATCCGAGCCATATCCCCCTGCTTCGCCTCGGGCAGGGCTGGCAACATCGGCCTCAGCGCCTGCTCGACCTCCGCTCTGGAGGGGCAGGCTGGCGATTCGACCTGAACCGCCAGTATCGCCAAGACGAGGGCAGTTGGAATAGCCCCGACTATCACGGCGAGGCAGCATAGTCGATTTGCGGATTGAATGCTTCCTTGCCGTTGCGACCGTAATCCCTCGGCAGTGCAGCGAAGCCGCGTGGCGCCTGAGGGGATGGCGAGACCACTCCAGGTACGCCCGCGCCCGGACGCCAGGTCGAATGGAACGGCGAAAATTACCCACATCGACAGGTACCGCCTCTATGCTGTGTGGGAGGGCTTTTCCATGGATGCAGAAAACCTACTGGCGATGGTCGACCAAGGGAGAATCGGACCCGGCGTCGTTGTGTTTCGCACCGTCAAGGGGCGGGTATTGATGTATGCGGTGTTGTACGGGCTGATCGGTCTTTGCATCTTGGCTGTCGCAATCGTCGTCTACTTCCATCTCAACCAACCGGACCGGGCTGTCGTCTACGGAATGGGTGCGGTGGATGGTGGATGGTGGATGGTGGATGGTGGATGGTGGATGATGGATGATGGATCGTTCGGCCCTATGGAGGAAATCGTGTACGCCATCGTCGAGCGGGCCAACGATGACTCGGGCCAGGCGGTCGGAGGAGGTAGCTAGATGATAGAGTGCGTTCGTTTTGCAATCCGGTTTGATGCGTGGTACCGCGTATTGTCGACGGCGCTGTTCTTGCCTCCATCAGCCAGCTACGTCGAGATTCAGGGCGAACGCGTTCACGTGCGTATGGGCTGGGCCTTTCGTGCGACGTTCTCGCGCTCGGCGGTCGCCGCGATGTCTGGCCTGGCCAAGCGACCCATGAGCCGCGGGGTCCACGGCCTGGCGGGGCGTTGGTTGGTCAATGGGTCGGGACATGGCATCCTGACGATCGACTTGCGGCCCAACCAGCGAGCTTACGTCATGGGTATTCCAGTGCGTCTGTGTCAGCTCCTGGTCAGTGTGGAAGATCCGAGCGGCTTGCAATCGCAACTTGCACGTTGAATGACCGCCGCCGCCATGTCTCGACCTTTCTGGCGCCGCCGTGGCGGGCAAGTGTAGGACAATGTCGCTATCTTCGTCGGCAGTGGACGCACATCACAGGTGCTTTGAATGCGAGAGTGCTAGGGTAGTGGTGGCTCGTTTTCGGCGAAGCTCAGCTCTGTCGTCACGGGAGATCGACCATGCAGCATTCACGCGTTTCATGTCCCGACCGGCGAATTGAAGCTATCCGTCCCGGTCTTGTGGGGAACCGTCATGCCGCTCTTCGGGTGTTCGCGCTCTTTGCCGGCCTGAGCGCTGCATGGTCGTGTGTCGATCTCACGGAGCCACCGGAGGTGGTGAAGTACCGCAATGGGCTCGGAAAGGGCGGCGAAGCCGATGCGATCAGTGGCATGGGAGGCGCCTCCGAGACGGGTGGTGTAACAGCAGTGAGCGCTGGGGGCGCTGTCGCTTCCGACGGAGGCACAGGGGGACGCACCCCGGCAGGTTCCGGTGGGACGACCGGGACAGGTGGGTCCACGCCACCGTCGGGCGGAGGTGGAGGCACAGGGAGTGATGCTCCTCAAGCGACGGGTGGTGCGTCCGGTGGGGCCGGGACCGCAGGTCGCGACGCCGCGATCACTTCGACGGGCGGCAATACGGGCTCTGGCGGAGTGACGAAGGATGCCTCTAGCGCAGGATTCGAAGTCGCCGATGCGCCCATGGGAACCGGCGGTGTCGTGGGGTCTGGTGGAATCCAGACGACCGGGGGCACACCGGGTAGCGGCGGCATCGTTGGTTCGGGCGGCTCCGCCGTGGCGACGGGTGGAAAACCCGACTCCGGTGGAACGACAGGGAGCGGTGGGGCGACGGCTACGGGCGGCGTGGCGGCGTTCAATTGCGCGAACGCAATCGTGCCAGCCAACGGGAGCATTACTGACTTCACGGATTGGAATGCGACGACCAACCGATGGGGCTCTGGCGCACTTACGGGCAACATCTACCAGTATGGTGGTACCAGCGCGACCATGAACAGCGCGAAGGTAGAGGGAAGTCCCGCCGGGTTGCACATCAGCGGCTCGATACCCGCAAGCGGCTACGGTGGGGGCGGATTGACGTTCTCCTCGTGCGTGACCGTGGCGTCGTTTACGAAGGTCTCATTCGCCATCTATGGCAGCGCGGCGGGTTGCGCGATCGAGCTGCAGCTGCAAACCTACGATCAAAGGCCCGTCGATCAGACGCCGCCCGGTGGATGCAAGAGCGATGGTGGCTCGGCTTGCTTCGGCTTTCCCGCAAAATCCCAGATCGTGAGCCTGCCGAGCGCAGTGGCCGCGCCGGGAACCAGTGTGTCGGCGACGCTGTCGACCTTTACGAACTGGTCGACAGCCGCCGCGGGGCAGATCGTGGGCCTGCAGTGGCAGTTCACCAGTACCGGGGGCACCTGTACACCCAACGCGACCGTCACCAACATCAAGTTCGCGCCGTAATAGCGTCGCCTCGGGCGCCCTTGCGAAGAGAATCCTCCAGCCCCAAGGACCTCGAGATCCGCCGTCTCGCTCTCGACGCGCAGCGAGGGGAAATGTATGGTGGCGCGCCGTGGGTGCGACAACTCGAGAGGAATCGCTCGCCGCTTCGCAGAGCGAATTGGTTGCGGGTTTGAAGCTGGCCGGGGCGGCGTTGGTGGGCTTCGCAGACTTGACGTGTCTACCGACGGAGGTTCGTCTCGGCCTGCCGAGGGCCCTGTCGATCGTGGTCGCGCTGGATAGGGCTGTGGTGTCCGGTCTCAGCTCCGGACCAACCACGGCGTATCACGCGGAATACGATCGGGCCAATGCGGCGCTGACCGAGCTGACTGGCTTGGCAATCCAAGCTCTCGAGGTGCGTGGTTTCGCCGCCGTCGCGGGCGCGGTGACAGTCAAAGTCGTCGATGGCGATGGTGCGACGCCACTCCCGCACAAGACCGTGGCCACGCTTGCGGGGCTCGGCTGGATTGGTCACTCGGCCGTGCTCGTTACCCCCGATTTCGGCAAAGCCGTGCGCCTGGCCAGCGTGCTGACCGATGCCCCGCTCACCTGCGCCAAGCCGGTTCAGGCATCTCGTTGCGGACGCTGCCGCGCGTGCGTGGACGCCTGTCCCGCCGGGGCCATCACTGGGCATCCTTGGCGCCCCGGCATCGCCCGCAACCGCCTTGTCGATGTCCATGCCTGCAGCAAGAAAGCATCGGCCTTGGCTGCCCATCAGGGCATCGACGTGACCATCTGTGGGATCTGCGTTCTGGCCTGCCCATGGACGCGCCATTATCTGAGAGGGCACGCGAAGTCGAGTTAGCGCGTCTTCTCCTGTTCACGCGCAGGGACGGTGCTCAGTAATCGCAGCCGGGGGCGACGGCAGAACCGAGGTTAGCGACGGGGCAGCTTCTGCACTGCAGGTGGAGCTGGGCTGGTTCCGCCCGGGCGGAACTAGGCTTGGTCGCCTCCGCGCAGGGGCGCGAAGAGCTTACTCAGGTTATCGCCCGTCAACGCGGTCGTCCCCGATGGCGGTGCGCCCAGCAGTCCATCCGCCAGCAGTTGTTTGCGACGCTGAAGACGCATCATCGCTTCCTCCACGCTGCCGGCCACGATCAGCTTGTGCACGAACACGGGTTTGCGTTGGCCGATACGATGGGCGCGATCGGTGGCCTGGGCCTGGGCTGCCGGATTCCACCAAGGGTCGTAGTGAACGACTGTATCGGCGCTGGTCAGGTTGATGCCGGCGCCACCGGCCTTCAGGCTGATGAGAAACACATTGGCCTCGCCGCCCTCGAAGGCATCGATGGGTTTTTGGCGATTGGTCGTGGCGCCGGTCAATTGGACGAAGTCGATGCTGCGTTCACGAAAGGCGTGGGCCATGCGCGCCAGCATGCGCGTGAACTGGGAGAACACCAGGATGCGTCTTCCCGCCGCGAGGTTCTCCTTCATCAGAGAAAGGAAATAGTCCCATTTGGCGGACTCGGGAATGTCCTGGCCGCGGTCACCGGGCAAGAGTCGGGGATCGCAGCAGCACTGCCGCAGCTTCATCAAAGCGTCGAGGATGGTGATGGTCGATGCGGCCAGGCCGCGCTCGGCAATGGCCTGGCGCACTTCTGCGTGGGCCGAGACGCGCAGGCTTTCGTACAGATCGCGTTGCGCCCCCGTGAGCTCGATGGGATGCACAAGCTCGGTCTTGGGCGGCAGATTGCGGGCCACTCCTTCCTTGGTCCGCCGCAACAGGTAGGGGGCAATCCGCCCGCGCAGCTCGGCCAGCCGTTCCGCATTCCCTTCGCGCTCGACGGGAACGCTGTAGCGAAGGCGGAAAGCCTCTTCGTCACCCAAGAGCCCGGGATTGAGAAAGTCGACGAGCGACCACATCTCGCCCAGGTTGTTTTCGATGGGTGTTCCGGTCAGACACAGGCGCTGGCGCGCGGACAGTCGCGCCAAGGCTTGCCGGCACTGACTGCGCGGATTCTTGATGGCCTGGGCCTCGTCCAGGATGAGCAGGTGAAACGACAAGCGGCTGGCCACGTCCTCGTCGCGCAGCAAGGTGGCGTAGGTAACCAGGCCGACGTCGTGTTGGTGCAGGGTTTTCCACAGTGGCCCGCGATTTTTTCCCTTCAACGTCGACACGCGCAGGGCAGGTGCGAACCGCCTCATCTCACGGCGCCAGTTGAAGAGCAGACTGGTCGGGGCTACCACCAGCACCGGCGCCGACAGACGACCTTCCGTCTTCTCGCGCAGGATGTGGGCAATGGTCTGCAGCGTCTTTCCCAGGCCCATGTCGTCGGCCAGGATGCCACCCACCTCGTGGGCCAAGAGGTGCTGCAGAAACGCCAGGCCCTGTTCTTGGTAGGGCCGCAACGTGGCCAGCAGACCGGGCGGTGGTAGCGCCGCCACGCGCGGGGGCGATGTCAGCGACACCGCTTGCTCGTAGACGCGCTTCTCGCCGTACCAGCTTAGCGGCTTGCCCGCAAAGGCCTGATCGAGGCGGGCCAGCGCCGTGGCCTGACCGGCGCGCAAGCGCACGCGTTCACCGTCGCCATCGCCATACAGCTCACGCAACACACTGGCCAGCAGGCGCAGCCGCTCGGGCGGCATCAGCACGTAGTCGCGCTCGCCCACCGGCACGCACAGCGGCCGGCCGCCCGCGGGAAACAGCGATTCCAAGCGCGCCATCTGCGAAACGCGACCAAGCAGGTCGAGCAGCGCCGGCAGCAGGTTCACGCGACGACCGTCGACCTCGATGCCCAGCTCCAGGTCGAACCAGTTGGTGCGGCCGTGCACGGGCTCCATGGCCGCGTACCAGGGCGGTTCGGGTTCGGCGATGCGCCAAGGGAAATCGGCCGCCACCGCCACGCGAAAGCCAAGCTCGCGCAGCCGAGGTACGGATTGCGCGATGAACGCACAGATATCCTGCGCATTGCCGTCGGCGCCGATCGCATAATCCGCGTCGGTGCTGAGTCGCTCTGCCAGACCGTCGAGGCAATCCACCTCGACCGCGCCCAGTCGTTCCAGCTGCAGGCGCGCTTGTCGCTCACCCGGGATGTCACGCTCGATGGTAGGTCGCTCTCCCGCTCGCACCACCACGCCCCCATAGTCGAAAGCCAGATCCATCACCGCGACGGGGGCAGGCTTGGCTGGCTGGTTCAGGGACGACGACAGCAGCAGCTCGTGCCGCAGCTGCAAGCAGGGCACGAA
>Ga0302321_100005110_pt1 | contig 11446 bp, 13 predicted proteins | sample Fen_T0_1_FD_202505 | JGI IMG/M metagenome (GOLD analysis project Ga0302321, IMG submission 202505) | Peat permafrost microbial communities from Stordalen Mire near Abisko, Sweden - Fen_T0_1 | ecosystem: Environmental > Terrestrial > Soil > Wetlands > Permafrost | place: Sweden: Abisko...
TCGGCCGCAACCGGCACGGGGGGGGTTGTAGACGGCCACGGAGATCCGCGTGAATTTGACAGTCGTGGCGTGGCCATCACCTGGCGCCCTTGGTGGCGTGGGTTTGGCGCCAGGAATCGGCATCGGACGACGTGGCAGTGCTGGGCGAATCGGTCGACGAGTGCCACGACGCAGGCGCAGGGTAACCAATAGGCGTTTGGTCTGCCCGCAGGAATAGGAATTCCATAGTCTGGCGGATGCTCGCGCGGACGGATCAAACTCAAACCGTGCGGTGACCGCCAGAGTAAGGTGAACGGTGAAGTCCGTCAGCGCGTGCGCGAAGCCAGAACAACGGCCCTTGCAGCGTCCAAGAGCGCAGCGGCCATCTCTGGATCTAGGTCGAAGGCGTGGACGGTGCCCTTCCCACATGCCGCAGCGGCAACGGTAAACGTGCCGAAGCCGCAACCGAAATCCACCACGTCACCGTCAATGTTGATAAAGCCCAGCTTTGAGAGAATGGCCGGGGGACCGAAGAAACCCTGCCACATCTGTTCCACAGGCATTCCACTATCGCGGACCTTCATGGAATCCGCTTATCGTACCCGGTCAAGCACGAGCGATCCATCCCGCATGTAGAAAAGGGGCAGAAACCATCGAGGTTCCTGCCCCTTTTGCGATGCTATTCACTTGTACCTGCCCAACGCTTTCCGGAGCGCTTCGCGCTCCGGCACGCCAAGTTGTGCTTGGATGAGCGGCACCGCCCGGTCATCGTCATAGACGACAAGCCGGGTTGTGCGCCTGTTGCGGTAGATCCGCAGCTCTCGTACGTCACCGCGCGAGAGCTTGATGGTTCGGACACGCGCCTTCATGAGACCATCCTCACGCGCCGAAAGTCGTTCCAGAGTTCGGACGCGGTGAGAAGTGGTTCCATACCATGCTCCAGAAGATCCACCTCTGTCCTGTACCACTCGACGACTTTGAACACCTTCCTCTCGACGGCGACCCGGTGCGGGCCGCCGACCGAGACGACGATGCAGGCATCATGGAGCGGATCGATCACCTTGGCTTCGAAGTCGAGCAGGTCGGCACCAAGGCCGCGCTCACGGAGAAAGATCGTGCCGCGGACGGATAGCACCGAAACATCACCTCCGTCGCCGAGCGGCCGAAGCTCCTCGGAAACGAAGACGTGCTCGTTTCGCCAAACTTGGTGACGGACATCAGGTGCCAGGCGAACCGCGCCGGTATCGGGTTCAAGGAGATAGATGCTGCCAGTTGGTGACCGCCTAATCGGATCGTCGTCCACGATGAAGCCCCACGATTCTCCGGAAGGCGTCACCGCATACGGATCGAAGCGGATCAAAATGCCACCTCCGGCGTCGGCGCCATCGAGGCGATCCTTCCGGCGAACTCTTCCACAGTGAGCCGGTCTTCGGGCCGAAGAGCTTGAGCCGCCCTGGTGATGGCCTGGACCAGTCCGAAGCGATTGGGTTCCGGGTCTTGCTCGTATGCCTCGTAGACGGAGTCGGAGATGGGGCGCAGCTGCGGATGGGCGGTGACCATCACCTCCAAGGCAGCGTGCGGATCCTCGACTGGATCTCGCCGGGCGTTTCGCAACGTCCGTTCAGCGCGACTCCAGTATTCAGGCAGCAACCGAACAGCCCTGGCGAGTTTCTCCTGCATGACCCCGTCCTTCTGGCGGCGATGGACCATGCGGAAGACGCTCGACTCGGGTGCGATGAGACCGTTGGTGCACACGAGCCTCCAAATCCACACGAGAAGCGTGAGCGATCTCGACCCCGTTTCCGAATTGGCAATGATGAACCCGTTGCGATGGTGGTCTGGCTTCGCGATGCCCAAGTCGACGTCTTCCCGATTCACGGCCGCGTACTGGCTGGATTCATCAGTCACATCCAGTCGGACGAAGCAGAGCTCCTGGAGGCGACCGCCAAGCACACTTCTCAGTACCTCGAAGACGTTCAGGTCATCGATCGGGGCGTACGTCGGGGAGACTAAGGCGCGGAGGACGGCTTCACCCTTTGCTTCTTCACCGGCGGCCCATCGCCGTGTGCGGATCTTGAGCGAGTCGGTGCTGCGCTGAAAGCGCAGATTGATTTCAGCCGCGCGGTCGGCGGGAACAACAAGATCTTCAGAAAACCACCGATCCCAGCGGATACCTAGACGGCCTGCAAGCTGGCGGCGAGACCAGTCCGTGAGACTGGTCATGCCGACACCAGGCACATCGATGAATCCGTCATCGGTGGCATGCAGGCGCGAGATCGGCAGGACCTGGTCGGGCAAGGCCAACTCCGAGTTGGCACTCACCTTGCCCATCGCGGTGTCGAAGGTTTGGCCAGAGAGCGGTGTTGTGGAAAGAGCGGCTGTTGGCACGGAGCGGACTTCTGTAGCTGCGAACATGGGTCATCTTCTTCCTCCGGCTGGGCCGGCGTAGTCGGAGCCCGAACCATTCGGGCGCCAACGTGCGGGCGGGGGGAAGAGTGATTGCCCGAGGATCTCGCGAAGAGATCCCCGGGCGTTGTTTGAGCGAGAGCGCCGGTGCGACAGGTGGGCGCCAGAGCACAGTGATTCAGAAGACGACCAACGTCGCCGCACTCACTGGACCATTCCCGAAGTAGAGACACCATTGCCTCCGCCATTGGGTTTGCCGTTCTCCAGTTGCGTGATGGCTCGGCTGGCTGCCGACCGTGAAACCTCGGTCAGCGCCTGTACTTCCAACTGTCCCAGCAACCATTTCTCGCGGTCAGATTCAGCAACACCGCGTTCACCAGCGATGCGAAAAAGCCGTCCTCGCTGTGCCCCGCTCATTTCCACGAAGGTCGCTTCGGAGGCCGTGGGCAGATTCGATTTTGATGAGGTCGCGCCATTGTCATTCGCCGGCCGGCTGGACCCAGTGGCTTGCGGCCTTGGATGTGCAGGCGATTGATTCCTCGGAAGCATGAGTTCCGGCGGGAGTTCATCACCGACAAGTTCACCAAGTTCTTCGAGCGCAACGATTCCGATATTTTGGGAATCCTTGAGCGCGCGGGCCTTGGCTCTGGTCTCGGCCATGCGAATGATGTGCGGTCTGATCCTTGAATTCACGTTCCCTGGGTTGGCGTCTCCGATGCCAGCGAACACACCCTTGTTGGTGCAAACGATGGCAGTAACGATTGCCGTCTGCTCGTTCTCCTTGTTGGGTACCTGAACCAACTTGGTGCGAATCGATCTGAGCCCGTCTTCGTGCGCGAGGGCAAGAACCCCAGCGTACGTGACGACCTCCTTTTCGCCGACCTTCTCTCCAGCCTTGTTGTGAATGTCGATCTTCGTGGTTAGCGGTGCGTGACTACTGTTACCTCGCATTTGAAAGAACCTTCCTTGCTTTTCCCGAGCACCAGTCTCAGGGAAGCAGGACCGCGGCCGACCCATGTGGTCAGCGGCGAGCCTGCACGCACGGCGGCCTATGTGGCGCTTTGCTCGGGTGGGTCCATCGCCGAAACACCCAGCGCTTCCCGGATCTCACGATCCACCAGTTTGGCCGGCCGACCGTACCGCTCGGAACTGATCCGTAGCAGTGTCTTCGGCTTCTCATCAGCGACTGGGGCCGGTGGCAACGTCCGCACGATCATCGGCCGCTTCGCCTCACCGTTCCGCAGGAGCCGCAGCGCCAGGTGGTGACGGCGTAGCCGGACCAGATCTTCGACCGAAAGCTCAGGAGCAAATTCGGGCGATATCGTATTCGCATCCTCGGCCGAGAGCGTGAAGGATGCGAGCGTGCCGGCGTTCCCCAGAATGGCCGCCCGGACTTCGGGATCGAGCTGGGCCGCATGCTGGTGCGCCAGGGCGGCACAGACGCCGAACTTTCGGCCTTCGGATAGCAGGGAGATGAAGGAGCGGGTCATGTAGGTGTGAAACTCATCGGCCACGACCAGGAACGGCGATCTTTCCGAGGCTGGCTTTCCGGCGCGCGCGTGGGCCGCGAGGTCGAGTCCGGTTACGATGAGCGCGCCGATGAACTGGGCAGCGTCACGGCCGATTCCCGAAAGATCGACGACCAGAATTCGGCCTTCATCCATGAGTTCCCGGAAATCCATTCGCGGCGCTGCCTGCCCCACGAGCCGGCGCACGACTGGCGAGGCGAGCGCACCCAGCTTGTTAAGAACGGGGGCGGTCACCTCCGAGGCAAACTGCTTGCCTAGGGAGGGAAACTCCTTGATCCAGAAGATGCGCACCACCGGATCGGTGATTCGTGAAAGCGCGCGCGCCCGGTATGGGGCATCGATGAGGAAGCGCAGTAGACCGAGGAGGGTTGGGTTCGGATTCTCAAGAACGGCAAGAACGGCATTCCTGAGCACGTGCTCAGACCGCGGGCCGAAAAGTGTTGGGCCCCATAACGTGCGAAAAACCTCGATGACCCCGGAAGCGACCAGGGTGCGCGAACCCCAGGCCAAAGCGCCAAGGAGGTTCACGCCCACCGGGCGCCCGGTGTCGGCCGGCCGGAGAATGGCCACACGGTTCCAGTGACGGGCGGGAAGATTCTCGAGTACCCGAGAGAATAGATCGCCGTGCGGGTCGATCAGGGCTGCCCCAAACCCAGCGTCGGCTGAGCGCAGAAGCAGGTTTTCAAGGAACGTCGACTTGCCAGTGCCGGTCTTGCCCACGACGTACACCGAACGAAGCAGATCGGCTGGGCGAATACCCACTACCGCTCTCGGGGAACGCGGATCGTGGGTGGCGATGGAAATGGAACGGTGTTCTAGATTCACAGAGGAGATGCCGATGAGTGAATTAGCAGGTGAGTTCTTCGAGGAGAGAAATGGCGATGTCCGGCTCAGATCGTCCACAAATGGTTTTCGAAGCTCTGGTCAAACCGAACATCCGCGAGAAGATTGTCCAGCGCTGGATGGGTCGGCCGTTTGCACCGGAGTCCTTTCGCTACTACGGCCCGCCGAACGCCTTCATCATTAACAAGGTGCTGCTCAACCACGACATCATGGCGCGAGGGGCTCTCCCTGAACATCTGTCGGAACTCATTGCCAGGATTTCGAAGGTCGAGTGGGCAACCCTGCTCGTGCTCCAGGTATGCGCGCTCAACTCCGAGGCGCGCTCTTTTCGGGCCACGCTCGCCGGCAGGTACATCGAGTAGCAAGCATGGGTGCGCTTTCCCGCGCGCCCGCAGCGCGGCCACCCCCACGGCGGGAGCACCGAAACGCCCAGGTGGGGTTCGTTTCGCACGACCGGGCCAAGGTTGCGGCCCGGGCGCGGGGAAAGTGAGGGTGAGCCAGTGGCCCCGTCCCTCACCCCAAGCGTCCGGAGATTCCACAAAAGTATGACTTTTGGTGCAGCCATCAGCACATGGCCGATGTCACCGCACGCGATGTGGTTGTCTCCGGGCAACTGAGGTGAGCTCAGGTCCAGAGTGGCAGTCGCTCGACCTTGGCGGTGGACCAGATGGGCGCCATGATTCCGTGCTTGGCAATGGCATCTTCGGCGCCAAACCAGAACAAACCGCCAGCCTTCCCTTGGGTCGATTCCAGGCAGGCATCGCGCAATCGTGCCGTTCTCTTCTCGTCGGGTGCCACGGTGAGAATGCGAACTGTATTCACGTCGAACCGTCGCGCGTGTCCCCCCTGCCGCCACCATTCAAGATAGCCGGCATATTTGCGGCCGAGGTACCCGACGGGTTCTGTACCGCGGTCAACTTCGACGAGCATCCCTTCGATGCCGCGCGGTCCATGACAGACGGCTAATCCATCGGCTTCGAGTGGTTGGCGGCAAAGTTGGCTGGTACTGGCCATCATCGTCACCGAATCAGCGAGTCGGTCGCGGTCATGCTCCCATGAGAGAAGAATGGGGCTTCCGTCCGCCTCGCACCTCATGCCAGCAAGCGCCAGGGCGAACCCGTTGCGCGCGAGCGTGTGGTCCAGGAACATCACCGAGCGTGACGAGTTTGACCGCGTCGAGTGCGGCACCGAGCCCGGTTCCACATCCATGACCCGGGCCAGTTCAAGCGCGCCGGCACGCGAGAGCGCGAGTACTTGGGTCGCGGCCGGATCGGTCATTCGACGTTGGAGCTGAAAGCGCAGGATGGAACGGACTGCCTCAGCGGCTTCCACTTCGCCGTTGTCGATGCCGACCAGCGCGAGATCGGAGACCGTGAGAAACCGGAACGCAGCGAGGAGCGCAAGGAGGCGCATCGGCGCGGGCAGGGCCAGTAGACGAACGAGATCGGTTTTCGGAAAGGATTTGGTCATGGAGGGCTTGGGTAAGGATTTGGTCGGCGAGGGCCAGAGCGCGGCGGAGCAGGGGCTCGTGCTTCATGCCGGTGAAGCGGCGCAGTTCCGCTTGGTCGGGAAAGATCGGGTCTTCGGCCGCCGGGTCCGGAAGAACGACCTCGGGTCCGGCTCTGCGGAGCCATGGCCAATGTTGGTTGGCGGTGACCGTAGTCGGATGCTCACGGAGAAGCGCCAGCCGAATTGTGGCAACCGGTGCGACCATGGCCACGCGTATCTCCCATGGGTCCAGAACAACGAGGGCGGCGATCTGCCGACGAGCCACGATGGCGGCCACGCGCGGCGTTCTCTTGGGTGGTGTTCGGTACATAGGTGTGGTGGTCATGGCTTCGGTTCGCAGCGCCGCAAGTGCGGCATGATGATACTTGTGAAGTAGGCGGCGCGGGAGCGGCGGACGTCCGAAGGCCGCAGGTCGAGCGCCCTCACCAGTGCATCGTGGATAACCCCGGGGGCTAAGACCTCAGCGACACGGCGGAAGAAGGCCATACTCTTGGTGTCGCCCAGTTTTTGGGCCAGATAGCTGGCGGTTCGTTCGGCGGCTTGGGCCCGAGCCGAGACCCCATCTTTTCCAGACCCTGCATCCCAGCCGAACGAACGTTGACCGAGAATATTTTCAGTCCCGTTCTGTTCGCGCTCCGTTTCTTGGCCGTCGACCTCTCCTTTCCCTGAGACCACTCCTGTCCCAGTGACTGGGCGGGTGCGGGAATACAGCACGGCCGCGAGGCGGATCACCATACCCGGTGAGTCGACGAGCTTGGCAAGTTCGGCACCGGTAAGGGTGCAGATTCGGCCGGCGCGTGCGAGGGTAATTTGAAGATCTCCGAGTTTGGACAAAGTCGGGTTGGTCATAGATTTTCTTGCGGATACAGTTTGCGGGTTTGCTCGGCGAGAAACTCGTTCCAAGCGGACACGTTCAATGCCTCAACGTTGGAAATGGCGGCGGCTGAAAGCGGCGCCCGAAGCGCGAGTTCCTGTAGAGCCAGTGCCAGGGCCGAGAATGCGTGGCAGCGATATCGAGAGGAGTTCGCGCCATTCTTCCATGCAGCCAATCCGGGAAAGAATCCACGGACTAGCTGCCGAGCAAGAGCATTCTGCGCACTGCCACCGGGACGACCGAGAAGAAGCTTGCGAGCTTCGACCACGAGCCGGCACACAACGGGAATGCCGTGCGCGAGCGCGATCTGCTCTACTGCTTCACGCATCTCCGCCGCCTCGGCCGACTTGCAATTGCGAATCGCGACGACAACAACGGTGGGATGGAAGCGCGACAACGCAGCAGGGAGCCGCTTGCGAAGAATGAGAATGCGTTCCGCATCGCTTTGCGCCGCGCGGAGATTCCAAGACACGAACCCTCCGGGAACGATGCCAGTGCCATCCAAAACGGCGAGGCCCGTGAATCTCGGTGCGGGCAAAATCGCGAGCACGCTCGTCGGTTCTGCCGACGCGTGACGGGTGGGCATTTGTGAGATCCACCTGTCCCTTGACCGGTTTGGCGGCGTTCCGTAAGGTACGGACGCCGCCCCCAGGAGGGTGGTGGCAGGAAAAGAACCGGAGACACCGGGAGAGCGACCAAGCAACGCCCGAGTGTTCCGTGGACCAAAATCAGTCCACAAACATCATTTCAAATGGGGGCGGCAAAGTAAGGGGGCCAACTTTGTGCGAGAAGGGTGGCTTATCCACAACAAATTGAAGAGGGATCCTGAATGGGATTCCTTTTTCTGTTTCCGAAGCTGTGGACAACCCAGCCTTCCGAAGAAGCTTGGCCCGCTTACTTCTCCACCTCGCGTGTGCGAGGATGAAATCTGAATCCGCTCCCGCGTCGGCTGCGGATTTCCATGATCATATTTCCAAGGTGTAAGGTGAGAGTGGTTGCCCCGGCGGCCCGATGGCCAAGATGCCATCGCCGCTCCCAACCGTTGCTCATCGACAACCTAATCCACTATGCCCATCAGTCCTCTGACGGCCTTGCCAATGGCTCGGAAGCTGCTCACGCTGGATGAAGTTGCCGAGTTGCTCCGAGTTTCCAAGACGAGCGTGTATCGCCTCGTCGAACGTCGTGCTGTTCGTTTCTACCGCGTCTCCGGTCTGCTTCGATTTGACCACGCGGATATCGAGGCGTTCCTTAGCGCTGGCTGCGTCGAGTCGATGGGCGAAAAGCAATAACATCTATGAGCACCAGACGATTCAACAACTGGTGGTGGGTAGACTTTCGCGTGGACCACATCCGCTACCGGGTTCGCAGTCCTGAAAATTCCCAAGCCGGCGCCAGGGCATACGAAACTGTATTGCGCGGGCGGCTCGCGGCCGGTGAACCACTCAAACCAGAACCACCCCCGCCGACGGCACCAACCTTTGCCGAATTCTCATCGCTATGGTTTGACACGCATGTTCGAATCAACTGCAAACCATCTTCACAGCGCTCACGGACGCAAATCCTCAAGAACCATTTGGTTCCTTTCTTCGGCACCAGCCGACTGACAGAAATCACGACCTGTGGTGTTGAGAGGTACAAGGCCAGTAAGGTCCACGCCGGGCTTTCGCCCAAGACCATCAACGAACACTTGGGCGTCCTGGGTAAATGCCTCCGTGACGCCCGGGACTGGGACACGCCCGCCGCCGCGCCCAAGCTCAAACCGCTTCGGCTGCAAAAGCCCAGCTTCGACTGCTTGACTCGCGAGGAGTCCGAACGACTGCTTGCCGCGATGACCAGCACGCGCTGGAAAGCCATGGCGATGCTGGCTCTGCACTCCGGACTTCGGCGAGGTGAACTCTTCGGTCTTCGTTGGCAAGATGTTGACCTTGAGAATGCCGTCCTCGTGGTTAGGCAGTCTATCGTCGAAGGCATTGTCGGCCCACCGAAAAATTATCGCGAACGGTCAATACCGCTGGACCGAGCGGCGCTTGAGGCGCTCGCATCGATGCCCCAAACTCACGAGTTGATCTTTCATCGTGGCAACGGCCGACCTCTCACATGCAGCACCGCTCAAGGTGCTCTTTATCGCGCCTGCCTTCGAGCGTCGCTTCGGCTAATCGGATGGCATACCTTCCGGCACACGTTTGCCTCATGGCTCGCGACCGCCGGTGTACCGGTTCCATCAATCCAGGTCTTACTCGGTCACGCAAGCATCACCATGACCATGCGCTACACGCACATCGCTTCTTCGGCTCTGCGCGACGCCGTTTTTACGCTCGACCCACGGCCGCCAATCGTCTCCCAAGACTTTTGGGCAACCCGTGGGCAACGGACCCCAATTCGCCTTCTGCCGAGCCCGCTCGCAGCTATCGTATGATGACTATTTCCCGCACAACCAAAACAAAAACGACCTGGAAGAATCCAGATCGTTCTTGGTGCGGGTAGAGAGAGTCGAACTGTGAACCTAAATCACGAAAAAATCGCTGAACCTTGAAAATGATTGCAAGGAACAATTGAGATCGTGCCGTCGCAAATCTCATCAGGTTTAGGCTCGTTTCAGCACGTTTCGCCACCTCGTGGGCAACCCGTGGGCAACCGTCGGGGAGGTGGCGACGATGAACAGCTCAACCCAAATTGGGGGCAGACTCAGTGTCTAACTACTCGTAGCATCCGCGGGCACGACGGGGAGCAAACAACAGGGGTCGTAGACAGGGGTTAGGATCGCGACGTGATGACGGGCGCGCGTGATAGCCACGTTCAAGAGCCTTCGGCTCTTGTCTTGGCTCTGGTCGTTACGTAACAGGAGCTTGTCACCATCTCCCGGGCCGTCGACGATGACCACGGCATCGAACTCCTTACCTTTCACCTTGTGGAGCGTCGTTATTAGACGCCCTTTGCCTATGTCTTCGTTCTCCAGAAGGCGCTCTCGGAGAAGAGAAGCCTCAGCCATTGGCAATGAATCTCGATAATAGCCGTTCTCTGAGTAGGACTCTGCGAGTTTCAAGATCAGGTCTGGACCAGCATCGGCCGGGCTGCGCAGGCACAGCGAGGCGAGCACGCCGGCCAGATGGGCGCTGCCGTTCGCGCGTAGCACGGCAACCAAACTCTCGATGTCCTTGCGAGGGTCTCCACGGAAGCTTTTGGAGACAGTCTCGAGCTGGGTATCAAGCCCCGCAAGCGAGCGTGCTGGGATCTTCTTCTTTTGGCGATAACCCTCGGCCGCTGTCAACAGTGCCGCCGCGGTCTTCTCGTGGCCAGAACCCTTCTGCGTTCTCTCAAACCTGCCGTACTGATGGATGGCGGCACTCAGAACGTCACATGCGTCGCCCGTCTTCGGAATGCCCAAGAGGGCGAAGAGAAATGACCAGGCCGGCCCTACCTCATCAGCGCCAGCATGGACCCGATGCGCAAAAGGAAACTGAAATCCGCCGTTCACAAGGTTCAGTTCAGCGGACAGGCGCGCCACGAAGACATTGCGATAGCCGAGGATCGCAACGCTGGGCGGTTCTGGTGAGGGCGATAGGCGGCGCACGGCAGTCTCGGCACACATGATCGCTTGCCGTAATTTCTTGCTGAAGCTGGCGGCCTTCCCATACTGGAACACCGTGACGCTCTTGCTCTTCCTAGTCAGTGAGCAGCTTGTAAGAACGGCGCGGCCATAGGCGACGAGGTCGGCGCCGCCGCTTCTGTGGCTCAGCTGTTCGAGTTCTACTCGTGTGACGCCTGCCCTGTCGAGGCGACGGTCCACGCGGTCCGGCCGCACACCGGGAACGAAGTCGTAAATCCTCTGGTCGGGGTCACCGAGGTAGATGACCTGGCCGGGATGACCGAGCAGGTCGATGAGTTCATCCTGGATGTCATTGGTGTCCTGGTACTCGTCGACGAGGATTAGAGGGTACGCTTTTGCGTAGGCGGCGCGGAGAACTTTGTTTCGTCGGAAGATGTCGACGGTCTGTTCGATGAGCCGTTCAAATGAACAGCGCCCTTCTTCCCGCTCCAGGCGGGCTAGCTCGCCTTTGGGATCTGCCGATTCCACCTTCAACATATTCTGCTCGTTCCGTAGGACGATTCCTCCGAGACGCGGCATGCCTGCCAGGCGCGCGTGACTGCTGAGCACGTGATGGCAGAAAGCGTGAAAGGTGGTTACCTCGAACCGGCGTTGAATCGGACGCGGTATAGTGACCAACCGCGCGGCCACCTGGATTCTTTGAACTGCGGCATTGGAAAAGCTCAGAAAGAGCACCCTAGCGTCTTCATCCACAGTTTC
>Ga0302321_100005111_pt1 | contig 11445 bp, 9 predicted proteins | sample Fen_T0_1_FD_202505 | JGI IMG/M metagenome (GOLD analysis project Ga0302321, IMG submission 202505) | Peat permafrost microbial communities from Stordalen Mire near Abisko, Sweden - Fen_T0_1 | ecosystem: Environmental > Terrestrial > Soil > Wetlands > Permafrost | place: Sweden: Abisko...
CCGCTCGCCGAATGGGAGCCGAAGCGCGACCAGCTCATCAAGTTTCCCAGCCTCGACATCACCGCCTCCGCCTGGAAGCGCCTGCTGATCGGTTTTGCGGAGGAAATCGCCATCGACAATGCCGGCCGCATCCTGGTGTCGCCGGAGCTGCGCCGCTACGCGGGCATCGAGAAGCAAGTCATGCTGGTCGGCCAGGGCAGCCATTTCGAGGTCTGGAACCTCGGCGCCTGGAACGACCAGCTCAAGGCCCTGACCTCGGGCCATACCGGGCTGCCGCCCGGTACCGAACACTTTTCCCTCTGAGGGCCGGGTGAATGGCCAAACCCACACCACCGTCCTCCTCAACGAAGCGGTGGAGTCCCTCCACATCCGGCGCGACGGCGTCTACGTCGACTGTACCTTCGGGCGCGGCGGCCACGCGCGCGCCATTCTCGACAGACTGGGGGACGAGGGACGATTGATTGCAATCGATCGCGATGCCGACGCCATTGCGGCGAACCGCATCGACGACAACAGGCTTTCGCTGCACCACGCCGCCATGAGCGATCTGCGGCAGGTGCTGGCGACGGAAGGAATCGCACAGGTCGACGGCGTACTGGCCGACCTGGGCGTTTCCTCTCCGCAGCTCGACGAGGCAGAACGTGGTTTTTCGTTTCGGTTCGATGCGCCGCTCGACATGCGCATGGACCGGACGCGTGGCGAAACAGTGGCGGCGTGGTTGCAGCACGCCGACGAGAAAAACATTGCAGAGGTGATCAGGGACTATGGTGAAGAACGGTTTGCTGGGCAGATTGCAAGAAAGATTGTTGCGGCAAGGAGCCTCGGAGCTATTCGGACGACGCGCCAACTTGCCGAACTCGTGGCTGAAACCGTCCGCACGCGCGAGCCGGGCCAGCACCCGGCAACCCGCACGTTTCAGGCTTTTCGGATTTTCATCAATCAGGAGCTTGAAGAGATAAGCGCCATGTTGCCGCAGGCCGTAACCAGCCTGGCGGCGGGAGGAAGGTTGGTGGTGATCGCATTTCATTCGCTGGAAGACCGCATCGTGAAGCGCTTCATTCAGGAAGCCGCGCGCAAGGACCGTCTGCCTTCGAATTTCCCGATCCGCGCCGGCATCATCGACGAGGCGACCCTGCTTCCGATCGGCCGCGCTGTGAAGCCGTCGGCTGCCGAGATCGAGGCCAATCCGCGCGCGCGCAGCGCCGTGATGCGGGTGGCCGAGCGCACCGCTGTGGCGGCAAGGCCATTGCAATGACGCGGCTGAACCTGATCTTGCTGGCCGCGCTGATTGGTTGCGCGATTTCCGTGGTGACTTCACAACACCAGGCTCGCAAGGCGTTCATGGAATTGCAGGTCGAGCAGGAGCACGAGCAATCGCTGGAGAACGAGTGGCGGCAATTGCAGCTGGAGAGCCGCACGCTGGCGCAGGACCGCCGCATCGAACAGAAGGCCGCTCGCGAACTGGGCATGATGCAGCCGGATGCCAAGCGCACCGTGGTGGTGGTACTGCCCGCCGCCGATCCGGCCGCAGAGGCGGTCAAGCCATGAACTTCTCCTCGAAAAAATTTCACTCGCCGGAGCTGCGACTGAAGCTCGACGGCTGGCGCTCGCGCCTGGTGCTGGTGGCCTGCCTGCTTGGTTTTGTGCTGCTGATCGGCCGTGCCTTCCAGTTGCAGGGTATCAACAACGAATTCCTGCAGGCCAAGGGCGAGGCGCGCTTCGTGCGCGTGGTCGACATGCCGGCCTCGCGTGGCATCGTCATGGATCGCAACGGCAGTCCCTTGGCGATTTCGACTCCGGTGGATTCGATCAAGGCCAATGTCGGCGATGTGGAGGCCGATGCCGCGAAACTCGACCAGCTCGCCAAGTTGCTCGAGGTGAGCAGGCGCGAACTCGACGAAAAGCTCGGCTCACGCGAAAAAGGCGAAATGCTGCTGAAGCGCCAGGTCTCGCCGGAACAGGCGACGCGGGTGATGGCGCTCAATATCCCGGGCATCTTCCTGAAGCGGGAGTACCGTCGCTTCTATCCGGCGGGCAATGTGGCAGCCCACCTCATCGGCATTACCGATGTCAACGACAAAGGCCAGGAGGGTATCGAACTTGCCCAGCAGGCGGTGCTTGCCGGACAACCCGGCCAGCGTCGCGTCATCCAGGATCGCAAGGGCCATATCGTCGAGGACGTCGACGGCTTGCGAGCGCCGCGCGACGGCAAGGCGCTCAATCTTTCGATCGACGAACGACTGCAGTATCTCGCCCACCGAGAACTGAAGGCGGCGGTGGATTCCAACAAGGCCAAGGGCGGCGCGTTGGTGATGCTTGACGCCAAGACCGGCGAGGTCTTGGCGATGACCAACCAGCCCGACTTCAATCCGAACAACCGCGCGCACGTGCAAACGACACAAATGCGCAATAGCAGTGTGATCGATACGTTTGAGCCGGGATCGACCTTCAAACCATTTACCGTATCTGCGGCATTGGAGGCGGGCATCGTCAAACCCGATACCGTCATCACCACCGGCAACGGTCTCACCATCGGTCCCAAGACGATTACCGATACTCACCCTGCGGCGCAGCTGACGGTAGCCGAGATCATCCAGAAATCGAGCAACATCGGCACCGCCAAGCTCGCGTTGCAGATGCCTTCCGAGAAGTTGTGGAACATGTATAGCGATCTGGGCTTCGGCACCAGTCCGAAGACCGGCTTTCCCGGCGAGGTCGGTGGCCGCCTGTGGCCAGTCAAGTCCTGGAAGCCGGTCGAACAGGCCACCATCGGCTACGGCTATCACGTCACGGTGAGCGCGCTGCAGCTGGCGCGCGCCTACACCGTTTTTACCAATGATGGCGTGCTGCTGCCGGTGACGTTTCTGAAGCGTGACGGCGAGGTGATCGGCAAGCAGATCATTTCCGCCAAGACCGCGCGCGCCATGTCGCAGATGCTCGAAGCCGTTACGGAATTTGCCGCGACCAAGGGCCAGGTCATGGGCTACCGTACCGCCGGCAAGACGGGAACGGCCTACAAGGTCGTGAACGGGCAGTATTCCGACCACCTGTATCGCTCCTCGTTCGTCGGCTTCGCGCCGGCATCGAATCCGCGTTACATCATCGCCGTCACCATCGATGAGCCTTCCGCCGGCAAGCACTATGGCGCCGAAGTGGCTGCACCGGTGTTTGCCAACGTGATGGCGCAGGCGCTGCGCATGGCCGGCGTGCGCCCGGACGGTCTGATCAAGGAAGCGGCAGCGCGCAGCGAAAAGGAGGGCGGCTGATGGTCGAGGCGCCCGAGAAAAAGATGACACGTGCCGACGACGGCGACGAACTCGTACGCGCCATTGCCGCTTTGCCGGCACGCATCGACGACGTAACCTCTTCCAGTCGCGAGGCGCGCAATGGTTTCGCATTCCTTGCTTATCCGGGGGCTGCCCGCGACGGTCGCGATTTCATCGCCGACGCAGTGTCGCGCGGCGTATCTGCCGTGCTGTACGAATCGAGCAATTTCGCGTGGAACGAAGACTGGAAAGTGCCGCATCTTGCCGTCACAGATCTGAAGGCCCGCGCAAGCCGTATCGCCGGCATCGTCTATGGCGATCCCTCGAAGCGATTGTGGGTGGTCGGTATTACAGGCACCAATGGCAAGACCTCGGTATCGCAGTGGGTGGCCGAGGCGCTTACTGCGGTCGGCCGCAAGTCCGCTGTGCTCGGCACCATCGGCAACGGCATGGTCGGCGCACTCTCGCCGTCGGACAACACCACGCCGGATGCGGTGGTATTGCAGCGTTTGCTGCGCCGCTACGCCGATGAGGGCGCCACCGCATGCGCCATGGAAGTCTCCAGCCACGGGCTCGACCAGGGACGCGTCAACGATGTTGCCTTCGACGTGGCAGTTTTCACCAATCTTACGCGCGATCACCTCGACTACCACGGCAGCATGGAAGCCTATGGCGAAGCCAAGGCGAAACTGTTCGCGCAGCCTGCGTTGCATGCGGCGGTCATCAATGTCGACGACGTCTTTGGCCGGGCGCTTGCCGCGCGGCTGTCGTCGGAGGGTCGAAAAGTGATCCGCTATGCCGTCAACGGCGGCAGTCCGCACGCGGATCTGGTCGGCTTCGACCTGTCGGTATCCTCGGCGGGCCTCACCTTCCGCGTACGCGGCGCATATGGAGAAGCGCGAGTGGAAAGCGCCATACTCGGTGCATTCAACGCAAGCAACCTGCTCGCCGTGATCGGCACTTTGCTGGCCAGCGGCGTTTCGATGGACCAGGCCGCTACGGTTGCCGGCCGCCTGCGCCCGGTGGCGGGGCGCATGCAGACCGTGCGCGAATCGAACAAGCCGTTGGTGGTGGTCGATTACGCGCATACGCCGGATGCGCTGGAAAAGGCGTTGTCGACGGTATCTGCCATCGTGCCGGACCGCGGCCGCCTGCTGGCAGTATTCGGCTGCGGTGGTGACCGCGATCGCGGCAAGCGGCCGCAGATGGGCGCCATCGCCGCAAAGTATGCCGACCAGATCTATGTCACCTCCGACAATCCGCGCGGGGAAGACCCGCATCGCATCATCGCCGACATCGAAGCCGGCATTGTGGGTGGAAAGCGCGGTGCGACCCATCACGCCGTCGAGGACCGTCACCAGGCCATCTACGAAGCGCTGAACGAGGCGCACGCGGGCGACGTGGTGGTGATCGCCGGCAAGGGCCACGAGGACTACCAGATCATCGGCGAGACCAAGCACCATTTTAGCGATGTCGAAGTGGCGCAAGAAGCGCTGTCGGCGTGGAAGGGGCGCGCATGATTGCGATGCAAGCTGCCGAAGCGGCGCGCGTGCTGGGCGTTGCCTTGATCGGCGCCGACCGCGCCTTTCGCGGCGTCTCCACCGACAGCCGCAATATCGAGCCGGACCAATTGTTCTTTGCGTTGCGCGGCGAAAACTTCGATGGCAATCGTTTTGTGGTGCAAGCTGCCGAGCGCGGCGCCGCGGCGGCGGTCGTATCGTCGCAGGTGGCAGCGGACATTCCGCAGTTGATTGTGCCGGATACCACCATCTCGCTGGGAAAACTGGCGCACGCTTGGCGCAAGCGCTTCGCCATTCCGATGCTGGCCCTGACCGGCAGCAACGGCAAGACCACCGTGAAGGAAATGCTGCGTTCGATTCTGGTGGCGCATTGCGGCGATGCCGGCCAGGTGCTGGTCACCGAAGGTAACCTCAACAACCACATCGGCCTGCCGCAGATGCTGTTGCGGCTCGGTGCCGAGCACCGTTACGCGGTGTTCGAAATGGGCATGAACCATCGGCAGGAGATCGACTATCTCACGCGCATTGCCGAGCCCGATATCGGGTTGATCATCATGGCCGGTACCGCCCACATCGGCGAACTGGGTTCGCGCGAGGCGATCGCCGAGGCGAAAGGAGAGCTCATCGCCGCGCTTGGTCCGCAGGGCGTTGCCGTGATCAATATGCACGATCGTTTCGGTACCTATTGGCGGGAGCTTGCAGGTGACAGGCGCGTGATTGGTTTTGGTATCGCCGACGAAGATGAGGTGATGGGCGAATTCAGCCGCGAGCGGCTGGTGATCCGGTCCGGCGACGAATCGATCGAGGTATACCTGCACGTGGTGGGTGAACACAACCAGCGCAACGCCCTGGCCGCTGCCGCCGGCGCCATCGCGCTGGGCGTACCGCTGCCGACGATCCGCACCGGCCTGGAAGACTTCGAAGGTGTCGCCGGCAGATTGCGGGCGTATTCCGGCCACAAAGGCGCCACCATTATCGACGACACTTACAACGCCAATCCGGACTCGGTGCGCGCAGCCATCGACGTGCTGGCGCAAAAGCCCGGCAAGCGGCTCCTGGTATTGGGTGACATGGGTGAATTGGGCGTGGACGCGCCAAGCATGCATTCGCAAATCGGCACCTACGCCCGCAACGCCAACCTGGACGGAACCTACGCGCTCGGCAAGCTGACCGAGGCCACCGTCATGGAACTCGGCTCATCCGGCTGGCACTTCGACAGCGTCGACGAACTCGCCGAGGAACTCGATCGCCAGTTGGGTCCGGATGTAACCGTGCTGGTCAAAGGTTCGCGCTTCATGAAGATGGAACGCGTGGTGGAAAAACTCGTTCCTGATTATCACGGAGGCGTTCACTAATGCTACTGGAACTATTCCAATGGCTCGGCAAAGACGTGCGCACCTTCAACGTCTTCACCTACATCACGCTGCGCACGGTGCTTGCCGCCCTGACGGCGCTGGTGATCTCGTTCGTGGTTGGCCCATGGATGATCCGCAAGCTCACCGCCCTCAAGATCGGCCAGTCGGTGCGCGACGATGGCCCGCAATCGCACCTGGTCAAGGCCGGCACGCCGACCATGGGCGGCGCGTTGATCCTCACCGCCGTAAGTGTCACCACGCTCCTGTGGGGAGACCTCGAAAATCGCTACGTGTGGGCCTGTCTCGCCACCACCATCGGCTATGGCGTGATCGGCTGGATCGACGACTACCGCAAGGTGGTGCACAAGAACTCGAAGGGCCTGTCGGCGCGCGCCAAATTTTTCTGGCAGACGGTGATCGCAGCGCTGGCGCTTTCGTATCTTGCTTATCGCGCCAACCTGCCGCAGCAGACCGACCTGATCGTACCGTTCTTCAAGACGGTGGCGATTCCGCTCGGCACCATCGGTTTTATCGTGCTGGGCTGGTTCATGGTGGTGGGGTTCTCCAACGCGGTCAACCTGACCGACGGCCTCGACGGCCTCGCCATCATGCCGACCGTGATGGTCGCGGCCGCGCTGGCGATATTCGCCTACGTGGCCGGTAATCGTGTGTTTGCAACGTATCTTGGCGTGCCGCATATCGCCGGCGCGGGCGAGCTCGCCATTTTTTGCGGCGCCATCGCCGGTGCGGGCCTCGCCTTTCTCTGGTTCAACGCCTACCCGGCGGAAGTCTTCATGGGCGATGTCGGCGCGCTGGCGCTCGGCGGCGCGTTGGGATTGGTCGCCGTGATCTGCCGCCAGGAAATCGTGCTGATCATGATGGGCGGGGTCTTCGTGGTGGAAACGCTTTCGGTGATGATCCAGGTCGCGAGCTTCAAGCTGACCGGCAAGCGGGTGTTTCGCATGGCGCCCTTGCACCACCACTATGAGCTGAAGGGGTGGAAAGAGAATCAAGTGGTGGTGAGGTTTTGGATCATCACCATGATGCTGGTGCTGTTTGGTCTGTCCACGTTGAAACTTCGCTAACCGATGGAGCCTGGGAGTGAACTGGCATGACAAAAACATTCTTGTTCTTGGCGCGGGCGACACCGGACTCTCCGTCGTCCGATGGGCCGAGCGAGTGGGTGCTCGTGTGCGAATCGCCGACACGCGTGCAAATCCTCCCGGTCTCGAACAACTGCGAACCCGACACCCCGCCGTCGAATTCATTGGCGGCGCCTTCGGCGATGCCCTCTTTGGCGACGCCGAACTCGTCGTGGCAAGCCCGGGCGTGGCCGTTGCTGGGCCCGCGTGTGACCCGGCCATCGCGCGCGCCCGCAAGGCGGGGAAAAGTTTCATTGGGGACATCGAGCTTTTCGCGCGGCACCAAATCCAAATAACCGGAAAAAAGGCAAAAGTGATCGGCATCACCGGCTCCAACGGCAAATCGACGGCAACCGCCATGGCAGGCGCCATGTGCATTGCTGCCGGCTGGAAAACCGTCGTAGCCGGCAACATCGGCCTGCCGTTGCTCGATGCACAGGCGCAAGCCGAGGTCGATGGCGAGCCCGATGCCTATGTGATCGAGCTCTCCAGCTTCCAACTGGAAACCACGATGTCACTGGATCTCGATGCCGCTGCCATGCTCAACCTGTCGCAGGACCATCTGGACCGTTATGAATCGATGGCCGCCTAAGCTGCGGCCAAGCAACGCATTTTCCTGAACGCGCGTCATCAGGTATTGAATCGCGACGAGCCGGCCTGCATGGCCATGCAGAAGGACGGTGTACGACGGTCGACCTTCGGATACGCGGGTGACGCCGATTTCGAGCTCGATCTCAAGCGGCAGGCCTTGTGCGAGCACGGTGAGCCTTGGATCGGTCTCGCCGAATTGCCTGTGGCGGGACACCACAATGCGTTGAATGCGCTCGCCGCGTTTGCGCTCTGCCGTGCAGTCGGGCTCGCCCCAGCACCGCTGGCGGCAGGGTTACGCGGTTTCAAAGGGTTGCCGCACCGGCTGGAGCAGGTGGCAATCGCGGGTGGTGTGACTTTCTTCGATGATTCCAAGGGAACCAACGTCGGTGCGACTGCCGCAGCTCTGAATGGCATGTCGACGTCGGTGGTCTTGATCGCCGGTGGCGACGGCAAGGAGCAGGACTTCTCGCCGCTGGCCGAGCCGGTGCGCAAGCGTGCAAAAGCGGTGGTGCTGATCGGCAAGGATGCGCGTCTGATCGAATCGGCGATTGCATCCGCTCGGGTGTCGATCACCCACGCGGGTTCGATGCAAGAGGCCGTGGATGCGGCCTATCGCCTGGCGGCACCCGGCGACGCCGTGTTGCTGTCGCCCGCCTGCGCCAGCTTCGACATGTTCCGTAACTACCACCATCGCGGGCAGGTGTTCGCGGAATGCGCGCGCGCACTGGCAGCGCAAATCGGCAGCGGAGGCCAGCATGCTGTATAGCCCCACCGCCAAACGCAGCGAGATCGACCTTTCGCTGTTCTGGAGCGTGGCCCTGCTGCTTGCCGTCGGCCTGGTGATGATCTACTCGGCTTCGATCGCGACCGCCGAAATGGAAAAGGCCAGCGGCTATCGCGCGCACTATTACCTCGCCAAGCATGCCGTCCTCTTGACCATGGGCGTCGTCGCCGGCTTTGTCGCGTTCCAGGTGCCGGTGGCCATGTTGCAGAAGCTGGCGCCGTGGCTTTTCATCGTCGGCGGCTTTCTGCTGGTGATCGTATTGATCCCGGGTGTTGGCAGAGAGGTCAACGGCTCGCGGCGCTGGTTACCGCTGGGGCTGGGACAGCCCTCGGAGTTGATGAAGCTGTTCGCCGTGCTGTACGCGGCCGATTACACGGTACGCAAGGCCGCCTTCATGCACGATTTTCGCAAGGGCTTCCTGCCGATGCTGTCGGTGATGGTATTCACCGGTGCGATGTTGTTGCGCGAACCGGACTTCGGCGCGCTGGTGGTGATCACCTCGATCACTATGGCGATTCTTTTTCTGGGCGGCCTGAATTGGCGAGTCTTTCTGGTGCTGATCGTCTCGCTGCTGGTCTCGTTCGCCGTCATGATCGTGACGACCCCGTACCGACTGCAACGCTTCGCTTCTTACCTCGACCCCTGGGCCGATCCGCTCGGCAAAGGCTATCAACTCTCGCACTCGCTGATCGCCTTTGGTCGCGGCGAGTGGCTGGGCGTGGGTCTCGGCGCCAGCGTCGAAAAACTGTTCTACCTGCCGGAGGCGCACACCGATTTCCTGCTGGCCGTGGTCGCCGAAGAGTTGGGATTCGCCGGGGTGGCGGCCGTATTGTTCCTGTTCGCGCTGTTCATCTATCGCGCGTTCGCGGTCGGCCGCGAAGCGATGATGCGTGAAAAGTACTTTGCCGCGCTGGTAGCGCAAGGCATCGGGGTGTGGATTTGCGTGCAGGCGTTCATCAACATGGGCGTCAACATGGGACTCCTGCCGACCAAGGGCCTCACGTTGCCGTTTCTCTCGTACGGCGGCACCGGCATCCTGGTCAATTGCATGGCGGTGGCCATCCTGCTGCGCATCGATTTCGAGAACAGGGCGTCTTCGACCGCTTCGCGCAAAGGACTATCGGTAGGTGGGCGCGCATGAAGACCGTCCTTATCATGGCGGCGGGCACCGGCGGCCATATTTACCCCGGCCTCGCCATCGCCGAAGCGCTGGTCGCCAAGGGCTTTCGCATCGCCTGGCTGGCCACACCTGCCGGCATGGAACACAAGCTGGTCGGCAAAGCCGGCTATCCGCTGGAGGTGGTGCAGATGAGCGGCGTGCGCGGCAAGGGCAAGCTCGCCTGGCTCGCGCTTCCGTTCACTTTATTGCGCGCCTTGTGGCAATCGTACGCGGTGATGCGACGCGTCAATCCGGCCGTGGTTGTTTCCATGGGCGGCTACATTGCGCTCCCGGGCGGACTGATGGCGGTGATGATGGGGAAGCCGCTCGTCGTACACGAGCCGGGCGCACATGCGGGCCTCACCAACCGCGTACTGGCGCTGATCGCCGATCGCGTCCTGGTAGGGTTCCCGAAAAGCTTCGAACAAAGGCCCCACAACGCGCTGGCGGCGATGTTGCCGGTCCCGAAGCGGGTCGATTGGCTGGGAACGCCGGTGCGTGCGGAAATCGCGGCGATCGAATCACCCGACGCGCGGTTCGCCGGCCGAAATGGTCCGCTGCGATTGCTGGTGGTGGGTGGCAGCCTCGGCGCCAAGACCATGAGCGAACTGGTGGTGGCGGCCTTGCAGGCGATGCCGGTGGAAGCGCGTCCGCAAGTGGTGCACCAGTCCGGCGACAAGAATTACGAGGAGTTGCTGGCGAGCTACCGCGCCTCCGGTGTTGCGGCGGAAGTGCGGCCGTTCATCGACGATATGGCGGCGATGTATCGCTGGTGCGATCTCATTATCTGCCGCGCCGGCGCCATAACGGTGGCGGAACTCGCTGCTGCGGGTGTGGCGAGCATCCTGATTCCGCTGCCGTGGTTTGTGGCCGAGGAGCAGCTCGCCAATGCGCAATTCCTGGCCGATGCCGGAGCGGGAGTGTTGGTCGATCAGAAAACGGAAACGGCGCAGGGCCTTGCCCTAAAGCTAATAGCCGTCACCCGGGCCAAGGCTATTGAAATGGCGGGTCGTGCGCGCTCCCTCGGCAAGCCAAATGCCACCGCAGCATGCGCAAAGGTTTGTGAAGAAATGGTAACGACATGAAGCACAAGGTCAAACAACTGCACTTCATCGGCATCGGTGGATCGGGCATGTCCGGTATCGCCGAGGTCCTGCTCAATCTCGGCTATGCCGTGAGCGGCTCCGACATTGCCGAAAGCGCACCGGTAAAACGCCTGCGCTCGTTGGGCGCGAAAGTCATGATCGGCCACGCCGCCGCGAATATCGGCGGCGCCGACGTGGTGGTCACGTCCAGCGCGGTGAAGCCGGACAACCCGGAAGTGGTCGCGGCCAAGGCTGCGCGCGTACCGGTGATTCCGCGCGCCATGATGCTGGCCGAGCTGATGCGCTTCAAGCAGGGCATCGCCATCGCCGGCACCCACGGCAAGACGACGACCACCTCGCTGATCGCGCATGTGTTGGGAGAAGCCGGGCTGGATCCCACCTGCGTGATCGGTGGGCGTCTCAACTCCATCGGCACCAACGCGCGCCTCGGCAAGGGTGACTACCTGGTTGCAGAGGCCGACGAATCCGATGCGTCTTTCCTGTTCCTGCAACCGATGCTGGCCGTGGTGACCAACATCGACC
>Ga0302321_100005113_pt1 | contig 11443 bp, 14 predicted proteins | sample Fen_T0_1_FD_202505 | JGI IMG/M metagenome (GOLD analysis project Ga0302321, IMG submission 202505) | Peat permafrost microbial communities from Stordalen Mire near Abisko, Sweden - Fen_T0_1 | ecosystem: Environmental > Terrestrial > Soil > Wetlands > Permafrost | place: Sweden: Abisko...
CCAATTGAGCTTCGGTCAGTGACGTGCGGGCGTGCGAAATCCAAGCTTCCGAAACCTCGAGCGACCGTCGCAAATCACTCACTGCCGCCGGCAACTCACCGCGCGCTGCATGCAGCAGCGCGCGTAAGCGAAGCGCTGGCAGCGAGCGCTCGGGTTTGGCGGAGCCAAGCTGGCTAGCGAGTACAGGCTCGAGGGCCTTGAGCGCTTCCTCGTGGCGCCCGCGCGCGTACGAATCAGCAGCCTGCAGCACGATGCGATCGTCTTCGGTTTTGGCGGATGGTGGTTCGTGCGCAGGCCGCGGTTCGGCGCAGGGGCTCGCGGTAGACCCTCGGCCGTGCGCGGGCACTACGGTCTGGGCCGGTGAATTCGAGCCGGGTCTGGGAGCTCCGCCCTGGGCGCATGCGAGGCCGCCAACCAGAACTCCTACGCTGAGAAAGGCAACCCGCTTCATGTCGAGAACGATACCTCAACCGTCCGCTCAATCTCATGGCGGCGTAACTGCTCGCAGCTTCGCCATCGAACCCGCATCATCCGGCAGCCATCAGCTACCTCCAGACCGCGTTTCCCGAGCTGGCTCGGCAGCTGGATGTGGCCGTGGTGACGGGAGTCGCTTGCTCATACGAGCCACCGGTCAACGTCACCTGGACGACCTATCTGCGCCGTCACCACGTTTCATCGACGGGCGGCCAATGGTAAGAAGGTTGGAATCAAATCCCCCTCTCACTGAGCTTCGGCTTGGGTGCGGCTCTCTTGTCGGCTGCGTGCGATACGCGCAGCAAAAGCACCTTCCGTCGTCGCCACGAATAGCCCACCTTCGGGGCACGCATCGTCGAAGGGGCTAGCTTGCTCGCGTTTTCAAATCGCGCGACGGAACCGTGGCCGTTTGTGAACCGCTCCGTTGCTCGTCTGTTGAACCCTGCTGGTCCTGCGGCATCGGCTGCACGACGGAACTCTGCGGCGGTGGTTTCTTCGGCAAATCGATCGTAAATACGCAGCCAGTGCCAGGTATGTCTCGAACGGTGAGGAACCCCGAATTCAACCGCACGGCTGCAAGCGCGATTGTCAAGCCGAGGCCGAGTCCCGACCGGTCCGCGCCAGCCTGGGCGAAAGGAACAAAGAGCTCCTCTGCCTTACCGTCAGGCAGCCCTCCGCACTCGTCAGAAATTTCAATCAGAACTCGGTTGTCAGTAGCGCGCGTCACGAGCCAAACTCGGCCGCCCGGATGCGTAAATTTGAAAGCGTTTTGCAGCAAATTCGAAACAGCCGATCCGAGCAGCTGGCGATCTGCATCGACGGCTAGATCGCCATCGCCCACCGCAGCTACAGACAAGTCGATTCCGGATGCCTCAGCCTGCATCTTTGCAACCAGGGAAATTTCTTCGATAAACTCCACTAATAGCAAGCGCTGGAGGTGCGGCCGCCCGGATTCGAGGCGCACCTCGGCCAGCGCACGCTCCACCAGAGTTGTGAGCCCCGCCAGGCTTCGAGCATGGATGGCGCTGGTACTTCCGCCAACGCCCACCGCACCGCGTTTGATGATATCGAACGAAAGTGTTGCTGCGTGCAGGAGATTCCGCAATTCGTGGACCAGCACACCCTTCTGCTCGGCGCTTTCGTGGGCAAGGTCGTGTTCCCGATGCTGCCCGTACGCGGTCACTGCGCCGGCAATGGCGTCGTCCAGGCAAAGGTTGAACATGTGAAATTCCGCGGCGCTGATCGCCGCGTTGGTCTCATTCGCCAGCTCGGTTACGATTTGACAAACATCCCCGTAGCCATGCACCACCTGGCCGACGGTAAAGCCATTTCTGAGCAGCTCGCGGCCGTGAAGCGCCGAGCTCGCATCAATGGCCTGTCGTCGATGGCTATCTGAACGCACGAGTTGAAGCGCCCCTGGCGGTCCAGTGAGTGAAAGGGCATCCACGAGTTGGGTCAGAAAAATCGGAATGCCGTGATCCAACTGCGCTTCGCTCGAGGTCGCCGGCATTCTCCCGCGTACGCGCTGTCGGGCGCGCTCGATGATGAGCTCTCGGTTCGCAACGATGAATTCGCGGAGCATGAATCGACCATTTGCGCTCGATCTGAACGCGCTGCAATGGTGTCGCGTCCTTGGTTCATTGCTTTCGAATACGTTGGCGAACTTCCTCCGCATCTACGCCAACTTCCGCCACCGCGTCACGGAGTTGCTTTTCGGTGCAGCCCAACGTCGTTGTCCAATAACGCACGACCTCTGGGGATTCGGAAAGATCAATGAGTGCGCGTTCCCGCCGTCGGCGGAGCATCGGTTCGCGAAGCAGTGTATCGACTTTCGCACTTCGTGTGAACGTTCCACTCGGGCGGGCTTCGGATACGGCCACCAAGAGTTCATCCAATCCCACGGGCTTCGTCAGATGGCCGTGAAAGCCAGCCCATTGACTGCGCAGGCAGTTCAAACCCGTAGCATCGCCAGTCAGCGCGATGAACCTGCATTCAGATAGCTCGGCACGAAGGGCGGCACCGAGTTCGTAGCCGTCCATCGTCGGCAGATTGACATCGAGGATTGCGACCTGCGGTTGAAACTCGGTCGCGATCGAGATCGCGCCAAACGGCTCATAGGCGACACGGGCGTCATAGCCCAGCTCTTCGAGCGCAATCGCAAGGATGTCGGCTGAATCGACATGATCATCCACTACCAACACTCGGCGAGCGGCAGACAGAGCGCCTACGCTGACGGCAGCCGATGAGCTCATCTGGACGAGGATGGGCTCACCGTCAGACTCGGTCAACTGGCGGTTCCCGCGATGTTGGCGCGCTCGGGCGGCCGTTGCAGTCTCGTCCTGTTCAGACTGCGAGTGCGGTCGGCCCGCCCAGCCGGCGAGGCAATTCGATCACGAATACGCAGCCCGTTCCTGGATTATTGCGCACGTGGATATCCCCGTTGTTCGCGCGCGCGGCAGCGAGTGCGATGGGCAGCCCCAATCCGAGTCCCGACTGATCGGCGTTTCCTTGAGCAAACGGACGGAACATGTCCTGAGCTTTCTCGGGCGGCAATCCGCCACATTCGTCGGCAACTTCGATGAAAACCTGAGCTTCGGTGACGCGCGTGGTGAGAGAAACACGGCCATTGGCTCGGCTGAATTTGCACGCGTTCTGAAGCAGGTTCGAAACTGCAGAGGCGAGCAAATGCCAGTCGCCATCGACCATTAAGTCGCGGTCGACGGGATGCACCGTTAGTTGCAGGCGGTACCCTTCGGCGAGCACTGCGCCACTCACCTGCATCTCCTCAATGAACTCGGCCATCGAGATGGGTTCGAGCTTGGGCTTGTTCGCTTCCAACCGAACCTGGGCGACTGAACGATCCACGAGCGCACAAAGCCCGGCCATGCTTCGAGCCAACATGGCGCCGGTGCTTCCGCCGAGCCCGACCTTGCCATCCCTGATGATCGCGAACGACAAGGTCATCGTGTTCAACAGATTGCGCATCTCGTGCGCCAACATGCCAAGCCGCTCCGTTCCCTCGTACGCAAGGTCACGCTCTCGCTGCTCTCCGTACGCAGTGACAGCCCCCGCGATGGCCTCGTCCAAGCAGCAATTGAATACATTGAATTCTTGCGTGCTGATGGTTACGGACGCCTCGCCCGCCACATCAGTCACCACCTGACAGACGTCACCGTAGCCATTTACGACCTGCGCGACAGTCAGACCATTCTTCAGCAGTTCACGGCCGTGTAGCGCCCCGGAGTCGCTGATGGGCCGGCTGGACGGAGTTCCAACGAGGCGCGGTGTTTGAGCAGCAGCCAACGCCGCCACGATTTGCGTCAGCAGGAGCGGAACCCCGTGCTCAACACGGGTATCCGTCGACTTGGGAGGCATCCGCTCGGTTGCGAGACGTCGAGCGCGTTCGATGATTTCGTCTCGGTTGGCGAGGATGAACTCTTGGAGCATTGGCCTGGACTTTGCGCCTCCATGGCTGAGACCGCAAACCACGCTGGTGGGCGTCGCCTAGTGAAATGGCTCAAACCGTAGGGGCACAAATGCGCTTTGAAAATAGGTGGGGTTCCCGAGATGCGAATTGATGAGCGGTTCCGGTTCATTGGCAATGCACCGAATCCCAAGCAAGTTTTGTGCGACGTCGCTCTTCGATTCACTGATAATGTGGCGTCTTGATCCGAGAATTGCGAGAGTCGGGTGTTCGTGACCTCATGCCGTCGCGACGGATCTTGATCGTCGACGACCAAGTTGATTCCGCCGATTTGACTGCCGAGCTGCTCCAGGAGCGGGGTCATGTGACGTGCGTGGCCTACGGCTCACGAGCAGCGATCGCCGCAGCCGCGAAGTTTCAGCCGCAGATCGCGCTTCTCGACATCCACTTGCCGTCGATGAACGGCTACGAACTGGCCAGGCATTTGCGCGCAGGTGCCTTCCTGGGTCGTTGCCGGTTCATCGCGGTCACTGGCAGTGCTGACGAGGCGGACCGCCGCGAAAGCGAAGCGGCGGGGTTTTATCGCCACCTAGTGAAGCCATTCGGTGCGGAAGCGCTCTTCGAAGTGGTTGACGGTGACGATAGCGCCGCGAGTTGCGCTCCTCCGCAAGGTTGGTCGATCGGTTAGCTAGCACCGAACCATCGAGGAGCGCACCGCGGCGCCCTGAGTAGCGGGGCGGGACCCTTGGGGACTACCGGCCCACGGAGGACCTACCAGCGCCTTCGCGCTGCTCAACCAGTTCTGCGGCATCGATCTCGAGGACCTGCCCTCGCGCCAGGCAAACGAGTCCATCACCGATCTCTTCAACCGTGAGCGCCGCGGCAACATGATCATGCGCGATCGCGTACTTTGGCATCGAGGTGTGTTCCGCTTGCGACAGCTTCTGCACCAGGCATAGCCCGCCCTCCGTGGTGACGTGCAAGAGACCCTCCATGCCGTCATGGCCGCCGCCGGTCAAGATGACAGCAACCACTCGCGGACCATAGGCCTTCGCTGCCGATACGAAGAGAGGATCGACTGCGGGTCGAGTAAAATGTTCCTTGGCACCGCCGTCGAGAACGATGTGATCAGCGTCGAACGTCATGTGGCAGTCGCCGGGAGCGATATAGACCACGCCTCGGACCAGCGCGTCCCCGCTAGCCGGTTCAACGACTCGCAGTTCGGATTTGATCCCGAGCGAGTGCGACCAATTCGACTTCGAAACGGCTCCGCGATGGATCACGACGCCGATGAAAGCGGGTAGGTCCTTGGGAAGGCGAGATAAGATCTCGCCGACTGCCGCGTGTCCCCCAGCGGACGCGCCTATGACGATGACGTCTCGCACAATCTTGAGCGGATTGATGGTCGTGCGCATTTCAACTCAGCGACGCTTTCGGGCGCGCGCGCGGCGGCACACGACTTCCCAATTGGGGTCACCAGCTAGCGCTCGAGCGATGCAACCAAGATCGATCGGCTCGACGTCCGCTTCGCCTTTCGCCGCAGCGGTACCGCGGCAGATGTCCCGCAGCCGATCCAGAGAAAGCACGCCGCCGCGGGCGCCATTCAGCGCTGCCAAGCACCAGGTTCGGAGGGAAGCCTCGACCGACAACGGCGCCGTATCATGTGCGCGCGGTGGATTTTGGAGTCGCGATGTCATCGCTTGTTGATTATCCTATACTCCTTAGAGTCGACGCGAAGCGACGTAAAGTTGTCCGCGCTGATCACACTGGGGTTCGCCGAGCGATTGGCGATGTTGCACAATGGCTGGGAGACAGCCTCCTGAGTGTGGTTAGGATGGGAGTAATGCGAAAAGCGGCAAAAACCAAAATATGTGTGGCGTAATTGGACCTACGCAAGACGATCCACGATGGCCGGCGCGTCTACCGAATCTTCGAGTTGGCGATGGCGGTGTTCCTTGTGTTGGACGAAGAGGGGCGGACAGTCGACGAGTTCAAAATCGTCGAGTGCGGCGGCGGCGCAAAGGGTATCAGCGTAAAGCGGGCGTTTCGGGAAAAGCGCCGCCGGCTCGGTGCGCCAGACTTGGCGAGCGTCTTTGCCGCCGAATTGAATGCGGCGCGAGAGCGAAATTGATCGGTCTGCGCCGCCCCGAAGTCTGGTCCCGCTGCGCGGGTCGCTCACCGTAGCTCTCAACGCCATCGGTCAGTGGGGCGTTGAAGGGCGCGACGCCAGCCGCATTTCAATCGCTACCCGACCTACCGTGCAGTCGGATGACTTTGGCACCTGGCTCGGGATCGATCGGCGGTAAGGCGAGCACGAGCCGCTCAATCAGTCCGATGGCGTGCAGCACGGCGCCGAGCGCGATGGGTTCGGACAGCGGACCCCGGTAGAGCAAGGCCAGCACGTAGAGGCCTGCAAATGGACGCGCCAGCGCTTCAACGCCCTGCTCTAGCGTGAGGCGCACGGTGTGGCCATGCGCTTGTTTGAGCTCATCGCTGTGCTGGCGCAAGGTGTGCGCGGCACTCTCCAAGAGCGGCGTGCCCGCTGCGACGTGTTGCTCTGCGAGCGATGTGCCCCAAATGACGGGCGAGTCGAAGTCGAACACGAACGCTTGTGCAGCGCCGGCGCGCTCGGACAACCCGGACAACTCTTCGTCCAGCCGCTGGCGCGCAAAATCCATGGCGTGGCGCGGCCGCGTGACACCTGCCACCGCCGACTCGAGCGTCTTGCGAAAGGTTGCGCTCAATGCGGCGAGCCGCGCGTGCACCGCGGCCGCGTCCGCGGGAGGCTCGGCGAACGCCACCACGACGCTGGTCGCTTCCGCGAGCGCGAAAAAAAAGCGTCCACCGCCGTCCGCCGCCTTTCCGCCAAGCTGTACGTACGCGTCATCTGCACCGGTCTCGCGTTGCAAGAGTGCCAAAAATGCCTGCAGGGCCGGATCGGACATGAGGGCTGGAGCCTAGCAGTTGTCGCCGAAAAAAGCCGCGCTTCCCGCGCCGGTGATCCCGCATGCGGCGAAAGTCGATGGCAGGCGTTCCGGCGCGGGCGGTGAGGGGATTGTTGCCTCGACAGTGGAGCGCGTCGCGCTCGGTTATTGCGCCGAATTCGCCACAATCTGCGGTATGAATATCGCACTGTTCGGGCTCGGCTCATCGGCAGTATCTGGTCGAAGCACTACGCGGTCGACGGAGTACCGTCCGCAACCTGGAACCGTAGATTGAAGAGCAATGTGGCTTGCTCGGGGCTGGTCGATTTGAAAGGGCCTAAGCTATGCAATGCTGACTTCGCCGCTCAATTTTCAGTCAAGCAAAGCCATGGTCGCTCCGCTCGACGACGTGGGAGCCCGCCTCGCCCGAATCGGCGCCGAACCCCGCCCCGTGCTCGACGAGCCGGAGCGTATCAGTAGATGGCTTCAACGCAAAGCCTCCCGCCGCATCTGGGAAGCCAGCACCCTTCGCCGTACCAAGGCAATGACGCGGACCCCGCGCCGGGTCCTCGAAGAGCGCGCGTTGCTCGGAAACTGGAGTGCCTTCCTCGAGTCGCCTGCGCCCCACTACGCTGCGCTGAAGTCTGCAGTCGGGCAGGGATACTACGACTACCGAGGCACCGCGATAGTCGTGCTTTCGCTCGAGACTACAGCTGCACGTTGCATGGCGCCCTCAGCGAGCGATCTGCAACGGTTGGCGATCCATCGCGGGATGCTCTCCGCCGCGATCGAGGCCATGGCACAAGTCGACGATTCCCTTGCAGAGCTCGCCGAGCATTTTCGAGAGCATGAACACGCCTACCTCGCGCTCCTGCTGCCACCACTGCGAAATGTCCTTCTTACTGCGCGATTTGCTCGCGCTCGCGGTCTGGGAAGACTATGGCCTCTTGTGCGAGGTCGAGACATTCCTCCGCGCACTTCCGAACGGGCCCGCACGTGCGGCCGCGCGAGCGCTTGACGACGTTATCGTTGAGCTCGTGCGGTTCGAGCTCGATTACCAGCTTGGCAAGGCGCGGGCGCTTCGTAGCGTTCTTGGGGAAGTTGCCTCGCTCTAGAGGTTGGGGCGATCCTACTGAGGGCTGCCTAGACGCGCATCCAAGGACCCCACGAAGCCCGCCAATCGCGCGCGGTTCAAGCACGCACTAGCTACCGCTGGTTCCCATTTCGCCGATAGATCGGGTAGCGCTCGCCCAGACGGCGGCGCCGCGTCACCCTCTCCGACATGGCTAGCGCTGCAGTTACTGGGATCCTCAACGGGAATACAATCACGTTGGATGGGCCGGTCCCCCCGCTCGAAGGCCAGCGCGTCCGAATCGTGATCGCCCTGATGGATGAAGAGGTCGAGCTTGCACCCGGCGAGCAGGCGAAGGCTTGGAAAGAGTGGATCACGGGTGGTCCTCAGGGGCCGATCGAGGCTGACGGCGAGCCGGAGTTTCCTTGATTCGACGCGGCGACATCCGCTGGCGCGGGTCTCCCGCGTCCTCCGTGAACCCGTCGCTCGGAACGGCGGAGCCGAGGGGCAATGAGCGTGAGCGACGCATACGCCTGACGTTTGGGCGTTGCGCTCGGAGGGATCACAGGCCGGGCAAGTGAAACTGCACGATCGTGAAATAGGTGAAGGCCATGTGCGAGATCATCACGGGCGTGAGTCGACCGAGCTGGGCGGCGAGGAAGCTCCAGACTAGGCCGCAGCCGATGGCGGCGGTGATGAACAGCGGGTTTGGGCCGGCGATCGGGTCGCGCAGCAGCCAGAGTGTGGGCAGGGTGGCAAAGCCGTAGGCGAGCGCGGACAGGGGCAGTGCGGCGCGACGGCCGAAGCGCTGGGTTAGCTCACCGAGCACCATGCCGCGCCAGACGATCTCTTCGGCGATGCAGATGGCTAGGATCAAGAGGGTGTAGCCCGTGGAGCGCTGCAGGTGTTCCGGATTGCCGAGCTGGAGGTAGACGCGAAACAGCCAAGCCTGGCGCGGGCTGCCGAGCGGTGACAGGACTCGGCGCGCGGCCCAAGAAGCGAACAGGAGCCCCGTCATCGACACGGCACCGATCGAGAGATCTCCCCAGCGTGGGGTGAGCAAGTCGATCAGGGTGCCCTCGTCCCACATTTTGTGCAGCGCGAGCCCGACGAGGAGCACGTACGGCACGCTCACGCCGACCCAAAACCACGGGCTACCGGCCCGGGCTTCGCTGAAACTGAAGGCGATGCCGGAAAAGGTCAGAAGCAGCGTCAACAGGATGCGCATCAGGCCAGTTCCCCGAGGCGCGCCGCGAGCCAACCGAGGATGCGGTCGGCAGCCTGTTCTTTGCTGAGCAAGGGGAGCGGACTGCAATCGGTCGGGCTCACGAGCATGGCTCGGATGTCGTCTTTGCCGAGCGACTCAGAAGCGTGATTGGCGACCACCAAATCGACGTGCTTGGAGGCGAGCTTGCCGCGCGCCAACGAAATCACCTTTTCGTCGACGTCTGTCTCGAGAGCGAAACCGACTAGCACCGGCGTCTTGTCCTTGCGCGCGTGCCCAATTTCGGCGAGCAGATCCGGATTGGGTAGGAGCTCGAGGGTCAGCGGCTCCGGTCCGCGCTTCAGCTTGGTGGAGTAGCTTTGCGCCGGTCGATAATCGGCCACGGCGGCAGTCATGATCAACGCGTCGGCGCCGGACAAATCCGGCGACAGGGCTTGCCAGAGTGCGCTGCGCATGGAGAGCGCGCCGCGCACGTCGATGCGCTGCACGGCTACCGGAGTCGGCAAGTTCACGGGGCCTGCGACGAGCGTGACCTTGGCGCCCAAGGCTGCCGCGCGCTCGGCCAACGCGAAGCCCATCTTGCCCGACGAGCGGTTGCCCACGAAACGCACTGGATCGAGGTCTTCGACGGTGGGCCCCGCGCTGATCACGATGTGCTTTCCGGCCAGTGAGATGCCAGAAAATTGTGCGGAGGCCAGCTGTACGATGTGCTCGGGCTCCGCCATGCGACCGAGGCCGATATCGCCGGATGCCACGACTCCGTGCGTTGGCCCGACGAAACCGACTCGGCGATCGGCCACCAACGTGGCCACGTTGCGTTGGGTCGCGGGATGGCTCCACATGCTCGGGTGCATGGCAGGCGCGACTAGCACCGGGCACGTCGCGCACAGCACGACGGCCGTGACCAAATCGTCGGCGCGGCCGCCGGCCAGCCGCGCCAGGATGTCAGCGGTGGCTGGCACGACCAAGATCATGTCCGAGCGCGCAGCCAGATTCACGTGAACTTCACCTGGCTGGTCGGCATCGAACATGTCCGAAAGCACGCGCCGTCCGGTCAGGCCCGAGAAGGTGGCGGCGCCCACGAACTCGCGGGCAGCGCGGGTCAGCACGACCTCGACGAACGCGCCGTCTTTCTGCAACGCGCGCACGAGCTGCACCGCCTTGTAGGCGGCGACGCTTCCGGTCACGCAGACGGTGATCCGTTTTCCGGCAAAGCGTTGCGGGGAGCTCGACGGCGCCGGAGGCGGACTCGGGACGCGCGGGCCGATGGCGGTGAACGCCGGACGAGATTGAGAGCGAGGCGGGAAGGGGCGATCGGACATCGGCGACCCGGCGGGTTTTATCAGGGACGCGCGCGCGATACGTATCGGCTTTTCGGATCGAAGAAACGCCAGGGCTTTTCGGCCCAATCTCCGGCGTAGTCGATGCCGATGCGCGCAGAGCGCGCGCTCCGAACGGAGGGCCCCTCGGCCAAGAACAGATCGGAGCCACACAAATCGAGTCCGTATTGCTCGCGCCCGATGCCGAGCGCCTGACACAGCTTGCCCGGACCGTTGGTCAGCTCGCGCGCCGTGGCTGGCAGATTGCGCCGCTTCGTCATCAGCTCCACGCCCAGCAATGGCTCGATGGCGCGCACCAACACGGCATGGGGCGCGCCGTCTTTGGTCGTCACCACGTTGAATTGGTAGTGCATGCCATAGACGAAGAACACGTACGCGTAGCCCGGTGGCCCAAACATGACTTCGGTGCGCGCGGTGCGCCGCCCAGCGTACGAATGCGCGGCGCGATCCTCCGGGCCGCGATAGGCCTCGGTTTCGACGATGCGCCCGCCGACCAAGCCTTGGCGCGTGCGATGGACCAGCAGTTTCCCGATACAGGCCTTGGCCACGGTGAGCACCGGTCGAGCGTAGAACTCACGCGGTAGCGGCAAGAGTTCCCCCATCCGCGCCCGCCTAGAAGCCCAGTAGGCGCCCGCCCTGATACACGAGCAAGCTTGCCACGTACGCCATCGCGGTCATGTAACTGAACATGAACAGCGGCCATCTCACGGAGCGTGTCTCGCGATAGACGACCATCAGCGTGCTCATGCATTGACAGGAGAGCGCGAAGAAGACCATCAAGGATAGGCCCATCAACGGCGAGTAGGCAGCCGTGCCGTCGGCGCGCTGTTCTTGACGGATCTTGTCGCGCAGCGGGGTGGTGTTCTCGTCGGCGTCGCCGATGCCGTATACGAGCCCCAACGTGGAGACGAACACTTCACGCGCTGCGAACGCGCCGATCAATCCGACGCCGATTTTCCAGTCGAAACCGAGCGGTCGCAGCGC
>Ga0302321_100005114_pt1 | contig 11442 bp, 10 predicted proteins | sample Fen_T0_1_FD_202505 | JGI IMG/M metagenome (GOLD analysis project Ga0302321, IMG submission 202505) | Peat permafrost microbial communities from Stordalen Mire near Abisko, Sweden - Fen_T0_1 | ecosystem: Environmental > Terrestrial > Soil > Wetlands > Permafrost | place: Sweden: Abisko...
CGTTTCCGAGCGAGCCCGGCCCGAGCGCTGGGTGCCCCGCTGGCGTTCAAGCTTTTTCAGGCGCAGCTTCAATTTCTTGATCTTTTCGCCAACCAGCCGCCGGTCGATTTCCAATTGGGTTTCGCCGGGGCCACCTCGCACGCCGATGCCGCCGCGTTGCCGTTCCAGGTGGGTCCAGCCCTTGACCAGACGCGTCAGCAAATGCTGCATTTGCGCCAGTTCGACCTGCAACTTGCCCTCGGCACTGCGGGCGCGCTGGGCAAAGATGTCGAGGATCAGGTCGGTGCGGTCGATCACCCGCACGCCGACCACTTTCTCGACATTGCGGATCTGGATCGGCGACAGGCGATGATCGAACACGACCAGCGAGGCATCGTGCTCCTTGACGGCGGCCGCGATCTCATCGACCTTGCCGCTGCCGGCAAAAGTGGCGGCATCGGGCTTCTGCCGGCGGCCGGTCAGGTGCAGTGCCACCCGCGCACCGCCGCTGGCGATCAGTTCGCGCGCCTCGTCGACCTGGGCACCGAGATCGGCATCGCCGAAATCGATCGCGACCAGCACCGCTGCCGCCTGTCGCGGCGCCGGGTGGGAATAGACGGGTTTCATTCTTGGGGAACGCCAATCGGGCAGGCGCCAGGCAACAGTTCGGCGCAACCCTTTGCAAATTGGGTCAATGCAGAAAAAAGCAATGACGTTGCCACCCTCACCGCTATCCGGTTCGATACGGCAGCCGTTGCCGGCTGCCCGGCGCGAATTCAGGAATCGGCCGGATTCTCGAATGGAATGGTAACGGCGCGAGCCGGCACCACGGTGGAAATGGCGTGTTTGTACACCATTTGCGTGACGGTGTTTTTCAACAGCACCACGTTTTGATCGAACGATTCGATCTGCCCCTGTAATTTGATGCCATTGACCAGGTAGATCGAGACCGGTACGTGTTCCTTACGCAATATGTTCAGGAACGGGTCTTGTAGTAATTGCCCTTTGCCACTCATTTTTGTTCTCCGGCTGCTAAGGAAGCTCTTCAATTGACCCGTAAGCTAAGCAAGCTTCGGGCCGGAACCATACTGTATCGGAAATGGCAACAACCTGCCACCACGAGTTGTAACAGACCCTTAACCCGAGGAACGGTTCCCCGGGGATTGGTCTCCGCGGCGGATTACGCGAATTTGCGCTTCATGCGGATCCGTCCCCGGCGCCGCTGGTTTTCCTGGCTGGCGGTCAATTTTTGCGGCTTTTTGTCGGCGTACGGATTATGTGCGCTCTTTAGTTCGACCTTCAGCGGCGTACCGCGCAGCTTGAAGGCTTCGCGAAACGCGTTTTCCAGGTAGCGCACGTAGCTGGCCGCCAGACCGGCCAGGCCGGAGCCGTGAATGACCACCACCGGAGGGTTGTGGCCGCCCTGGTGGGCATAGCGCAGCTTGGGACGGTGAAGACCATTCATCGGCGGCTGGTGGTTGGCGGTGGCCGCCATCAGCGCGCGTGTCAGCTTCGGCGTGGAGAGCTTGGTCATGGCGGCGGCGAAGGCGGCATCGACCGATTTGAACAACGGCTCCATGCCCATGCCGTCCTTGGCCGAGATGGTGTGCATATTGGCAAACGACAGGAAATGTAATTTGCGGTCGAAGTCCGACTTGGTGCGTTCGCGGACGTAGCTATCGAGGTTGTCCCATTTGTTGATACCGACCACCAGCGCACGCCCCGACTCGAGGATGAATCCGGCAATGTGGGCATCCTGTTCGGAGACGTCCTGGCGCGCATCGAGCAGCAGGATCACGACGTGCGCGTCCTCGATCGACTGCAGGGTCTTGATGACCGAAAATTTTTCCACCGCCTCGAATACCTTGCCGCGCTTTCGGATGCCCGCCGTATCGACCAGCGTGTAGTTGCGGCCGTTGCGGGTCAGCGGCACGTGGATCGAATCACGCGTGGTGCCGGGCTCGTCGAAGGCGATCACGCGCTCTTCCCCCAGCAGGCGATTCACCAGCGTCGATTTGCCGACATTGGGGCGCCCGACGATGGCCACCCGCGGCGTGTCCTCGTCCTGCTCTTCCTCGACGGTCGGCAGGCGTTCCAGCAGGTCCTCGATCATCTGCCGCACGCCCTCGCCGTGCGCGGCCGAAATCGCCACCGGCGCACCGAGGCTCAATTCGTGAAATTCGGCCGTGACCACGTCCTCGTTCATGCCTTCGGCCTTGTTGACCGCCAGGATGGTCGGCACGTTGGTCGCGGTCTTGCGCAGGCGCTCGGCAATGATGCGGTCCTGCGGGGTCAGCCCCTGCCGGCCGTCGACGACGAATATGACGGCGTCGGCCTCGGCGATGGCCTGGATGGTCTGCTTGGCCATTTCGTGCAGGATGCCGTCGGTCACCACCGGTTCGAAGCCGCCGGTATCGACCACCAGGAACGGCTTGGACGCGCCGCGCCCGTGGCCATAGTGGCGGTCGCGGGTGAGGCCCGGCTGGTCGTGGACGATGGCGTCGCGCGTCTTGGTCAGCCGGTTGAACAGCATGGACTTGCCGACGTTGGGGCGGCCGACGATGACGATGGTGGGTTTCACGGGGTCGGCTTAGGTTATGGCACGGCACCGCGCCGAGGCGCGGTGCCTGGTCTTATTTCAAGGCAATGGCGAACACGCCGCCGCGTTCGGTCTGGGCGATGGCGCGATCGGCGCTGGAGAGCAAGGTGACGATGCGGCTGCCGTCGGTAGCAACGCGACCGATCAGGTCGCCGTTTTCGGTCGACAGGACGTGCACCAGGCCCTGGCTGTCGCCGACCACTACCCTGCCCTTGAGGATCATCGGCGCGCCCGGCTCCTGCTGGGCGAGCTTGTCCTGCTTCCAGACAGTCGAGCCGGTGGTCTTGTCGAGCGCATAAATTGCACCGCCGCTCTCGGTCACGTACAGGTTCTTTTCATCGACCGCGACGCTGTCGGAGCTGGCGATTTCGCGCGACCACAATACGTTGCCGGACAAGGTTTCCAGGCAGCCGGTGCGGCCCTGGTAGACGGCGGCACAGACGCGGCTGTTGTCCAGCACCGGCAGTCCGGACACATCGGCGATGCGTTCGAGTTCGGTGGCGCCACGCGGCTGCGACAGCGACGCCTCCCAGACCGGTTTGCCCGATTCGACTTCGATGGCGACCATTTTTCCGCCGGGGTAGCCGGCATACAGGGTACCGCGATTGACCACCACGCCAGCATTGGTGCGAAGCGTCAAAGTCGGTGCAGCACGCTGGAATACCCAGCGGCGCTTGCCGTCGGCGCGATTGAGCGACACGATTCGGCCATCGGCCGTGCGGATGATGACGCTGGCAGCCGCCACCGTGGGGGGAGCCAGCACCTCGCCACCGACGGTGGCTTGCCAGAGCGAACGTCCGGCCGCATCGAAAGCGAGAATCTCGCCCTTGACGCTGGCAACGGCGACGAAATTGTCGGCAGCGCCGACACCGCCGCTAATGCGTGCACGCGCGTCGATGCGTGCCACCGAATGGCCGCCATCCTCGGCCAGTGCCGCAATGGTGCCGTCGTAGGAAGCGGCATAGACCAGCTTGTCGTTGACCGATGGCACAAACAGGTAGCCCGCCGACTTGCCGACGCTGGCCGACCAGGCGAGCGACGCGTCGTTACGCGACAGCTCCGGCAGCGGCGGCAATTTCTTGCCGACCCAGGGGAGCCAACTGAAATAACTGCAGGCCGACAGGCCCAACGCCAACGTCAGCGCGACGAGCAAGCGAAATGCGCGGGTGACCGTCACTTGGCGGCTCCGTTCTTGCCGTCATCGGTTTTGGCGGCATCGTCCTTCTTGGCGGCGATGGCGCCACCATAGGCGTCCAACTTGGCCTGGCTGATGCTCTTGAGCGCACTGCGTGCCTGCGATTTGTCGACCGCCACCTGATAGGCTGCGCGCGCTTCGTCGGTGCGACCCTGCACGGCGTAAATATCGCCTTTCAGATCCGCGACCACGGAGGCAAACCCTTCGTCGCCGATATCGGCGAGCTGCTTCAATGCCTCATCGTACTTCTTGCCTTCCAGCAACACCGAGGCAAGGCGCAGGCGCGCAAGGTCCTTGTACAGGTCGCGGCCATTGGCGACCACCCAGCGCAAGTGCGTTTCGGCCGCTGCCCAATCCTTGACTTCGGCCGCGTTGCGGGCAGCCAAAAGCTGGGCCTCGGTGGCGTAGAAGCTGCCAGGATACTGTTCCGCCATCGCGGATGCTGCGGCCGACAGCTTTTTGCTGTCCTTGCTGGCAGCGGCTTCCTGCGCCGTTTTCTGCACGCTGGCAAACAGCGCTTCTGCCTGCTCGCCTTGCGTTTTTTGGTAATAGCGGTAGCCCTGCAGCCCGAACACGACGATCACGAACGCGCCGATGCCAAGCTGGACCCAGAGGCCCCACTTGTCCCACCAGTCCTTCAGTGCATCAATTCGTTCCTGCTCTTCCAAATCGTAAGTTGACATCTTCTACCAGTCCATTTATTCAAAATTGAGTTGCGGTGTCACGAAGCGACATCCGTCTCGCGGTGGGCATCCCAGAGGCGATGCACCGCTTCATCGAGGGTCATGAGGGATTGCGAGCCGTCGACGCGCAGCGACTTTACGCTCATTTTGCCCGCTGCCAGCTCTTCCGAGCCGAGAATGATAGCAAACCGGGCGCCACTGGCATCGGCTTTCTTCATTTGCGACTTGAAACTGGCCACATTCGCCTCCGCCGAGCCGTGCACCGCCGCCGACAGGCCGCGGTCGCGCAACTGCTCGGCCAGCAGCCACGCGGCTTCGCGCTGCCCTTCGGCATAGACCAGGTAGGCATCCAGCACGCCGGCCTCGGCAGGCGGATTTTCGTCGATCAGCATCATCACCCGCTCCACTCCCATGCCGAATCCGCACGACGGCGCCGGTTTGCCGCCCAATTCCGCGATCAGGCCATCATAACGACCGCCGCCGGCGATGGTTAGTTCCCAATCGCGGCCCTTGGCAATCCATTCGAACACGGTGCGGTTGTAATAATCGAAACCACGCACCAGGCGTGGATTGACCCGGTACGGGATGCCGGCCAGGTCAAGCAGCGCCGTCACGCCGGCGAAATGCTGCTTTTCCGCTTCGCCCAGGTAATCGGCCAGCTTGGGCGCGGCATCCACCAAGTCCTGCATCGCCGGATTCTTGCTGTCGAGCGTGCGCAGGGGATTGGTGTGCAGGCGGCGCTTGGCGTCCTCATCGAGGCGGTCGTGGTGGGCTTCGAAGTAGGCCACCAGCGCGGCGCGGTGCGCCTTGCGCGCCTCGGCGTCGCCGATCGAATTGATTTCCAGCCGGACGTCGCGAAAGCCGAGGCGGGACCAAAGCCGCGCCAGCATCACGATCTGCTCGGCATCGACGTCGGGACCGGCGAATCCCAAGGCTTCGACGTCGAATTGGTGAAACTGGCGTTGCCGGCCTTTTTGCGGGCGCTCGTGGCGAAACATCGGCCCCCACGTCCACACCCGCTTCGGGCCGTCATAGAGCAGGTTGTGTTCGATCGCGGCGCGCACCAAGCCCGCGGTCGCTTCCGGGCGCAAGGTCAGGGGGTCGCCATTCATGCCGTCGAGGAAGGAATACATCTCCTTCTCGACGATATCGGTCACCTCGCCGATCGAGCGCACAAATAACGGCGTCGGTTCGACCACCGGCGTACGCATCAGGGCGTAGCCGTACTGTTCGAACACCTCGCGGGTCGTGTCTTCCAGGAATTGCCAGCGTGCGGCGTCCTGCGGCAACAGATCGTTCATGCCGCGGACGGCCTGGATGGTTTTGCTCATACGGAATTAGCGGCGCAATAAGAGTGCGCCGGAGGTGCAATTTTACAGGGAAGCGACGTCCCGGGCGAGTTCGATGGACCGGCCCCGCCGGGCCCGCTCAGGCGACCTGCTTGATGGGAATTTCCTTCTTGCGGGTCTTGCCCGAGCGTGCCGCACCGGGGGCATAGTGATTTTTTACGTAATCGTCGACCAGCGCCTGGAATTCCTCGGCGATGCGCTCGCCTTTCAGCGTGACTGCCTTCTCGCCGTCGATGTACACCGGCGCCACCGGACGCTCGCCGGAGCCCGGCAACGATATGCCGATGTCGGCCAATTTCGATTCGCCGGGCCCGTTGACCACGCAGCCCATCACCGCGACGTGCATATCCTCGACTCCCGGAAACCGCGATTTCCACACCGGCATCTGGTCGCGCAGGTAGGTCTGGATTTTTTCGGCCAGTTCCTGGAAATAGGTGCTGGTGGTGCGGCCGCAGCCGGGACAGGCCGCAACCATCGGCGTGAACGACCTGAGTCCCATGGTCTGCAGGATTTCCTGCGCAACGATCACTTCGCGGGTGCGGTCGCCGTTCGGTTCCGGGGTGAGCGAAATGCGGATGGTATCGCCGATGCCCTCTTGCAACAACACCGATAACGCGGCCGTGGAAGCGACGATGCCTTTCGAGCCCATGCCGGCCTCGGTGAGCCCGAGATGCAAGGGGTAATTGCAGCGGCGGGCGAGATCGCGATACACCGCAATCAGGTCCTGTACGGCGCTCACCTTGCAGGAAAGAATAATCTTGTCGCCGGGAAGCCCCAGTTGCTCGGCGCGTTCGGCGCTCTGCAGGGCGGAAATGATCAACGCTTCGCGCATTACCTGGTCGGCATCGCGAGGCTCCGCGAGGCGGGCGTTGTCGTCCATCATGCGTGCGATCAACTCGGGATCGAGCGAACCCCAGTTAACGCCGATGCGCACCGGTTTGTCGTAACGAATCGCCGCTTCGATCATGGCGCCGAACTGGTCGTCGCGCTTGGTGCCGTGGCCGACGTTGCCGGGATTGATGCGCAATTTGCCAAGGGCGGCAGCGCAGCCCGGCACCTCGGTCAGGAGCTTGTGGCCATTGAAGTGAAAGTCGCCCACCAGCGGCGCGGTAACGCCCTGCCCGTCGAGCCGCGCGCGAATTTCCGCCACCGCGCGCGCAGCCGCCAGGGTATTCACCGTGACGCGAACCACCTCGGAACCGGCGCGTGCCAGCGCCGCGACCTGCGCGACGGTGGCGGCGATATCCTCGGTATCGGTATTGGTCATCGACTGCACCATGATCGGCGCGCTGCCGCCGACCGGCACCGTGCCGATGCGGACCTGCCGGGTGTTGCGTCTTTGCTGGGTTGCGGAATCGCTCATGGGAATGCTTTTCGAAGACAATTACTTGACGCTCATTTGGCACTCATTTGACGCTCATTTGACGCTCATTTGACAGTAACGCGCGCCACCGACACGCGAGTATGCGGCCCAAGGTCGAATTCCTGGCCATTGAATGCCATGCGCGTTACCTGTGCGTTGCCGATCACCACGGAAATCGGTGTACGCCCGGTCGCCTCCTCGGCTTCGCCTGCGCGAAAACGACGTGAAATCAATATCTTGGAATCGGCGTCGGTAACTTCCACCCAGGAATCGCCGGTGAAGGTGAAGCCGAGAACGCCACTGCCTTTGGATCGGATCGGTGCGGTCGCCTTGGGTTCGGTCGCAACCTTCGGTGCCGGGCTCGGCACCGATTTTGGTGGTGCCCCCGGAATGGTCGGCTGAACGACGGTGGGACCAGGTCCGCCGGCAACACCGGGGTTCGGCTTTTCGGCAACGGCAGCCGGTGATTCGAGGGTCGCCTGCGTTTGTTCGGGAATTTGCACCGACTGCTCGGTACTGGTCGGCGCGGGCGCCGGCGCCTCGGCGGTACCGACCGTGGGCCGCACGAATTGCCACCAGTACCAGAGCGCGAATCCGATGCAGGCCGCCACACCCAGCGCGATGGCGATACGGCCGCGTGGCGACGCCAGTTCCCCGCCTGCCGGAACCAGTTTGATGTTCTGGCTCGGTACGACGATGTTGGGCGTTTTCATCACCTTGGCATCGGCGTTCGATTGCTCCAGCAATGCGATGGCCTCGGCGCCATCGGCGCCGACGGCGCGTGCATAGTTGCGGACAAAGCCTCGCAAAAACGTGCCTTTCGGCAATTGCGCGTAATCGGCGCGTTCCAGCGCATCGATTTGCCTGCCGCCCATACGCAGGCGCGACGCCAGGTCGGCGACCGACAGACCGGCGCGTTCGCGCGCCGCTCGCAAGAATTCGCCCGGCGTCAACGGTGTCACCGCCGGCGATAGCGAATCGTTGTTCGCCTGCGGCATTGCGTCGGTTGCGGGCGTGTCGCCGCCGACGATGGTTTCGCTATTGCCGGTGTCGGTCACGGTTGGCAACTCACCGATCGCCGATCAGGCGCGTCTGCGGCGCATCGGGAAAGCGCCGGCGCAACTGCTGCGCGTAGCTGGCTTCGGCGGTGCGATCGCTATTGGCGCGGGCGATGCGCGCGCCCAGGTACAGCGCTTCGGGCCCCGGCATCGGCACCAGGGCGTTATAAGCCTGTATGCGAACCTCGGCCTCCTTGCTGCGGCCTCGTTGAAATTCGATGTCGGCCAGTTCGTACAGCGGCGGCGCGTATTGCGGCTGCTTGCGAACGGCAGAACGAAAATAATCCTCGGCGGCGGAATTGTCGCCCATCTTCTTGGAGCAAATGCCGGCGTTATACAGCGCACGTTCCGGCGCGGTGTAGAGGGGGTTGGCAACCGCCTGCTGGAAATACTCCATCGCGCGCTTGGGATCGTCGCGCTGGCACAGGAATAGCCCGAAATTATTGAGCGACTCGGAATCCTTCGGCGCCACTTTGAGCGCCTGCTCGAACGACTGCCGCGCGAGTTCGTCCTGGCCGAGCGCCATGTGCACCAGACCCCGCATGTTATAGGCCGGGGCATGCGTGGGCACGGCCGTAATCGCAATTTGAATGGCATCCAGTGCCGCCTTGTAGCTGCCGAGGCGATAGTACTCCGCAGCCAGGTCGGTATGGATTTGTGCCTTGGTCTGCGGGTCGACCCGTCCCGGCTGGTCTGCCGGACGCGACTCCATCGTGGTGGTGGTCGAACAGGCCGCGAGCCACAGGCCTGCCGCCATACACAGCAGAATTCGTTTCATGGGTTTCTCCTCATGCCGCCACCTGTTTCAATCGTACGGTCGTACGCCGGGTCTTGTCGACGACTTGTCCGGCCAATTGTCCGCAGGCCGCGTCGATATCGTCGCCGCGCGTCTTGCGGACGGTGACGACGAAGCCCGCGTCCTGCAAGATACCGCGAAAGCGGTGTATCGCATTGTTGCTGGATCGGCGATACGGCGCCTCCGGGAACGGGTTCCACGGGATCAGGTTGAATTTGCAGGGAAGATCGCCGACCAGTTGTATCAACTCGTGGGCGTGCTGGGCGCTGTCGTTGACGCCGTCCAGCATCACGTATTCGAAGGTCACGAAATCGCGCGGCGCCGCTTCCAGGTAGTCGCGAATCGCGGCAAGCAACTCGGCCAGCGGATACTTCTGGTTGATCGGCACCAACACGTCGCGCAAGGCGTCATTGGGCGCGTGCAGCGACACCGCCAACGCCACCGGGCAGCGTTCCTTGAGGCGCCTGAGGTTGGGCACCACACCGCTGGTGGATAGCGTCACGCGCCGCCGGGACAGGCCGTAGCCGTGGTCGTCGAGCATGATATCCATGGCGCGCGTGACTTCGTCGAAGTTGGCGAGCGGCTCACCCATGCCCATCATCACCACGTTGGAAATCAAGCGCTCGCCCTTCGGGTCGCGGCCCATCGCCTGGTTGGCCCACCACAACTGGCCGATGATTTCGGCAGTGGAGAGATTGCGGTTGAAGCCCTGCTTGCCGGTCGAGCAAAAAGTGCAATCGAGGGCGCAGCCGACCTGGCTGGAAATGCACAAGGTGCCGCGGTAGCGAACCACCCTGCCTTTGCCGGCCTCGCCCTGCTCAGGCTCGTCCTCGTCCGCCGCCCAAACGACACCGGATTCGCCGAGGTCTTTTTCATTGGCAGCAGGCGCCCGCGAGGGTCGCTTGGCGCGGGCCTCGAAGTCGCCTTCCGGAATGAACACGACCTCGATGCCGTTACCGGTTCCCACATCCAGCAGCCATTTGCGGGTGCCGTCCTGCGATGCCTGCTCGGTCATCAGCCGGGGCGGTTCGATCACCGCCAGTTCCGGCAGTTTCTCGCGCAAAGACTTGGCCAGGTCGGTCATCGCCTCGAACTTGTCCGCGCCGAAGTGATGAATCCAGCGAAACACCTGCTTTGCACGAAACGGCTTCTCGCCGATCGAGGCAAACCACGCCGACATCTCCGGCAGGGACATGCCGAGCAGGTTGGGCTTGTCGCTTTTGGCGGATTGCGGGATGGCCACGGTGGTGGAAATCGATCAGCGCGAGTAAACGTTCAGTGCGGGGAAGTAATAGGCGATTTCCACGGCCGCCGTTTCCGGTGCGTCCGAGCCGTGTACGGCATTGGCATCGATCGAATCGGCAAAATCTGCGCGAATGGTGCCGGGTGCCGCTTTCTTGGGATCGGTAGCGCCCATCAGGTCGCGGTTCTTCAAGATGGCGCCTTCGCCTTCCAGCACCTGGATCATCACCGGACCGGAAATCATGAAACTCACCAGGTCGTTGAAAAACGGGCGCGCCTTGTGCACGGCGTAAAAACCTTCGGCTTCGCTGCGGGACAGGTGCGTCATGCGCGCGGCGATGACCTTGAGTCCGGCTTTTTCGAAACGCGAATAAATTTCGCCGATCACGTTCTTGGCGACGGCATCGGGCTTGATGATGGAGAGAGTACGTTCAATTGCCATGTGCAAAATCCTTGGTAACTTTATGAAAACACGCGATTTTAGCACGCGACATCGTTGGCAAGGTAGTCACGGACGGTGCATTTCCACGCTGTAACCGCATATTTGCAGTTGGGGCGCAGCCGGGGAAAGGCTGCACCTGCCCGGTTACTCGCCGATGACGTCGACGCCCTTGGGTGCGGTAAAGGTGAATTCCTTCGGGTCGATCCTGGGATTGCGATCGAATTTCAGGAATTGCATGCGGGTGCGATTGCCAAAGGCGTCGACCAACTCCATGGCGGCCAATTGATTGGCGCTAAAGCCCATGCGAATTTTCTCGATGCCGGCATCCTTGGATTTGGGTTCGGCGTTGAGCCACTGCAGGCCGTCCTGCTCGCCGCCCGCCACCAGCGTGAACGAGGCCTCGATATCGCTCTTGCCGGCCAGGATCGCGGCGGGCGTGGAGGAAAACGATTTTTCGAACTTACGCACCGTCACTTGCGCGAGATCGCGATCGTAGAGCCACACCTTGACGCCGTCGCCGATGATTTCCTGCGCCGGTTGCTCGTAGTGAAAATGAAATTTTCCCGGCCGCACAAAGACGAAGGTCCCCTTCGCCTTTTGCGTTTCGCGCCCCTTCGCGTCGCTCACGGTCTGGATGAAATCGCTGCGGCCGGACTGGGTTGCGTTCATGAAGGTGCGAAAGTCGGCCAGCACGTCGGCACGAGCCTGCATTGCGGCCCACAGCGCAAGCAACAAC
>Ga0302321_100005115_pt1 | contig 11440 bp, 7 predicted proteins | sample Fen_T0_1_FD_202505 | JGI IMG/M metagenome (GOLD analysis project Ga0302321, IMG submission 202505) | Peat permafrost microbial communities from Stordalen Mire near Abisko, Sweden - Fen_T0_1 | ecosystem: Environmental > Terrestrial > Soil > Wetlands > Permafrost | place: Sweden: Abisko...
TGGCGGGCAGCTGGTCCAGCGAAGACAACAACACCAGCTGGAACCTCGGCCTCGGCCATGCGCGCGACCGCATCGATGCCACCGACGGCGGCTACAACGGCGACGTGTCCGGCAAGCGCAAGAAGACCACCGATGTGCTGCTGGGCGTGACACAGGCGCTGGGCCCCGTCGACCTGGTGCAGGTCAACCTCGGCTACAGCCGAGGCGAGGGCTACTACAACGACCCCTACAAGCAGCTCGATGTGCGGCCGGACCGGCGCACGCAAGACACGCTGCTGCTGCGCTGGAACCACCACTTCGCCGACGGCAGCTCCACGCTGCGCAGCAGCTACCGCTACTACAAGGACAGCTTCCAGGTCAAAGCGCACACGCTGCAGTTCGAATGGGTGCAGCCGCTGAGCCCTTCGTTGAGCCTCACGCCGCTGCTGCGCCTGTACACGCAGAGCGCCGCGTCGTTCTATGTCGACCCGGTGTACGACCCGGCGCTGCTCGCGCCCTATCCGCAAGGCTACGACGTCAACAACCCGCCCGCCACGATCTCCGAAGACCAGCGTCTGTCGGCCTTTGGTGCCGTGACGCTCGGCTTGAAGGGCGCGTACAAGCTGGATGAACTCTGGACCTTCGACGCCAAGGCCGAGTTCTACCGCCAGCGCGGCGACTGGCGGGTCGGTGGCGACGGTTCACCGGGGCTCGCGGTGTTCAACGCCCGCTTCCTGCAGTTCGGGCTCAGCCGCAAGTTCTGAGATGGGGAGCCATGTTCCCGACGCGTCGCGGCACCCGATGGCCGTGCGTGCCTTGCCCGATGCGCACCAGGCCGACCTGGGGTTTGGTTTCGTGGCCATGGCCTGCGATTGCGAGGTGCGCATCGCCGGCATGAACCGCCGCCGGGCCGAGCCGCTCGCGAAGCTCGCGATTGCCGAGGTGAGGCGCATCGAGTCCAAGTTTTCGCGCTACCGCACGGCGAGCGTGGTGTCGCGCATCAACGCGTCGGCGGGCGACGGCAACGGCATCGAGGTCGACGCCGAAACCGCCCACCTGCTCGATTTCGCGGCCAGCCTGCATGCGCTGAGCGACGGGCTGTTCGATGCCACCTCGGGCATCCTGCGGCAGGCCTGGGACTTCAAAGCCCAGCGGCGGCCGGCGCCCGGCCAGCTCGAGGCACTGCTGCCGCGCATCGGCTGGCAGCAGGTGCGCTGGAGCCGTCGCGGCACCCACAGCGGGCGCATCGAGTTGCCGCTGGCCGGCATGGAGCTCGACTTCGGCGGCTTCGGCAAGGAATACGCCGCCGACCGTGCGGCGACGCTGCTGCAAGAGAAAGGCGTCGAATCCGGCATGGTCAACCTGGGCGGCGACATCCGCCTGATCGGCCCGCGGCCCGACGGTTCGCCCTGGGTGCTGGGCGTGCAAAACCCGCGACAAACAGGACAAGCGCAACAATTGCTTGCACGCGTGGACCTGCACAATGGTGCCCTGGCGACGAGCGGTGACTACGAGCGCTTCTTCGAGGCCGATGGTGTGCGTTATTGCCATGTGCTGGACCCACGCAGCGGCTGGCCGGTGCAAGATTGGCAGTCGATCAGCGTGGTGGCGCCAGCCTGCCTGGCGGCGGGTGCCCTGACCACCATCGCGATGCTGAAGGGCGGGAACGCATTGGCGTTTCTGCAGTCGCAGAATGTGGGCTACTTGGCCGTGGACAGCCAGGGCCGGTCGCACAGCCACTCGATGGCGGTCGACCTGGCCACGGCAAGATGAACTGAACGAGACAGAAGACATGACGACCTGGGGATTCCCACGAAGCGCAATGCGCGCTGTTTTTGCCGCGCTGGCGGGGCTGACGCTGGCCGCCGCGGCGCATGCCGCCGACGATTTTCTCGACCCGGAGCAGGCGTTTCGCCTTTCGGCCCGCGCGGTCGATGCCAAGCACGTCGAGCTGCGTTTCGACATCGAGCCGGGCTACTACCTCTACCGCGAACGCTTCAACGCCGAGATCGCACCCGACAGCGTGAAGATGGCCGAACTGCAGGTGCCCAAGGGAAAGGTCAAGTTCGACGAGACCTTCCAGAGGGACGTGGAGTACTACCGCGACTCGGCCACCCTGACGGTGGTGCTGCAAGACGCCGCCGCCGGCCCGTTCAAGCTGAGCGTGGGCAACCAGGGCTGCGCCGACAAGGGCCTGTGCTATTCGCCGCAGAAGCGCGCCTTCAAGGTCGAGCCCGGCCAGGGCCCGGGCGGCACGGCGCGCTTCACGCTGTTGACCGAAGCCCAGGCCGTCGCCTGGTTGCCGGTGGCGATGTCGGGTGCCGACGCGAAGTTGTCGACGGCTGGGCCGGCCGCCATCGCGACCGCAACCCCCAGCCAGGTCGGCGCTGCGGCAGGCCCAGAAGAGCAGGGCGAAGTCTCGCGTGCGTTGAAGTCGGGCAACCCGATGCTGGTGATCGGGCTCTTCGTGCTGCTGGGGCTGGGCTTGTCGTTCACGCCCTGCGTGCTGCCGATGATGCCGATCCTGTCGTCCATCATCGTGGGGCAGGGTGGCGTTGTTTCCAAGGCGCGCGGCTTCTCGCTCGCGCTCGCCTATTCGCTGGGCATGGCGCTGGTCTACACCGGCTTCGGCGTGGCCTCGGCACTGGCTGGCGAGGGCCTGGGCGCGGCGCTGCAAAACGCCTGGGTGCTGGGCGCCTTTGCGCTGGTGCTGGCGGTGTTCTCGCTGTCGATGTTCGGCGCCTACGAGTTGCAAATGCCCGCCGCACTGCAGAGCAGGCTGACACAGGCCTCGCAAGGCCTGAAAGGCGGCCAGCACCTGGGTGTGTTCGTGATGGGTGGCATCTCGTCGCTGATCGTCGGCCCCTGCGTCGCGGCACCGCTGGCGGGTGCGCTGGTCTACATCAGCCAGACGCGCGACGTGGTGCTCGGCGGTACCGCACTGTTCTCGATGGCAGTCGGCATGAGCGTACCGCTGCTGCTGCTGGGCCTGTCGGCCGGCGCCTTGCTGCCGCGCGCCGGTGCCTGGATGGAGCATGTGAAGCACGCCTTCGGCGTGATGCTGCTGGCCGTGGCGCTGTGGATGGTGTCGCCGGTGCTGCCGATGTCGGTGGTGATGCTGCTGGCGGCCGTGGTGCTGGTGGTGGCTGCCGTCTACCTCGGGGCCTTGCAAGCGCTGCCCAAGCCTTCTTCGCCCTTGCAGCAGATCGCCAAGGGCCTGGGCCTGCTGTTCGGTGTGTTCGCGATCGCGCAGGTGGTGGGTGCGGCATCGGGCGGCCACGATCTCGCGCGCCCGCTGGCGCACCTGCGCTCCACCTCGGCAGCGTCCACGGCGTCGTCCGATTTGAAGTTCCAGCCGATCAAGAGCCTGGCCGATCTCGATGCGGTGGTGCGCACCTCGGCACGCCCGGTGATGCTCGACTTCTACGCCGACTGGTGCGTGGCCTGCAAGGAGTTCGAGAAGTTCACCTTCACCAACGACGCCGTGCGCCAGAAGATGGCCGGCCTCACGCTCCTGCGCGTGGACGTGACGGCCAACAACGAAGACGACAAGGCGCTGCTGCGCAAGTACACCTTGTTCGGCCCGCCGGCCCTGCTGTTCTTCGCGCCCGCGGGCGGTGAACTGGCCGGTTCGCGCGTGATCGGCTTTCAGGATGCAGGCACCTTCGGCGCACACCTCGATCGCGTCGATGCGATGACGGCGTCTCGCGTCGGCATGAAGTAGCCGTGCAGGCCGGGCGATCAGCGGCCGCGCGGTTCGACCGCCTCGATGCCTTGCGTGCGGTTGCCATCCTGTGGATGGCGGCCTTCCACTTCTGCTTTGACCTGAACCACTTCAAGTTCATCCAGCAGAACTTCTACATCGACCCGTTCTGGACCGTGCAGCGCGCGGTGATCGTCAGCCTGTTCCTCTTCTGCGCCGGTTTCGGCCAGGCCGTGGCCTGGGAGCAGAGGCAGGGCTGGTCGCGTTTCTGGCGGCGCTGGGCGCAGGTGGCGGGCTGCGCGCTGCTGGTCACTGCGGGGTCGTACCTGATGTTCCCGCGCAGCTACATCAGCTTCGGCGTGCTGCATGGCATCGCGCTGATGCTGATCATCACGCGGCTCACCGCGGGCGCCGGCCGGTGGCTGTGGCCGCTCGGCCTGGCGGCCGTGCTGTTGCCGCACGCAGTGCAAGACGCATTCTTCGACACCCGCCTCACCAACTGGGTGGGCCTGATCACGCACAAACCCGTCACCGAAGACTACGCGCCCTTGCTGCCCTGGCTGGGCGTGATGTGGTGGGGCCTGGCCGCCGGCCAATGGGTGCTCAAGCACCGGCGTGAATGGGTGACCGGCGCGCTGCCCGCGCTGCTGCGACCCCTGGCCGCGCTCGGCCGCTGGTCGCTGAGCTTCTACATGCTGCACCAGCCGGTGTTGATCGGTCTGTTGATGGCGGTGCAAGCCCTGCGGTGACGCCAATAGAACGCACGTGCTGCTCTCGCCAGAGCACGATGCGTCCACTCCGTCACTGATGCTTGCACGCCAAGTCGACTCTTCGTTAACTATGCATGCCCCTTCGCCCGTGCTTGTCGATAAGCTGCCTTCGCATGTGCTGCGTGTCATGGCACTCCGGAAAGACAACCGGAATTTGCAAGAAAGAAGGTTCGGCATGAAGAAGATCATTGCGTGCGTGATGTTCACGCTGGTGGCTGCACAGGCTGCCTGGGCCCAGGACGTCGTGATCGGCCAATCGGTGGCTCTGAGCGGCCCCAACGCCGACATCGGCCGCGACATGCGCGATGGTGCGCTTGCCGTGTTCGCCAAGGTCAATGCCACCAACGCGCTGGGCCACAAGGTGCAGCTGGTGACGCTGGACAACGCCAACAACCGCCAGCGCGCCGGCGAGAACACACAACAGCTTCTGGGCCAGCACGGTGCCCTGGTGCTGTTCGGCTACAACTCGGCCACCAACAGCATCGATGCGCTGCCGCTGGTGGCGCAGGCCAACATGCTGTTCTTCGCGCCCTTCAGCGGCTCGACCAGCCTGCGCAGCAGCCCCAACGTCTTCACCATCCGTGCGTCCTACAAGGACGAGGCCACCAAGATCGTTGAGGCCAAGCGCGTGGTCGGGTCGACCAAGGCCGTCATCCTCCACTACGACGACGAGGTGGGCCGTGGCAACTACGAAGCCGCGGCCAGCGCCTTCACCGACGCCAGCCTTCCCAAGCCCAAGGGCGTCGCGGTGAAGCGGGGTGCCCCGGTGGATGCCGCGTCGGTCGACGCGATCCTCAAGGAAGCGCCGCACTATGTGCTGGCCACCACGCAGTACAGCGCGGTCAGTGATTTTCTGAAGATCGCCGGCGACAAGGGCTCGCAGACTCCCGTGGCGGCGCTGTCGTTCGTGAACCCCGACGAACTCGCCGAATCGGTGGGCGCGCTGGCGCGCGGCACCGTGGTCGCGCAGGTGATCCCGTCACCACGCCCATCCAACCAGGTGTCTGTGCCGCTGGTGAAAGACTGCGCCGAGCTGCTGAACGCACTCAACGGTGCCAAGCTGAATTACACCTCGCTCGAGTCGTGCATCGCCGCCAAGACCTTGGTGTTGGCGCTGAAGAAGGCCGGCCCGAAGCCGACCCGCGAGGGCATCCTGCAGGCCATGGGTTCGCTCGGCCGTGTCGACCTCAACGGCTACGCGCTCAACTACTCGCCCACCAGCCACCACGGCAGCACCTGGGTCGAGCTGACCATCCTGTCGCGCGGCAACCGCTTCGTGCAGTAACGCAGACGGCGGGCGGGTCAAAGGGCCCGCACCTGGCGGGCCGTGGATTCACGAGACGGCTGCGCTCAGTCGCGGCTGCAGCGCCGCTCGTTGACCAGGCAACGCGCGTAGTCGGGGTCGGTCTTGAGCCGGAACATCGCCCGCGCGGCGAAGGCCGTGTCGGCGAAGTCGGCGAACAGGCCATCCACGCCCAGCTCGTAGAAGGCCAGGTACTCGTTGACGGGGCTGCCTGCGTAATTGCTGGCCAGGCGCTTCTGCTCGCTGCGGAAGGTGTAGGGGTGCACCAGCAGGCCGGCGTGGTGGGCATTGGCCAGCACGTCGGTGGCAGGCAGCAGCACGCGGTCGCGCTCGTCGACCAGGCCGTCGCCATTGCTGTCGGCGCAGGCGGTGCCGGCCAGCACCTTGCACTTGCTGCTGATCAGGTAGGTCTTCCACGGGCCCACGCCGTCGGCATAGGTGCGCACCTCGGCCAGGCCCTGCGGCGTGAGCAGGTCCTTGAACAGGCCGACGCGGCCCGAGACCACCCAGTCATAGGGCTTGTCATAGGGCTTGTTGAACGCCAGCGAGCCATCGGCGTTCACGTCGTCGGCATCGACCAGCTGGATCAGGCGCACGCTGGTGCGCGAGCGCAGGTACCTGAGGTTGGCGGTTTCGAAGGACTGGATGAACACCGGCGCGCTGCGGTGGTTCCAGCCTGCCTGCGTGAGCACGGCCAGCAGCCGGTCTTCGAGCGGCAAGCCGAGCTGCTGGTGGTAGGTGGGGTGCTTGGTCTCGGGGTAGATGCCAATGGTGCGGCCTTCTTCGCGCGACTTGCGCTTGACCAGATCGATCACCTCCCACAGCGTGGGGATCTGGAACTTGCCATTGAACGATTGATCCCGGTCGCCGAGCGGCTGCACGGCACGCAGCTGCTTGATCTCGGCCAGCGTGAAGTCGCTGGCCCAGAAGCCGTCGACCTCCACGCCGTCGAGCAGGGCCGTGCGGCGGCGGCTGGCGAACTGCAGCAGGTCCTTCACGTTGGTGGTATCGATCAAGTTGGGCTCGTGGCGAGCGATCAACTGGCCGTCCTGGGTGGCCACGAGGTCGGGCTCGACGAAATCGGCACCGAAGGCAATGCCCAGCGCGTAGTTCTCGAGCGTGTGGTCCGGCAGGTAGCCGGTGGCGCCACCGCGGTGGCCGATCACCAGCGGCACGTCGTTGCTGCCGCTGCCGTGGCGGGCGTTCGAATCGGCCAGCGCGGGCTGTGCGCAGGCCAGGCAGGCGGTGGCCGCCACCAGAGCCTGTTGCAGGGACTTCCATGTCGTCATGTTTTTCTCCTCAGGGTTGGAATGGTCGGACCTCAGGGTGGGCCCGTGACACCGGCGTGAACCGACGGATGCTATGCACGCCGCCCCGGCGTGTCACCCATGGGCCTGCTGGCAACTCGCCCTGACACCTCGCCCTGACACATGTGTCAGTTGAAGGGGTATGCCCACCCGGTTACGGTGGGGGCCCCCTTGGGAGACACAACAATGAGACGCTTGTCGGTTCAACAGGTCGCTGTGGCCGGCATGGCCACAGCGGCTGCGGTGATTCTTGCGCTCGCCTGGTTCGCCTGGGACTTTGCCCAGCAGACGGTGACCGCTGCTGCGTACGTGAGCCACACCCGCGAAGTCATCGGCGTCATCAACGGGCTGGAGTCGGATCTGTACCGTGCCGAGGCCGGCCAGCGCGCCTACCTGGCCACGCGCAACACCGTCTATCGCAGCGAGCGCAACGTGGCGCTCGAATCGCTCGACAAGGGCCTGGCCGATCTGGCGCGGGTCACGGCCGACAACCTGCGGCAGAGCGACCGCGTGACCGACCTGCGGCGCGAACTCGGGGTGCGCGCCCAGCTGTACCGCCAGAGCGAAGCGCTGATCCTCCAGGGCACCGACTTCTCGCCAGAGCAGCGCATCGAGTTGGGTGCGCAGGCGCTGAACAGCGTGCACCCGCTGATCGAAGCCATGAGCGCCGAAGAAGACCAGCTGCTCAAGCAGCGCGAAGCGGTGGAGCAGCAGCGCTCGCACACCACCGCGCTGATCTTCGGTGCCTTCGTCGCCTTGCTGCTGTTGTTGCTGCCGATGATCTTCTGGCGCATGTACCGCGATCTGCAGGCCCGGCAGGTGGCCGAGGTGCAGGTGGCCGAGGAGCGTGCCTACGATGCCGTGCATGCCCGCGCGCTGACGCTGTACAACGCCGAGAACGAGCGCAAGGCCGTGCTCGACGGCACGCTGGCGCTGCTGGCGGAGAACCCGCTGTTTCCGGTCGGCGCTTTCTATGCGCATGAAGAGTGGGGCGGGGCGTTGCGCCTGGTGGCCTCGCGTGCCACGCCGGCCGACATCAAGCCCACGCTGCGCATGGACGAAGGCCCGGTCGGCAACGCGGCGCGCAGCGGCCAGCCGGTGTACCTGGAGGGCTTCGACACCGCCACCGGCCTGCGCATCGAAACCGGCCTGGCCACGGTGCAGCCTGCGGCCATGCTGATGTGCCCGGTGCAGCACCAGGGGCGGCTGATGGGGGTGCTGGTGCTGGCCACGAGTGCGCGCATGGCCGAGCGCGACCGCGAGTTCGTGAACCGTCTGGCCGCGCAGCTGGCGGTGGCGTTGCACAACCTCGGCCAGCTCGAAGAGCTGTCGCTGCTGGCCGAGCAACTGCGCAGCCGCGGCGAAGACATCCAGCGCAAGAACGCCGAACTCGAGCGCGCCAGCCGCATGAAGAGCGAGTTCCTCGCCAACATGTCGCACGAGTTGCGCACGCCGCTCAACGCGATCATCGGCTTCTCGGAGATCATGAAAGACGGGTTGACCGGCCCGATGGCGGCCGAGCAGCAGGAGTACGTGGGCGACATCCATGCCAGCGGCAAGCACCTGCTGTCGCTGATCAATGACATCCTCGACCTGTCCAAGGTCGAGTCGGGTCATGTGCCGCTCGAACTCGAGACCGCCGACCCGATGCAGCTGGCCGACAGCGCCGTGTCGGTGCTGCGCGAGCGCGCCACCTCGGCCCGCGTGCGGTTCACCACGGCCTGCCCGAACGACCTGGGCCGCATGCGCCTGGACCTGCGCAAGGCCAAGCAGATCGTCTACAACCTGGTGTCGAACGCACTCAAGTTCACCCCCGAGAAAGGCAACGTGACCCTGTCGTTCGACCGCGTGCCGGCCGAGCAGGTCTTCGCGGCGCGTGCCGCGCCCGACACGCGCCTGCATGCACCGGCCAAGACGGGCCACAGCCGCTATCTCCAGATCCGCGTCAGCGACACCGGCATCGGCATCGCACCCGACGACCTGCAGCAGCTGTTTCAGCCCTTCGTGCAGATCGACTCCTCGCTGTCGCGGCAGTACGCCGGCACCGGCCTGGGCCTGACGATGGTCAGGCGCCTGGCGGAGCTGCATGGCGGTGGCCTGATGGTGCACAGCCAGCTGGGCGGCGGCTCGGTCTTCACCGTCTGGCTGCCGTGGCGCGAGGTGGGCGACCCCGAGGCCGCAGCGGTGCCGACCTCGCTCGCGGCGCAGACGGTGGCCGCCGACACCGGCCCGGCCGAAGCCGGCAACGGGCCCTTGGTGCTGGTGGTCGAAGACGACCCGCGCGCCGCCAACCTGATGCGCCTGCAGTTGCAGTCCCAGGGTTACCGCGTCGAGTTCGCACGCAGCGCCGAAGAAGGCCTGGCCCGCGCTGCCGACCTGCGCCCCGCCGCGCTGGTGCTCGACATCATCCTGCCGGGCATGGATGGCTGGGACATGCTGGCCCACCTGAAAGACCACCCCGAGACGAGCCACATCCCGGTGGTGATCGTCTCCATCACCGACGAGGCGCAACGCGGCTTCGCGCTCGGCGCGTCGCAGGTGCTGGTGAAGCCGGTCACGCAGGGCGACCTGCTGGCCGCGCTGGCTGCGGCCGGGCTCGACGAACCGCGCACCGACGCGCGGGTGCTGGTGGTCGACGACGACCCCAAGGCGGTGGCCCTGGTCAGCAAGCACCTGCTGGTGGCCGGCTACACCGCCTTGGGCGCCTATGGCGGCCAGGAGGCACTCGACATGGTGCGCAGTGCGCCGCCCGAGCTGATCGTGCTCGATCTGATGATGCCGCAGGTGTCGGGCTTCGACGTGATCCACGGCCTGCGCGGCAACCCCGACACCGCCGACATTCCCATCATCGTGCTCACCGCCAAGATGCTCAGCCGCAACGACCACGCCCAGCTCAGCGGCAAGGTGCAGCAGGTGATGGAGAAGACCGAGTTCCACGCCATCGGCCTGCTGGCCGAGGTGAAGCGCGCCCTGGCACGCAAGCGCCAGCCCCATGCCTGACGAAAGCCCGAGAAGCCTGCGCATGCACGCCACCCCCGCCATCCTGATCGTCGACGACAACGCCGCCAACCGGCGCCTGTACCAGGCCACGCTGAACGACCTGGGCGCCGAGCTCTCCGTGGCGAGCTCGGGCGAGGAAGCCATTGCGTGCTGCGGCGAGCGGCACTACGCGATGATCCTGCTCGACGTGCACCTCTCGGGCATGAGCGGCTTCGAGGTGGCGCAGACCATCCGCGGCAGCCGGCACGGGCAGGACTCGCCGATCGTCTTCGTCTCGGCCATGTACGTGCATGAGCGCGACACCTACCGGGGCTACCGCCTGGGCGCGGTCGACTACATCCTCTCTCCGGTGGTGCCGGAGATCTTGCGGGCCAAGGCGGCGGTGTTCATCCGCCTGCACCGCATGCGCCTCGAAGCACAGCAACAGGCCCAGGCGGTGGAGAAGGCCTACCGCGAGCTGCGCACCGCGCACGCCGAGATGGAAGGCTTCAGCTACTCGGTGTCGCACGACCTGCGCACGCCGCTCGGGCAGATCTCGGGCTTTGCCGACCTGCTCAAGCTCGGCCATGCCGGCGAGCTGAGCGAGCTGGCCCGCGAGTACGTCGGTTACATCCTCGGGGCGTCGGAGCGCATGAACAGCCTGATCGACGACATGCTGTTGCTGGCCAACATGACGCGCACCGAGATGCAGGTGCAGCCCGTCGACCTGTCGCAGATGGCGCAGAGCCTGCTCGACGAGCTGGCCCAGAGGCACCCGGGCGTTCACACCCAGTGCAGCGTGCAGCCGGGCCTGTTGGCCTCGGGTGACCCGCGCCTGCTGCGCGTGGCGCTGTCCAACCTGCTTTCGAACGCCTGGAAGTACAGCGCCGGCGTGCCGCAGCCGCGGGTCGAATTCGGCCAGGCCAGCGGCGAGGGCGGGCCTGTGTTCCATGTGCGAGACAACGGCGCCGGCTTCGATGCGCGCGCGGCGGGCGAGCGCCTGTTCCGCCCGTTCCAGCGCTTTCATCCCGAATCGGCTTTCCAGGGCAACGGCGTGGGCCTGGCCATCGTGCAGCGCGTGGTCGACAAGCACGGCGGTCGCATCTGGGTCGAGTCGGCGCCGGCGCAGGGCGCCTGTTTCTTTTTCACGCTGGGCACGCCGGCGAGTGCGCCGACGACGGACGCCGTTTGAAAGAAAGGAGAAAGGCGGCCTCATGGCGACCATTCTCGTGATCGAAGACAACCCGCACAACCTCAAGCTGGCGCAGCTGGTGCTGCAGAAATCGGGGCATGCCGTGCTGCTGGCCGGCGGCGGCGAAGAAGGGCTCAGGCTGGCGAGAGCGCAGCGCCCCGACCTGATCCTGATGGACGTGCAGATGCCCGGCATGGACGGCCTCGC